>Ga0081455_10005511_pt1 | contig 13871 bp, 8 predicted proteins | sample TabmetS3T2R1_FD_70207 | JGI IMG/M metagenome (GOLD analysis project Ga0081455, IMG submission 70207) | Tabebuia heterophylla rhizosphere microbial communities from the University of Puerto Rico - S3T2R1 | ecosystem: Host-associated > Plants > Roots > Rhizosphere ... | reverse complement strand
CGAGCGCCTCCTCAGCCCCTTTGCGATCGGAGATATCGGCCCACGAGCCAACGATTTCCGAGGGACGCCCCTCACTGTCGCGCATGACGTTGAAGGTGTCCTGGATCCAGATGTAGTGCCCGTCGCGATGACGGAAGCGATACTCGATGACTCCTCCACCCTTTTCTACCAGGGGAGCCATTTCTCCAAAGACGCGGTTGGCGTCCTCCGGATGCAGCCGCACAGTCCAGAAATCCTTGTCCTCGAGCATCTCCCAGGATGAAAAGCCCATGATGCGCGAAACGTTCTCGCTGACGAAGGTGCATGTGTAGTCGCTTGCCTGGTTGGTGTAGACGATGGCCGGGGTGACGGTCATCAAATAGCGCAGCCGCTCGCGGGCCGCTTTCAATTCAGTAGTGCGTGCCTCGACGTGCTTCTCCAACTCGTCATGCGCCTTGCGCAGCTCTTCTTCCTCGCGCTTGCGGGCGCGAAGGTCGGTGGCGAAGCCGACCATGCCCGTCTCCTGACCGTCCTTGTCGAGGAGCACGGAAGCCGAGACGAGTACGGGAACGCTGAGTCCGTCCTTGTTCTTAAGCACGCTCTCGTAGCCCGACGCCGTGCCGCCACGCTTGCGCATCTCAATGAGCAAGTCTTTCGCTCGATCCTCGCTAGCGTAGAGTTCAGCGGTGGAGTGGCCGATGACATCTTCGGCGCGATAGCCGAGCAGGGCCTCGGCGCCTTCATTGAAGAGGACGATGTTGCCCTGTTTGTCGGTGGCAATGATAGCGTCGGGCGAACTCTCGATGAGCCGCGCAAGGTAGCGCTTGGTTTCCTGAATCTCGGCATTGGCGGCGAGAGCCAGCTGCTCAGCCTGTTTGCGCGTGGTGATGTCGGCCCAGGCGCCAACTAGCTCAAGGGGACGCCCGGCATCGTCGTAGACGACCTTGAAGGTGTCCTGGATCCAGATGTAGTGACCGTCGCGATGACGGAAGCGGTACTCAACACTTCCACCCCCCCGACCGATGAGAGGCTGCATTTCACCGAAGGCGCGTGGCGCGTCGTCGGGATGGAGATGATCCGGCCAGCCCTTCGGGTCTGTGGTCATCTCCTGGGGCGTATAGCCCATGATCGCACGGAGATTCTCGCTCACGAAAGTGCAGGCGTAATCGCCGGTCGCTTTGGTCGTGTAGATAATCGCCGGACTGACGGCGAGCAGATACTGAAGGCGCTGACGCGTACCCTTTAGCTCCGTGGCGATTGCCCTGCGCTCGGTCTCGAAGGCTTCGAGATCCTTGACCCGCTGCCGCAGCGCCGAAATCTCGTCCACGAGCTGTTTCTTGGACTTTTTGTCGTCGTCAGGGAGAGCTTCGCCCGGCCGCGCTTCAGCCGAAGGGCTCGCAACGTCTTTCTTGGCTTTACGCGCTCGGCTCTCAGCTTCGAACATGACTGTGCCTCTCCGAGGCCAGCACAAAAAGGTTGTGGCGGTGAAGTCTTAGCCCGGGTCAATTCATGAGCGGCTGTGGCTACTGTCCATTTCCTTAGCGAAGTCTTAGCATGTATCGCGCAACAGCACGAGTATCCCGCCAAAGCGGTTGGCGGCAGGGGGGCGCACTTGCCTCAGGAGTCTGAAACGCACAGCCAGGGCGGTCAAAAGTCCGGCCATAAAGTCATTAACTTGGCACTTCAGGGAGGGGGTTCGCACGGCGCCTTCGCTTGGGGCGCGCTCGACCGGATTCTCGAGGACGAGCGCATCGCGATCGAAGGAATTGTCGGCACCAGCGCCGGCGCCATGAACGCCGCGGTGACCGCCTATGGCCTCACCTGCGGCGGCAACGCGGGGGCTCGGCGGGCACTGGCGAGCTTCTGGAACGCAGTGGCCGACGCCGGTGCTTGGTCGATCATGCAGCCCTCCATGATCGATCGGATGATCAGTCCGGGAAGTCTCGACTATTCGCCAGGCTGGATTCTGATGGACATGCTTTCGCGGGTTTGGTCGCCGTATCAGATGAACCCCGCGAACTATCATCCACTTCGCGAGATCCTGAAGAACCAGATCGATTTTGGTACACTGAGCCGATCGGACAAGGTCAAGCTTTTCGTGTGCGCTAGCAACGTCTTGACCAACAGGTTGCGCGTGTTCGATCTCAGCGACATATCCGTCGATGGGGTCGTCGCTTCCGCTTGCATCCCGTCGGTGTTTCAAGCCGTCGAGATTGACGGAGATTTCTATTGGGACGGGGGCTATATGGGAAACCCGCCGATCTTTCCCATCATCTACAACTGTGTCTCGACCGACGTGCTGCTTATCATGGTCAATCCCATTCATATCGAGCAGGCACCCAACAGCGCGCAAGCCATTCTCGACCGCATAAACACTCTTAGCTTCAACTCGAGCCTGATGCGGGAGATGCGCGCCATCAATTTCGTGAATCATTTGGTTGAGAGCGGCTTCGACGACGGCGGACGCCTAAAAAGAATGCTGATCCACTGCATCGAGGCCGAGGACGAGTTGAGCAGGTTAGGTGTATCGAGCAAGCTCAACGTCCGTCGCGATTTTCTAGCCTGGCTGTTCGAGCTCGGTCGCGAGCGGGCCGATGTCTTCCTCCGTGACCATTTCGAAACGCTCGGAAAGAGCTCGTCGACCTCGATCGAGCAGCGCTTTCTGTGAGAGTCTCTGTGCGTCTAACAGCTTGTGTTACGTCTCTTATGACAGTCAGGTGTGAGAATTGTCACTCAGCGCAGGCTTTCCGTGCGGTATCATACGCACTTACCACGATCCAGGATTATCGTCATGACGCAGACCTCCGTCGACAGGCCTGAGCACAATCTCAATGGTGTCACCCTCCTTAAGGGTCTCGACGGGGAAACCTTGCGGCGCTTGAAGGAAAGCTGCGGCTGGCGGCGCTACGAGCCGGGCGAGCCTATCGTTGAATATCTTGATCGGTCCGATGACGTCTTCTTTCTAGTTTCTGGCGAAGCGCGCGTGATTGTCTACTCTCTGGCCGGCAGGGTGGTGAGCTTTCACGATCTAAGTTCAGGCGACATGTTTGGCGAGCTTCCCGCCTTTGATGGCCGTCCGCGCTCGGCAAGCGTCGAGGCGCGAACAAGCTGCCTCGTTGCTTCGATGCGATCCGGTCCCTTTCTCGAGCTGTTGCAGACCCAGCCGCCGGTGCTCCAAGCCGTTCTACGCCAGCTCGTCGCCACGATCAGGAGACTGTCGACGCGTGTCTACGAATTCAGCGCTGCGATTATGACCGTCACGGGTCGGAAGCTCTATGGCGAAATGCAAAACATTCGCGCCAAGGACATCTATCCCGATGAGGAGGTGAAAGCCCTTCTCGTCGAGAGGACCTTCCCTAAAAGCGCAGAGGACATGACGCTTAAGCTGTCAAATGTCACGGCGGCCTTTTATGGATTGACCCTTGCCAAGGTTGGAGAGCGGTTCGGATGGAAAGAGGCCGATGCCGTCTCCAAGGCGGTGTTTCGCCGGCTCGGGCAATTGAAAACCAAGGAAGCGCTTGAACTCGGCGTTGACTTGCCAAGGGATGCTCGCGCGCCCGTGCTTGTGTTTATCACCGCAGTGCATTCCGCGTCTCCGGAATATAACTTCGAAGTTCTCGAATACCTGCCGGACGAGGCGACGGTTAGGGTATTCGGCATCTCCCGCTATGATCGCATCGCCAAGGCGCTCGACATCGAGCGTCACCTAACCTGGCCGGAGCTCCTGCCTTTCTTCGAAGGTGCCGCCGACGAGCTCGGCATCCCATGCAAGGTCCTCGGTGAACTCAAGGAACTCGGCGAGCATGGTCGCTACGAGTGTATCTACCGCATCATTCGGTAACCACCCGACGACTATTCGCCGGTCGCCGTGTGTACCATCTCGGCAAGACGATCAAGGTCCTTCACAACGAGGGCATTCTTTTCACGCTCGATCAGTCCTAAGCCTGCGAGGCGCGAAAACTCCCGGGCGACCGCCTCGCGATGCGTACTAACTCGACTTGCGATCTCGGTATGGGTCGGGGTGGGAGCAATTCGCGCACCCACACCAACCGTGCGCCGAGCGTTGCGAGCCTCAGCAGCTCGGCCTGGATACGATTGCTTACGGCGAGCGTCGAGAACTCGTAGATGCGCGTCGTGAGACCCCTTATCTTGGACACGAGGTGCGGCAGCATCGCCTGCGCCACGACCGGCTCCGTCTCGATGAGCTCCCTGAATGCAGCGCCGGGCAGCGTCGCAATAAGGCACGGCTTGCGCGCCTCGACACTTGCCGAACGCGAGCCCCGGTCGATGGCCGGGTATTCCCCGAATACTTCGCCCGATCCAAGGTCGCGGAAGCTGACCATTTTGCCGGCAAGTGAATAAATGGTGACACGCACCTCGCCCGAAACGATGAAGAAGACCTCATCGCTCTGATCAAGGTAATCGACGATCGCCTCTCCCTGCTCATAACGACGGAACGCGCAACGTTGCTCCACGTGTGCAAGTGCCTCGGCCGACAGCCGCCCGAGGATCGCAATGCCAGCAAGAGAAGCGCTGGCCTTTGTGCCGGTAGGCCGCACCATGCGTCTGGCTCACAACAAGGACGTCCCGGCGCAAGCATAGCGGAACCTGTGGTCAATTGCATGGGGGCCAGGTTGTTGAGTGTGAGAAATGCCACAGCGTCGCCTGTAGCAACCCTCCAATCTGCAAGCCTTACCGCAACCAAGGAGAAAACCAATGAAACCGAAGTTCATGTCGATACGTTCTCGAGTGGCACTATTCGCCACGCTGCCGGGCCTTCTCGTCGCGTCTGGCCTCAGTCCGGTGCAATCGGCCGACATGCCGACGAAGGGCGTCACACCCTATGTGACGCATTTCATCTTCCGACCCGTCGAAGCCATCGACATTCCCGGTCTCGGCAAGGCGACCCTGCTCGAGGCGGTCGGCACCACGGAAAACATGAATGGCGAGAAGATGCTCGATAAGATGTCTGCTCGCTGCACCGCGCTCAGTGTCGACTCGGGTCCGAAAAAATATATCGACGGAGCCTGCATACTCGCGGACACTGAGGGCGACATGATCTTCTCGACATTCGACACGCGCGACGTCGACGCATCGCAGCCCGACTTGAACTGCGGCACACACATCATTACGGGCGGCACAGGCAAATACAAGGGCATCACCGGCAGTGAGCCCTTCGCTTGCAATGCCATGCCTAACCTAGCCGGCGCAGGCGGCTACACCGCGATGGACATTCCGCACAACACGAGCTGGGAAATCAAACCCGGGTCCTAGACTAGGTCTCTCGAACCCAGCTCTCTCCCCAGCAGGCCGGGCGTCGCCCGGCCTGCCAGGGGCCCGGGCCCGCAGCCTGGCTCCCGTCTTGAGTGTGGCATTTGTCACAGCCGAACATCGCGGCTTCACCAATCATTGCCGGAATGAGACATCAACTCGGAGGATCAAAGCCATGTTGCCGAGATTTCACGTCGTCACCAGGCTCCCATTTCCGGTCCTTGTCGTTCTTCTAGCTAGCATCGCTTCCTTACACGCCGAACCGACGGCGCCATGCACCGACGACGCCATGATCGTGTTCGATGCTTCTGGCTCCATGGCAGGAAATCTCAACCAGGGCATTGCCACGCTGAAACCGCGGATCGACGAAGTGCGCGCCGCACTTGCCGACATTCTTCCGGAGGCAACCCGCTTCCGCCGCGTCGGCTTGATCACCTATGGCCCAGGACCGGCGCAGCAATGCAATGTGAGGCTCGCTCTTAAGCCATCCCCAAACGCTTCCAACCTTATTATGAGTTACCTGCAGGCGCTGTCACCTGCTGGAAAGACTCCACTCACGAAGGCTGTTGAGACTGCTGCCGAAGTGCTCGACTATCGCAAGAAGCCCGGCGTCATTGTGGTTCTCACCGACGGAGAGGAGACTTGTGGCGCATCACCCTGCATGCTCGGTAAGGAACTTCACGCAGCCTCGGCGCAATTGACTGTCCATGTCATCGGCTTCCGTATGAAGGATTTCTCCTGGACCGGTGAGACTTCGGTCCTCGATACCCAATGCCTCGCCAAGGAGAACAACGGTCTATATCTCAGCGCCGAAAACCGCAATGACCTGGCGGCCGCCCTAAGAGCCACCCTTGATTGTCCAGCAATCTCTGAAGCGCGCAGTCGCTAGACAGAAGGAACGGCGACTTCCGATAAAGTCTGCTTTGGGTCATTAGCGGACATAGAGGGTGGATCTGGGATGTCCGCTTTACGCCTAAGAAGGACATTCTCGTTCTATCGCCGCGCTCCGGCGCGCTGAGTATCTGTGGTTTTCCGAAATGGGAAGCGCCGGGCCGAAAAGTTGGAACAGCCTCCAGGCATCTCGCTAAGCGATTGAAATCTGGCGGGAGTGACGGGACTCGAACCCGCGGCCTCCGGCGTGACAGGCCGGCGCTCTAACCGACTGAGCTACACCCCCTTTAAGGGCCGCGACCCGCAGAGGCGATCCTTGCCTGCATGTACGGGTTCGGATTCGGCGAGTCAAGGTGAGGCGGACCGGTTGTCCCTCAATCCGTGGCGGCCGTGAGCAGGCTCGCATTGCCGCCAGTGGCGGTGAGGTCGGTCGAGCGCACGCGCTCAACCGCGAAGGCCTCGAGATAGGCCGGGCCGCCGGCCTTGGGTCCCGTCCCTGACAGGCCCTCGCCGCCGAAGGGCTGGACACCGACGACAGCGCCGATCTGGTTCCGGTTCACGTACATATTGCCGACCTTGACGCGGGCAGCGACGAAGTCTGCCGTCGCCTTGATGCGGCTATGCAGTCCGAGCGTGAGGCCGTAGCCCGTGGCGTTGATGGCGTCGCAAACCTCACCCAGTCTGTGGCCAGAAAAACGGATCACATGCAGAATCGGGCCAAACACTTCGCGCTCCAGCATGGCGATGGACCCTATCTCGTAGATCGCAGGCGCAACGTAAGTTCCGGTCGCTTGCGCCTCCCTGAGAGGCACGTCGAGCAGCTCGTGGGCTTCTGTTCGCATGCGCGCTTTATGGACTTCGAGCGCGGCGCGGGCCTCTTCATCGATGACCGGCCCAATATCGGTCGCGTAATCGAGGGGATCGCCGATCTTAAGCTCTCGCGCGGCGCCGAGCAGCATACGCAGCGTTTCTTCGGCAATGTCGTCTTGCAGGAAGAGCACCCGGAGCGCCGAGCAGCGCTGCCCGGCACTGTCGAAGGCAGACACGAGCGCGTCGTCCACCACCTGCTCCGGCAGGGCAGAGGAATCCACAATCATTGCGTTCAGCCCGCCGGTCTCAGCGATTAGCTTGGCGATTCGACCGTCGCGTGCCCCAAGTAGGCGATTGATGGCGATACCGGTGTCAGTACCGCCGGTGAAGGCCACGCCGGCCACCCGCTCATCCGCGACGAGCGCCGCACCCACCGTTTCGCCGCGTCCCGGCAGGAGATGCAGCACATCGGCCGGGACGCCCCCCCGATGCATGAGCCTGATCGCACGCGCCGCCACGAGCGGCGTCAGCTCCGCGGGCTTCGCCACCACCGAATTGCCGGCGGCGAGTGCGCCGGCGATCTGTCCGGTGAAGATGGCGAGGGGGAAATTCCAGGGCGAGATACAAGCAAACACGCCTCGCCCATGCAGGCTGAGTTCATTGTCCTCTCCGGTCGGACCTTTCAGGCGACGCGGTTGAGTGAAATTGCGTCGCGCCTCTGCCGACGAAAAGCGCAGATGATCGATCGCCTCGCGGAGATCGCTTTGGGCGTTCGCAAGCGTCTTGCCGGCCTCGCGCACGAGAAGGGCCATCAGTCCGGCCCGGTCCGCCTCGAACAGGTCGGCGGCACGCTCGAGCATGCCCGCGCGTGCCTCGCCGCCTAAACGATCCCAGTCGTCGCAAGCCGCACTCGCCGCATCGAGCGCCATGTCGATGGCTTCGGCGCTTGCGCTCCGGCAGGCGCCTACTACCACCCGCCTATCATGTGGCGAGGTGATGCGTGTCACCTCGCCGCCTTCCTCAAGCTCTTTGCCGGCAACAATGGGGTTGGCGCTTACCGAGTTCGTTAGCGCACGCTTCATGGCGCCGAGCAACAGCTCGCGTGTACCATCGTCCCAGAGCGTCAACCCAAGACTGTTCTTCCGCTCCGGAAGGAACAGATCGTGCGGCATCGGGATCTGAGGATTCGTCTTGGCGGGAAGAGAAGCGGCCTTCTCCACAGGATCGGCGATCATGGCCGAGATCGGCGCCTCGTCATCGGCGAGCCGATTGACAAATGATGTATTGGCGCCGTTCTCCAAGAGCCTTCGCACAAGATAAGAAAGCAGGTCCCGGTGACCACCGACAGGGGCATAGATGCGGCATGGCTTACCGAGGCCCTCGGGGCGAACCACCTCGCGATAAAGCGCTTTCCCCATGCCGTAAAGGCGCTGGAGCTCGTAGGGACGATCGCCCGCAACCGTGACAATGGCGGCGATGGTGTGGGCATTGTGTGTCGCAAACTGCGGATAGAAGCAATCGGGCTGAGCGAGAAGCGAGCGCGCGGCGGCTAGATAAGAAATGTCGGTGCTCACCTTGCGCGTGAAAACGGGATAGCCGGCGAGTCCTCTTTCCTGCGCCGACTTGATCTCGCTATCCCAATAGGCTCCTTTGACCAGGCGCACCGGAATACGGCGCCCCGTCGCCTTGGCGAACCCGGCAAGCCAATCGATCAGCGGGAGTGCGCGCTTGCTGTAGGCTTGCACCGCAAGCCCCAGCCCATTCCAGCCGGCAAGGGTGGACTCGGTAAAAAGCGGCTCCACCAGCGCGAGCGAAAGATCGAGCTTGTCGGCTTCTTCCGCATCGACAGTCAGCGGGAGCCACGCCTCGCGCATCGCCTGGGCGAGACTGAGAAGTCTCGGTAGGAGCTCGGTCTGAAGTCGCTTCTCTTGCGAGGGCTGATAGCGTGGATGGAGGGCCGACAGCTTCACCGAGAGGCTGGGACGCTGATGCAGCTCCTCTTCGGTCCGCGCGAGAGGATGGCCGGCATAGTCCGCGATAGCCTCGACGGCCGCGCGATAGCGATCCGCGTAGCGTTCCGCGTCCGCCCTTGTGCGCGCCGCTTCGCCCAGCATATCGAAGGAGAAGCGATACCCCTGCTCGGCCTCCTCCCTTGCATTGGCGATCGCTCCTTCGATGGTCTCACCCAGCACGAATTGCTTGCCGAGAATCCGCATGGCTTGACGCAGCGCTTGGCGGATCACCGGCTCTCCGCTCCGCGCAATAAGGCGCTGGACCATCGTTGTCAGGTCGGTGTGCCGTTTTTCTCTCCAATCGATAATGTGCCCGGTGAGCATCAATCCCCAGGTCGAGGCGTTGACCAGGACCGAGTCGGAGTGGCCGAGATGGCGCGACCAGTCGCCCGAGCCGATAGTGCCCGCGATCAGACGGTCGGCGGTGGCGGCATCGGGAATGCGCAACAGGGCTTCGGCGAGGCAGAGCAGCAGAATCCCCTCCTCGCTGGACAAGCCATATTCGTGCAGAAATGAATCGATGCCGCCACTTTCCCTGCGGCCGGCACGGGCCGCCTCGACGAGCCGGGTGGCAAGGGATTCGATGCGGTTTCGTTCCGCGGCGCTGAAGCGCGACTTTGTGATGAGCGCCTCGACCAGCGGTCCTTCGTCGGCAAGCAGGTCGGCATTGATCGGCGCGCGGTCTGGCAACTCATGCGGCCTGTCGGTGTTTCCTGAGACGCGCTTGCCTTTCGCCAATGAACCCATGTCTTCTCTCAAAACAAACGCCGATGGATGTATTTCAGCGTGCCGCGATGCAAGTGGCGGGCCTCGCCACCGACGAGAAGGAAATCTGCAAGCAGAGCGTCAATCCTCCGGCGGTTCGCATCGGAGTGATATTCGAGCAGGATCACGTCGTAATCGAGTGGTGGGCGGTGACAGGCTCGAACTGCCGACCTCCTGGGTGTAAACCAGGCGCTCTTCCAGCTGAGCTAACCGCCCGCCGGCAAGAAGCGATAGATCAAGCGGGCGCCTCTCGCCACAGCAAAACAAAGGGCGGAGACCGTGGCCGGTCCCCGCCCTTCAAGAACTCGGCAGATCGAGGCTTAGCTGTTGCAGGCCTCTTTCAGAGCCTTGCCTGCGCGGAATTTCGGCACGCGGGAGGCGGGAATGTGGACTTCGGCGCCGGTGCGCGGATTGCGGCCGGTCGAGGCCTTGCGCTGCGCGACTTGGAAATTGCCAAAGCCGACGATCCGCACGGTATCGCCGCCGCGAAGCGCTCTCTCGATATTCCGGAACGTCGCATCAACGGCCTTCTCCGCCGCATCCTTCGACAGATCAGAATCCTTCGCCACATGGGCGATCAGTTCAGCTTTGTTCACGGGTCATCTTCCTTTCGCTCGGGCCCCAATCGAAGAGGGCGGGGAACCCTCGAGGCCTTGGGTACGCTCCGATTCACAAATAAGTGGTGTATGACTGGCGGAAAAAACCCGGAAAATCAACAAAAATGGTCCGACTCCGCGACCGGAGCCGGACCATGCCAATGCCGAATATGAACGGCAAAAATGGCGGATTTCCGCGATTTAATGCGCCGTCACGCCGGGCTGGGTCTCGTCCTTCGGAGGAACGACTTTAGCCGCCACCTCGGCCTCTTCCTCCCAGGCAATCGGCTGCGGGGTCCGGGTGAAGGCGATTTTCAGCACCTCTTCCATGCGCGAGACCGGGCGGATATCGAGCGCGTTCTTGAGCTCGTCGGGTATCTCGGTGAGGTCCTTGCTGTTTTCATCGGGGATGATCACCGTCTTGATCCCGGCCCTGAGCGCGGCAAGAAGCTTCTCCTTCAACCCGCCGATCGGCAGCACCCGCCCGCGCAAGGTGATCTCGCCGGTCATCGCAACTTCGCGTTTCACCGGGATCCCGGTCATCAGCGAGATGATGGCCGCGACCATGGCGACGCCGGCCGAGGGGCCGTCCTTGGGAGTTGCGCCCTCGGGCACGTGGACGTGGATGTCGCGCTTCTCGAATAGCGGCGGCTCGATGCCGAAATCGACCGCCCGCGAGCGCACATAGGCGTTCGCGGCCTGGATCGATTCCTTCATCACGTCGCGCAGATTGCCGGTCACGGTCATCTTGCCCTTGCCCGGCATCATCACGCCTTCGACGGTGAGCAGTTCGCCGCCGACCTCGGTCCAGGCAAGGCCCGTGACCACGCCGACCTGGTCCTCGAGCTCGGCCTCGCCATAGCGGAACTTCTGCACGCCAAGGTAGTCCTCAAGATTCTTTAGCGTGACCTTGATCGACTTCTTCTTGCTGGTGAGCAGCTCCTTCACCGATTTCCGCGCCATCTTGGCGATCTCGCGCTCGAGATTGCGGACGCCGGCTTCGCGGGTATAGCGGCGGATGATCTCCTTCAGAGCGTCGTCCTCAAGGCTCCATTCCTCGGCCTCAAGGCCGTGCGCCTTGGTCTGGGCGGGAATTAGGTGCCGCCGCGCGATCTCCATCTTCTCGTCCTCGGTGTAACCCGCAATGCGGATGATCTCCATGCGGTCCATCAAGGCCGGCGGAATATTGAGCGTGTTGGCCGTGGTGACGAACATCACGTTCGACAGGTCGTAATCCACCTCGAGATAGTGGTCGTTGAAGGTGTGGTTCTGCTCGGGGTCCAGCACTTCGAGCAGCGCCGAGGCGGGATCGCCGCGGAAGTCGGCGCCCATCTTGTCGACCTCGTCGAGCAGGAACAGCGGGTTGATCTTCTTCGCCTTCCGCATTGACTGGATCACCTTGCCGGGCATCGAGCCGATATAAGTGCGGCGGTGGCCCCTGATCTCGGCCTCGTCGCGCACGCCGCCAAGACTCATGCGCACGAATTCGCGGCCCGTGGCGCGCGCCATGGACTTGCCGAGCGACGTCTTGCCGACGCCCGGCGGGCCGACCAGGCAAAGGATCGGGCCTTTGAGCTGGTTGGTGCGGTTCTGCACCGCGAGATATTCGACGATGCGGTCCTTGACCTTCTCGAGCCCGTAATGGTCCTCGTCGAGGATCTTCTGCGCCTCGTCGAGGTCGCGCTTGATCTTACCCTTGACGCCCCACGGGATGGTGAGCAGCCAGTCGAGATAGTTGCGGACGACGGTTGCCTCGGCCGACATCGGGCTCATCTGGCGGAGCTTCTTGAGCTCGCCGAGCGCCTTCTCGCGGGCTTCGCGCGACAGCTTGGTCTTCTCGATCTTCTGCTCGATCTCGGCGAGATCGTCTCTGCCTTCCTCGCTGTCGCCGAGCTCCTTCTGGATCGCCTTCATCTGCTCGTTCAGGTAATACTCGCGCTGCGTCTTCTCCATCTGACGCTTGACGCGGCTCCTGATCTTGCGCTCGACCTGAAGCACCGAGATCTCGCTCTCCATCAGGGTGAAGACGCGCTCCAGCCGCTCGGAGACCGAGGTCACCTCGAGGATCTGCTGTTTCTCGGCAATCTTGATGGCGAGATGCGAAGCGATGGTGTCGGACAGCTTGGAATAGTCCTCGATCTGGCTTGCGGTGCCGAGCACCTCGGGCGAGATCTTCTTGTTGAGCTTCACATAACTCTCGAACTGGGACACGACCGAGCGGGCGAGCGCCTCGATCTCATCCTCGGCGCCGAGCGTCTCGTCGACGCGCTCGATCTCGGCCTCGAAATAGTTCTCGTTCTCGGTGTAGCGCTTGATGGCGGCGCGGCGCGTGCCTTCGACCAGCACCTTCACCGTGCCGTCGGGCAGCTTCAAAAGCTGAAGCACGGAGGCCAGCGTGCCCATGGAATAGATGCCGTCGGTCGACGGCTCGTCGTCGCTCGCGTTCTTCTGCGCAACAAGCAGGATCTGCTTGTCCGAGCGCATCACTTCCTCGAGCGCGGCGATTGATTTCTCGCGGCCCACGAACAGGGGCACGATCATGTACGGGAAGACGACGATGTCGCGCAGCGGCAGGACCGGGTAAAGCTCCGCGGCGCCTTCTTTGATGGTGGACGGCTTTGATTCGGTCATGGCAGTTCCGTCGCTTTCTTCCGGGCGGAACCATCGAGGCGTTCCGCCGTTCCAGTCTTTTGTCCCCTCCTCCAAGAGCCGGCCCACTACCGAAGACTAACACGGTAAACGAGGCAAGTGGCCCTGTGGCATGTTAACCAGCGTAGGTGGCGACCTTACCGGTCGCCGTCAAGTGGCGGCTTTAGGCGGTAGCCAAGCGGTCAATCACCGCCATTCTGAGTAGGATTCGCCCTCACCTTCAAGCAGGAATTGGGCCATTCCGCGTCAGGCGCTGGTCCCGAGCTCCTCATGGCGGTCGGAATAGATGCGCAAGGGCCGAGCCTTGCCTTCGACCACCTCTGAGCTGATCACGACCTCTTCGACGCCACGAAGCGAGGGAAGCTCGAACATGGTGTCGAGCAAGATGCCCTCCATGATTGAGCGGAGGCCTCTTGCACCCGTCTTGCGGTCGATCGCCTTCTTGGCGATGGTGCGCATCGCCTCCTCGGCAAAGGTCAGCTGCACGTCCTCCATCTCGAACAGACGCTGATATTGCCTGACCAGGGCATTCTTCGGCTCGGTCAGGATGCGCATCAAAGCCTCCTCGTCGAGGTCGTCGAGGGTCGCGATCACGGGAACGCGGCCGATGAACTCAGGGATCAGGCCGAACTTCAACAAATCCTCCGGCTCGACCTCTTTCAAAATGTCGCCGGTGCGCCGCTCATCGACGGACTCAACCTTGGCGCCGAACCCGATCGAGGTCGACCGGCCGCGCGCCGAGATGATCTTCTCCAGCCCGGCGAACGCGCCGCCGCACACAAACAGGATATTGGTGGTGTCGACCTGCAGGAACTCTTGCTGCGGATGCTTGCGGCCGCCCTGCGGAGGCACGGACGCGATGGTCCCTTCCATTATCTTGAGCAGGGCCTGCTGCACG
>Ga0081455_10005510_pt1 | contig 13875 bp, 14 predicted proteins | sample TabmetS3T2R1_FD_70207 | JGI IMG/M metagenome (GOLD analysis project Ga0081455, IMG submission 70207) | Tabebuia heterophylla rhizosphere microbial communities from the University of Puerto Rico - S3T2R1 | ecosystem: Host-associated > Plants > Roots > Rhizosphere ... | reverse complement strand
TCGGTTCGAACTCGGTTCGTCTCGTCGTCTATGAGACGATGGCGCGCAGCCTCGTCACCATCTTCAACGAGAAGGCGCTGTGCGGGCTCGGCCGCGAGGTGCAGAGCACCGGCTTGATGGCCGAGGACGCCGTCACCAAGGCGCTGACGGCGCTCAGGCGATTCCGGGCGCTGTGCCGCATCCAGCAGGTGGGGCGCGTCTTCGCCATCGCCACAGCCGCCTGCCGCGACGCCAAGAACGGTCCCGACTTCATCGCCAAGGCCGAGCGCATCTGCGGCACTCCGATTCAAATCCTGTCGGGACCGCGCGAAGCAAAATTGTCCGCGCTCGGCGTCGTCTCCGGCATCCACAATCCCGACGGCATCGTCGGCGATCTCGGCGGCGGTTCGCTCGAACTGATCGACGTGCAGAAGAGCCGCGTCCACGGCGGCGTCACGCTGCCGCTGGGAAGCCTCGCGCTGCAGGACCTGTCGGACAAATCGTTGAAGCGTGCCGAACGCATCGTGCGCGACGATCTGTCCGGCGTCGCCCAACTCAAGGCCGCCCACGGCCGCACCTTTTACGCCGTCGGCGGCACGTGGCGCGCGCTGGCGCGCATTCATATCGTCCAGAGCGGCTATCCGCTGCGCGTGATGCACGGCTATTCGATACCGGCCGCCGACGCGCTCGATTTCGCCCGGCGCCTGCGCCGGCTCGCGGCCGCCAACATGCTCGCCGATATCGAAGTGGTCGCCGATGCGCGGCGTCCATTGCTGACCTATGCGGCGCTGGTGCTCGAATACATCATCCGCGTCGGCCGGCCGAAGACGATCGTCTTCTCGACCTTCGGCGTCCGCGAAGGCCTGCTCTACGAAATGCTGCCGCCACAGGAGCGCGCCAAGGACGGCTTTATCTGCGCCGCGCAAACCCTGAACGGGCTGCTGTCGCGCTCGGCTCGCCACGCCGAGGAACTGGTCGCATGGACCGACAGGTTGGTGCGAGTCGTAAAGCTGCGCGAGACCGACGAAGACCGACGGCTGCGCCATGCCGCCTGCCTGCTCTCCGACATCGGCTGGCGGGTGCATCCCGATCATCGCGGCGAGGAGACGCTGAGCCTGATCACCAACGGCAATTTCGGCTCGATCAGCCATCAGGGCCGCGCCTTCGTCGCGCTGTCGGTGTTTTATCGCTATGCCGGCCTCAGCGAGGAGAACGAGCCCCCGGAGCGCATCCGCGAGCTGGTGCCGCCGGCAATGGACGAACGCGCGCGGCTTCTCGGCGCCGCCTTCCGCGTCGCGCACCTGATCTCGGCGGCGCGCACCGGCGTGTTGCCCGCGACGCATTTCCGCACCCAGGGCCGCAAGCTGATGCTGGTGTTCGAGCATCGCATGGTCGACCTCGTCGCCGACCGCGTCGGCAGCCGCTTCAAGCAACTGGCGCGCCTGGTCGGGCGCGCCGGCTCGATCGTGCGGAAGTGAACGTTAGAGCATGATCCGGAAAAGTGGGTACCGGTTTTCCGAAAAGATCATGCTCAAATCAAAGAGATAGAGCGGGATGACGATTCGAAGAAAAGTCATCACGCTCTAGCCTCTCCCGCCGATTACGCAGCATCGAGTTCAGGCCGCTCGCTGCTTCCCAGCAAAGAACCCGTAGATCGCCAGCACGATGATCGCCCCGACGACCGCACCAATGAAACCGGCGCCCTCGCCCGCATTATACCATCCGAGAGCTTGCCCGAGATAGGACGCCACGAACGCGCCTACGATGCCCAGAATGGTCGTCATGATGAACCCCGACGGCTCATTGCTTCCAGGCATGATGAACTTTGCAACGACGCCCGCCAAAAATCCGATAATGATGGTCCAGATGATGCTCATCTTACCAATTCCCTGTGCACGGTGAATTAAGCGTCGCGCGAAGGTAGACGACCGTCCGGCGTGTATTTGTCGACGGCTGATGGCAGTTCCCGCGAAAGTCGGGCGAGAAGCTCTTCTTGCGAAAGCCCCGTCTGCTGCGCCAGCGTCGCCAAAACATCCTGACCGATGGCTTGCTTGAGCTCGGGCGGCGAAATCTCCTTGTTGGGGCCGGGGCCGATCCACGACTCCGCAGCCTCGCCCTGGCCGTTCTTCTTGAATTGCTCGAACAGTTCGCCGAGGCCGCCGCCAAGCAGGCCTCCGACTCCCGCGCTGCCCAGCATGTTGCTCAGCACGTCACTCTGCGCCCGCGGCTGTCCGCCGCCTTCGGGTTTGGAAAGCGACCCCACAGCACCGCTGAATATTTCCGCGAGCTTGTCGCGATTTTGATATCCCGCAAGGGCAAGCATCCCAAGGAGCGCAGTCATCGATGGCATTCCGCGGCTCATTTTTGCCTCCTGACATCTATGTTTCAGACGGTGTCAGGCCGATCAGGCCTGGCAAACTCCGAGAGCACGTAAATTTCGGCCGAGGCCGCTCGTAGGCTCAGCGGTCATGCCCGGCAGCGAACGCCGGGACCGCGAGGCGAAGTTTGATCTAGGTCAACGTGGCTAAGGCGGAACCAGCCCCCCATCGCTCTTTTCCGATATGGCCGAGGGGTTGGGCTTGACGATGAATTTTTCGCAAATGAAGGACGAGCGGCTTTTGGCTTTCTATGAAAATGTCCGGCAGCAGGTCGAGCTGGATCAGCGAGCGGGCGGCAGGTATCGCTTTGCCGGTCCCGGCGTAAAGGAATACGCAGAACGGCTGCGCGAGGAAATGGATCGCCGTCGACTGCATTACAATCCGATCGATTGGTCGTGATACCGCGAGGGGCGCCCTCGGGTCCGGCCTGTGTCCGTTGGGACAATAGCGGCAGAGAAACTTCTTTGGTTTCATGTGTCGCCCCTATGCTCGGGCTCTCCCGGTATGGGACTGGCGGGTCTGCGTCGAGATATTCGTCTTGGCCTTCCGAACCCCCAAGCCCCCCAGGAGCCGGGGCGGGTATCTCGCCGCGACTTCCTGTGAGTGTGCGATACCGAGCTACCTCAAATGCGATACTCGGAAGCGCGCCCCGCAATCTCGGCGGCACGCACCGGGCTGATCCCCGCGGCCCAAGCTGATGCTGATGTTCGAGCATCGCATGGTCGATCTCGTCATCGACCGCTTCAAGCAACTGAGGGCCCGCGCTACAGCCCCCGCACGAACGCTTCGAGCGCCGCGTTGGTCTCTCTTGGCGCTTCCTGCTGCACCCAATGTCCGATACCGGGGATGATGGTGGAGCCGCGAAAATCAGAGCAGGCTATACCGGGCTCGGCGTAAAGGTCGACGCCCGGGACGAAGGCGCGCACGGGGTCGCGTTCGCCGGCGATGAAGACCGACGGCTGCGTAATGTTGCGTCCGCTCAATTCGGCCAGCTCGGCAAAGTCGATTGTTTGCGCGCGGTATCGGTTGAGCGGGCCGCGGAAGCCACCGGCTCTGAAGGCATCGACATAGACGGCCAGATCGGCCTCCTCCATCCAGCCTGGAAACGGCTTCGGATCGACGAGCCCATCGAGCAGCCTTGCCTCCGGAGGCTTCGGCTCGAGCCACTTGTTGTGGGGCGCCGCCCCGGACAGCGCGAAATACGTCTTGCGCAGGGCGCTCGCGACGTCCGCATCAAGCTCCGCCTCCGCGACGCCCTCTTGCTGGAAGTAGAGCTGATAGAAGAAGCGCCCCTTGTAGAGAGATCGCGCAAGCTCGATGAAGGGTACGGGTCCGCGCGGCCGGTACGGCACGCTGAGGCCGGCGACCGCCCTGATCCTGTCGGGGTGAAGCAGTGCGGTGTGCCACACGATGGGTGCGCCCCAGTCGTGGCCGAACAGAATGGCCGGGCCATCTCCCAGGTGCTCGATCACGGCAACGACGTCGGATGCGAGATGACGCATCGTATAGGCCGTGATTTCCCCTGGCTTCGAGCTTCGCCCGTAGCCGCGCACGTCGAGCGCGGCTACCCGGAATCCCCGTGCCGCGAAATGCGCGATCTGGTGCCGCCAGGAGTACCAGAGTTCCGGGAAGCCGTGGACGCAGACGATCAGCGGACCCGAGCCGGCGACCGCCACATTGAGTTCGATCGCTCCGTTCCGGACGGTAACAAAATCCACCGCGGCCTCCCCCAGCAATCACATCAGCGCCATCACGCGCGCCGCAAGCGCCGGCTCGCGCAGCGCGGCCTGCGGCTTGAGCAGTTGCGAGACTTCCACCGTCAGGCGATGCACCTCGGGATCATCAGCGGCGAGTTTGGTCAGGGCGACGCCGTATTGCAAGCGCTGCGCGAGGTCGGCGGGCCGGACACCGCGCGTGGCGGGGTAGACGAAATCGGAGACGGCAACGCCCCACGGCGCCGCGATGGTGTTTTGAATGGCCGCGAAGAAGTCACGCGCCAGCCGCTCCACGGGGACGTCTTCCGCCAACAACCGGTCCAGGATCACGGCTTCCTGCGCGGCCACGCTCATGCCCTGGCCGAACACCGGGTTGAAGCGGCAGAACGCATCGCCGATCGCCAGCAGCCCTGTCGGAAACGACTCCAGGCGCTCGAAATGTCGCCGAGTGCTGCAAGGCAACTGATAGCGAACGATATCCGTCAGCGGACGGGCGTCTTTGACCGCGTCATAAATCGTCGGCGTGCGCAGGCTCCTGACGAAATCCATAAATCCCGCGCGGTCGCCCGGAGGCGCATCGCCATGATTGCCGCCGACGGAAAGCAGCCATCGCCGGCTCTCGATCGGAAACAGGAACGCCCCGCGGCTGCTGGCGGGTGCGGACGGCAGGACGATATTGCCGAGCCAGTCGGCATTGCGATCGATCGGCCGCTCGACGATGGTACTTGCATATGCCTGATCAATGCCGATCTCGGTTTCTTCCGGCCGCTCGAGAGAAAGCTCTTCGAGCAGCTGCAGCGTCAGGCCGCAGCGGCCGGAGGCTTCGACAACCAGGTCGGCCTCGACCGTCACGGCAGGCTCATCTCCGGTTTCATAACGGATCGCCTCGATCCGCATCGCATCGCCCGAGGCGACAAGTCCGGTCACGCGGGAGCGCATGCAAATACCTATGTTCGGGGCCTGCAGGAGGCGCCGTCGCGTAATGGCTTCGAGCAGCGGGCGCGACATGCTGAAAGTATCGAAGCCGAGATCGCGAACAGGGAATGGGTCGAACCCGGGGCGCTCGAACCTGAGATCCTTACCGGCACGGATCTTCACCGCGCCAGCTTCCGCCAGATCGTTCTCAAACCCCGGAAACAGCGTCTGCAGCGCCTTCAACCCGCCCGCGAGCAACATGTGGGCGTGCTGGCATTGCGGCGTCCCCCTCCGCGGCGCCGCCTCGGCGGGAAGGACGTCCCGCTCGATGACCGTGACTTTTCCGAAATGCCTGGAGATCGCCTGAGCGGCGGTCAGGCCGGCCATGCCGGCGCCAATGACCACGGCATGACTTCTTGCAGGATCTGGCATGTTTTCCTCCTGGAACGGAGCATGCAAATCGGACCCACGATGGATGCGACCCAAAATGGATGCGATCCGAATGGATCAGCGGACGCGTACGCCCGACGCAGCCGGGCAAGCCGAACCTATCCGATCTCTTTTGCCGCAATGGTGAAACGCATCACACGTTTGGGGTGGAGGCCCACCACCAAACGCCGGTTCAGCCACGTCGCAAACAGCGCCTAGGTTACAGTGGCTCCTGCTTGTCCGGGTTCAACTTTCGTTACAGGCACCTTTCCAAGCTCCGCGCCCTTCACCAGCGCGTAGATCGCCGGGATCACGATCAGCGTCAGCAGCGTCGACGAAATCATGCCCCCGATCATCGGCACGGCGATGCGCTGCATGATCTCCGAGCCGGTGCCGGTGCTCCACATGATCGGCAACAGGCCGGCCATGATCGCAATCACCGTCATCATCTTCGGACGCACGCGCTCCACCGCGCCTTCCATGATGGCGTCGTAGAGGTCGTCGCGCGTTGGCGCACCGCCTTCGGCCGCCTTGCGCGCACGCTGCTCGTCGAGCGCCTGGTTGAGGTAGATCAGCATCACCACGCCGGTCTCGGCGGCAACGCCCGCCAGCGCGATGAAGCCGACCACGACCGCCACCGAGAGGTTGAAGCCGAGCCACCACATCAGCCAGAGGCCGCCGACGAGGGCAAACGGCAGCGACAACATCACGATCAGCGTTTCCGTCAGCGAGCGGAAGTTGAGATAGAGCAATAGGAAGATGATCGCGAGCGTCACGGGCACCACGATCTTGAGCCGCGCCGTGGCCCGCTCCAGATATTCATACTGCCCGCTCCACATGACGTAGGCGCCCGGCGGAAACTGGATGCTGGCCTTCACCGCCGCCTGCGCGTCGGCGACATAGCCGCCGATGTCGCGATCCCGGATGTCGACATAGACGTATGTCGCGAGTTGACCGTTCTCTGTACGGATCGTGGTCGGCCCGCGCGCCGGCGAGACCTTGGCGACCTCGCCGAGCGGCACCGCGCCACCGGCCGGCATCGGCACCAGCACCTCGCGTGCGATGGCCTGCGGATCGCTGCGCAGATCCCTGGGGTAGCGCATGTTGACGGAGAAGCGCTGACGGCCCTCGACCGTGGTGGTCACCGTCTGGCCGCCGAGCGCGGTGGCAATGACGTCCTGCACGTCCTGAACCACGATGCCGTAGCGCGCCAGCGCCGCGCGGTCCGGCACGATGTCGAGATAGTAGCCGCCGATGCCGCGCTCGGCATAGGCCGAGGATGTGCCCGGCACGGTGCGCAGCACCTGCTCGACCTGTTTGGCCAAACGGTCGATCTCGACCAGATCAGTGCCGATCACCTTGACGCCGATCGGCGTGCGGATACCGGTCGAGAGCATGTCGATGCGCGCCTTGATCGGCTGGGTCCAGGCGTTGGAGACGCCGGGAAACTGCAGCGCCTTGTCCATCTCCGCCGTCAGGCTCTCGAGCGTCAGCCCTGCCCGCCACTCGGATTTCGGCTTCAGGTTGATGATGGTCTCGAACATCTCGGTCGGCGCCGGATCGGTCGCCGTCGCGGCGCGGCCGGCCTTTCCATAGACCGACTCAACCTCGGGAAAGCTCCTGATGATGCGGTCCTGCGTCTGCAGCAATTCGCTGGCCTTGGTGACGGACAGACCGGGCAGCGTGGTCGGCATATAGAGCAGCGTGCCTTCGTTCAGGTTGGGCATGAACTCGGTACCGAGTTGCCGCGCCGGCCATATCGTCACCGCCAGAATGCCGATCGCGATCAGGATCACGAGAATCTTGGCGCGCATCACGCCCTTGATGACCGGACGATAGATCCAGATCAGGAAGCGATTGATCGGATTTTTGTGCTCCGGAATGATCTTGCCGCGCACGAACAACACCATCAGCGCAGGCACCAGCGTCACCGACAACAGCGCCGCCGCCGCCATCGCAAAGGTCTTGGTGAAGGCGAGCGGGCTGAACAGCCGCCCCTCCTGCGATTCCAGCGTGAAGATCGGCATGAAGGAGACGGTGATGATCAACAGGCTGAAGAACAGCGCCGGCCCGACCTGCGATGCCGCCTCGATCAGGATCGTCACGCGGGATTGCCCGGGCTCCGCCCGCTCCAGATGCTTGTGGGCATTCTCGATCATGACAATCGCCGCATCGACCATCGCGCCGATCGCGATCGCGATCCCGCCCAGGCTCATGATGTTGGAGCCGATGCCGAGCAGCTTCATCGCGCCGAACGCCATCAGCACGCCGACCGGCAGCATCAGGATCGCAACCAGTGCGCTGCGCACGTGCAGCAGGAACACAATGCATACCAATGCAACGATGATGCACTCCTCCAGCAACGTGTTCTTGAGCGTGGCAATGGCGGCGTTGATCAGGTTCGAGCGGTCGTAGACCGGCACGATCTCGACCGATTTCGGCAGGCTCGATGCGATCTCTGCAAAGCGCTTCTTGACGTTCTGAATGACATCCAGCGCATTGACGCCGAAGCGTTGCAGCACGATGCCGCTGGCCGCCTCGCCCTCGCCGTTGAGTTCGCCGATGCCGCGGCGCTCATCCGGTCCGAGCTCGACGCGGGCGATATCCTTCAGCAGCACCGGCGTGCCGTTGCTGGCCTTGAGCACGACGTTGCCGAGATCGTTGATCCCCTTCAGATAGCCCTTGCCGCGGATCACATACTCGAATTCGGAGAGTTCGACGGTGCGGCCGCCGACATCGGCATTGCTGGCGCGGATCGCGTCGCGCATCTTCTGCATGGTGATGCCGAGATCGCGCATCCGTTGCGGATCGAGCACGACGTTGTATTGCCGCACGAAGCCGCCGACGCTCGCGACCTCGGCGACACCCTCCGCTTTCGCCAGCGCGAATTTCAAGTTCCAGTCCTGGATGGCGCGGGTGTCGGAGAGGTTTAGCTCCTTCGACATCACGGCATATTGGTAGACCCAGCCGACGCCGGTGGCGTCAGGGCCGATGGTCGGCGTCACGCCGGCGGGCAACCGCGACGCCGCGCTATTGAGGAATTCCAGCACGCGCGAGCGCGCCCAGTAGATGTCGGTGCCGTCCTCGAAGATGACATAGACGAACGACACGCCGAAGAACGAGAAACCGCGCACCACCTTGGAGCGCGGCACCGTGAGCATCGCCGTCGTCAGGGGATAGGTGACCTGGTCCTCGATCACCTGCGGCGCCTGCCCCGGATATTCGGTGTAGACGATCACCTGGGTGTCCGAGAGATCAGGAATGGCATCGAGCGGCAGATGTGCAAGCGCATAGAGGCCGGCGGCGGCGGCAAAGCCGGTGCCGAAGAACACCAGCAGCAAATTGCGTGCCGACCACGCGATGAGACGGGCGATCATGGCTGGGTCCCCTCGGCAAAGCCTTTCAGCGCCGACTTCAAATTGCTTTCGGCATCGATCAGAAAATTGGCTGACGTCACCACCGGATCATTGTCGGCAAGGCCCTGGCGAATCTCGACATAGCCATCGCCGCGATGCCCGAGCTTGACCTCGCGCGGCTCGAACCGCCCTTCTCCCTTGTCGACCAGCACCGCCTGCCGGCTGCCGGTATCCATGACCGCGCTTTCCGGAACGGCGAGCACGGCCACCCCGCTGCCGGTCTCGATCTCGGCGTCGACATACATGTCATGGATCAACAGCAGATCCGGATTGGACAGTTCGACGCGCACCCGCGCCGTCCGCGTCTCCTTCGTGATCGCCGGATAGATCACGTTGATCTTGCCTGCGAACTCGCGCCCGGGAAAACTTCTGGCGCGCACGATCGCGCGCTGGCCCACAGCCATCGCCCCGAGATCGCGTTCGGCAACGTCGATCATGGCCCACATCACCGAATGGTCGGCGATCCTGAACAGGGTCTCGCCCGGCTGGGCGCGCATGCCCTCGACAGCGTTGCGTTCAAGAACGATGCCGTCGCGCGGCGCGGTCCATTCGATTCCGATCGGAACGTTGCGGCCTTTCTCGATGGCGACGATCGCCGCTTCCGGGACGTCGAGATTCATCAGCCGCTGGCGCGATCCCCTGCCATAGGTGCCCTCGCCGCCGCCGGTGATTTTGGAATTGAGCGTCGAGATGTATTCCGCCGCGGCGGATGAAACCGCGGGGCTGTAGATTTCCATCAGCGGCTGGCCCTTGACGACGTGGCTTCCGGTCGTGACGTCGGCGATCTTCTGGACATAACTCTCGGCGCGCATCGCGATCACCGAGACCCGGCGTTCGTCGAGCTGGATGGTGCCGGGCGCGCGAACCGTCGAGCGGATCACGCGACGGGCGGCCGGCTCCGATTTGACGCCGGTGCGCTGGATCTTGCCCGGCGAGACCTTGACCGATCCGTCGTCGCTGTCCTCGCCCTCATAGACCGGGATGTAATCCATCCCCATCGAGTCCTTCTTGGGCGTCGGCGAGACGTCCGGCAGGCCCATCGGGTTGCGGTAGTACTTGATCTTTCGGCCGGTCGGCGCGGCCGCCGCGCTCTCCTCCTCCGGATCGTCAAAACTGATGTCGGCACCGCGCGGCACGGCGCGGTAGTCGCGGCCGTCGGGCGTCTTCTTCGGCGTCAGCGAATAAAACGGCTTGCCGTCCGGATCCTGATAATAGATCGGAGCGCCCGCCGGTTCGCGCGCCTGGGCGATGACATGCGCATGCTTCGTCTCGCCGCCCGGCCAGAGATAGGGACGCGCGAAAACACCGCCGATCACGGCCGCCGTCACGGCAGCAGCGATCGCAAACTGAACGGACCGCTTCATTTGTCGGCCTGAATGACGAGCTTGTTGTCGACGGTGCCGGTTTCACCCTGCACCTTGGCGCCAAGCGACAATTGCCATCGGCCGGCCATGGTGAAATCGGCCTTGAAGCGATAGGTGCCCGGCTCCGACCCCGGCAGCGGCGTCAGCTCGCTCACCATCTCCTGCATGGCATCCGGCGCCATATCCAGACGCGTCGCAAAGATCACCGCGTCGGGCACGGCCTTGCCGGTCCGCTTGTCTTCCAGCTTGACCGCGATGGTCTGGCCGGGGCCGACCTTGACGGTCGGCTCGACCAGCTTGAATTCGTAATCCTTGATGTCGGCGAACGCGCCGGTGGCGGCGCAGCTCAGGGCAGCGCCGGTCAGCGCAACCCGCAGCCCGCGCGAAAACGGAATGGGCTTCATCGTAATATCCTCGATTTCCTGGGTCAGCCGCGCCATGGCGGCATGGGCACGCGCGCCGCAAGGCGCCGCGCACGATTCGGCGTTACGCCGAGAGGACCAGGGATCGGGGAGGTTTGGGCGGAGGCGAATATCCAACGCCTTCCACTTCGGGATCGCTGCCGGGGAGCAGCGTGCGAAGCGTCACGGGCCGGATTTCGGTGACGCCGGCCAGCAGCGGCGCCTGCAACGTCGTCGATACGCACAGCGCCATCAACGGGCACTGGTCGCAATCGGCGGGCGCCGATTTATCCGGGCAGCACGGCATGTCGTCGGACATGGCGGCGTCATCGGCCATCGACGTCATCGCCATCGATGCCATGGCAGTCGTATTCGCCCGCGCCGTAAGCGGGGCGATGACGAGGCCGACGATCACGAGGACCGCCAGCAGCCGGCAAAGATGAATCGAACGTTTCACGACGCCAGTTTCGCACATCGGGGCCCATGATGGGAAGTGAAGTTCCATCACGAAGTCGCGGGTTTCCTTAACATAAACAGGCGGAGCAAAGCGCATTTGCAATGAATCAACCATCCCCGAGCCCGAATTCGGGCCGGTCAGAACATTTTTGATTGCCGCGACTTGAAGGGATGGCCGCCCCCGGTAGCGGTCCGCCTTCAGCCAAGGAGTTTAAGCCATGCATGCCCGCGAAATGCTCGGCACCCATCCGGCCATCCAGGGCCAGGTCAACGACGCCCTGATCCGCTGCATCGAGGAATGTTACTCCTGCGCCCAGATCTGCACTTCCTGTGCGGATGCCTGCCTGTCCGAGCGCATGGTGCAGGAATTGACCCAGTGCATCCGGCTGGATCTCGATTGCGCCGACATCTGCAACATCACCGGCCGCATCATGACCCGCCGGACCGGCTCCGACGACGAAGTGATGCGCCGCATGCTTAGCGTCTGCGCCGCCGCCTGCCGGCTGTGCGCGGAGGAATGCCAGAAGCACGCCGCCATGCATGAACATTGCCGCATCTGCGCCGAAAGCTGCCGCCGCTGCATGGAGGCCTGCCAGGAAGTCGCCCGCGGCATGGCGCATTAGGACGGCGATCAGAACTCGCGCCTGAAGATGCTGAACTGGAAGGCCTGCCGCGCGCCCCAGGGCGTCGCGTGCTCGTGCCGCTCCGTGTGCAGCAGCTGGTACGCGGCGCCGAGCGTCCGTCCGAGACTTTCGCCGTCATAGCGCGCGACTGGCAGGCCGCTGCACTTTTCCGGGCCGTCGGGCGCGAAAGTCGCGATGATGGCGTGACCGCCGATCCTCAGGCCATCCCCCAGGCGGGCGATGTAGGCTTCGCGGTCGCTGGCGTCGGTGAGAAAGTGGAACGCGGCCCGGTCATGCCAGATATCGTAGACCCTCGCCGGCTTCCAGGTCGTCACATCAGCGACGATCCACCTGACCTTTTCTGCGCTGGCGCCGAGATGACTCTCGAGCCGGCCGCGCGCGACGGTCAAAGCCGCGGCGGACAGATCGAGCACCGTGACATCCTCAAAGCCCTGCTCGACGAGACTGTCGACCAGCCGCGAAGCGCCGCCGCCGATGTCGATGATGGCGGACTCGTCAGTTGCGCCCGCCTGCACGATCAGGTCGAGCGAAGGTGCCGCGCTTTGCTGAAACCAGCTGACCTCGTTCTCGCCCTTCGTCGTGTAGACGTTGTCCCAATGGACTTGGCGGCTGGTCGCTTCCATCGAAACTCTCCCGATCGGAGGTTCAATATATGAACGTCCCGGCCCTCCACAACGGACCATCAGTTCCGCAAATGATGCATAACCAGCGGGATATATCCGCTTGCTACGGACGGGAACCCCGCCAAATCGTCTTTTCGCCGAGTACAGGGCACCACCAGCGCACAATTGCGTTTCCTGGCTTGACCGATCCATAGCTCAGCGGTTATAGATAACCAATAACCCGCAAGTTATCGATCTCCGATGCCAAACACCCACGACGTGCTCTTTCGAACTCTCGCCGATCCGACCCGCCGGGCGATCTTCGAACGGCTGTGCCGCGAAGGCGAGCAGACCGTCGGAGCGCTGACGGCCCGGGCCGGCATCTCGCAGCCGGCCGTCTCAAAACATCTCGGCGTGCTGAAGCAGGCCGGGCTGGTGCGCGACCGCCATGAAGGCCGGCAGACGCACTACAGCGCGCAGCTCGGCGCCCTCGCCCCGCTGATCGACTGGACCAGCCAGATGCACGGGTTCTGGCAAAACCGGTTCGATCACCTCGAAGATCTGCTCAAACGGATGGACCAATGATCAATACAGCGACTGAAACGCGCACCGTCGTCGTCGAACGCGAGATGCCGCATCCGCCGGAAAAACTCTGGCGTGCGCTGACGCAACCGCATTTGATGGAGGAATGGCTGATGAAGAACGATTTCAAGCCGGTCGTCGGTCACCAGTTCAATCTTCGCGGCGAATGGGGCGGCGTGCTGGACTGCGAGGTCCTCGCCATCGAGCCGAACAAGGAGCTGTCCTACACCTGGAATTTCAAGCACGACGATGCGGCCTTCAGCCTGCAAAGCGTAGTGACGTTTACGCTTACGCCGACGCCCGCCGGGACGCTGCTGCGCATGGAGCAGACGGGCTTCCGGCCGGATCAGAAGCAGGCCTATGGCGGCGCCCATGCCGGATGGAAGCAATTCTTCGCAAAGCTGGAAGAACTCGTGGCGCGGACGGACTGAAACGCCGCGTTGCGCCCGCTCGTTTTCAAAGGAGGTCCAATGAACTGCAACAAGTGGATACGGCAGATCCATCGCTGGCTGTCGATTGCCTTCACGGTGGCCGTCATCGCCAACGTTATCGCGATGGTGCAGGAGAAACAGGCGGTCTGGGTTGGCGTCCTGGCGCTGCTTCCGCTCATCCTGCTCCTGCTCACCGGCCTGTACATGTTCGTGTTGCCATACGCCGCCAAAGGGCGCAGTGGGTGACGCTTCGGCGGACAGGAGCGAACGCATGGCGCAAACGACGAGAAAGCCGGCGAAGGTCGCGAAGAAGGCCGCAACCAGGCGGCCCGCAGCAACCAAGCCCGTCCTCCTCTCCGGCGGCAATCCGCAGATCGCGAAGGGGGACGGCGATGCGCCCGTGCAGGCCTATATCGCGGCCATGCCGGGCTGGAAACGCGACATCGGACGCCAGCTCGACGCGCTCATCGTGCGCACTGTTCCCGGCGTGCATAAGGCGGTGAAATGGAACACGCCCTTCTATGGCGTCGAGGATCAAGGCGGCTGGTTCGTCGCCTTTCACT
>Ga0081455_10005509_pt1 | contig 13875 bp, 11 predicted proteins | sample TabmetS3T2R1_FD_70207 | JGI IMG/M metagenome (GOLD analysis project Ga0081455, IMG submission 70207) | Tabebuia heterophylla rhizosphere microbial communities from the University of Puerto Rico - S3T2R1 | ecosystem: Host-associated > Plants > Roots > Rhizosphere ... | reverse complement strand
TGAGCCGCCTAGGCGCCCAACCGCCGAACCTGAGGCGATTCGCTCAAGCCATCAACATATATGCGCTGGCTTCTTACTATACCACTAAAGGCTGTGGGCGGTCTTGGGGATGTTATGTGGAAAGGCTGTTGGTCAAATGCAACGCTGGTCGTTTGGCGGCGCCCCAGGCACCAACCTGACCGGTCTCGACCTTGCCGTTGTGACTCTGTTTAGGAACCGGCCAGTAATTTGTTGTCGCAACCTAAGAGCCTGTCAGGCGGGGGGTCGGGTTGAGTTCCATGTTGTACCATCGCGCTCTTGGCCGTGACCTTGACAAGCTCATCGTCGCCGTCGTCGACAATCGCACGCCGATGCTTGCGGCAATGCGGGCGATGCTTGCTGCGATCGGAACGGGCCGCATCGACACTTATGAGAGCCCGACCGAAGCCATCGAGGCGATGGCGACGATCGTCCCTGACCTGGTGATCGCCGCAGCCTCGATGCAGCCCCTGACCGGCCCGGCGCTGGTCAGGACCATGCGCCGCTCGCACGGGGGTCCACTCACTCTCGTCCCGGCCATGATCATGAGCGCGCACGCGAAACCTGCCCTTGTCGCAGATGCGCTCAGGGCAGGGGCCCATCAGGTGCTCGTGTTGCCGACCTCGGCGAGCACGCTCTACCGGAGGCTCGACTGGCTCCTCCACGATGACCGTCCCTTCGAGCTCAAAGGCGAGCATTACATCGTCGCCGGCATGGAGGAACGCCTGTCGCTCAGCTTCCAACGGCCGATCTACGCTCCAGCCGAACCAGGCTTCCCGCTGCCCGAGAGCGCGCCCGACGAGGAGCCTGCTCTTGCGCTTTACCTCGCGCAGAAGGCGCGTGTCGCGCGCAACTAGGTCCTCTGCTTTACACGAGGGGCGCCTTGAGGCCATAGTCCCGGCGCGAAGCTCAAGAAGCACCGATCAACGCAATGGGAATTTTTACCGAGCTCTTTGCCTGGTGGACGGGCAACACCATCGGCACGCGCGTCTTTACCTGGCGTAAGGGCGAGCGCGTGGGCGAGGACGGCCTCGGCAATGTCTATTATCAGGAGCGCGAAGGCACGCGCCGTTGGGTCATCTACCGCACGCTCGCAGAGCCGTCGCAAGTCCCCCCGGAATGGCACGCTTGGCTCCATCACACCGTCGATCTGCCCCCGACCGATGAGACTTACACGCCGCGACCCTGGCAAAAGGCGCATCGCCCGAACCTGACTGGCACCTACGAGGCCTACCGCCCGCCGGGCTCGACGCTTCGGCCGGGCGCAAGCAAGCCTCCCCTGGATTACGAGCCGTGGCAGCCGCAATGAGCAAAGCGACCACGTTGGAGGGAGCGCCGCCCAAGGCGGTGCAGCGCTGGTCGGCGTCCGACTACGCAAGGAACGGGCGCTTCGTCCAGGAGCTCGCCGGCCCGGTATTTGCGATGCTCGCACCGAAGAAGGGCGAGCGCATTCTCGATCTTGGCTGCGGCGACGGCGCGCTCACTGCCGAGCTCAAGGCTGCCGGCGCCGACGTTCTTGGCGTCGACTTGAGCGACGAGCTGCTTGCCGTTGCGCGCATGAAGGGGCTCAACGTCCGCAAGGTCGACGGCCATGCGCTTGACTTCGTCTCCGAGTTCGACGCGGTCTTCTCTAATGCCGCGTTGCACTGGATGCGCAAGCCTGAACTCGTGATCAAAGGCGTCGCGCGGGCGCTTCGCCCGCGCGGCCGCTTCGTGGGCGAGCTCGGCGGCCACGGCAATGTCGCGGCCATCGCCACCGCGATGCGCGCGGTCGGCAAGTTGCGCAACGGCGACCCGGCATTGGTGGCACCCTGGTTCTTTCCGACGCCGGAAGAATATGGCCGCCTGCTTGCCGGAGGTGGATTTACCGTGAAGGAGATCGCGCTCGTGCCGCGGCCGACCCCGCTCAAGACCGGCATGGAAGGGTGGCTCAGGACCTTTGGCAGGTCCTTCTTCGACCAGTTTCCCGAGCCGGCAAGGACCGAGGTGCTAGGCGAGGTGGTCGAGCTGCTCAGGCCGTCCCTTTGCGATAGCAAGGGCATGTGGACCGCCGATCATATCAGGCTGCGTTTTTTCGCCGAGCGCGGCGCTTGACTTGAGCCGCCACACCAATGCCCAAATCCTGGACGAGGCGTTTGATGTCAGAGCATGATCGGGAAACGTGGGCGCCGGTTTGCCGACAAGATCATGCTCCAGACTAGGAGCGCACCGGAGCGACTGTTGAGACCCCCGTTCATAAGGTGTGCGGCATGATCAAACGACGTAACGCCCCCGCGGACCGCCTGATCGGCGCGCGACGTCTACTGCCTTTCATCTCCCTCGCGCTCGCGTCTGGGCTTTTCTCTAGCACCGGCTATGCCGATCCCATCAAGAACCCGATCGCGGTGTTCGCCGCCCTCGACAAGGTCACGGGGCGCATCTCGCATCTCGAGATCCCGATCGATCAGACTGTCGAGTTCGGCGCGCTAAAGGTGACGCCGCGGGTATGCGACACGACGCCTCCCACCGAGACGCCGCACACGGCCTCGTTCGTCGAGGTGGACGAGGTCAATCTCAAGGGCGAGGTGCAGCGGATCTTCACCGGCTGGATGTTTGCCGAGAGCCCCGGCCTTCACGCCGTGGAGCACCCGGTCTTCGACGTCTGGCTCACGAGCTGCAAGACGCCCAGTGCGTCCACCGCCGCCGGAAGCAACGAGAATGCGCCGCCTGAGGCTCCTGCTGACGCTGCCGAAGCTCCCGCGCCTGATGCGCCTGCCGCAGCCGCCGAGGCGCCCCCCGCCGCGGCGGAGCCGCCGCCGCCCACCGCCGAGGCGCCTCCTGCTCCCAAACCCCCGAAGCCCGCCGCCGAGGCGCCCATTCCGCTTCCTTGGGCCACCAAGCCGCCGGCCAACGCCGCCTCGAGGAATCGCTGAAATTCCTCGCGGCTGACCTCGATCGCGCCGAAGCGGGCGAGATGTCCCGTGACGAACTGCGTGTCGAGCAGGGTGAAGCCCCCATATTTCAGTCGCGCGATGAGATAGACGAGTGCGATCTTGCTGGCGTCGCGGGCTTTCGAGAACATGCTCTCGCCGAAGAACGCGCGACCGAGATGCACGCCGTAAAGCCCGCCGGTCAGCTCTCCGTCCTGCCAGACCTCGACCGTGTGGCAATGGCCGAGCGCGAACAGATCCCGATAAAGACTCCTGATGCGCCCGTTGATCCATGTCGAGCGCCGACCTGAACGCGGCGCGGCGCAGCCCTCGATAACCGCCTCGAAGTTCTCATCGACCTTCACCTCGAAGCCGCCCTGGCGGATGGTGCGGGCCAAGCGCTTCGGAATATGCACACGGTCAAGCGGCAGGATGCCGCGGCGCTCGGGCTCGATCCAGTAGAGCGCATTGTCCTCGGCGCTCTCGGCCATGGGGAAGATGCCGCAGGCATAGGCCTTCAGCAGCACCTGCGGCGTGATCTCGATCATGACGTCGTCGATGGAGGTCATGGGAGCTATCCGCGGCTTCCTAGCTTGGCGAGATGGGTCTCGAGCCAATGGATATCGTAGTTGCCGTCGACGATATCGGGCTCCGAGATGAGCGAGTTGTAAAGCGGGATCGTGGTCTCGATGCCATCGACGACGAATTCTCCAAGCGCGCGCTTGAGCCGCATCAGGCACTCGTTGCGGTTCCTCGCATGCACGATCAGCTTGCCGATCAGACTGTCATAATAAGGCGGGATGGTGTAGCCGGCGTAAGCGCCGGAATCGACCCTGACGCCGAGGCCGCCCGGCGGGTGGAAATGGGTGATCGTGCCCGGCGACGGCCTGAAAGTGTGCGGGTTCTCGGCGTTGATGCGGCATTCGATGGCGTGCCCGTTGAAGCGGACGTCCTCCTGGCGAAGCGAGAGCGGCGCTCCTGCCGCGATCCTGATCTGCTCGATGACGAGGTCGAGGCCGGTAATCATCTCGGTGATGGTGTGCTCAACCTGAAGGCGCGTGTTCATCTCGATGAAATAGAATTCGCCCCCCTCGTACAGGAACTCGACGGTGCCGACGCCGCGATAGTTGAGCTTGCGCATCGCATTCGCCACCGTCTCGCCGATACGCACTCGCTCACTGTCGTTCAGCGCGGGGCAGGGCGCTTCCTCCCAGAGCTTCTGGTGGCGCCGCTGCAGCGAGCAATCGCGCTCGCCGAGATGGATGGCGTTGCCCTGGCCGTCGGCCAGCACCTGCACCTCGATATGGCGCGGGTGCGCGAGATATTTCTCGAGGTAGACGGTATCGTCGCCGAAGGCGGCTTTCGCCTCGTTGCGGGCCGTGGAGATCGCGGCCTCGAGCTGGCTCTCGTCGAGCGCAAGCTTCATGCCCCTGCCGCCGCCGCCGGCCGCGGCCTTGACCAGTATTGGATAGCCGATATCGCGCGCGAACGACCTCGTCTCCTCGAGATTGCCGACCGGCCCTGAGCCCGGCACGACAGGGATGCCGAGCGCCTGCGCCGTGACCTTGGCCTCGATCTTGTCGCCCATCAGCCTGACATGGTCGGCGGTCGGCCCGATGAAGGTGATGTCGTGCTCCTCGAGGATCTCGGCGAAGCGGGCGTTCTCGGCCAAAAAGCCGTAGCCCGGATGCACCGCGTCCGCGCCGGTGATCTCGCAGGCCGCGACGATCGAGGGGATATTGAGATAGCTGTCCTTGGCGGGCGGCGAGCCGATGCAGACACTCTCGTCGGCGAGCCGCACATGCATGGCGTCGGCATCGGCCGTGGAGTGCACGGCCACGGTAGCGACGCCGAGCTCCTTGCAAGCGCGTTCTACGCGGAGCGCGATCTCTCCCCGGTTGGCGATCAGGATCTTGTCGAACATTGCGCCCTGGCTAGCGTTGCTCGATCACCGCCAGCGGCTCGCCATATTCGACCGGCTGGCCGTCCTCGACGAGGATGGCGATCACGGTGCCGGCGCGGGGGGAGGGGATCTGGTTCATGGTCTTCATAGCTTCGATGATGAGCAGCGTCTGGCCTGCGGCGACGCGCGTGCCGATCTCGACGAAAGGCGGGGAGCCCGGCTCGGGCGAGCGATAGGCGGTGCCAACCATCGGCGAGGTAACCGTGCCCGGATGGACGATGAATTCGTCTGGCCGGGCGGCTGGCGCTCGCGTGCTCGCCGCCGGCCGCGCGGTCTCTCGGGGCTCAGGCTGACCGCCATCGGTGGTGAGCGTGGTGGTGAGATTGACCCCGCGCGCGACCCTGACCCGCTTGCCCTCGAGCTCGATCTCGATCTCGGTGAGGCCGGTCTCCTCGAGAAGCGCCGCGAGCTCGCGAACGAGGTCCTTGTCGAAGGTGCCCTCTTTCTTGGTCATCCGCGGCGTCCTCTCCCTTCCCCCATCAACTTTGCTTGGCCGCTACGAGCTTTGCGGCGAGCGCCTCGATCGCGAGCTCGTAGCTCTGGGCCCCGAAGCCGCAGATAACGCCCTTCACCGCCGTCGAGATATAGGAGTGCTGGCGGAACGGCTCGCGAGTGAAGATGTTCGACAGATGCACCTCGACCGAAGGGATGGGGCAGGCGAGCAATGCGTCGAGCATGGCGATCGAGGTATGGGTGAAGGCGCCGGCGTTGACGATCAGCCCTGCAGCGCTTGCCCGTGCCTCTTGAATCCACGCCACCAACTCGCCCTCGTGGTTGCTCTGGCGAAACTCTACCGAAAATCCGAGTTCCTTCGCCTTACGCTCGCATCTTGCGCGCACGTCGTCGAGCGTCTCCTTGCCGTAGACCTCCGGCTCCCGGGACCCAAGCAGGTTGAGATTGGGGCCGTTCAAGACGTAGATCGGTTTGGCCATCGCGGAGCTTTGGGCGCCTGGAATGCCGGGCCGCATTGGCGTCGGCTGAGGAAAACGGGCCCCTTTATCAGCTTTTCCGCTGTTCCGCAAAACGCGCCGGCAGATCCTGAAGCCAGCGCTGCTCTAAGCGGTCCGCCTCAGCACGTGGCTTTGCAGCCCTTCTCGCGAACCTCCGCGACCTTCTTGGTCAACTGGTCGTAAAGGTCGTCAGGCGCGCCCGGGATCACGCGGTCGCCGATCAGATAGAGCGGGGTTCCTTGCAGCCCGAGCTTCTGGGCAAGCTCCTTGGCCTCGTCGAGCGACTTTTGTACCTCGGGATCCTGCATGTCCTTTTCCAGTTGGGTCACGTCGAGGCCGAGCTCGCCGGCGACGCGCAACGCCTTGTCCTTGTCGGCCTTGCCGGGTTCGGTAAACAGCTTCTGGTGCATCTCGAAATATTTGCCCTGCTTCGCCGCGGCGAGCGCGGCCTTGGCCGCTGCCTCCGACTCCTCTCCGAAGATCGGCAGCTCCTTCAGCACGAGCCGCACCTTGCCGTCGTTCTGCACCAGCTTGACCACGTCGGGCAGCGCGCGGCGGCAGAACCCACAATTGTAGTCGAAGAACTCGACCACGCTCACATCGCCGTCGGGATTGCCGGCGACGTGGGCAAGCGGCGAGCGGAAGATCGCCTCGGCATTGTCGCCGATGAGCTTCTGCTGCCTCTCGGCCTGCTCGACCGCCTGGCGCTTGTCGAGCTCGGTGGTCATCTCGACCAGGATCTCGGGGTTTTTGGCGAGGTAGTCGTGCACGACGCCGACGATCCTTTTCTCGTCGAGCGAGGACATGTTCACCACCCCTGGCGCGAACCGCCACACGAGGACGATGGTTGCCGCGGTGACAAGGGCGGCCACGACGGCAGCCACGAGCGCAGTGGCAAGGCCAGTCTTGAGGGTCATGCTGATCTCCGGGGGCTAAGTCAGTTGGTTCTCGGCACTTCGAAAGCGAGGATGTCGTCGGCCTTGATCCAGTTCGGGGTGCCGTCGATGAAGCCTGCCTTGGCGCGCTTGGCCTGCTGTTTGGCAAGCCTGAGCTGCCCTTCATAGAAATAGGCTTCGGCCGATGCAAGCTCGGCTTGGGCCATGAATTGCTTCTTGGCGCCAGCCGCCTTCGCCGCCTCGGCCTTGCGGGCATAAGCGGCGGCGAGCTGCCGATAACCCATGACCGAGCTGTCCTCCTTGGCGAGCGCCGTGCGCAGATTGGTGATGGCCTCGTCGACGAGTTTCGGGTCGTTGGTGCCGAGCAGCGCCTGGCCCAGCATGACGCGGATCAGAGGCTCGTTGCCGTTGACCGTCACCGCTTGGCGGAGAGGGGGAACGGCGGCCGCCGGGTTGCCGCTTTCGAACAGGAACTGGCCCTTGATCTCGTAGAAATAAGGCCAGTCCGGCTTGGCGGCGATAAGCGCGTCGATCTGCGGCATGGCCACCTGGATCCCGGCTTGGCGGTAGGTGGCGATCGCCCGCGCATACATCGCCGGCAGCGACAGATCGGTCTTGGGATAGCGATTGAAAACCGTCTGCGGCTGATCGAGGAAGCCATAGAGCTTCGCCCGCATCAGGTCGTGCCGGAACTGGAGCTCGGGCGGATCGACAGCATTGTAGTAAGGACTTGAGGTGACCAGCTCGCGAAGCTGCACGAGGCGCTGTTGCGGCATCGGATGCGATTGCAGGTAGGGATTGATCCCCTGAATGCCGATGATCTTGGTCGCCATGACCTGGAAGGTCTCCAGCATCCCACGCCCCGATTGATGGGTGGCGGTGAGGAACGTAACGCCGGCCTGGTCTGCCGACGATTCTTCGTCCTGGCGGTAGGCCAGCACGCTCCGCAGCGCGGCATCCTGGCCCCCATACGCCGCCCCCATCCCGGCCTGCCCGATGCCAGGGACACCGCCGATGGCGCCGGCCGCCATGGCGGCGAGGCCGAGGAGCTGCAGCATGAGCGCCGCCGATTTCGCCCGCGAGATCTGCGTGCGCAGCCGCGCGAGATGGCCGCCGGTGATATGGCCGCTCTCATGCGCGATGACCCCGATCACCTGGTTCGGCGTCTTCGCCTCCATCAGCGTGCCGGCGTGCATGAACATATTGTGGCCGTCGACGACGAAAGCGTTGAAGGCACGGTCGTTGACGATGTGGATGTCGATGCCCTGGGAGGTGAGGCCGGCGGCGGCGAAGATGGGTTTGGCATAGAGACGGACCAGCGACTCCGTCTCGGCGTCGCGGATAAGCCCTGCCGCTTCGGCGGAGGTCGAGGTGATAAGCGCGGCACAAAGCCCCATTACCAGTCCCGCGCGGAGCCGCCGCAGGATGGGTTGGGGTCCGGGTTGAGCCAGAGCGGGCATGGGTCGGCTTGATCGTATATGCTTAGCGAAGGCCGGGCAAAGAAGCCGGTTTTTCTCGCCCTAGGCCGGCACGGCGATGCGCGGCCTTAAGCCGCTTCGAGCCATTTCTTTGCCAAACTTCGCTTTGCTTGGCGTTCGAATGCGGCGACACCGTGACGAGGGCCCCGCGCCAACGGGTCAAGAAACCGCGAGGCGATTCTAGATGAATGAAACTCCCGCGACAGCGCGGAAAACCGAAGAGCTACCGCGGCCTTTTCCCAAGCGGAGCGCCATCGACCCCTTCATCGTCATGGACGTGATGGGCGAGGCCAATGCGCGCCAGGCTGGCGGCCAAGACATTATTCATATGGAGGTGGGCCAGCCGGCGACGCCTGCGCCAAGGGCGGCGCGCGAAGCGGCACGGAAAGCGCTTGCGAACGAACGGCTTGGCTATACCGAGGCACTCGGCCTACCTAGTCTGCGCGAACGCATCGCAAGCTACATGACCGAGCGCTATGGCGTGGCTGTTCGGCCAGAGCGCGTCGTGGTGACGGCAGGGTCCTCGGCGGGCTTTGTGCTGGCCTTCCTTACCCTTCTCGCCGAAGGCGATTCGCTGGGTCTGCCGTCCCCCGGCTACCCTTGCTACCGCCAGATTCTGAAGGCGTTGGGCGCGGGCCCGCTGCTCGTTGAAACATCGGGGCAGGGGCGCTGGATGCCGACCGTTGCCGATGTCGAGAGGCTCGCTTCGGCAGGTGCGGCAGGCCTCTTGCTTGCGAGTCCCAACAATCCGACCGGCACCATGGCGCTCGGCCCCCGCCTCGCCGATATTGCCGAGGCGTGCCGGCGCCATCGCCTTTGGCTGATCTCCGACGAGATCTATCACGGCCTCGAATACGATGCTGAGGCCGAAACGGCGCTTGCCCATTCCGACCAGGCCATCGTCGTCAACAGCTTCTCGAAATATTTCAGCATGACGGGCTGGCGCGTCGGCTGGCTCGTGGTGCCTGACGCGCTCGTCCGCACGATCGAGCGGCTCAGCCAGAATCTCTACATCTCGCCGCCCGCGATTTCACAGGTGGCCGCGATCGGCGCCTTTGACGGAATCGAGGAACTCGAGGCGATCAAAGCGGGCTACGCGCGAAACCGCACCCTGTTGCTCGAGGAGCTTCCGCGCACGGGGCTTTCCGCCATCCTTCCCGCCGACGGTGCCTTCTACCTCTACGCTGATGTCAGCCGTTTCACGGCCGACAGCGAAACCTTCGCCAAGACCATGCTCAGGGACATCGGCGTGGCGGTCACGCCGGGCATCGATTTCGATCCCAAGCGGGGCCGGAGCTATATCCGCTTCTGCTACGCGGGGCCCGAGGCCGAGATGCGCGAAGCTGCGCGCCGCATCGGCGGCTGGCTCAAACGATGAGAAGGGAAGCGCGGGTCTTGCGCGTCCTCGTTATCTAGCGCCGCCACCAGCCGCGGCGCGGCGGCGAGTCTGGCTCGCCCTGACTTTGATCCGGGGAATCCTTGGTTGACGCGGGCTGCTCGACTCTCGTGGCAACCGTCTCGAAGATGGGCTCAGGCTCGCGATGCGGCCGCTCTGGCGCCTCTCGCTCCGGAGCTTCCTCGGCGCGTCTCGGACCGGAGCGGCTCGGAGCGTCCTGCCGCGACTCGCCTTCCGAAGGCATCTCGCCGGCGCGCGCTTCGCCGCGCGGGGCTTCGACTCCGCCTGGCGCGCCTGGTTGCCGCTGGCCTGACCTGCCGCGGCGCCCGCCGCGGCGCCCTCTGCGGCGCGGTCCCTTGCGTGGCTGTCCACCGGCCTCTGGCGCGGACTCAGGGCTTCGCGCGTCTTCGGAAACGGCCTCGGCGCGGGGCTCCTCCTCCGCCTCCTCGCGCTCGCTTGGCTCGCGGGCCTGCCCCCGATAGGGCTGGTCGGCACCGCCTTCATGGTGGCGTCCGCCGCCTCTGCGCCGCCTTCGCCGCGAGCGACGATGACCTTGCTCGCCTTCGCCCTCAGGGGCTCGCGCAGGTGCAGGCGCGGGCGCCCCCGTGGCGGCCGGCGCCTCATGATGATGCGCCCAGTCCATGTGGACCACGGCGGCCCCGCCATTGGCGATCTCGCCCTCGGCGGCGCGCTCGATCACGAATTGCGAGACATGCATGTCCTCATCGGCGGTGACCGTGATGGGGATGCGGTAGCGCTGCTGGATGTCGTTGAGGTGAGCGCGCTTCTGGTTGAGGATGTAGAGCGCGACGTCGACCGCGGTGGTCGCCACGAGTGGCACCACGCCGTCGGTGATCAGCCGGTCCTCGATCGAGCGCAAAATGTCCAGCGCAACCGATTCGACCGAACGCACGATCCCGGTTCCTTGGCACATCGGGCAAGGCTTGGTCGAGCCTTCGAGCATGCCGGTGCGCAAGCGCTGGCGCGACATTTCCAGCAGGCCGAAATGGCTGATGCGCCCGACCTGGATGCGCGCACGATCGTTGCGCAACGACTCCTTCAAGCGCCGCTCCACGAGCCGGCTGTTGCGCCGCTCGTCCATGTCGATGAAGTCGATGACGATCAGCCCCGCGAGGTCGCGCAAGCGAAGCTGCCGCGCAATCTCCTCGGCCGCTTCGAGATTGGTCTTGAGCGCGGTGTCCTCGATATTGTGCTCGCGCGTGGCTTTGCCGGAGTTGACGTCGATCGAGACCAGCGCCTCGGTCTGATTGATCACGATATAGCCGCCTGACTTGAGCACGACCTGGGGCGAGAACATCGCCGCCAGCTGCCGCTCCACCTGGTAGCGGATGAAGATCGGCTCCGGCTCCTTGTAGGGCTTCACGTTCTTGGCGTGGCTCGGCATGAGCATGCGCATGAAGTCCTTGGCCTCGCGGTAAGCGTCGTCGCCCGCGACCAGCACCTCGTCGATGTCCTTGTTGTAGAGGTCGCGGATCGAGCGCTTGATCAGGCTGCCTTCCTCGTAGACGAGGGCAGGGGCCGTCGACTTCAGCGTGAGGTCGCGCACGTTCTCCCACAGCCTGAGCAGATAGTCGTAATCGCGCTTGATCTCAGTCTTGGTGCGTTGGGCGCCTGCCGTCCTGATGATGAGCCCCATGCCTTCCGGCACTTCGAGCTCGCCCGCGATCTCGCGCAAGCGCTTGCGGTCGGTCGGCTGGGTGATCTTGCGCGAGATGCCGCCGCCGCGTGCTGTGTTGGGCATGAGCACCGTGTAACGGCCGGCGAGCGAGAGATAGGTCGTCAGCGCAGCACCCTTATTGCCGCGCTCCTCCTTCACCACCTGCACGAGGATGATCTGGCGGCGCCTGATCACCTCCTGGATTTTGTAGGGGCGGCCGCGGCGGCGTCGCACCCGCTCTGGCACCTCTTCCAGCGCATCCTCCGAGCCGACCGACTCCACGGTCTCTGCCGGCGCATCGCCGCCGCTCTCTTTCAGCGCGACTGGCTGACCGACGACCGGCTCGGCATCGTCCTCGTCGTCCTCCGGCTCCGGCGCAGTGCGCAGCTCGGTAATCTCGCTCGCCTCAGCCTCGATGTCCTCGACGGGCTTGGCGCGTTCGGAGACCTCATGAACGAGGTCGCTTGCTTCCATGGCAACGCTTGGGCTCGGATCCTCCCGGGGCGTGGTATCGATCTCGTCTTCGACCTCGAGCTTTGCCACCGAAATAGTCTCGATGGCGGGACCGCTTGCGCGCTCCGCCTCTCTCCGCCCTGGTCCTTCATGCCGCCCGCGGCCGCGCCGGCCGCGCCGGCGACGGCGCCCCGCAGCGGCTTCGTCGTCCTCAGCCGCTTCCTCAGCGGAGGCACGGCTTTGCTCCGCGGCTTCCTCCTCAAGCAGGGCTTGACGGTCGGCGACCGGAATCTGGTAATAGTCTGGATGAATTTCAGTAAAGGCCAAGAAGCCGTGACGGTTTCCACCGTAATCGACGAAGGCCGCCTGTAGCGATGGCTCTACGCGCGTGACTTTGGCGAGATAGATGTTGCCGCGAAGTTGCTTCTTACTCGCTGATTCGTAATCAAATTCCTCGACGCGACTGCCCCTTACCGCGACCACCCGGGTTTCCTCCGGATGCGCCGCATCGATCAGCATTTTGCTTGCCATGTTGAGTGTTCTCCGCCGCTGAGGCCTTAGAGGGCGGGGAAGAAATCCGCCCATCCGGGTTCGCGCCCAAGGCCCGCGCGCGCCAATGACCAATAGACCATGATTCGCTGCGACGACCCATGAGCGGCCGGGTATCCCGGCCTGAGGGCGCGGCCCAAAGCGGCCGGCAAGTGATCAGCGTCTCAGGCAAAGCCTCGTTCTTTCCGAGGCTTAGCCGAATATTCTGACCCTGCATCGCAGTCCTCACCACCGCGATCGACGCGGCTTCGAGAGTTTCAATTGACGGCCGTCTGTCACCTGGCCGTCGCTTCTTCCTGCGTCCAAGCCGTTCGAATAAGGCCCGACGCGCGAAACAAATTCCACCCTCTCGCCGTTTGGCGTCCAAGGGCTAAGGCTCCAAGCGAGCCTGACCCTTATTACGGGCTTGGCAGGAGATTTGGCAAGCCTCTCGGGAGCTCGCCCGCAAAGGGTCACAACCGTCGCTTAACGGTGCGTGGTTAAGATTTGCGTGGGTTCCACACTCATTTTGGCGCATCTGGGGCGATCCGGTGTAGCGCCGCCCGGCGCCTGGCGAGACCGAAAACCGCTTAAGCTTCAATCATGTGGGGGTCGAGACGAATCAGGTGTGCGGTGCCGGTGGGGGCTCCCATCGGACCGATTGCCATTGCCTTGACCATCGCTTGCGCTTGCGCCTTCAGCGCTGGGGCCGACGCGGGCGCCAAACCTGCGGTTGCCAACGATGCGCGCGTTGCCGGCGATAGGGAGCGAACGCGCTTCATTGCCGATCTGTCGAAAAAGGTCGACGTCCACGTCTTTGCTCTCGGCAATCCTTACCGCGTCATCGTCGACGCGCCCGATGTGAATTTCCAAATGCCCGACGGCATCGGCAAGGAGAAGAGAGGCCTCGTCACCGCCTACCGCTACGGGCTGTTCGCCCCGGGAAAATCCCGCATCGTCATCGACGTGGCTGGTCCGTTTCTTATCGACAAGGCCTTCGTGCTCGAGCCTCGCGACGATCAGCCCGCGCGCCTCGTCATCGACCTGGTGCCGACCGACGAGAAGACGTTTCAGGCCAAGCTGAAAGAGACGAAGCCGCCACAAACGCCATCGAGTGGAGCGCAGGCCATCTTGCCGCCGCCTCCCTCGCGGCCTCCAGATGCAAAACCGGTCGTCGTACTCGATCCGGGCCACGGGGGCATCGACCCCGGCACGAGCAGTGCGGCGGGCGTCACCGAGAAGGACGTGGTCCTGACTTTCGCGAGATTGCTCAAGACAAAGCTCGACGCGACCGGGCGCTACGAGGTCTATCTCACGCGCGAGTACGACACCTTCCTGCCGTTACGCGAGCGCGTGGAGTTCGCCCAGAAGAAGGGGGCAGGGCTCTTCCTCTCCATTCACGCCGATTACTTTCCCAATCAGACCGAGAAGGCGACCGGGGCGACCGTCTATACCTTGTCGGAGCAGGCCTCCGACCAGGAGGCGAAGGAGCTTGCCGCCAAGGAGAATTTCTCCGACGCGCTCGCCGGCATCGAACTGCCGAGCGATTCCGACGAGGTAGTGGCGAATATCCTGATCGATCTTGCCCAGCGCGAGACGCAGAACC
>Ga0081455_10005508_pt1 | contig 13876 bp, 7 predicted proteins | sample TabmetS3T2R1_FD_70207 | JGI IMG/M metagenome (GOLD analysis project Ga0081455, IMG submission 70207) | Tabebuia heterophylla rhizosphere microbial communities from the University of Puerto Rico - S3T2R1 | ecosystem: Host-associated > Plants > Roots > Rhizosphere ... | reverse complement strand
CAACAATACCTGCTCGCCTATGAGCCGAAGAACGAGGCCACCGACGGGGGCTTCCGCAAGCTGGAAATTCGAGTAGTAAATAAAAACGCCAAGGATCTGAAGATTCGACATCGCAGAGGGTATTACGCGCCTCAAGGTTAAATCACACGACTGGAAAAGGGACATTTATATCTGGCTGCCGCTGGCCTGCCTCTCGTGGGCGCTCGCCTGGCGATTACAGGACCCGTTCATCTCAGATTGGGACGGATTCGACTACACGGTTCACGTAGCGCAACATGAGCCGTCGACTCTGGGACTGGGCCGCGCCCTCTTCCTCGGCTACAACTCGGTCTTGTGGGAGATGGCTCATCATTGGTTCGGCCTGCCGCCCGAAAAGGCGTACCTGGCGCTCCGCTACGGCGTGATCGCGCAAGCGGGCGCGGGCGTAATCGGCGTATACGCTTTGTGCAAGGAGTTGACGGCGAGCAGGCTCGCGGCGTTTTTCGGCGCGCTCATCGTGTCGTTGTCACCTTATTACATCATTTACAGTGGGCGCGCGATGAGCGAGATTCCAGGATTGCTGGCGCTCAGTTGGTCGTTGTGGTGGACGGCGCGAAGCTTGCGGACGGGCAAGACAGGGCAATTTCTGACGGCCGCCGCCCTGGTGGGTTTGAGCGCGAACATTCGTGAATTCGCTGTCTTCTATCTTCCCTTCATCCCTCTCGCGGCGCGGGTCTACAGGGGGCGTTGGAGGACCGGATGCGTCGCCTTCGCCATCGCGTCGGGCGGCGCGGTCGCGGGGATGATCTTCTGGACGCTGTACGACGACCTTTACTGGAACTCGGTCGTCAACTGGTATCGACTGAGCGCCGCTGAGCGCAGAGTCCATCCGGTGACGAGCGCCAACCTGCTGTTCTTCGCAGACTACGCCTTCAATTGCTCGGTAATCATCTCGGTCATCACGCCGCTCGCCCTCGTCTGGTTGTGGTCGAGGCCGCGGCTGCGCGCGCTCGCGGCGCTCGGCCTGGTCGGACTCGCCGCAAACCTGTCGCTCCTTGCCAACCACGACCTGGCGGTCAATCCGCGATATCTTATGACCGGACTCGTCGGACTCGCCGCCGCATGCGGATGGTGTCTGGCCGAGTTGATAAAACGCTATCGCCTGTGGGCGACGCCATTGATGGTGGGCCTGATTGTTTTAACCAAAGGCTCTTACAATCACATGGCAAAAGAGCTTTACGACCAGCAGTGGGGGGCGCGGGCCGCGCGAGATTATGTCGCAAAGATCACAGACCTCCCCTGGAATTCCGCCTTCATTGTCGGCTCGCGCACGCCGCTGATCCATTTTCTGGCAGGCGTCAAGGCGCGGCCCCATTGGCTGGCCATAACTCCCGGCGCGGGCTGGCCTGACGACAAACTCGGCGAGGCGATCCAGGATTTCTTCTACGCGGGCCGCCGCGTGTACGTAGACTTCGATCCGGAGCTTTGGCAAAAGGGCGCGCGCGAAAAAAGCCGTGAAGACGAGGGGCTGGAGATGATCAAACGCGAATACAGACTCGAACACGTCCGCGATTCGTTTTACAGGATTATTGAGCGGCGTACAGCTTCAGCTGACAAGGCGGAAAAAGGCGCCGCTTCGTCGCAATAAACGGCGGCCCGTGCGAAACATATCCTTGACAACGCCTCATGCCGTTTGTTTAGATTCACATCACTGATCAACACAATCACATCAAGCTAAGCCTGCTGGGAAGTCGTAAATAATCAACCCGATTGGAGAAGGCCATGACAGTAGTATTGAAAATCGCTTCCCTAATGCGGCTGCCGCTTATTCTCGTCGCATTAACGTTCGCATTCAGCGGAGCCGCTCTGGCTCAACAGCCGCTCGGCGCCATCTCAGGCGTAGTCACTGACCCGAACGGCGCGGTCGTGAATGGCGCGACTGCGACCGCCGTTTCGCTCGCCACCGGAACTTCGCGCAACGCGATGACCAACGATCAGGGATTCTTCCTGATCCCCACACTGCAAGCCGGCGATTACAAACTGACGATTGAATACAGAGGCTTCGCCAACTTCACGATTGAGCGTGTGGTCGTCGAGGTCGGCCAGACGGCGAGAGTTGACGCCGCGCTGAAAATGACCGGGACGACGGAGAGCATGCTGGTCACCGGCGCCGAGACCGCCCTGGTCGACACGCAACAGGCAACCGTCGGCGGCGTAGTCAACACGCGGCAGATCGAACAGTTGCCGCTCAACGGGCGCAACTACCTCGAACTCGCGCGATTGCAACCCGGCGTCGAGATTCAGGAGGGCCGCTCATTCGACCCGACCAAGAGCCGCTACACCGGCATCTCGCTCGGCAGCCGCAACGGGCGCGAGGCGCGAATCACGATTGACGGCGTTGACGCGGTTGACGAACACGTCGGCACGACGACGATCAACTTCTCGCAGGAGGGAATTCAGGAGTTTCAGATTTCGACCTCGTCCTCCGACCCGTCTGCGGGCATCAGCGCGACCGGCGCGGTCAACGTCGTGACCAAGCGCGGCGGCAACCAGTTGCACGGCGGCGGATTCATCTTCGGCCGCGGGGCGAATTACGCCGCGCGGCCGAACTTCTCCCCGACCAAGGCGGATTTCGACCGCAAGCAATATGGCTTCAATATAGGCGGCCCCGCGATCAAGGACCGTCTCTTCTGGTTCGGCAATTACGAGAAGACCGAAGAGAATTCGGCCATCGGTATTGGCACGAAGTATTTTCCGAACCTGACGTCGTTCAAAGCGCCGTTCGATGAAAATTCGAGCAACGTCAGAACCGATTGGCGAGTGTCGCAAAACCACGATTTCCTCTTCCGCTGGAGCCGCAACGAAAATTCCAACCTCGGCGGATTCGGCGGTAACAGGCTCCCTTCGAGCGGGAACATCAACACCAACACCACACATCAATTCGCGGCTGGGCTTGATTCCGTGCTCTCGACGAAGCTGACCAACAGCTTCCGTCTCGCCGCTACCGATTTCAAAAACCGCGTGCTGCGACCTCCGGCGGAGGCGCAGGCCGTGGTCGTGCCCGGCCTGGAGAACGTCCGTGTCGTCACCGGGGATAATCGGCTCATTTCCGGCCCCGACAATATCACGCCGCAGTCCACCTTCGAACGGTTCTACCAGTTCCGTGACGATGTGACTCACGCAGGAGGCCGTCACACCTTGCGCGGCGGAGCTGACGTGGTGCGCTACCGCGTAACCGTCACCAACTTCGTCGCCGGCTTCCCCACGTTCAACGTCCCCGGGATTGACTTGGCCACGCCCAACCCGGCTGACTTGATCAATCGGCCATTTATCGACGTCACATTCGGCAATAAGAAAGGCATCCGCATTCCAGGCACTGATGACAATTCGCACCGCAACACGCGCACGTCGTTTTACGGCGAAGACAGCTGGCGCGCCCTGCCGAACCTGACGCTCAACTTCGGCCTGCGATACCAGCTTGATTCGCATCCGCTCAACAATGATCTCGGCAAACCCAACCTGGCGAAAACGATTCTGCCGCGCGGCGTGGCGCCGACACCGATTGACAAGAACAACGTCGCGCCCAGTTTCGGTCTGGCGTGGGATCCGTGGAAAGACGGCAAGACTTCGGTCCGATTGGGCGGCGGAATCTATTACGCGCTCGGCATCAGCAATCTGGTGACCAACGAACGCGCGACGATCGCGCCGTTCAATTCCGGCAATGACACGATTGCGCTGACCTTTGGCTTGCCTGACGGAAGTACTGCGGGGAGGCAGGATTTCAACCGGGACGGCGTGACCGACTTCGATTTCACCCCTATCCTGCTAACCTCTTCAAATACCAAGCTGGGCGGCGCAATCCCCGTCGTCCTCGCCGGCCAGCAGGTCTATATCGCCGCGCCGGCCAGCTCGACGCCGACGCTGGACATCACGCGCACCGGCGTGGTGATCAGCAACGAATTGCCCACTCCTTATTCGCAGCAGATCAACTTCGGCGTGCAGCGCGAATTGCCGCTCAACTCAGTGCTTGACGTGAACCTGATTTACAGTCGCACGGTCCATGAATTCATGCGCGACACTGACGCGGCCAATTCCTTCCCGGGCAGTGGCGCGCCGATCATCCTGGGCGACGGACTCCCGCCGACGCCGAACCGCGCCATTACAGTCATCAACTCCACCGGTTTTTCGCGCTACCGCGCGTTGACGGTGAAGCTGGACAAACGATTTTCGAAACGTTACCAGTTCACCGCCAGCTACGCCCTTTCGCGGCTCGAGACTTCGACCGCGGACGGGCTCGGCCTGGGCGGCGGCACGATTGTCAATCGCGATCCGAAGGGCAATTTCGGAGTCGGGCCGCTCGACCGCACGCACCGCTTGACTGTCAACGGCATCGTCGATCTGCCCTGGGGATTCAGGTTTTCGACGATCTCGACCTTCAACAGCTCGACGCCGGTTACGGCCGTCGTCGGCTCCGCCGATTTAAACGGCGACGGCATCAGCGGCGATCTGCTCCCCTCTACACGACGCGGTTCGATCGGGCGCCAGGTTGACAGCGTCCGCAAGCTCAATGACGCGATCCGCGCTTACAATCTGACCTTCGCCGGCAAACGCACGCCGCGCAACCAGATCACACCGTTCTTGACCGAATTGCCCGACAACACCCTCTTCGGCGATTCGTTCATCTCGCAGGATTTTCAGCTCTCTTACACGCTGAAGATCAAAGAGCGCCTGAAGATTGAAGCCACCGCGCAGGTTTTCAACGTCTTCAACGTCTCGAACCTGGTCGGCCCGGCCGGCTTGCCATCGACCCCCTTCAACGGCGTGTTGACGACACTGGCGGCGCCATTACCGACCGGTTTCACCGTCGGCCAGGACGGCGGCATACGCGACGCTGGCGGGAACCGTGTTGTGGCCGGAGTTTCGAGATTTTCGAACGGCGACCTGATCCCGAATAACTTCGGCAGCGCGACCGCCGGTCGGCCTTCGATTCCGACCGGAACCGGGTTGCCGCGCGCGGCGCAGTTCGGCCTTCGATTGAGTTTCTAACGTCGCTTTGTAATTTGTAAATGGAGAAGCCGAAGCGATGAGCGGGGAATTGCCGTTCATCGCCTCGGCTCTTCTGTTTTATACCTTGTCGTGGCGCTTGCCGCTCTCAATCCCATCAGATAGACTTCGCGCGCATCGCTTATCACCCGATGAAAAGGAGAGCTTTCTTACGTGAGCGTCAAATCGGATCGCTGGATTTTGAAGATGTGCCGCGAGAACGGAATGATCGAGCCGTTCGAAGCCAGACTCGTGCGCGAAGTCGAAGGGCGGCGCATCATCTCCGCGGGAGTATCGTCATACGGCTACGACCTGCGGCTCGCGCCGGACGGGTTCCGCGTCTTTTCGCCTATAGCCAGCGCCGAGATCGATCCGAAAAAATTCGACGAGAACTCGCTCGTCGAAGCCCCACTGCGCGTCACCGAAGACGGTTCGCAATACTGGCTCTTGCCGCCCCATTCCTACGCGCTGGGCGTGACGGTCGAGACATTCAACATGCCGCGCAATGTTGTGGGCATATGTCTCGGAAAGAGCACCTATGCGCGCGGCGGTTTGATCGTGAATACAACTCCCCTCGAACCGGGCTGGCGCGGGCGGCTTGTGCTCGAATTTTCAAACTCCGCCGACTTGCCGATACGCGTCTACGCAAACGAAGGCATAGCGCAGGTGACTTTCTTCGAGTCCGACGAAGATTGCGAAACTTCTTACGCCGACCGCGCGGGCAAGTATCAGGATCAGGTCGGCCTGGTCACGCCGCGCCTTTGACCTATGTCCGGGACATTTTTTTTACGTTTGAGGAGAAAAGCCCGCGCGATAAACCGCCGCTATCGCGAGGCGCGGATGGTCGCGGCGGCGCTGAAGTCTCCATATCGCCCGATACTGGCGCAAATCATCCCCGTCCGCCGCTGCAATCTCTCCTGCGCCTATTGCAACGAATACGACAAAACGTCCGAGCCCGTGCCCGTTGAAGAGATGTCGCGTCGCATTGACCGGCTCGCCGCGCTCGGAACGCTGGCCATCACCTTCAGCGGCGGCGAGCCGCTTCTTCACCCCGAATTGGAAACCCTGGTCGAGCGCATTCGCCGCCACAACATCATCGCCACGCTGATCACCAACGGCTACCTGCTCACCGACGAGCGCATAAGGCGGTTGAACCGGGCGGGACTGGATTACCTTCAGATCAGCATCGACAACGTCGCCCCGGACGACGTCTCGAAGAAAAGCCTCAAGGTTCTGGATCAGAAACTTCGTTTGTTGGCCGAGCGCGCTGAGTTCGACGTCACGATCAATTCGGTGTTGGGGAGTTCGATACGGCGCCCCGAAGACGCGCTGACTATCGCGCGGCGGGTACGCGAACTCGGTTTCAAGGGGACGGTCGGAGTCCTTCATGACCATTCGGGCCAGTTGCAGCCGCTCAAGCCGCCGCAGCGGCGCATCTACGACGAAATCTCGGATTCCCGGCCGAAGTCCTTCTTCTCTTTCGATTACTACAACCAGTTTCAGAATAATCTGGTTCGCGGTTTGCCAAACCAGTGGCATTGTCGCGCGGGGGGCCGTTACCTCTACATTTGCGAGGACGGCCTGGTTCATTACTGTTCGCAGCAGCGCGGCCACCCGGCCATCCCGCTCGACTCTTACACGCGTGAAGACCTCGAACGCGAATCGAAAGCCGTCAAATCGTGCGCTCCTTATTGCTCCATTTCCTGTGTGCATCAAGTGGCGGCTCTGGACGATTTGCGAGAGAATCCGCGAGAGGCGCTGTCGCGCTTCTTCCCTTCACAGGAAGGACAGAGCGCGCCCGCCGATCTGCCGCGCCCGGTTAGACTCCTGACCTGGCTTTTCCTGCCTTCAAAACCGCATGGCAAACGGCGCGTCTTTCAAAACGCGGCATTGCGGATTTTAGGAGTGAAGTGACAATTGATACTGCTGGAAACTCAGAAAATGTCCGACAAACTTCAGTTTGTCGAGGCTTTCGGCAGTAGGCGAGTGGCGGAAGCCGGCGACAAACTGAAGTTTGTCGGACATTTCCACCGACCATTCGCCTTACTCCCGAGTTTGCCAGCACTATCACAATTCATCGCACGTAACCGGAAGGCCTGTTTCTATGATTGTTCTGTCATTTCGCCATGTTCTATGTTCCTTCATGTTCCTGTGCGTAATATCAAGCCCGATGATCGCGGAATCGGAAATTGATCTCACCCGCGCCGTAATCGTCGTTCCGGCGGACTTTTCCGGCCCGGAAAACAAAGCCGTGCTGATGTTGATTGAAGAGGTCGAAAAGCGCGCGCAACTGCGCTGGCCGCGCGTCAACCAGGCGCCGAACGAGGGGGGGCCCTTCATCTCGATCAACCGCGCGGCGGGCAAAGGAGGGAGCAAAGCCCCGCTCGTTCGCGAAGGCTATCAAATCAAAACCGCGGGCAATACGGTCTCGGTCACCGGCAATGACGCGCGCGGCGTACTCTTCGGCGTCGGCCGCCTGTTGCGCTCGCTGCGTATGACGAAGCGCAAGATCACCCTGCCTGACGGCTTCGACATCGTTACGGCGCCGAAATACCCGCTGCGCGGGCATCAACTCGGCTATCGCCCGAAGACCAATTCCTACGACGGCTGGACGCTGCCTATGTGGGAGCAATACATCCGCGACCTGGCCGTCTTCGGCGCGAACGCCGTTGAACTGATTCCGCCGCGTTCCGATGACGCCGCCGACAGCCCGCATTTTCCATTGCCACAGATCGACACGATGATCGGCGTGTCGCGCATCTGCGATGAATACGGGCTGGACGTATGGATCTGGTATCCGGCGCTCGATCGGGATTACAGCGATCCTAAAACAGTCGAGTTCGCCCTGAATGAATGGGGCGAGGTCTTCAAAAAGCTGCCGCGCATTGACGCGATCCTGGTCCCCGGCGGCGACCCCGGCCACACGCAGCCGAAATTTTTGATGGCGCTGTTAGAAAAGCAAACCGAGAACCTCCATCGCTATCACCCGAAAGCGGCGATGTGGGTCGCGCCGCAAGGCTTCAGTCAGGAGTGGATGGATGAATTCCTCGGCATCGTGAAGACGGAGCCGAAGTGGCTCGCGGGCGTCGTCTACGGCCCGCAATGCCGGCTGCCTCTTCCGAAGCTGCGCGAAGCGCTGCCGGCGAAGACGCCGATTCGCCATTACCCCGACATCACGCACAGCCGCCACAGCCAGTTCGCCGTGCCTGATTGGGATACGGCTTACGCTCTGACCGAAGCGCGCGAGATCATCAATCCGCGCCCCACTCAGATGGCGACCATCTTCCGGCTCTACCAACCCTACACCGTCGGCTTTATCACATATTCCGAAGGATGCAACGATGACGTAAACAAGGTCGTGTGGAGCGCGCTAGGTTGGGACCCCGATGCCGACGTCGTCGAGATTCTGAGCGATTACAGCCGCTATTTCATCGGCCCAAATTACGCCGACAGCTTCACGCAAGGGCTGCTCTCGCTCGAACGCGACTGGGTCGGGCCTCTGCTGACCAACCGGGGCGTCAACACCACGTTGCAACAGTTTCAAAGTATGGAGCGACAGGCCGCCCCGCAGGATTTGGCCAACTGGCGTTTTCAGCAGGCGCTCTATCGCGCTTACTACGACGCCTACGTACGCAGCCGCCTGATCTACGAAACGGCGTTGGAAGAACAGGCGATGGAAAAACTGCGCGACGCGCGGCGCACAGGTACGCTCGTCGCCATGAATGAAGCCGAAAAAATACTGGACCGCGCCGTGACGGATCGCGTCGCGCAAGACGTCCGGGGCCGCGTCTTCGAGCTTGGCGAAGCCTTGTTTCAAAGCATCCGCATGCAGCTCAGCGTCGAAAAGTATCAGGCCATCGCGGTCGGGCGCGGCGCAAACCTTAACACGATAGATTTCCCGCTCAATAACCGTCTCTGGCTCAAACAGCAGTTCAGCGAGATTCGCAAGCCGGCGCCGGAACGCGAACGCGCCGAGCGGCTGGACGAGATCGTCAATTGGCGGAACCCCGGCCCGGGCGGTTTTTATGACGATCTCGGCAATCTGACGCAACAACCGCATCTGGTCCGCGGCCCGGGTTTTGAAAAAGACCCGTCTCTGCTCGAATCGAGCGCCGTCAGCATCGTCAATCCATCTGACGGGTCAGCCGGCGCCATCGCGGCCAACAGCGAATTCGCGTTGATCGGCATGGGATTGCAGCCGGCGGGGCCGATCTCCTGGTGGGATTTGGCCGAGACCTATTACGACACTCCGCTACGGATGCGTTATGCGGGGTTGGACAAGAGCGCGCAGTACAAAATCCGCGTGGTTTATGTCGGCGACTCACAACGGAATATGCGGCTGGTGGCCGATGACAAATTCGAGGTCCACCCGCTCATCAAAAAAGAGATACGCCCGCTCGAATTCGATATTCCGCCGGAGGCCACCTCTGACGGCGAATTGAATTTGAGCTGGTATCAAGCTCCTGGCAGTCGCGGCGCGGGACGCGGCTGTCAGGTGGCGGAAGTCTGGTTGATCAAAAAATGAACGGAAAAGAATTCATCAAAGCATTGCGCGAGGGGCAACGTGTCTACGGCACAATGATCGTTTCGACGGCGCCGCACTGGCCGGTCGCCGTGAAACGCGCCGGCGCGGATTTCGTCTTCATCGATACGGAACACATCGCCATTGATCGCACGACGTTGGCGTGGATGTGCCAGACCTGTCGCGCTCTCGGCCTCGCGCCGCTGGTTCGCATCCCCTCGCCCGACCCATATCAAGCCACGGTCGCGCTCGACAATGGCGCGAGCGGCGTCCTCGCGCCATACATCGAAACGCCCGAACAGGCCCGGCGGCTGCGCGGCGCCGTCAAGCTGCGACCGCTCAAAGGGCGGATGCTCGAAGAGTTGTTGCATGGAGAGCGCGAGCTGGATGCGACCCTCAGTCAATACATTGCCGAGCGCTGCGCCGAAAATGTGTTGCTTCTGAATATCGAAAGCGTGCCGGCGCTCGAAGCGCTCGATGAAATCCTCGCCGTGCCGGAGATTGACGCGTTAATGGTCGGCCCGCACGACCTCTCGTGCAGCCTGGGGGTGCCCGAACAATATAGCCATCCAAGATTCGAAGAAGCCATCCAAACGATCATCGCCAAAGCGAGAGCGCGGAACGTCGGTGTAGGCGTGCATTTTTCGTGGGGGATTGAACACGAACTGCGATGGGTCAGGTCGGGGGCGAACATGATCCTGCATGCGAGTGACATTTCGCTCTTTGCCGATGCCTTGCGCGCCGATCTCAGGCGGTTTCGAGAAGAGTGAAGAAAGATTACGAAATATACGAAATGAACGAAATAAACGAAAAATATAGGGTTTTCGTTTATTTCGTAATCTCTCTTATTCTGAGGAGGAACGATGTCGATTATCAATGGAGCTATCCTGGCAGTGTTGTTAGCCGGTACTTTTTGGACCGCGGAAGCCAGGGAACCGAAGCACGGAGAATTCGGCTTTGAAACGGTGAAGGTCGGCAGAATCTTACGAAAGTATCGTCTTGTCGTGCCGGAGACTGTGGACCTGTCGCAACCGGTTCCACTGGTCATCGCTTTCCATGGGATGCTGATTGACAGTAAAGACCTGATGCCACAGTACACAAAGCTGAATGAAACGGCCAGGAAACACGGATTCATCATCGTCTATCCCGACGCATTAGGGAAAAGCTGGGGAATAAGTTTGTGGAAGGTCAGGGCAGACCTGGCATTCTTCGACGCTCTGGTCGATATGCTGAATGCAACATACAAGGTTGATCCTGCTCGTGTGTATACGATCGGAATGTCAAATGGTGGATATTTCGCTCACCTCGTCGGGAAAGAACGGTCGAACGTCGTGGCAGCCGTTGCATCGCATTCGGGAGCGTTAGGATTACAAACGCTGGCCGGCGTGAACGCAAAACGGAAATTTCCAGTGCTGATCATCCACGGCGATCGGGATAGAATCATCTCAGTCGTCTTCGCGCGCGAAAACCGGGAGAAGTATAAGAAGGAAGGGCATGAGGTAATGTATGTAGAGGTCCCTGGACTCGGTCATGCCTGGGCAACCAGGCTCGACATCAATGAAACGATCTGGAAATTCTTTGCCGATCATCCACTCTAAATCGAACCACAGAGCATTGGTACATTCCCCTTCTTTGCGATCTTCGAGCCTTTGCACCTTTGCGAGAAACTTGCTTCCCCCTGCTTAGTTTCTCGCAAAGGTGCAAAGGCTCGAAGATCGCAAAGAAGGGGAATGTACCAATGCTCTGTGGTTCGATTTAGTCCAAATAGCTGCGATTATGTTAATCTGCGCCCTGGTTATATTAATTTCCAAAACAATTGAAAACTTTCATTGATATTCTGATCTATATATGGTTTGATCAAAAAGGAGAGTAGTTTAAATTGGTAATTTTCTGATTACCTGATACTTTCCCAATCTCCAATCCTCCCCAGGCAAAGTCTCACAAATACAGCTGTACCTTACGTAATCGACCTGTCTCATCAAGGAGGACTGTATGAACCCCTATATACGGTTTACCGCGTCTATTACCGCATTGCTGTTTATGGCTGTGACGATCTTTGGACAAGACTACCGTGCAACGATCACCGGCCTGATAACAGATACCAACAAAGCCGCCATCCCGAATGCTAAAATCAAAGTCACCAATGAACGCACCGGCGTCTCGATCGAAGTCAGCACGACTTCTAACGGGCTCTACACTGCGCCGCTGCTCAATCCCGATACTTACACGGTCGAAGTTTCCGCCAGCGGATTCAGAACTGTAAGACATACCGGCATCGTCCTGCAGGTAGCCGATAAACAAAATCTTCCATTCACGCTCGAGGCCGGGGAAATCTCCGCTGAAATCACCGTCAGCGGGGAGCAGATGCTGATTCAGACCGAAACTGCCGCCCGTGGACAGAACTTCGATCCGGTCAAAATGCAGGAACTGCCACTCAACGGACGCCAGGTCTATATGCTGCTCAATCTGACGCCGGGCGTGGTCTTCACGCAAGAACAATTTGGCGCGTCGGGGTTTTCGGGCACGCGCGGCTGGGATGTGAACGGTAATTATTCGTTCAACGGCAGCCAGACCGGAACAGCCCAATACCTGCTCAATGGCGCGCCAATCAGTACGGTCGGTTCATGGCAATTTGCACCCAACGCCGAAGCGATTCAGGAATTCAAGGTGATGACCAATACCTACGATGCGCAGTTCGGTCGCACCGGCGGCGGCACCGTGAACACAACGCTCAAGGCGGGAACGAGCGATTGGCATGGATCGGTTTTCGACTACCACCGGAACCGTGTGCTTGACGCCAACTCATTCCAGAACAAACTCAACACCCGCAATGACCCGAAAGGCGAGCCGCGCGGGCCGCGCATCACCAATCAATTCGGCGGTGTAGTAGGGTTCCCGTTGTTCCGCGACAAAGACTTCCTCATGTTCAGCTACGAAGGCTTTCGCGAGAAGGTACCGTTCCCGATCCTGGTTAACACCGTTCCCGCCGACCTGCGCGACGGCAAAAACTTCAGCAAATACGGAATCAAGATTTATGACCCGCTGACGACGCGGCTTTGCCGCCCTGGCATAGATACACTTCCCGGACAGTCTTGCCGATCGACTTACATCCGCGATCAATTTCCGAACAACGAGATTCCCGCTGATCGCATCAGCCCGATCGGCAAGAGGATTCTCGACCTTTACCCGCTGCCCAATTTCAATCCGGGCGGGTTGAATCTGAACTTCATCGCATCAGGCAATACGGGAATCTATCACTACGAGCAACCGATGGGGCGTTGGGACCACGTTTTTAACGAACGTCACCGCATCAATACCATCGTAACTTTCCAATACGGCAATGAGTTTCGCAGTAATAACGGCTTTCCGCCTCCCGCGGAAGTAGGGCAGATCACCTCGGAGCGCACCGATCAAAACTACATTGCAGATTACACCTGGGTGCAATCTCCCACTTCAGTATGGAATTTCCGGCTATCATATGGTCGCTTCACCTCGCGTTTTCCCGATGGGGAGCGTTCGTACGATTTCACCTACGACAAACTAGGGATCAAGAATATGCCGTTGCCGTCGACAGTCGATCGCAAGACTGCGCCGCGGATCACGCTGCAAAATTACAATGAGATTATCGGCAATTCCTTCAGCTGGAATACGGATATCCAATGGGACTTGACCGCAAGTTTGCGCCAGACGCGCGGGCGCCATTCGCTCAGCTATGGCGGGGAATACGCGTACATCGGACGGGCTTCAGCCGGACCGGGACGCGCCAACGGCCAGTTCGACTTCAATCAGGATTGGACCCGGCAGTACAGAGACCTAGGACAGGGCACATTGGATGGGTACGGGGTGGCCAGCCTTTTACTCGGTTATATGGCGGGGGGGCGAATTGATTGGAACGACAGCTTCTATCGTACGTGGCCTTATCTCGCAGGGTACGTGCAGGACGACTGGAAACTATCGGAAAAACTGACGCTCAACTTGGGGTTGCGATACGATATCCAATTGCCCTGGGTCGAACGGTTCAACCGTGCCAACGCAGGCTTCGATTTTACCGTGAAGCACCCGAACAGCGATGCAATCATTGCCCGGTGGAAAGAGCTGAAGATCAGTTACGATACAGCCAATCCCGACAAATACCCGTACCCAGATCCACCTGCCGCGATTCTCGGGGGACGACTATTCGCCAATGACGACAACCGCCGGGTCTATGACATCGACTGGTCGAATATCCAGCCACGAATAGGCGTCGCCTGGAATTTTATGCCGAAGATCGTGATGCGCGCGGGATTTGGTATCTTTCATCCAACCGATGGGCAAACGGGTCAGGTCTCAGGT
>Ga0081455_10005507_pt1 | contig 13876 bp, 13 predicted proteins | sample TabmetS3T2R1_FD_70207 | JGI IMG/M metagenome (GOLD analysis project Ga0081455, IMG submission 70207) | Tabebuia heterophylla rhizosphere microbial communities from the University of Puerto Rico - S3T2R1 | ecosystem: Host-associated > Plants > Roots > Rhizosphere ... | reverse complement strand
ATTGACCGCACCAAGGCCTTGCAGCTTGGCGTGCCGGTGACGGAGGTCTTCAACACGCTGCAGATTTACCTCGGCTCATACTACGTCAACGACTTCAACAGGTTCGGGCGCACCTATTCAGTCTATGTGCAGGCTGATGCGCCGTTCCGTGCCCGCGCCGACGATATCCGGCAATTGAAAGTGCGCTCCGCGTCGGGTGACATGATCCCGCTCTCGGCGCTGCTGAAGATTCGTCAGAGCGCCGGGCCCGAACGCGCGATCCGCTACAACGGTTTCCTGTCCTCCGACATCAATGCCGCCGCGGCGCCCGGCTATTCCTCGGGGCAAGCGCAGGCCGCCGCCGAGCGCATCGCCGCCGAAGTGTTGCCGCCCGGCTTTGCTTTCGAATGGACCGACCTGACCTATCAGGAGTTCATTGCAGGCAATTCCGGCATCTGGGTCTTTCCGCTGGCGATCCTGCTGGTATTCCTGGTGCTGGCGGCGCTCTACGAGAGCCTGACCTTGCCGCTCTCGATCATCATGATCGTACCCATGGGGCTTCTTGCCGCGATGTTCGGCGTCTGGCTGTCGAAGGGCGACAACAACGTCTTCACCCAGATCGGGTTGATCGTGCTGGTGGGATTGTCGGCCAAGAACGCGATCCTGATCGTCGAATTCGCACGTGAGCTGGAATTCGCGGGCCGTTCGCCGATACGCGCCGCGATCGAGGCCAGCCGCCTGCGGCTGCGTCCGATCCTGATGACCTCGATGGCATTCATCATGGGCGTCTTGCCCCTGGTGCTCTCGACCGGTGCCGGTTCGGAAATGCGCCGGGCAATGGGCGTCGCCGTCTTCTCCGGCATGATCGGTGTTACGGTGTTTGGCCTGTTCCTGACGCCCGTGTTCTACGTTCTGTTGCGGACGGTCACGGGGCTGAAGCCACTGACAAATCATTCTGCCCATGGGGCGCCCGGTCACGCGCCGGAGGCCAGCCGATGATGCAATGCCGGGCCCGGAGGCGGCAAGTTGCACGTTCAACCGGCCTTTGATGCCTTGACGAATTCCTGCCTGCTCCGCTCTAAATAAACCCAGCGAAGTGTCTGCGAAGCCACGTGCCGCGGAGGATGCTTCCAAGTACTTTTGGCAAAGGGATCCGTCATGTCTATCGACACTCAGGCCGCCACCAATCGCCTCATTCGCTTCCTCGCTGTCGAGGGCGTGACCGGAAAGGAGGCAGCGATCGGGCGTGAACTAACCGCGGCGCTGCGGGAAAACGGCGTGCCGGCGGACGCGATCCGCCTCGACGACGCCAACACACGCATTCCCGTGCCGACGGAGACCGGCAACCTCATTGTCGACCTGCCCGGCCGCGGCGCGATGCACAACCAGCCGCGGATCATGTTCATGACCCACATGGACACCGTGCCGCTGTGCGCCGGCGCGAAGCCGAAGCTGAAGGGGCGCAAGATCGTCAACGAGGCGAAGACCGCGCTCGGCGGCGACAACCGCGCCGGCTGCGGCGTTCTCGTTACGCTGGCAGCCGAACTGGCGAAGCAGGAGCTCGATCATCCGCCGATCACGCTGCTGTTCTGCGTGCGCGAGGAGAGCGGGCTATGGGGCGCGCGCCACGTCAAGACCCAAGACCTCGGCTCGCCGGTCATGGCCTTCAACTATGACGGCGGCTCTGCCTCCAATGTCACCATCGGCGCCGTCGGCGCGGATCGCTGGCACGTCGAGATTTTCGGCCGTGCCTCGCATGCCGGCGTCGCGCCGGAGCGCGGGATCAGTTCGACCATGATCCTTGCGCTTGCCCTCGCCGATTTGAAGGCCGGCGGCTGGTTCGGCAAGGTGGTGAAGGGCAAAAGGCAGGGCACCAGCAATGTCGGCCCCGTCACCGGCGGCGACGGCCGGCCGGCCGGAGACGCCACCAATGTCGTCACCGACTATGTGCACGTACGCGGCGAAAGCCGCAGCCACGATGCCAAGTTTTTCAAGGAGATCACCAAAGCCTACAAGACGGCGTTCGAGAAGGCCGCGAAGCGCGTCAAGAGCAGCGAGGGCAAATCAGGCCGCGTGAAGTTCAAGGCCGAGACCGACTATTATCCGTTCCGCATGAAGGAAAGCCTGCCGGTCGTCAAACGCGCAGTCGCGGCCGTCTCCGCCATTGGCAACACGCCAACCATCCGCGCCGCGAATGGCGGCCTGGACGCGAACTGGATGGTCCGCCACGGCGTTCCGACCGTGACCTTCGGCGCGGGGCAGAACGAGCCGCACACAATCGACGAATGGATCAATCGCGACGAGTACGACCGGGCGTGCGCTCTCGCAGTACAGCTTGCGACCATGCGATGAGCTGCTCGCACTGACATTTCAGGGGCGCCCGGCGAGCTTCAACCGCTGCCGCCCCCTCCCTTACCCAAACGTCATTTTCGCGGCCGGTGTCCGATCAATTTCGGCCGCGACATCGGATATGATCTCGCGCATCCACACCAGTGCGGGATCCGAATGAAAGGAAGCCGGCCACTGAAGGATCTCTCGAAATCCTGAAATGCGGACCGGTGCACGCAACAGCTTCAGGGGAAAGTTTCGCGCAAAGACGACGGCAAGTCGCTCATGCATCGTCGCAACGCGGTCTGTTCCGATCACCATCGTTGCCATGGTGGTAAAGTTCGGCGCGACGACCTCGATGCGCCGCTTGTAACCTAATTTGACCAGCGCCCGCTCTTCAAAGGCAGCCCTGCGAGTGGGGCCGAACTGTGCCGTCACGTGTCCAAGTTGAAGGTAGCGGCTGAGCGACACCGAGCGTCCGACCTTGCGGCTCCCGGTCCAGGCAACGCAGCAGAATTCGTCGGCGAACAGATACTGCTTGGGATGACCGTCGAGAACATCGACATCGGGCACGATGACAAAATCCACGTCGCCGCGTTGAAGCTGGTCGTGCACCCGATCATTGAACGGGAAAAGCTCGAAGGATATTCCCGGCGCACTGTGATACACACGCTTCATCACAGGGTGCATCAATACCATGCTCGCATAGTCGGAAACGACGATCCGAAAGCGCCGCTGGGAATTCGCCGCCTCGAACCTCGGCACAGAGATCAAGTTGGCTCGAATTCGCAACAGTATGTCGCGCGTCGGTCTTTCGAGCGATTGCGCCAGTGGCGTCGGCACCAGCTTTCGCTTTGAAATCGTAAATATCTCGTCGTTGAAATAGTGACGCAACCTGCCAATGGCGGCGCTCATCGCCGGCTGGCTGAGATGCAGGCGTCGACTGGCCGCCATCACGCTACGCTCCTCGAGGATCGCATCGAGAGCGATCAGGAGGTTGAGGTCCAGGCCTTCGAACCGCATCTTCTGACATCCATTTTGTAAATATTACAGATCAACATAATCGATTTTTCAAATTTAAAAACCCGGTGTAGGCAGGAGATACGCAGCCAACCAAGAAACAGCGTCCACCGGGAGGGATACCTTGATCAAGCCATGGATCTTTGAATTCATGCAGGCCCCGAATCTGAGCGATCGGGAGACGCCGCCGAGTACGGCGACTGCCGTGTTTGACGAAGGTTACGCGCTTTGGCTCGAAGCCGAAAAGCTGGGGTTCGAAGGAATATTCTTCAGCGAACATCACTTCGGCCTTTCATATAGCCCCTCTCCCAACCTCTTGATCGCCGCCATTTCTCGTCACACGACCCGGCTGCGCCTGGGCACGATGGGAATGGTCGTGCCGTTCTACGAGCCATGGCGCATCGTCGAAGAACTGATGATGCTCGATCACCTGACGAACGGGCGGCTTGAGATCGGCTTTGCAGCCGGCGTGCCGCAAGAACTCGCGCGGATAGGCCTCGGAATGCAGGAATCCCGCGAGCGATTCAACGAGGCCTTGGAAATCCTCGATGCCGCCCTCGTGAACCCCGTCATCAACCACAGCGGAAAGCATTGGAAACTCGAAAATCTGACCCTGATGCCGAACGTCTTCCGGCAGCCTTCTCCGCCGAAATGGACCACTGTCGTGAGTACCGGGTCGGCGCAGAAATCTGCTCAACGGCGGTCCAAGATCTGCACCGGTTTCGAGTCCGTCGCCCGCATATCGGAAATCTTCGACGTGTATCGTAAGGAGGCTGCCCAGCTGGGATTTGCGGCAGGGCCCGATCAGCTCGCCATCCGGCGCAACATCTCCATTTCACGGGATGCAGCCGAGGCGCGCCAGGAATCGCAGGCTGCGAAGGCGGCGACACTGAAAGTTGTCGCTGGTGATCCGCGCGTCGTGGATCGCGCGTCCTCATTGCTTGATGCACCGAGGGCGGGGGCCGGATTTTCACTGCATGACGACGACTACATCGCCGGCACGCCGGCGCAGGTCGCCGAGCAAGTCATCGATCAATGCCGCAAGTGCGGCGCTGGTCATTTTCTCGCAATGCTGGGCAGAAGCGTCACGGGGCGTCGCCGCGAAACACTCGCTCTTTTTGGCGAGGAAGTCCTCCCCCAATTGCGACGCGCGCAGATCGATTGATGAGCTCAACCGGATCGCGTGAGCATCAGCTGGAGCAATGGATGATTCAGGACAGGCCTCTCATTCTCGGGATTGGAGGAACTCCGCGGCGCGGGTCATCCTCCGAACGCGCGCTCGCGATCAGCCTCAAGGCCGCCGAGGACAGGGGCGCAAGGACAATTCTCCTCTCCGGCGCAGAGCTGCTGCTGCCGATGTATATCCCCGGTCAGCCGCCGTCCGAGCAAGCTTCGCGTCTGCTGGCCGCGCTTCGTGAATGCCAGGGCATCATCATCTCGTCACCCGCCTACCACGGGTCGATATCCGGATTGATCAAGAACGCCCTCGACTATGCGGAAGAGCTCAGGACGGACGCGCGCGCTTACCTGGACGGAATTCCAGTCGGTTGCATCGCTTGCGCCGGCGGGTGGCAGGCAGTCGGGCAAACACTGGCCGCTCTCCGGACGATTGCTCACTCGCTGAGGGGTTGGCCAACGCCATTTGGTGCGGTGTTGAACACTTCCATGGCTCTGTTCGACGTCGAGGGCAATTGCACCGACGTCGCAACCAAGCGTCAGCTCGATACGGTCGGGCATCAGGTGATCGATTTCGTGCGCATGCAATCCCGCGGCAGGCCGCGAGCACACTCCATTCCGATCGATGCGACGGTCGCGCCATAGTCCTAGCAAGTCCTGAAGCCTTAGGTGTTCGGCGTTCTCCGAGAGTAGCCATGGTCAGAAAGGGAGTTTGACGTGACGTTCGAAACGATAAGGCTCGACATCGATGCCGTCGACACGGTCATAAAAGTCATCGGAAAAGGCCCGGCCGTCCTGGCGCTGCACGGGGCGGCAACAATCGAGGGACAGGAATGGGCGCGCGGATTGGCCGACAGGTTTCGAATCTATCTGCCGTTCCACCCCGGCTTCGGTGAAAGCGGCCCCGCGCCACACATCTGCGGAATGCAGGATTTGATCGTCCATAATCTGCGGCTCATCGCAGCGTTGGGTCTGGATCGGCCGCACCTCGTGGGTCATTCCATGGGCGGGTGGATGGCGGCCGAAATCGCGGCGGTCGCCGGCGAACGTTTTGCCCGTCTGGTGCTGAACGCGCCTGCCGGGCTCAACCACCCCGATCATCCCAGCACCGAGCTCCGCAAAGTCGCTCCAGAAGACATGCCTCACTACCTGGCTCATCGTACCGAGATTGCAGCCCGATACTTTCCTGGAGGCTCGCTCGCCCCTCCCCCGGAGCAATTCATTGCTGCAAGGGAAAAGGAAGGCAACGCGCTGAAGAACATTCAGAAGGCCCACGGCATGGGGCACCCGAATCTCGGCCGGTGGCTAAGCCGGATACCCAACGAGACCCTTATCGTGTGGGGCGACAGAGACAGGATAGCACTTGCCGGCCAGGCAGAGCTCTGGGCGGGAGCGATTCCGAAAGCGCGTACCTTATTTGTGGCCGGCGTCGGGCACTTCGCCATGCAGGAAGATCCCGCCTGCGTCACGGCGATCGGCGACTTCCTTGCGGCCTGAAAGCGGGTCGTTCGATCCGCTGTCCTTCAGATACCGAGCGCGATCCTGTGGATCGGATCGGGACTCCACCAAAAAATATAACCCAGGGAGACAAACATGAGAGCCATTGTGGTCGCGATCGCCTTCACCGCGAGCCTGATATCCACTTCGCTGGCACAGACCTGGCCCACCCAATCCATTCGCCTCATTGTCAACTTTCCCGCAGGAGGAGCAGCAGATCAGCTTGCGCGCCTCATAGCTCAGCCTCTCAGCGAAGTTTTCGGTCAGCCAATCGTCATCGAAAACAAGGGAGGCGCTGGCGGAAATCTGGGCGGGGAATTCGTGGCGAGGTCCGCGCCGGATGGCTACACCCTGCTGATGTCTTCAGGCGGGATGGTGGCGATCAATCCCCATCTCTATGCCAAAATGTCCTTCGACCCGACGAAGGATATCATCCCCGTCGCTTCCGTTGCACGCGTCCCGTTCTATCTCGTCATCCGGGCCACCAATCCGGCGCGTGATTTCAAGGAGTTCATTGCCGACCTGAAAGCCAATCCGGGAAAACGGAATTTTGGATCGCCCGGTGTCGGCAGCTCTCCCCATCTTGCGGCAGAAATGCTGAAAAACATGACCGGAACCAATGCGGTGCATGTGCCCTATCGTGGCGCGGCGCCGGCACTCAATGACCTCCTTGGGGGGCAACTCGACTTCCTGTTCGACCCGGGCATTGCCATCGAGCACGTGAAAGCCGGCACGCTGCGCGCCCTTGCGATCGGAAGCCCGCAACGATCGCCCCAACTTCCTGATGTACCCACGCTCGACGAGCTCGGCCTGAGCGGCTTTGACGCGGACGCCCTATTCGGCATCTACGCGCCGGCTGGAACCTCTCCCGAGGTCGTCGCGCGCTTGAACAAGGAAATCAATCGATCGCTTGCAAATGCCGCGATCAACGAGCGCATCGCGACGCTTGGAAATATCGCCGCGCCGATGTCTCCGGAAGCGTTCAGGGAAAAGTCCCGGAAAGACTCCGAGCGGTTCGGCGCGATCATCCGTGAACGGGGCATTAGCGCCAACTGACCGGGAAGGCCCCTGGCCCGCGTCGCATCACGTGCCTTGACGCGGCTTGGATCTCATTCGTCCTCAGACTCGAACGTTGCCGGGCGTCTCTCCCCTGGCAGCGTCCATCCAAATGCCTGCCTCCGAACTCGCACGGATCTGGTTGACCACGAAATCGGAAAACACCCTGATCTTCGCCGGCAACCTGATCCTGTTCTGGTAGGCGATGTTCATCGTAAGCAGCGGCAGCTCCCAATCCGTCAATATCGGCCTCAGCTTGCCGGCCTGGATGTCGCCCTGCACGATGTAGAGCGGCTGGATAAGGATGCCGAGACCTGCAACTGCGGCAGTACGGATCACCTGGCCGTCATTGCTGTCGAGGGTCGGCGTGATGCGAATGGTTTGCGCCGCGCTGCCTTTGCGAAGCCGCAGTGAATAGGGATCATTGGCGAGGTTGTAGATCAGCATGTTGTGATGCGCGAGGTCCGTCGGCTGCTTCGGACACCCGTGACTTGCGAGATAGGCCGGCGCGGCGGCGAGCACGCGCCGCATCTGGCCTATGCGGCGCACGATGATGTTGGAGTCCGGTTCGTGCTCGCGCGTGCGGATCGCGACATCGATGCCCGCCTCGATGAAATCCGGATATCGGTTGGCCGTGACAATCTGCACGTTGAGCTTGGGATAGAGCGCGCGGAAAGCCGGCAGCATCGGCGCCAGATAGATCATCGCGAAAGAGAGCGAACTCGTCACGCGCAACATGCCCGTTGGTGATAGTGCGCGATCGCTCACGGCGTCCTCGGCTTCGGCGAACTCGCTCAACAGCGTGCCGCAGCGTTGCAACAACTCCTGCCCCGCTTCCGTCAGCCACAGCCGGCGGGTGTTGCGCTCGATCAGCCGGACCGCGAGCCGCTCTTCCAATGCGCTGAGATGCCGGCTCGCCGCTGCATTCGACATCCGCAAGCTCTCGGCGGCCTTGGAGAGGCTGCCGAATTCGGCCGTCTTGGAGAAAACCTCAAGCTGCAGAAGTCGGTCCATTTTTTCACTTATCGGAAAAGAGACTTACGAATTTTGACGTTTAATTCCGATTTCTGCAAGGCAGAATAGGGCTGCGACGAGGACGGGAAACCAGGAAAATGTCGAGCCCGATCAGGCACATCGTGATGTGGCGGCTGCGCGGGGAGACCATCGAGGAGCGCGTCGCGGCGCGGCTGAAGGTCAAGACCCTGTTCGAGGGCCTGAAAGGCCGGATCGACGGCCTGACCCGGATCGAAGTCGGCCTCGACGTCAGCGATGTGGACTATGCCTGCGACGTCGTCCTGGTCTCCGAATTCACCGACAGCGCCTCGCTAAAGGCCTATGCCACGCATCCGGAGCATCTGCGGGTGCGCGAGGAACTCGGCGATCTGCGGATCGGGCGCTTCCAGGTCGATTACAACATCGAAGAGGCCGGCACATGATCGGTTCATTCACCTTCGAGAACCTGCCCTGCCGGGTCGTGTTCGGCAGCGGGACGCTCAACACGGCCAAGGCCGAGATCGAGCGTCTCGGCGGCACACGCGCGCTGGTGCTGACCACGCCGCAGCAGGAGGCGCAAGGCGTGAAGCTCGGAGCCGCGTTGGGGCCGCTCTATGCCGGTATCTTCGCTGGCGCCACCATGCATACGCCGGTCGAGGTGACCGAGCAGGCGCTTGCGGCGATGAAGGCGTGCGAGGCCGATTGCGTGGTGTCGCTCGGCGGCGGATCGACGACGGGCCTCGGCAAGGCGCTGGCCTTGCGGACCGGCGTCAACCAGCTCTGCATCCCCACCACTTATGCCGGCTCCGAGATGACGCCCATTCTCGGCGAGACCAGGGACGGCCTGAAGACCACGGTGCGCAACAATGCCGTGCTGCCGGAGACCGTGATCTACGACGTCGACCTGACGCTGTCGCTGCCGGCCGGACTTGCCGCCACCTCCGGCATCAACGCGATCGCGCATGCCGTGGAAGCGCTCTATGCCCGCGACAATAATCCGGTGATCTCGCTGATGGCGGAGGAAGGCATTCGCGCGCTTGCGAACGCCCTGCCCGTCATTGCGGCGAATTCCGACGATCGCGGCGCCCGCACCGAGGCGCTCTATGGCGCCTGGCTTTGCGGCGTCTGCCTCGGCACCGTCGGCATGGCGCTGCACCACAAGCTGTGCCACACGCTCGGCGGCACCTTCGACCTGCCGCATGCGGAGACGCATACCATCGTCCTGCCGCATGCGCTGGCCTACAACGCGCCTGCAGTGCCGGAGGCGATGACGCGAATTGCGCGCGCGATTGGCGCAGCCGATGCGGCGCAAGGCCTCTACGATCTCGCCAGGCGGCTCAATGCAAAGCTGGCGCTGCGCGATGTCGGCATGCCCGAGAGCGGGATCGACAAGGCGGCCGACCTTGCCGTGACCAACGCCTACTGGAATCCGCGTCCCCTCGAACGCAACGCCATTCGCGATCTGATCGCACGCGCCTGGTCGGGTGAAGCGCCGCTCGCAACAAAAGCGGCCGCCTGAACAACATTCGATGCGTCCTGTCCTGCCTCGGCAAGCCGGGCTTTTGATCCAAGGAGCCTTCATGCGTAACTTCAACGAGAATACGATCACCCATGCAGTGCTTGAGCGGATCAGCGGCGCCAGCGATCCGCGCATCCGGCAGGTCAGCGAAGCACTGGTACGGCATCTCCATGCCTTCGTGCGCGAGGTGCGACCGACCCAGAAGGAATGGGAATTCGGCATCGATTTTCTCACGCGCACCGGGCACATGTGCGATGACAAGCGCCAGGAATTCATCCTGCTGTCGGATACGCTTGGCGTATCCATGCTGGTCGACGCGATCAACCATCCGGTGCCCGAAGGCGCCACTGAAACCACGGTGCTCGGTCCCTTCTTCGTCCAGGCCGCGCCGGAGAAGCAGAATGGAGACGATATTTCCGGCAGCATGGAGGGCGACCCGATGCTTGTGACCGGCTCGGTCTCGAGCGTCGATGGCCGCCCGCTCGCAGGCGCCACTGTCGATGTGTGGCACTCCGACGACGACGGCTATTACGACGTGCAGCAACTCGACAAGATCGGCGATCTCGCCATGAGAGCCCGCTTCCACACCGACGCAAACGGTCGATTCCACTTTTGGTCGATCAAGCCCGCGCCCTATCCGATCCCGCATGACGGCCCGGTCGGCGAGATGCTGGAGGTGCAGGGGCGCCATCCCTGGCGGCCGGCTCACGTGCATTTCATGATTTCCGCGCCGGGGTTCGAGCAACTGGTGACGCACGTATTCGTCGCCGGCGACAAGTATCTCGACTCGGACGTCGTTTTCGGCGTCAAGGACAGCCTGATCCGCGAGTTCGCTCACCGAACACCCGGCTCTGCGCCGGACGGCCGTGTGATGGACACCAGCTATTTCCACCTGAATTACGATTTCGGGCTCAAACTGGCTGCGAGCGACGCCCGGGCTGCCTGATTCCAACGACGCTCAGCGCGCCTCGAAAGATAGCCTGGCCGCCTTCACCGAGGCGACGATGAAGTGATGGACTTCCTGAACGCGCCGCGTTTCGTGGGTGTCGGGATGTGAAGTGAGCCAGTAATTTCGAACGAAGCGTATGTCGGGAAGCAGGCGCTTCAGTTCGGGGTAGCGCCGAGCCGCGTAGTCATGAAGGATGCCAACGCCGTGACCGCCCCGGACGGCCTCCATCTGCGCAACAACGCTTCCGCACTCGTAGTGACGCGACATCAGGCGGCCGAGCACCGAGGCGTAATCCAGGGCTCGGCTGTAGACGAAATCCTCGACGTGCGTAACGAACAGACGGCCGGCAAGGTCGGCCTGATTCCTGATGGGCCCTTCACGCGTCAGGTACGTTTCCGACGCGTAGACGCTGAGCGTGTAGTCGGTCAGCTTGGAAAGGATCAGCTTCCCCTGCTTGGGCCGATCCAGCGTGATGGCGATATCGGCCTCCCGCCTCGACAATGAGAAGGTGCGCGGAAGCGGCACGAGCTGGATGACGAGCCCCGGATGTTTCGCCGCCAGCACGCCCAGGCGATCGGCCAGGAAATAGTTGCCAAGCCCATCAGGCGCACCGACGCGCACCGTCCCTGTAATTGCCTCGGCGGTCCCTCCGATGCTGGAGCCGACTTTAAGAAATTCGCTCTCTGCGCGCTCGGCCGCCGCGACCAACGCCTCCCCCGCCGGGGTCAGCGTGCAGCCTGACGTGTGCCGTTCGAGTAATTTGGCATTCAGGCTGCGCTCCAATGCCGTGAGCTGGCGGGCAACCGTGGCATGGTTCAGGCGCAGGCTCTTCGAGGCCTTCAGAATCTGCCCTGCGCGCGCGACCTCAAGGAATATCCGGACCCGTTCCCAATCCATAACTATACTTTCTGCACAACGGTGCCGCGTATTCGGCCGTTGATGCGCATTTTTATGCGCTGCATATCGGGCTCGATCAAGCGTCGTTTGGAGGAGATGAGCCCATGCCCACGACCATTCTGAACTTCATCAATGGGAAGTTGGTGCCGAGCCGGAGCACCCGCACGTCACCCGTGTACAACCCCGCCACCGGCGAGCAGTCGGGAACGCTCGGACTGGCTTCGACGCAGGACGTCCGGTCGGCGGTGGCCGCGGCCCGGAAGGCCTTCCCGGCCTGGGCGAATACCCCACCGCTACGCCGCGCGCGCATCCTCAACCGCTTCCTGAGAATCATTGAAGATCGGATCGATGAACTTGCCGAAGTGATCACCGCCGAGCATGGCAAGGTGCTCTCGGATGCCAAGGGCGAAATCCAGCGCGGCATGGAGGTCGTGGAGTTCGCGACCGGCGCGCCGCAACTTCTCAAGGGAGAGGTCACCGAGAACGTCGGCACCCGCGTCGACAGCCACGCGTTGCGTCAGCCGCTCGGCGTCGTCGCCGGAATCACGCCGTTCAATTTTCCGGCGATGGTTCCGATGTGGATGTTTCCGGTTGCGCTTGCCTGCGGCAATACTTTCATCCTCAAGCCGTCGGAGCGCGATCCCTCAGCCTCGCTGGTGCTGGCGCAGTGGCTGAAAGAGGCCGGACTGCCGGACGGCGTGTTCAACGTCGTGCACGGCGACAAGGAAGCGGTCGATGCCATCCTGACCGATCCGGACATCGTTGCCGTCAGCTTCGTCGGCTCGACCCCGATTGCGCGCTATATCTATGAGACCGCCACCCGTCACGGCAAGCGCTGCCAGGCGCTCGGCGGCGCCAAGAACCACATGATCGTCATGCCGGACGCCGACATGGACCAGGCGGTCGATGCGCTCATGGGTGCGGCCTATGGGTCTGCCGGCGAACGCTGCATGGCGATTTCGGTCGCCGTGCCGATCGGCGACACCACGGCCGAACGGCTGATCGAAAAGCTGGCGCCAAAGGTCCGCGCCCTGAACATCGGTCCCGGCACCGATCCGGACGCAGAGATGGGCCCGCTGGTGACGAAGCAGCATCTCGACAAGGTCCGTGGCTACATCGATTCCGGCGTAGACGAAGGCGCGAAGCTGGTCGTCGACGGACGCGACTTCCGGCGTCAAGGCTATGAGAAGGGCTACTTCATCGGCGGAAGCTTGTTTGATGGTGTCACGACTGACATGAAGATCTATCGCGAAGAGATCTTCGGTCCCGTGCTGGCGGTGGCCCGCGCCAGGTCCTACGACGAAGCGGCCGACATGATCAACGCGCACGAGTTCGGCAACGGCACCGCCATCTTCACCAGAGACGGTGACGCAGCCCGCGAGTTCGCTCATCAGATCCAGGTCGGCATGGTCGGCATCAACGTTCCGATCCCGGTGCCGATGGCGTTTCACTCCTTCGGCGGATGGAAGGCGTCTCTTTTCGGCGATCACCACATGCATGGCCCCGAAGGCGTGCGCTTCTATACGAAGCTGAAGACGATCACGACCCGGTGGCCGACCGGCATTCGCGCCGGCGCCGAGTTCGTGATGCCGACGATGAGCTGATCTGTCTCCAACGGAGGGCCGTGGGCGTCCACGGCCCTTCGCACCTTATCGATCCCTGCGCCGGTTGATCGCTTTTCCGCGCCGCCGCAATACGCGACCGGCCCGTTTTCACCGTCGATGGCGGATTTCTCGCAGGCTGAGAGCTACATTTCCGGCCGATAGAAGAAAGCCCCATTCCAAGGCGGCAGCGGAAAACGTGTTTCCACGTCGTTGCCAAAAAAGGCACATCCCTACCCTTGCTTCCGCGCCGCGATTGGCGAAATTAGCCTCAGATAAACGGAAGCTATCATGAGCCGATCCGCATTCGATCCCTTTGGAGAGCCGGTCCCGGCGGTCGATCCTTCGACCGAGCCGGTACGCGCATCCAAATGGCTAAAATCGGCCGGCATAGGCTTGTTTTGGGGGCTTGTCGGCGTCATCGTGCTGGCGCGGGCGGTCTTTTTCGAGCCGAGCGACCTCACCTTCGAGCGCGCCGTCGCATGGGCGCAGAGCTTGCTCGCCTCGCTTTGACATCTTGCCGGCAAGCGCCGTTCCCGTCGGGCTGTGCGGCGGTCGTACGTCGATGATCCGCCTGAACGCGACCGCTGCAGGATTGCCTTGAACCGCCCAGGCCTCATCTGACGGTCGATTGTCGCCGTCGGGACGATGACGACCTCAATACCTGCAAATGCAGGTTGAGGGATATAACCTCTCTGAATGGGCACAATCCGAAAATGTACTAGCGAGCCTGTGCGGCCCGGCGCATAAATTATTCTCCAAGGAGGATAAGTGCCGCCGCCCGTAACCAGTTCTGACGACGGAAAGCCACGCCCCGGTCTGCTCGGCCGCGGCCTCGCCCTCATTCCCGGATTCGTGCTC
>Ga0081455_10005506_pt1 | contig 13877 bp, 6 predicted proteins | sample TabmetS3T2R1_FD_70207 | JGI IMG/M metagenome (GOLD analysis project Ga0081455, IMG submission 70207) | Tabebuia heterophylla rhizosphere microbial communities from the University of Puerto Rico - S3T2R1 | ecosystem: Host-associated > Plants > Roots > Rhizosphere ... | reverse complement strand
CCGATCGAAGAAAGGTTGCTTTTTGAGGCTGGCCTGATTTTAGAGGAACGTTACTTGAGAGGAACCGGATACAGCAACCTGGTGAACCTACGGCGCAGGGACATCAGCCGTACTCATCAGGCAAGTAACTGGGACAGACCTGCCTGCATTCGAGAAAAACGGGCACGGAAAAGGGGCGCGAAAAACGGGTGACGCTCTAGCGCCCAGTTGTTCAGGAAAACTGCTTTGATTGAAGGAGCAACGAACCTTACCGCGGCGAGAGCCGCGTCAATCGTTTATCGGGACAAGACCTCGTCCCGAGGGAAGAAAGCAATATACGATTGCGGATAGAGTCAACGAAGACACCTGGCTCGGTCACCAATTCCGAATATTTAACCAGCGCGATGTGAAGGAAAGTTTTGTGTGAAGTATCGCTTGTTTCTATGATGACGCAACACGACGCGACAGAAGATACTCGCCGTTTATAGAACTGTCAACTAAATTTATAAATTGACTCTTAGTTTAACCGTTAATTAGAACGTTGAGTACATAGTTTTAGGAATTGGCGGCAGAGTTGTTCTACCGTTTGAGGGTGGGTTGGCATAGCGCTCAAGTGTGGGGCCAGAGACTCGCCGGAAAAGAAACCGACGAGCCTCTGGTCTGTCTCGGTCATTTACTTGTCTTTAATCGACGGCTTCATAGCGAATTCAAGAATGCGATGAGGTCCGCCTTTTGGGAGCTAGACAAACGGTTATAGAAGTTTCTGGAGGACGTCCCGCCGGTACCGGCGTGGCGCTGGATCGCATTGTTGAAGGTGAGCGACAACCCGTCGTGCATCAATTCGGGGCGAGTGCGTACACCCCACAGCGGAGGAGTTCGCAGCTGATTCCTCGTTCCCTGGCCGCCGTTCTGGACGATCCCGTCGCCCGTCCCGACGTCGTGCAGCAGGAAGTCGCTGAACGGGCGGATTCTCTTGTTGCCGAGAGCTCCCGGGACGGTGAACGCGCCCTGGTTGATCACCGTGCCCGGAGGGGCGGTGACTATCGAGGGAGTGTGACAGATCGAGCACCCAGCTTGCTGAAACAGAGCCTCGCCGCGAGTGACGGCGGCGGTGATGGGACCGCGGCCCGGCGCCCTGGTTTGTCTCATGAAAGCGGCGAAGGCCCCCACGTCGGCGCCGTCATCTTCAGGGTCATCGACGGTGTCGAAGGCGCGCACTGATCGACCCAGGGAATCGTTCTCCGAATTTCCACTGGTGCCGTCGAAAGGATTAGTGATTCCCATCTCGTTGAGATAGGCGTCGCCGGAGAAGGAGACCAAACTGGCGTGCTGGTTCTTCCACCCGAAGCGAGCGGTGCGAACGGCGTTGTTGGCCTCGGTCACAGGAACCTGGATTAAGGTCCCCTGGAAGCCGGCCGGTTGGTTACGCCGTATGTCATTGATCGTGTTGCTGTCGATGGCCTCTATGAAGCCGTCGCCAATGGTGTTGAGTGTGGTGCGGAAATCGGCGACGTTTATGGACGAGACGAGGTCTATGCGCTCCTGGATGGGCGCCGCGATCGCCCGAAGTTGAATCAGCGACGCGTTTTGACCCGGGGGGTTGGTAAAGACGCCGCCGGCAAACCTCCCGGCCCTCAGTTCACGGATCTGGCTGAGACCGCCGACGTCTGAGTTGTCGTGGCAATCGCCACAACCCGGGGCGTTGTATACTGGTCCCAGGCCGTCCTCGACGGTTTCGATCTCGTTGTATATGAACTTATTGTCTTCAAACGAGCGGCCGGGAACCGGCTCTCCCGCGCATTCATCTATGGGGACGCCCTTGGCGCCGAATCCGTTGAACAGGTCGTCGGTGAGACAGTTCAGGTCGGTGGTGGGAGCGTTCGTTACGGATTGGGATCCTGCGACGGAATTCGGCAGTGTCGCAAGAAAAGTGAGCGCCCCTACCACGAAGGACATTACGATTACAAACTTCAGTGACTTCATATACATTCCTCCTACGGGTTGGGTCATGCGAGGCCCATTAGGAAAAGAGTTGTTTTTAGAGGCTGGTCTGATTTCAGAGGAACATTACTTACACGGGGCTAGAGCATGACGACCCTGTGAGCCTGAGCGTAGGGCGCACGCGTATTAATCAGGCAAGTAATCTGGTCAGACCTGCCGACATTCGCGAGACACCATGCACCGTTCTATCGTTGGGGATTATTTGGGGAACAAAGAATTTTTCGTGGCAAAAGCCGTGTTAAATTGTTATCGAGTTGTGATGGACACCAGACACCGGCTCAATTAAGGAGCGAGAAACGATTGCGGATGGAGTGAAAAAGGCATAGCTGCCCGTAACTATTTTAGAAATTGAATAGTGCGATAGTTATGGGGAAAGGTTTTGTGCGAAATATAAATCGTACCTACAGGGTAGGGCAAACATACTCGCCATTTTTAGAACTGTCAATAATTTTTCCGCTAAATGCGACGTTTACCCCGTAGTTTTAGCAAATTGGCGCCTCGCGGCGCGATTACCGGATTAATCCGCCAGCCGTCTTAATCCACTGTGAACGCATGATTCATTTTTTCGAGCTGCTAATTTCGACCATCGCCTATCGCCCCTACGTCTTCATATTCTTCGCCTGCTATCTCTTTCTGGCCATCACACACATCGGCTGGCGACGCGCGGCGCTCTTCACGACGGTCGCATACGCGGTCGCCTTCCTGTGCGAATGGAGTTCTGCGGTGAAGGCGACTGGGTTTCCGTTCGGCCTCTACTATTACATCGATCAAACCAGCGATCGTGAGCTGTGGATCGCCGGCGTGCCGTTCATGGATTCGCTCTCGTTCACGTTTCTGTCTTACGTCAGTTGGGAACTGGCGACGATGTTGCTGGGCCGTTTGAAGGCGAATTGGCGCGACGTTCAGGTAATGAACGGGGGCGAGACTCGGAATCGGTGGGCGACTGCGGCGCTAGCCGCGTTCCTGATGATGTATCTCGACATCATCATCGATCCGGTGGCGCTGCGCGGCGACCGCTGGTTCCTGGGCAAGATTTATTACTATCCTGACGGCGGGAGCTATTTCGGAATTACGCTCGCCAATTTCCTCGGCTGGTATTTCGTCTGTTTCGTGATTGTGCGGTTGTTCGTCCGGCTGGAGAAAGTCGTTTTCAGCAAATCGCTGAGCCCGGCGGCAGGCGTGCGGGAGTATCGCTACAAGGCTTTGTGCCCGGTAGGGCTTTATTTCGGCGTGCTCGGATTCAATCTGGCCATGACGTTTTGGATCGGCGAACGAATGCTGGGCGTAACCGGCTTGATTATTGTTATGCCGCTGGCGGTGATGATTGCGCTTACGATTGGCAAAGCCGCTCACAGGAGCGTATTTCTTGACCCGAAATCCGAGGGCGCATAAGATGAGTCCGGTTGCAAGGGTGCGGCCGTATAATGTCCTTTGAACCCAGCCGGAAAATCTGCGAGAGTCTATTACCGTTCAGCTATCTTGGCAACGCAATTCTCCGAGCCATCATCATTGCATGACGGTTGCGGGTTAAAGTATTCCATTTGAAAAGTAGGGAGGCGCCGTGAATCTCGGGCCAGAGCCTTTCACCACAAATGTGGTAGACATATTCATCAGCTACTCAAGTTCTGATGCGGGGCGTGTGCTGCCTATCGCCGACCAGTTGGAGCGCGCGGGGATGAGCGTCTGGCTGGATCGTCGCAAGATTCCCGGCGCCGCCATCTACGGCCCGGAGATCGTTCGAGCCATCAAACAGTGCCGCCTCTTCGCGCTGATGTGCTCCGACGCCTCTGTGCGTTCGCGCAACGTCAACCAGGAGATACTGCTCGCCTGGAAATATGAGAAGCCTTATCTGCCGCTGTTACTTGCGCCGATCAGTTTTCCTGAGCAGATCGAATACTGGGTTGAGGGAAGGCAGTGGATAGAGATTCTGGATCACCCCCCCGAAGTCTGGACGCCGCGCATCCGCGAGTCATTGAGTTCGGCGTCGGGTTCGCCGCCCGATTTTCAGGATGTTCATTTGACCGGCGGATCAGACCGCCCGCTTCGCGGTCTTGGCGCGGTTCAGGCAAACTCGCGACCGTCGTCTTCCAACAACCCGGCTGAAACATCGGCCGCGCCCATCTTCCGCGACCGGGGACTCGCGGGCTTGCGCTCGCTGGCAGGCTTCACCGACCGCATCTGGCCGTTGCCCGCCGAATACGCCCGCGCCAATGCCGAAAATAAGGTCTTTCGCGGGTTGGGCGCGCCGCAAGACCATGTCCGGCGCGTCCATCGAATCGGCAGCCGCGTTAGCCTCGCAATTGAGTCAGAGCGCGAAGGCCATCTGCTACTTCTCGACGAGGGGCCGGAAGGGATTGTTTATTGCCTCTGCCCGTCACTTTTTGCGCCCGATATGCGGCTGCGCGCGGGCCGCAGTTACCTGCCGCAGCCAGGCTCGCCATACGACTCATTCGTCATTACAGGCAGGCCGGGGCGCGAACTCATCCTGGCCGTCATCACCGATCAACCGCTCGGCTTCGACTGGCTGCCACACGATTCACAAACGCCGGCGCGCGTCCTGAATCAAAGCGACCTGGACGCATTGCTCGCCCGGCTGCGTGAGCTTGAGGCCGCCGAATGGACGGCTTTGTCAACATACTTTGAAATCACCGAATAACCGCGCTCGGCTATTCGATCTCCAAACAGCCTGCCGGCCAACCCGAAGGAGGGGCTATGGAAACAATGATCTGTCGCTCAGATGCGCAACGGCGGCGAAATTTTCCTTTGCCTGCGCCTGATCTCCATCAACTCGACGGCGAGAGATGGGGGGCGACGCCGGATGAACGCGCGGCGCTCAAGTTACTCGAACTGGGCAAACAACATTTCTCGCCGCGAAAAGGCTCGTGGAAACGCAAGCCCGACGCCGCGAGCCGTGTCGGACGATTGCTGTTCTATCACCGCATGGCGATGCAGGAGGAGTTGGCCGGGCAAACTGACAGGGCCGACTTTTTCTGGCGCGAGTCGTATCACGAGCTCAGGGCCTTATGGAAGAAAAACGAGGTCTGGGAAGAGTTGAGCAGGACGCTTTCAACCGAACCCGGCGTCATTGAAATGGGCGACCCGGCGGAAATGCGCCGCCGTCTGGTTGATGAAACGCTGATTGACGCGCATTGCGCTTTCTACAACGGCCGGACTCGGCAAACGGAATCGCTTACGCCCGACGACCGAGCATTCGCGCATTTCGGGTATCTCACCGAATTGATTGAAGGGCTGAATCTTCGCGGGGACGATCTTCGCAACGTGATCGGGCCTCCGGCCGAGTTGCGGCTCAAGTTTTACAGCGAGGCGCGGGATTGGGACCGCGCGATTGAGACGGCCCAGCTTCTGATCAAACACTTCCCGGACGCCGTGGGTTATCAGAACAAGCTGGCCGGGCTGTATTTCTCGTCCGCTCTCGACGGCATGGACGGCGACTCGTCGGCTTCGCGCGCGAAACACGACATCGACAAACTGCTGAAAGGCGTCGCGCGTTTGCAAACCCTCCGCGCCGCCGACCCGTATAATCTGACTGTCTACGAGATGCTCGGCCATCTCCATCACGCTCTTGCCGTCAAGCGCGCCATCGCAGATCAGCTCTCCGACGCGCTGCTTGCCGCGCAGAAAGCCGTAACCTTCTTTCCGGCCTCGACCGCTTTCTCCGAGACCCGCGGGCAATTGATTGAGTCCATGAAGAACTTGCAGGAGCAGATGCGCGAAGTCCGGGCGCGGATCGCCGGCCAATACAACGCCAGGCTCAGCGCCGAAGGGCTGCGGTTGCAGCAGGAGGCTGAACGCGGCTTCGGCCCGATGAACGAATACATCGAATCGGCGGACGCCCAGGAAACTTACAGCAACTTTTTTATCGCCAACGCCAGGCGGCTCTGGCAGACGATCGGTCTGAGTGTTCCGGCGGACGATTGGGACGATCTGTCGCTTCGATTGCTCGGCGCGATCAATCAAGTTTTCGCCGATCCGCCAGCGACCGAAGCCGAAGTCGGCTCGCGCTGGCGGACGCTTGCGCAGCCTGACGACCGGCTGGCCGCGCTGGACGCCGTGGCGATTTGCGCTTTTCTTCAGAAGCGGCTCTTCAGTCCAAATGACCAGAATGATCAAACCGAGAGTGAGCCGCCGGCTTACGCACAGCCTGCCGACCCTCCGATACTGACTGTGAATTCGCGCCCCGGCAGGAAGCGGGCCGAACCTTTCGGATACTGGCTCTTCAGCCGCCAGGATTCCGGGTTGAAAGCGACGGCCGCCGGCGCCGTCGTCGCGCTCTGTCTGGCGGGCGCCTTGTGGTTGCGGGACGCCTCGTATGGCCGCGTGCGCGACAACGCCTTTCAGCAAATCATAGCGTCGAGGGAGCGGAGTCAATACCTCGGCGTGATCGATGGCGCCGAGGCTTTCCTCGCCCATTCCCCGCTGGGCGGCGCGGACGGACGCGAAATCAAAGTGATCGGTTATTACAACGAAGCCATCGCGCGTTGGGCGGCCGGACAGAACGGCATGGACGACGCCGTGTTGACATCGCGACTGAACCGTTATCGCCAACTCATGTCGAAATATGACGAAGGAGTAAATCGGCCATGAAAACGCCGAGATTGAAAATGCCGAAACTGACGATGAAGACCGCGATCAGGTATCTCAGCGTGGTCGGCCTGGCCTTTGGGCTGTTCGTAATCGCGTCGCTCTTCTGGCCGAAGACGCCCGTCCGGGCGGCGTTCACGGAGTTCCCCGAGGGGCAGAAACGCGCGATCAGCTTCGACTTCGGCAGAGAGACGCTGGCCGCGATGACGCGCCGCGAACAACTCGATCAGATGCGCGATTGGCTGCTTTACACGGTCGTCTCCGACGCCGGGCTGACGGCCGAGGAGTTCAACCAGAGCCTCTTCGACCTTCCGGCCGTCAGGCGCGGCTATCTGCAACCGACCGCCAATTTCGAGCACGGCGTCGGCAGATCCTGTTACATCGGCGATGGCCACGTCGTCGCGCTCGTGCCCGCCGGGATCGAGCCGAATGAACGCGCCGATCAGATCGCCCACATCGCCGACCTGCACCGAAAGAACACCGGCGAGAAGCCCGAATCGCTCATCGTCTTCGAGTACGACATAGCCTTCGACGACCTCAACGACGAGCCTGCGGCCGAGTTGACCCGGCGCGAAACGATTAACGCCGAAGAGCTGTTTACCGGCAAATACAACTACTACGAAGCCACGATCGGCAATGTGGCCGATCTCGAACGCTTCATGGGGCAGGTTGACGATCTGATCTACGCGCGCGCCGAGGGCGGCCCGGTGACGGTCGGCGGGCGCAAGCTGCGGGGCCACAAATATCGCGGAATACGCGCCGAGGAGGTCGCCGCCGTCTGGCAATCGGAGGACAAGATTCAGAGGCTCGGAAACCCGCTGAAAGAGAAGATAGCCCAGTTTGACAGGCGGTGGGCTGGCCGGACTTATTACACCGAGTTTGAAAAAGGGCGGCTCGAAGCGCAATACAAGCTCGAAGAGGCCGAGTTGAAGAAAGAGATCGCCCGCGCGCGGCGAGGCGGCGGTTTCGCAAACGGAAGCGGATTTTCGCTCGACCCGGCTTACGATTTCGCGGGACTGAAGAAAATCTTCGATCAGAAGATGGGGCCGTTCTGCGCCAGGTTCATCGGCCCGGAAAAAGTCGCCGAAGTCAGCCGGGCGCTCGCGGATGAGAATGTTGATCCGCTCTTCGATGCGCTCTTCGAGATTTCCAAAACCAGCCAACCGCTGGCCAAGATGACGGAACAGTTCGTGATCTCCAGCTTCCAATTCCAGGCGGCGCGCTACGACGGCGATTTGAAAGGGACGGAGGCCGGGATGGCGCTCTTCTATACCGACCTGCTGGCCAAGCTCTGGGCGCTCGATTTTCTTGAGAGCGCGCCCGGCGCCTACGTTGACGACTTCCGCCCACTGCCGGATGTCACCGTCTCGCCCATTTACAAGAAAGAGATGGAAGAACTCTCGCGCACGCGGCTCTGGTTCGGCCCGCAGGACAAAGGCTTCCAGGTGGCGGACAACGGCAAGAGCCTGCTCTTCGCTCACACGGCGACGCGTATCTACGCCGCTTCAGCCAATTCACTGCAACCCGGCAAGGAGTCTGAGCCGAACGCGCAATCGGCGACTTTTCTCGGCTGGTGGGATAACCATTACGAAGAGGTCGCGCGTTACGAGCCGGAATATCAGCGTCTCAATCAGATCATGAAATGGAGCTTGCTGATCGGATGGCTCAACGAGAACAATCAGGGTCAGCGGCTCGGCTTCTTGCGAGGCGTCGAGGTCAAGCGCGATAACTGGTTCCCGGATTGGGCGAAACGGCGCCCCGATCTGCGGTTCCGCGCCTGGGGCGGCGTTTGCGAAGAAGGCCCGATGATCAGAAACGCCAAACTCGCGCCGCAGGTCTGCTTCTTCCCGCGAAACTTCCGAGGCAGGAATAAGGACACCGAAGCCATGCCGAGGCTGGCGTCAAGATCCTTTTCAGAATTCGGACGAACGGGACACATGATCGTCGGCGGCGTCTCTCTGGCCGAAAGGACCATGTTCAAAACGCGGACTCCGCTCTCGGCCAGTTCCGAAGTCGGGGCGTTGATGCGTCGCTCCAATCTCAAATACGGCGCCGGGGCGCCGGGCGAGGGGCTTCAAACGCTCGAAGGCGCGAGATTCGGATTCAAGGCTTTTTCCAGAGACAGTTCGCTGATGACGGCCACGGCCAAAGACGGAGCCCGCCTGCGCGGGACTAGCAGCGAGTGGGCGAGCAAGACAGAGGTGGAACGCGCCGTAAACGTCCGCGGCCCCGGCGTCGAAGTCGAGACGCGCGCCAACGGAGCCGAGTTGGGCCGCCTCAACATCACGCGTTCCGGCAACGGCTTCAAGGTCGGATGGCAAAGCCGCGAGATTGATCTGGCCCAGAATTTCACCCGCATGCTAAGCCGCAAAGTCGAGACCGTAGACCTGGCGGCGATCAGCAAAGACCCGCGCGTCGCAGCCGCGATCAAATTACCCGGCGAGCAAGGTTATGCCGTCTGCCTGCGCGACACGAACCGCTGGTTCAGGATGGCGGAAGACGGCCCGGCCGCCAATCTGGCCGAAGGCTGGCATTCGCGCGTCGCCAGTCTCAACGGCAGTAAGCAATTCAAAATCGCCTTCATCAGCGAGAACGACTTTGTAGGCCTCACGGGCAAGGAGAATTACGTGGCGGTCTCGCAACCCGCCGGCTCCGAAGGCGCAGTGACGTTGGAGACGATCGGGAGCCGCGCTCCGGCGACTGCGCAGCCTTATCAAGTCGAGATTGACAGTGTGAAGATCAACGCCCTGCGCGATCCGAACGGCGGCAGAATCTATTTGAGAGGCGAAGATATTTCAGGGCTTCGCGGCGATCCGAACAAACTGGGCCGACTCTTCGGCGCGAACAAAACTCCCGTCAATCCTGTGGCCGACGCGCTGGGGCGAGGCGATTATCGAAGAGCTGCTGAAGAAATGGCCCGCAATGTGACGGTCTTCAAATCTCAACTCGACGCGCACTACGCGGATGGTCTGGGGCGCGCGAAAAAACTGATCGCGGAAGGCAAGTATTCGCAAGCGGTCAAAGAGTTGGACGGCCTTTCGGCCGTTCACGGGCGGCAGCCCGAAATCAGCGCGCTCAGGGGCCTGGCCAGAATCGCCGAGCGGTCGCAGATAGTCGCGGCGGCGTTCGACGACACTCGGCGCGTCGTCAGATCCCCCGCCGACTTTTTCAGGGAGATCAATCAGCGCCTGGCGAGCAAGGGCTTGGCGCCCGGCGATGGGACAGTCTCGCTGGTCTTTGACGGCAAGAAGGTCGATTTGCGTTACGACCTCTCTTCGCCATTGCAAGGCGTTTCGGCGTCCCCCGCCGATCTTCATGGCCAGAGGGTGATAGCCGTCGTTCAGGATTCGCCGGGACTCAACAACCTGAACTGGAACGTCAATGTCGAACGCGCCGCTCAAGAGGCTGTCTCGCTCAACCTGGGACAACTTCGCCGTCTCAATCACGTCGGCATAGCTGAGTTCAGACCGAGCGTTCTCTATGCGCCAGTGGAGTCCGCCGTGAAGAAGTCGCCTTCCGCCGCCAGGACTTCATATCGCGTCTACTATTCATCCGGTCCTTCAAACAATAATGGTGGAGATGACGACGAGGATGAGGAAGCAAAGAATAAGAAGTGGCCGGCGGAGACGCGTCAGGCGCAGATCTTCGTCGTGACGGCCGGCGATAAGGTCATCAGTCAAAAGTGAGGCGCCGTCTTGGGAGACCAGCCTTTTTACGCGCTCGAATCGGCGTTGCTCGATGCGACCGAATTGAAGCGTCGCGGCCAATTCCTCGCGGCGCTTAACCGGCTGCGCGAAGCCGTGCTCGAACGTTTCTCCGCAATCGGCGTGGGAACGGTCATCAATCCTACGCCGATTGACCTGCTGGCGGTCGAAAACTTGGCCGACCTCGCGGTCCTCTTCAATCAATCCGACGCCGCAGACGACCTGTTCGAAAGCATAGGGCTGTGGTACGGCCGCTCGGGAAATCGCTACTTCGCCGATTACATCGCAATCAAGCGCGCGCATCTGGCGCTGGATTGCGGGCGACTGTTCGACGGTTACGAAATCCTGCGCGGGATGCGATCGAGCATCGGCGATCCCGAAGCGATAATTTTCTCAGACCAGGGGCTGAAGCTGTGGGAAGACCGGGTCGTTTGGCCACGCGCCGGGCCGATTGACCGCGTCATTCTCTTCTCGCGCCTTTATCTGGAGATGGGACGCGCCCTCAGCGGCTTCGGCCAGTATCGGGAAGCCACAGCCGCGCTCGAACGCGGACTGGCGCACACGGCGCGAGCCGACGCCCGGATCGTGGCCGATGTGATTTTGCACCTCAAGGTGGCCCGCGCCGCCGCATTGCTCGAACAGGGCGAGACGGCGGAAACTCGCAGCCGCTTGGCCGAGCTGGCGGCTGATCTGAGCGACCAACAGCGTCCCGGACTTTACATCCGCCACCTGGAGCTTTCCGGAAAACTCAACCTGCTATGCGGCCAATTCGGCAAGGCGCTCGAACAATTCAGGCAGGCGCTCGAAACCTGCGCCTCGTTCGGTTTCGACCGGGCGGCGTTGACGGCCGGCCTCAATTTGTCCCACACGCTGATCTACCTCAATCAAACCAGCGTAGCCATGGAGATTCTGAATGAGACCAGGGCGCGGGCCGAAAGGCTGGGCGATCAGGCGAAGGAACTTCGCGCGGGTTTTCTGCTGCAAGTCGCGCAGGCGCGCGGCCATTCGCTGGCCGGGGTGACGCCGATTGCCCCCTCGGTTTCAGAGTCCTGGGGCGTGATTAACGACGCCCCGCCGGATCGGGGCGAGAATGCGCAGGTTGACCCTTTCGAACTGCCTCAATCGGACAGCTATCTTTCATTCTTCGAAGACCGCGCGATAGGTTTCCACTGGTTTCTGGGCCGCCGCGATTTCGCCGGGGCGTCGGCCTATCTCTCCGAAATCACACAGGTCTTCGAACTTTCGGATTCGCCGCTGATTCGACTGCGCCTGCGAATCCTCTCGGCCATGCTCGCCTACTATCAAGATGATCTGCGGCAGGCCGGGTTGATGTTCGAATCTTTGCGAAGCGAGTTGCGCGGTCGCAAATGGCGCGATCTGAAACCGGAGCTGTGGCAGGCGCTGAGATTTCTCAGCTGGTGTTGGGCCGGATTGGGCGGCCACGACGGGCGGGCGCGCCAGGAGCTTGAAGAAGAGACGCAGCGATCGCTGGCGGAGATGACCGGGTCTCTTGCGCCGGCGGACCGAGCCATCTTTCTGCTCAACAAATGGACCGAGGACGAAGAGTACCTGGCGGCCGAGATTCACAATTTGGCCGCGCTCAAGGCACGGCTGGATTCCGGATCGTGGGCGCTGAAGCCGCAAAGGCGCTGGCGATTGATGAAGCGGTTACACCGTTTGAGCTTGCACATTGACCGCTACAAGGACGCGCTGGCCAGAGGCAGTGTGGATCGTAGCGGATCGGCGCCGAAGGAGGTGGCGCCGATCTCGCTGCTGCGACGGTTGTTGAGCCACCCGCGTGACCGCGCCACATTGGCGTTCCTGGTTCTTCCCGATCAGGTCTTTATACTGCGCGCCGGTCGGCTCTCACTGGACTTCGGCGTCAGCCCGATCACCCGATTGCAAATCCGCAACCTGGTGCGGCGCTGGCATGAATTGATCCGCAAACTGCTGGAAGACAATCGCGGCTTGGGGGCGCCGACAGACGAGGCCGAAGAGAGGGACGAAACTCAGAAGGAGATTTACGACCTTTCACAGCAGGGTCAGCTCATAGTCGATCATTTGAGCGATGCTTTGCAGATTCCGGCCGTCCTCGCTTCGCTGCCGAAAGGGGTTCGCGCCCTTACCATCGTTCCAGATGACAGCTTGCACGGTTTCCCGTTCGCGGCGATCACGCATGGAGGCCGGCGCCTGATTGAGCGTTACGCGATCTCGCTCGCATTCGAATCGAACGGCCATGGGATTTCAACGAAACGGGCGGAAACGGCCGGAGTAGGGATGGCCGAAGCTCTGGTCGTCGGCGTCTCACAGGGATCGTCCAAAGGCGTCGCGCAAGTAAGCGATCGTATTCAGCCGCTGGCCGGCGCGCCATTGGAGATCAGTCACGTAGCCGATTGGTTCAACAAACGTCAATTAAAAGTATGCCGGTTTGAAGACTCGGCGCCTGAATTCGAGCCGGCGACGAAGGCCGAGATTCTCAGTCGATTGCCGCGAGCCGATCTGTTTCACATCGCTTGCCACGGAGTCTTCAAGGCCGATGCGCCGGATCAATCCGGCCTCGTTCTCATACCGCAACCTGACGCGGCTGAGATTCTGAGCCTGCGCGAGCTTTCCGACCTGAATCTGACCGGGTTGCGACACGCCACGTTATCATCGTGTTGGTCGGCTGACCATTTCATCCTACCCGGACGATGGATAATCAGCCTGCCTGAAACGCTTTGGCGATCAGGCGCGCAGAGTATCCTCGGATGTCTCTGGGTAGTCAGCGATGATCTTGCCGTCGCCTTTATGCGTAGCTTCTACAAGCATCTTGAAACTAGCCCGCGCGACGAGGCGTTACGACTCACACAACTCGAATGTCTGCAACGGCGATTGCCTGACTGCAAGATTGAGGATCAATCGAATCTGTACTATTGGGCCGGATACAATCTTTACGGCGATTCTGGCGCTCTGAATCCATAAGCCGTCCACCGATTGTCGCGCTGACTTTGTCCACTGTGTGATGCCGGCGCAAGCGGCGGCATCACACAGTGGACAAAGTCGAGTTTAGAAGCCAAGACCTTTAGTATTGAGCTTGACGCGCAGCAGTGCGGTGTTGGCCGTGATGTAGAGCGTCGAGCCATCTCCGCCCCAGGCAACGTTCGCGGTCGGCACGCCTGTGTCGAAGGTCCCCAGATGTTTGCCTTCGGGCGAAAAGACGTGAACGCCGCCAGGGCCGGTGGCGAAGAGGTTGCCGTCTTTGTCCACTTTCATTCCGTCGGGCAATCCGGGGCGCTTCTCCTTGGCCCACGCCGTCGCGTCGAAGAAGACCTTGCCGTTGGCGATGGTTCCGTCGGGCTGCGCGTCGTAAACCATCCAGATCGCTTTGTCGGGATCGGACGACGCGACATAAAGCTTCTTCTCGTCCGGCGAGAAGGCGATGCCGTTCGGGCGCGTGATCTCTTTGGTCAACAGTGTCAGCTTGCCGTCTTTTGACAAACGATAGACGCCGCAGAAGTCCAGTTCGCGCGCCGGGTCCTCGGCGCCCTTCGGCAGACCGTAGATCGGGTCAGTAAAATAGAGATCGCCGTTCGACTTGTAGGCCAGATCATT
>Ga0081455_10005505_pt1 | contig 13877 bp, 14 predicted proteins | sample TabmetS3T2R1_FD_70207 | JGI IMG/M metagenome (GOLD analysis project Ga0081455, IMG submission 70207) | Tabebuia heterophylla rhizosphere microbial communities from the University of Puerto Rico - S3T2R1 | ecosystem: Host-associated > Plants > Roots > Rhizosphere ... | reverse complement strand
GATGGCCGCGGGGTCGGCGAGCACCTTGGCGCCTTGGCCGAAATAGTTGAGCAGCAGCGCCGGGAACACGAGGCCGAACCAAGCGGTCCGGATCGCCTTGCGGCCGAAATGGCCGAGATCGGCGTAAAGCGCCTCCGCGCCGGTGACCACAAGAAAGACGAGGCCGAGCGTCACCAGCCCGACCGATCCGTGCGCATAGAGAAACGCCACCGCATAGGCCGGATTAATCGCGGCGAGCACGCCCGGATCGTCGTGAATATGGAGAATTCCGGCAACAGCAATGCTGACGAACCAGACCACCATGACGGGCGCGAAGAAACTCGCGACCCGCGCGGTTCCCCGGCTTTGTCCCGCAAACAAGGCGATAAGAATGGCAACGGTCAAAGGCGCGACATAGTGGTCAAACGCGGGCGCAACCAGCGTCAATCCTTCGACCGCCGACAGTACGGAAATGGCGGGCGTGATCACCGCGTCGCCCAGGAACATAGAGGCGCCGACAACCCCGAGCAGGAATACGACTGTGGTGCGCCGCCCCAGTGCACGTGTCGCCAACGCCGTCAGGGATAACGTGCCTCCCTCGCCGCCGTTATCGGCCCGTAGCAGGATGAGCACGTATTTGATCGCCACCACAACGATCAACGCCCACAGGATCAGCGACAGTACGCCGAGCACGATGTCCCGCGTCACCGGTCCGGATTCCACCGCTGCGGTTACCGCCACGCGAAATGCGTAAAGCGGGCTCGTGCCGATGTCACCGTAGACCACGCCCACGCTGCCGAGCGCCAGCGCCCACAAGCCCGATTTCTCGCGCCAAGTGTGGTCGGTGGGCGAAGCGGCCGCGCCGGAAGCGGTGGTGTGGTTCGCTACCTGGGCCATGGGCTTGGTCAGTCGTGAGGCAACAAGGCGGGGCGGCTTATATCACCGCCCATTGGCTGGCAACATGCCCTCGGGGGATAAGTTCCACGTCGCGGCGCGTGCGTCACAAACGATCAGCCCGCGATCTGCCCGTACTCTTCCCTGAGAAATGACGTTCTCACCGGCGGAATGGCAATGACATCCTCCGGGGCGGCAGCGGCGACGATTACCTCGCCGGAGGGAAACGGAAATAACGTCTTCGCATTCGCTGCCGGATTCGGGCACAACGCCGTCAGCGATTTCGGCCACGATCACCGTATCGAGTTCGATGGTGGCGTGTTCCTTCATTGCCGTCCAGGCCGCGAGCCATCAGGTCGGCAATGACACGGTCATCACGGTGGACCAGCGCACCTGCATCGTCCTGCAACATGTGAGTATGAGCAGCCTGCACGCCAGCAATTTCCTGTTCGCCTAATACTCTCCCTTTGTCACGGCCGGCCCGGCTTGTCCGGGTCGGCCTGTCGCATGCATCTCGATTTCAGGTTCAGCCATTCTCGCTTCCCGCGCGGCACAAGCTGCGGGCTGATGCGGCTGTTTGCCACGGAGGTCATATCGCACCTCGCCGACACGCGGGAATGCCGGTCCAGCGTGGGTGTTCTCCCTTCTGATGGTTTGCTTCCAAGCTTGGCCGTCATTCTTAACCGCGGCGCGCCGAGCCGCCGGCATACCTGGGCCAATTGGATTGTAAGTACTTCTACGGATGGTTCTTTTGATTGAAATCAAGGACCAATGCAAATGCGTCGGCCTACACCAATAAAAAAACACGAGGGTCAGAGGATGCAACCAAATGAAGCGAGCGCGCCCATGCGCTCGACATTCGCCCACGCGGCTTTGGTTGCTCTCGCCCTATTGCTCTCGGTGGTCACGACTCTGGCTGATGTCGTTGACAATCCCGCATCCGGTCTCCCGCGGCTCACGTCGGATGAGCCCTTTGCATTGATCAGCGTTCGCGCTCCGCAAGGAGCGCTCGCGGACATTTGGCAGCTGGCGCTGGCAGACATCGAGTCGGACCTCGCCATTCTGTCCGACTGTCGTGGCCGGCCGGATCGATGCCCTTCGCCGGCGGCTGGTCGTTTTCTGAACATTGTGGAGCGTGCCCGCCCTTATAAAGGCTTTGCAAGGCTCGCAATGATCAATAGCGGCGTGAACGCTGCGATCCTGCGCGACGCTGTCCAACGCGCGGGAATAGCCGAGTCGTGGCCGACGCCGCTCGAAACCTTCAGCGCCGGTCGCGGCGCGTGCATGCACTTCGCGATTGCGAAGTACACAGCGCTGCTGCTCGCCGGCTGGCCGGCACATGACATGCGGCTCGTCATCGTGTGGCCCGACCGAGCCGAGCGGCCCCATATGGTGCTGGCTGCCCGCCATAGCGGCCACTGGTACCTCCTCGACAACCTGCGCTCAGCCGTGGTCATCGACGGCAAGGCGACGAATTACATTCCGCTGTTTGTTTTTGATTATCGCGGAGCCCGCGAACTCGGCCGGGCCGAGTCGGTCGATACTCCACTTCACTCGCGTGACGTACGAATGAATGCTCACGTTGCACCCGCCATCAGGCTCGAAGCTGTAGGGGTTCACTGAGACAATGAACGGCCGGAGATCGAATATGGTGTATCGGATAATGATAGGACGGAAGGCCATTAGCCGGGCTGCCACACTTGCTGCAGCAATGGCGATGCTGTCCTTGCCCGCCACCGATCTTCTCGCGAATGAGAGCCAGCGGGTGTTTTTTCCGACCTCTGCAGAAAACACCAAATACACGCAGCAACACCTGATCGAGGTCGGCGACGTCCCCGGGCATCACGTGCGTCTTTTCGAAATCCGCCGCACCTTTCCCAACGACCCGCCCATCATCGGCGGGCTGGCGCTGAAGGAGGAATGGTTCCGCGGCGTGAGCGACTACACCGATAACAATGGCCCCGCGAGCTTCTACGGCGTTTACGTGCTGGAAAACGGCGACAAGTTCTTCACCTACTCGACCGCCGTCTCGCGGAAGGCCGGCGCAGGCCTCTCCGCCGTCACGGTTGGACGTATCACCGGCGGCACGGGAAAATTCGCGAACATGCGAGGCACGATTTACGCGGTGCGCACTGCCGATCCTTCAGCCGGAATCAACGAGGGGCAGACCGAGATCGAATACGTGCTCGGCCTCGAAACCGACGCGAGAGACGCAAGAAAAGAGACTCCGCGGCCGCCGACCGCTCGACCCGGCCAACGATAGTATTCTTCGGCCAAGGGTAGCCCGGCTCGGCCAAAAGCGCGTTCACGCTCGTCATCGTCCGTAGCCCGCAACCTCCGCCCGCCCGCTTCCCGCGCGGCGCAACCTGCGCTATCCCACCCTGGACACAACGGCTCCGCAATACGAGCCGGGTATTCAGGGAGGCCCTGATGCGGGACATCGGCCATTTCATCGGCGGCAAGCGTGTGGCAGGCATATCCGGCCGCAGCGGCGACGTGTTCAACCCCAATACCGGCGAAGTACAAGCCAAGGTCGGCTTTGCCAGCAAAGCGGAAGTGGAAGACGCCATCGCCAATGCCGAAGCGGCGCAGCCGGCCTGGGCTGCGACCAACCCGCAGCGCCGCGCGCGGGTGCTGTTCAAGTTCCTCGAACTGGTGCAAAAGGAATTCGACAGTCTCGCCAAGCTCCTCTCCTCCGAGCACGGCAAGACCATCGCCGATTCCAAGGGTGACATCCAGCGCGGACTCGAAGTGGTCGAGTTCGCCTGCGGCATCCCGCATCTCTTAAAAGGGGAATTCAGCGAAAGCGCGGGGCCGGGCATCGACCTGTTCTCGCTGCGCCAGCCGCTCGGGGTCGTCGCCGGCATCACGCCCTTCAACTTTCCGGCCATGATCCCGATGTGGAAGTTTGCGCCCGCGCTTGCCTGCGGCAACGCCTTCATTCTCAAGCCGTCGGAACGCGATCCCTCGGTGCCGATGCGGCTTGCCGAGCTGCTCGTCGAAGCCGGCCTGCCCGCGGGCGTGCTCAACGTGATCAACGGCGACAAGGAAGCGGTGGACACGCTGCTCACCGATCCGCGGGTGCGCGCGATCGGCTTCGTCGGCTCGTCTGCAATCGCGGAATACATCTATACGACCGGGTGCGCGCACGGCAAACGCGTGCAGTGCTTCGGCGGCGCCAAGAACCACATGGTGGTGATGCCGGATGCCGATATGGACCAGGCGGTCGATGCGCTCATCGGCGCCGGCTACGGCTCGGCCGGCGAGCGCTGCATGGCAGTATCGGTGGCGGTGCCGGTCGGGCAGAAAACCGCGGATGTCCTGGTCGAGAAGCTGATCCCGCGCGTCGAGAGCTTGAAGGTCGGGCCATCGAGCGATGCGCAGGCCGATTACGGGCCGATGATCACCAAGGCGCATCTCGAAAAGGTGAAGGGTTACGTCGATCTCGGCATCAAGGAGGGCGCCAAGCTCAAGGTTGATGGCCGCCGCTTCAAGCTCCAGGGCTACGAGAACGGCTTCTTCATGGGCGGCTGTCTGTTCGACGAGGTGACGCCCGCCATGCGCATCTACAAGGAGGAGATCTTCGGCCCGGTGCTTTCCGTCGTGCGGGCCAAGAACTACGAGGAGGCGCTGCAGCTTCCCTCAGAGCACGACTACGGCAATGGTGTTGCGATCTTCACCCGCGACGGCGACACCGCCCGCGATTTCGCAACGCGAGTGAATGTCGGGATGGTCGGCGTGAACTTCGCGATTCCCGTCCCGCTCTCCTATTACACCTTCGGCGGCTGGAAGCGCTCAGGCTTCGGCGACCTCAATCAGCACGGGCCGGATGCGGTGCGCTTTTACACCAAGACCAAGACGGTGACCTCGCGCTGGCCCTCGGGCATCAAGGAAGGCGCCGAGTTCGTCATTCCGACGATGAAGTGAGCGCGCGGATCATGGCCGAATACCAGCTCTATTGCTTCGCGCAATCCGGCAACGCCTATCGGGCCGCGTTGATGCTCAACCTCATCGGCGCCGACTGGGAGCCGCTCTGGGTCGACTTCTTCGGCAAGGGCGAGCCGCGCTCGCCGCAATACCGCACCAATGTCAACGAAATGGGCGAAGTGCCGGTGCTCGTGCATCAGGGCAAGAAGCTCAGCCAATCCGGCGTGATCCTGACCTATCTCGCGGAGCGCTCGGGCAAATTCCGCCCCGAGAGCGAGGACGAGCGGCTCGAGGCGCTGCGTTGGATCATCTTCGACAACCAGAAGGTCAACGGCTTTCTCGGGCCTTACCGCTTCCTGCGCTGTTTCGCCAAGCCGCCGGGCGACCCGGCCGTGCTCACATTCCTCAAGGGCCGCATCGACAACAACATCGCCATCGTCGACAAGCGGCTCTCGAGCAGGCCTTTCATCCTGGGCGCGCGCCCGACCTTCGCCGATCTTTCGCTGGTCGCTTATCTCTACTATCCGGCGGAGGAATTCGGCTTCGACATCGCCGCCCAACACAAGAACATCGCGGTTTGGCTCGACCGCATCAAGGCGCTGCCGGGCTGGAAGCACCCCTACGATCTCATGCCGGGACATCCGCTGCCGGGCTGACGCCGAGCAACCGGAGGGCGGGCAAATTCGCCTCTCGTATGCCCACGCGCAATGGCGCAACTGCGCCTTTGCCCACCCCAGGCGCCGCGCTATCCAGTTATTGCCGTGAAAACCGGCAATCCATCCATCTTCCTAAAAATTTTTTGCGAACCAGATGGATGCGCGGGTGATAACCGCGTTTACGCGCGTCTTCGACGCGCTTCTGCCCGCGCATGATGAGATGCACTTCTTCAGTTAAGGCGCGCGGGTCGGTCGGGATCGGGGGGATGCTCGCCATGACCCGGCGATAGCGGCGGCGCCTCGCTGCGCGCTCGCCCGTGCGCGGCGGCGGGCATGCTCGCTGCCGCAACGACTGCCGCGTCCCTGCGCTGGTGACGTCGATAGGAGAGGTAGCCGAACGGCAGGCTTGCGAGATAGCAAAGGGTGCCGATGGTGAGCACCTTCCAGGGGTACGCGATCAGCAGCGCGAAGAACAGCATCACCATGACAAAGACCGGCAGCACCATCTCGGGCGCGACCCGCTTGCCCACGCGCTTGCCGGAGAACACCGGCAGCCGCGAGACCATCAGCGCGGCAATGGCGAACGTATAAACCAAGGTGAAATGTGCAGTGCCGGGCAGGCGCGGCACGCCGAGGAAATAGAGGTAGATCGGCAGCAGCACGGTGATGGCACCGGCCGGTGCCGGCATGCCCATGAAGAACTTTGCCGCCCAAGCCGGCTTGTTGGGATCGTCGATCATCACGTTGAAGCGCGCGAGGCGCAGGCCGGTCGAGATCGCAAACACCATGGCGGCGATCCAACCCAGATGTCCGAGCTCCTGCAGGCCCCAGAAGTAGAGCATCAGTGCGGGCGCGACGCCGAAATTCACGAAATCGGCCAGACTGTCGAGCTCGGCGCCGAACCGCGAGGTGCCCTTGAGCATGCGCGCGAGGAGGCCATCGATGCCGTCGAGCATGGCGGCAAAGACGATCGCAGCGACCGCCCATTCGAGCTTGTCCTCGACGGCCAGGCGGATCGCCGTTATTCCCGCGCACAGCGCAACCAGCGTGATCAGGTTGGGCAGCAGCATGCGCACCGGGATGTAGCGGAAGCGCGGGCGCTTGCCCTCGAGGCGATTGGGGTTGAACGGCGAGAACGGCATGGCGCGATAATAGCGGATGGTGTGTCGCGCCGCCAGAGTCCAGGTCGATTAACCATTGTTCATTAATAGGTTAATCGACCCGGAAGCTGCGTTGCGCGGCACCGCCGGCGAGATCGGCAATGACCGTCTCCCCGGCAATCGCGGTCTGTCCTTCGGCGACCAGCGGCCGCGCGCCTGCGGGCAGGTAGATGTCCACGCGCGAGCCGAACCGGATCATGCCGATGCGCTCGCCGGCGGCGACCGTCGAACCTTCGCGCACGAAACAGACGATCCGGCGCGCCACCAATCCGGCGATCTGCACCACGCCGACGCGCCGGCCGTCGCTCGTGATGAGCAGAGAGTTGCGCTCGTTGCTCTCGCTCGCTTTGTCGAGATCGGCGCTGACGAAGGCACCTGCGTGATAGATGATGCGCTCGATCTTGCCGGCGAGCGGGCTGCGGTTTACGTGGCAATCGAACACGCTCATGAAGATCGACACGCGCGGCAGCGGCTGCTCGCCCAATTCCAGCTCCTTCGGCGGCACCGCGTCGACGACGCGGCTCACCCGCCCGTCGGCGGGAGCAACCATGATCCCATTGCGCAGCGGCGTCACACGCGTGGGATCGCGGAAGAAATAGGCGCACCAGAGCGTCGCCAGCACGCCGAGCCAGCCGAGCGGCGGCCACACCCACAACAGCAGCAGGCTCACCACGGCAAAGGCGCCGATGAACGGGAGGCCCTCCCGGTGAACCGGCGCCAGCTGCGAGCGGATCGAGGCGAGAACCGACATGTTTACTCCGCTGCGTCCGCGCGCTCGATCGGCGGGCCCGAGAGCTCCTTGTCGACCGGCACATCGGGCTCGTCCACCGGCGGCGGATTGCGGTTCGGCGCAGCGACCTCGTCGTCGACGAGCGCCAGCCTCTCACGCGCCGCGGCAGCCTCGCGCTGGCGGTTCCACATGCTGGCGTAGAGCCCGCCCTTCGCCAGAAGCTGATGATGCGTACCGCGCTCGACGATCGTGCCTTGATCGAGCACGATGATCTCGTCGGCCCCGACAATGGTCGAGAGCCGATGCGCGATCACGAGCGTGGTGCGATTCTGGGCGACGCGCTCGAGCTCGTCCTGGATGTCCTTCTCCGTGTGGCTGTCGAGCGCTGAGGTGGCCTCGTCGAGCACCAGGATCGGCGGCGCTTTGAGGATGGTGCGGGCAATCGCAACGCGCTGCTTCTCCCCGCCGGACAACTTCAAGCCGCGCTCGCCCACCTCGGTGTCGTAGCCCTTGGGCGAGAGGCGGATGAAATCATCGATCTGCGCAAGCCGCGCCGCTTCCTCGACCTCCGCATCGCTCGCCTCCGAGCGGCCGTAGCGGATATTGTAGCGGATCGTATCGTTGAACAGGACCGTGTCCTGCGGCACGATGCCGATCGCGGCGCGCAGCGATCGCTGCGTGACGTCGCGGATATCCTGCCCGTCGATCAAGATCCGCCCACCGCTGACCTCGTAAAAGCGAAACAGCAGACGCGAGATCGTCGATTTGCCGGCGCCTGAGGGACCGACCACCGCCACGTGATGGCCGGCGGGCACTTCGAAGCTGATCCCGTTGAGAATCTGCCGTCCGAGCTCGTAGGAGAACGAAACGTTCTCGAAACGGATCGCACCTCGCTTGATCGCCAGCGGCCTGGCGCCGGGCTTGTCCTTGATTTCCGGCTCGCGTGCGAGAATCGAGAACATCCGCTCGATATCGATCACCGCCTGCTTGATCTCGCGGTAGACCATGCCCATGAAATTGAGCGGCTGGTAGAGCTGGATCATCATGGCGTTGATCATCACGAAGTCGCCGATCGTATTGGTGCCTTGCCTGATGCCGTAGGCGCACATCACCATGACGGCGGCAAGTCCGATCGTGAAGATCGTCGCCTGCCCGGCATTGAGCACGGCCAGCGATACATAAGCCTGCACGCTCGCCTCCTCGTAGCGCGCCATCGAGCGGTCGTAGCGGGCCGCCTCGCGCTCCTCAGCGACGAAGTATTTCACCGTTTCGTAGTTGAGCAGTGAGTCGATCGCCTTGATGTTGGCATCGGTGTCGCTGTCGTTCATTCGGCGACGGATGTTGATACGCCACTCGGTCGCCTGATAGGTGAACGCGGTGTAGAGCGCGACGACGGCGAGAATCACGACGACGTATCGCCAGTCGAACTGGTAGAGCAGCACGACGAGGATCAGCGCCATCTCGATGATCGTAGGGACGAGCTGCATGATCACCATGCGCACGATCGTCTCGATGGCGTTGCGTCCGCGCTCGAGCACCCGAGTCAAGCCGCCGGTCTTGCGCTCCAGATGAAAGCGCAGCGAGAGCTGATGCATGTGCTCGAAGGTGCGGTAGGCGAGCCGCCGCACCGCGTTCATGGCGACCTGGGCGAAGATGCCGTCGCGCATCTGCGTGAGCACCGCCATCACCACGCGTGTGCCGGCGTAGGCGATGGTCAGTGCGATCGGGGCTGCGAGCGCCCAGAGGAGCCACGAGGAGGCCGCGAACGGCGCACTGCCCTCTCCGGCGAGCGCGTCGGTGGCCCATTTGAACATGAAGGGAACCGCGATGGTGGCGAGCTTGGCGGCGAGCAACAACACCATCGCCCCGGCGACCCGAAGCTTGAGATCGCGGCGGTCCGCTGGCCAGATATAGGGCCACAGCCCGCGCATGATCGCGAGCAGCGAGGCGCCGCCGTCGGCGGACACGTCGCGCTTGAATGCCTCGGTCGAACGCGGATAGGACTCCATTCTGCTCCCGGCCTGCACCGACGGGCCGCAAGCGCAGGCCGTCGCACATTGTCATATAGAGATTTTCACGACTGCAAGCACCCCAAACGAGAAGTTCCCGCCGCGTCATCGCCGGGCATAACGCGTCGAAGACGCGCGTAAACGCGCTTATGACCCGGCAATCCGTCCTTTTCACAAAAGCGTTGCTACGAAGAAGGAAGATGGACCAGCGAAATCGGGTATACCCGATTTCGGACATTTAAGTACGCAAGTCGGATAAATCCGACTTTGCGTGGTCAAGCCCCCGCCGGTGACATGCCTTACCGTGTCCAAGCCGCGGCTTGACGCGCTTGCGCCCTCAGGCCACATCCCTGATCCATGAGCACAATCAAATCAATTTGCGTCTATTGCGCCTCCGGCCCCGGCAACGATCCAGCGTTCATGGAGGCGGCGACAAAGTTCGGCCGGATCCTGGCTGAGAACGGCGTCCGCCTGGTTTACGGCGGCGGATCGGTGGGGCTCATGGGAGCACTCGCCGATTCGGTCCTCGACCACGGCGGAGCGGTGACCGGCGTCATTCCCGATTTCTTGGTCAATCGCGAGCACATGCTGCTGCGCGTGCAGGAGCGGGTGATCACGCGCGACATGCACGAGCGCAAGCGGGTGATGTTCGAGCGCGCGGACGCTTTCGTCGCGCTGCCCGGCGGCGTGGGCACGCTCGAGGAGCTGGTCGAGCAGCTCACCTGGGCGCAGCTCGGCCGGCACAAGAAACCGATTCTGATCCTCAACGTCGCGCGCTTCTGGGATCCGCTTTGTCAACTGCTCGACCAGATGGAAAAGCTCGACTTCATCCGCGCGAGCTTGCCGGTCACGCTCCTGGTGGCCGAGCGCGTCGAGGAGATTCTGCCGAAACTACTGGAGGCAGCGCGCGCTGTTTCAGAAGCGGAAAAACAGATGACGCCGGTCGCCGCCGAGCGGATGTAGGCTTCATCACCGTTGCATCGAGCCGCGACTCAGCACGGAGCCCTCATCCTGAGGAGCGCGCTTGAAAAGTGCGGGCTCGACAAACCGCACTCGCGTGGCGCGCGTCTCGAAGGAAGAGGGCGGATCGGACTGCGTGCGCTGAAAGGATCGCTGCCGCGCGAATGCGAGCTACTCCTGCGCCTTGAGAAACGTCACGGCCTCGATGCGGTTGCCGTCGGGATCGCGGATGAAGGCGGCATAATAGCCTTCGCCGTGCTGCGGTCGCAGCCCCGGGACGCCGTCCGACATGCCCCCGGCCGCGAGCGCTGCGGCATGGAATGCATCGACCAATTCGGTCGCGCGCACGCGCAGCGCCGCATGGCCGCCACTATCGGCATCGATCGGCGCCATGGTCGCGCGCAGATTGAGCCAAAATTCGGCATAGGTCTTGCCGAAGCCGACGGTGCGCGGCCGAACGACGAGCTTTTCGTAACCGATTGCACCCAGCACCGCTTGATAGAAGCGGACCGCCCGGTCGAGATCGCGCACCGCGATGGAGACGTGGTCGATCATTCAAGAGCACCCTCATGTCCCGGAGTGCGATAGAGCATGCGCGCGCGAAATTGGTGTGACCCCGCCCTGGAGATGGCGCCCGCAAAAGGCGCTTAACATCGATTCAGGCTACGTCTGCGACCTGATCAAGCCGGCGCGCCGGAGCGCACGAGCTTGTAGACGATCGAATCCATCAGCGCCTGAAACGAGGCATCGATGATGTTGGGGGAGACGCCGACAGTGGTCCAGCGCTCGCCGGTCTCGTCCTGGCTCTCGATCAGCACACGCGTTATCGCTTCTGTGCCGCCATTGAGAATGCGCACGCGGTAGTCGGTGAGCTCGAGCCCGCTGATATAGCTCTGATACTTGCCCAGATCCTTGCGCAACGCGAGATCGAGCGCGTTGACGGGACCATTGCCTTCCGCCGCCGAGATCAAATGCTCGCCGTCGACCTTCACCTTCACCACCGCCAACGACACCGTGACGCGCTGGCCGAGGGCATTGTCGCGCTGCTCGACCGTAACGTCGAACTTCTCCACGTCGAAATAGCTCGGAACCTTGCCGAGCACGCGACGCGCCAACAGCTCGAAGGAAGCATCCGCCGCCTCGTAGGCGTAGCCGATCGCCTCGCGCTCCTTCACCACCTCGAGCAGCCGCGCGAGGCGGGAATCGTCCTTGTCGACTTTGATGCCGATGCGCTCGAGCTCGGCGAGCAGGTTCGACTTGCCGGCCTGATCCGAGACGAGAAGTTTGCGCCGGTTGCCCACCGCGTCGGGCGGCACATGCTCGTAGGTCGCGGGCTCCTTCATGATGGCGGAGGCGTGGATGCCGGCCTTGGTCGCGAACGCACTTTCGCCGACATAGGGGGCGTGCCGGTTGGGCGCGCGATTGAGCATCTCGTCAAGCATGCGAGAGGCATGCGCGAGCGTCTTGAGCTGGGCCTCCGATACGCCGATCTCGAAACGGTCGGCGAATTCGCGTTTGAGCTTGAGCGTCGGAATGATGGACACGAGATTGGCGTTGCCGCAGCGCTCGCCCAACCCGTTCAGCGTGCCCTGGATTTGGCGCGCGCCGGCACGCACGGCGGCGAGCGAATTGGCCACCGCCTGTTCGGTGTCGTTGTGGGCGTGAATACCGACGTGACTCCCCGGGATGACCGCGACCACCTCGCCGACGATCTCCTCGACCTCGTGCGGCAGCGCGCCGCCATTGGTATCGCAGAGCACGACCCAACGCGCGCCCTCGTCGTACGCGGCCTTGGCGCAGGTGAGCGCGAACCGCGCATCCGCCTTGTAGCCGTCGAAGAAATGCTCGCAGTCGAGCAGCACCTCGCGCCCGCCGCGCACCGCCGCGCGCACGCTATCGCGAATCGAGGCGAGGTTTTCCTCCGGGGTGGTCTCGAGCGCGACGCGCACGTGGTAATCCCAAGATTTCGCCACGAAGCAGATGGCGTCGGCTTTCGCTTCGAGCAGCGCCGCAAGGCCGGGATCATTCGAGGTCGAGCGGCCTGGCCGCCGCGCCATGCCGAACGCGGTGAAAGTCGCATTGAGGCCGCGCTCCTCGGCAAATAGCTGCGTGTCTGTCAGGTTGGCGCCGGGATAGCCGCCCTCGATATAGTCGATACCGAGATCGTCCAGCAGCCGCGCGATGGCGAGCTTGTCATTGAGCGTGAAATCGACGCCGTTGGTTTGCGCGCCGTCGCGCAGCGTGGTGTCGAAGAGGTAGAGGCGTTCGCGGGCCATATGAACTCACAACAGCTGAGATGCGATGTAGAGCGCGATCAGCACCGCTGCGGCAATGACGGCGTATTTAAGCACAATGTAGTAGAGCCAGTGCTTCGGAAACGGTGTGTCCGGCCTCGTCATCCCTTCACTCCAGAGCGCCTCACCAGAGATAATAGTTGAGCACCAGCGCGACCGCGACCACGATGGCGATGATCGCGATCACGACGTGATGGCGCTGGAAAGGAGGCAGCGGCGCTTGCGGGCGGTTCATTGCGGGCGCTCCTTGGCGGCAAGGCGCTTTTCCATTGTCGTGTTGGCCAGCCACTCGCCGCCCAGTTCAACCGTGTTGCGCTGCGTGGCTACGAAGCCGCGGTGCCTGAAGAAATCCTGCGCGCTGTCGCTGACATCGGCGGTCAAACGGGGCGCGCCCCGCGCGGCGGCGAGCTTCTCCAGGGCATCGATCAGCATGCTGCCGACGCCTTGTCCGGCAGCCGCGGGATGGACGTAAAGCATATCGATGCGCTCCGTCCCGGCGAGCGCTGCGAAGCCGACGGGCGCGCCGTCGATGGTCCCGAGCAAGGTTAGCGCATCGGCAAGCCGCGCGGCGAACGCCGCCTCATCGTCCGCGCTGGCTGCCCAAGCCTCCTGCTGTGCCCCGCTGTAATCGTCGCCGGTCAGTTCGGCGACGCTGGCGCGAAAGATTTCCGCCAGCAGCGGCGCATCCGCCGGCAAAAATGGCCGCAGCGCAAGCTTGGGTTTCGGAGTGCGCCGCTCGCTCATCGTTTTACCTTCCATGTGGTGGTGCCGTCCTTGCGGTCCTCGAGCTCGATGCCCATCGCGTTGAGCTCATCGCGGATTCGGTCGCCCTCCTTAAAATCTTTTGCCTTACGGGCGGCTTTGCGCGCGTCGATGAGTGCGTCGATCTTCAGGGCGTCGATGCCCCGAGCGGACTGCCAACGCGCTTGCCAATCGGCGGCGCTTTCGCGCACGAATCCCAAAAATTTCAACGAATGCAAGAATTCAACGAGCACAGTTTCACCGGCACCGTGCTCGATTGCCTTGCTAAGCTGATGGAGTTCCGCAATCGCCTTCGGCGTGTTCAAATCGTCGCAGAGGGCATCACGTACAGCCTGATAAAGATCTGCCCTGGCGTGCGGGATAATTCTCTTTGCATCCGCGACCTTAGAAAGCGCATACCAGTCATCGAGGGTCTTCGCGCTCTCTTCGAGCCCTCTTGTCGTCCAATCGATCGGCTGCCGGTAATGGGTACGCAGCATGTTGAGGCGCAGCACCTCCCCCGGCCA
>Ga0081455_10005504_pt1 | contig 13877 bp, 13 predicted proteins | sample TabmetS3T2R1_FD_70207 | JGI IMG/M metagenome (GOLD analysis project Ga0081455, IMG submission 70207) | Tabebuia heterophylla rhizosphere microbial communities from the University of Puerto Rico - S3T2R1 | ecosystem: Host-associated > Plants > Roots > Rhizosphere ... | reverse complement strand
GGGCGGGATCGTCGGAGAACGGGTGGACGTCGAAGCCCTGCCCCACCCGGATGGGCGCGTCAGCGGGCACGGAGCAGCGCCTCGGCCACCGTGAGGTCGGAAGGGGTGGTGATCTTGAGGTTCCGGGGCGAGCCGTCCACGACGACCACCTTGCCACCCGCCGCCTCCACGAGCGATGCGTCGTCGGTGGCCTCGGGCTCGCCTTCGTGGGCGGCGCGCAGCGCCGCGGCCCCCGTGCTTTACGAACCCGATGGGGATATACAAGAGGTCATCCTGGCTACAGAGGTTGATGGTGTGCGGTACGTTCTGATCCGCTCTCAGCCTAGATCTCCTCATACACAAGTGATTCTCAGCCCGCGTGAGGAGGAAATCGCGCGTATGGTCGCTAAAGGGTATCCCAATAAAACCATCGCCGCGGTGCTCGACATTAGTCCATGGACAGTCTGTACACACCTGCGCCGCATCTTCGCTAAGTTTGGAGTCGGCTCGCGGGCCGCAATGGTGGCCCGACTATTGGAGGAGGGTGGGCCTGGAGCTAAGAGGCTAGCCGCGAATTAGTAAGTGGTCCTGAGGGGAGCACCGATACCCAGCCATAGCCCTGGCGCACGGATTGTCAGCACACTTCTCCTTGGCTCCGTCGCGCTCTTCGTGTATCCTCAGCGCTATCAAAAGATCCAACTAGAGCAGAAAGGAGAGGCCAATGACCCAGGGTAACGACATCACGACCCCACCCCGTGAGGCGGTGACGCCGGTGGGGATTAACCATCTGGTGTTGAATGTCCGTGATATTGAAGAGTCGCACGCATTTTGGACCGAGATCATGGGCTTTAAGCAGGTAGGAGAGCTCCACCCTCGCCCCGATCGTCCCAATCCTCCCAAAATGCGCTTTTACAGCGGCGACCACCAGGGCAAGATGCAGCACCACGATCTCGCGCTCATGGAGATGCCCAACCTGCCACCGCCATCAGCCTGGAGTATGTCCGACAGCCAGGTGGCCATCAACCATGTGGCCATCACATTGCCCAGCCGTGAAGCGTGGCTCAAGCAGCTCGCCTTTTTGCAAAGTAAGGGGATCACGTTCCACCGGCGCATCAACCATGGCATGACCCATAGCGTCTACATCAGTGACCCGAATGGCTATGGCATTGAAGTGCTGTATGAATTGCCCCGAGAGGTGTGGGAAGGCGATATTGATGCCGCCCTGAACTATGCCGAGCCTCTTCCCACGCAGGGCGAAGAAGCGCTCGTCGATGCGGCTGACCACGTGCCTGTATTCGGCAAAGCCTCATAGCTGCGCGAGGCATTCTAGCGGCCCCAGAGTCTCTGCGATGCCAGGCGGGCGCCTTCTACGAGCGTCTGGAGCTTCAGTTGGGCGATGGCCGGGTGCAGCCTGCTCGTGCCGAAACCGCAGTCTGTCCCGGCGATCAGGTTTTCGCGCCCGACCACCGAGGCGTAGTTGTAAATGCGCTCCGCCACAAGCTCCGGGTGCTCGATCGTGTCGGAGTCGTGGCCGACGACGCCTGGGATGAGAATCTTGCCCGCCGGCAGCTTGACCTGCTCCCAGAGGTGCCATTCGTGTGCATGGCGCGGGTTCGCCGCCTCCACCGAGTAGGCCTCGACCTTGACGTCCAGCATCAGGTCGACGATGTCCTTCAGCGGGATGTCCGTGTTGTGAGGCCCTCTGTGGGCGCCCCAGCAGACGTGCATCCGTATCCTGCTGGCCGGCAGCCCGGCGATGGAGCGGTTCAGCGCCGCGATCCGGAGTTCCTGGAACTTGCGGTATGCCGGCACATCCAGGTCCGTGTAGAGTCCAAAGCCGTCCGGCAGGTTAGGGTTGTCGAGCTGGAGGACGAAACCCGCCTCGACGATGGCTTTGTACTCCTCGCGTAGGGCGTCTGCCAGCGCAAACAGAAACGCCTCGTCACTGGGATAGTACTCATTTGCAATCCAGTGCTCGACGGTGCCAACGGCGATCGCCGGGATGAACGCCTCCTCGGCCTGGACGCCCGCCAGCGCCGCCTGCAGGTTGTCGATGTCTGTCTGCACCGCTCCCTGGCCGGTATACTGCAACGGCCCGACACAGTAGAACTGGCGCCGCCCACCGCCCGGCGTCGCCACCCGCTGCGCCGCGAAGTACTCCGGGACATCCTGGCGCTGGCGGTCGCTGACCGCGCGCGCTACCGCCCCGGGCCGCGTCTCGATGCCGGCCAGACGCTCGCTCAGGTACGTCGTGAAGCTCGTTTTCGACTGCTCACCATCCGTGATGATGTCGATGCCATTCTCCACCTGCTGCTGCACCACCGTCGCGACAGCGCGTGCCAGGCGCTGCTGCAAGGCCTGTGCGTCGTACGGCTGGCCAGCCTCCTTGGTGCGGAGCATCTCGCTCAGGTCAGATGGCATTGGCAGACTGCCGGCGTGGGTCGTTAGGATCCGGTCCGTGCTGCGCTTCATGGCTGTACCTCCTTATTTCCAGGAGACGTTGGGAGCATGCTGCAGGTGCCGGCGCACAAAGCCGTTTATTCTGTCTATCCCTCGAGCCTGCCACTTCCCCAACCGCCGTGCCGTCTATTCTTTTGCTCCCGTAGTCGTGGTAGGGGCCGCTGCCAGGTCATCACGCGTCAACCCCAGGGCCTGCATATGGCGGTACAACGTGGCGCGATGCACTCCTAAGAGGCGCGCTGCCCTGGTGAGGTTCCCAGCGGCACGTTGATACGCCTGCATCAGGCGCTCTGGCGTTAATTCCTGCGGGCCTGCTGGTGGCGTGCTCTCCAGTGGCACCTGACGTGTCTGCGTTGGGCTATCGAGATAGGTAAACGCCGTGGGGGCGACCTCGATGGTAGGCTGGGTCTCTGGGCCGGCCGGTAAACGCGCTGGCACAACGCGGTACGCGCCAGCGCCAGGATACGGGGTAATCAGCACCGGGCGCTCGGCCAGAGATGTCTGCCGGGCCTCCACATTCCAGGCGCCCGGCGAGAACTGCTCACGTTCTTCGACCCATTCGTCGAACGCCTTGCGTCCAATGACCTCACCGACAGTCTCCACATAGACCCGCTCTAACACATTGCGCAGCTCGCGGATATTGCCAGGCCAGGCATAGTCGCTCAGCAAGGCCATAGCGTCAGGCGTCAGGCGGCGCACGTGCCGGTGGTATTTCTGGTTCAAGAGGTCCAGGAAATGCGCCACCAGGAGCGGCAGGTCCGTGATGCGCTGGCGCAACGGTGGCATGTGAATGCGCAAGACGGCCAGACGATGATACAGATCAGGGCGGAACGTGCCAGTCTGTAAGGCCACTTCCAGGGGGACATTCGTCGTCGCTTCAAGGCGCACGTCAACGGGTATTTCGCGCTCCCCACCGACGCGTTCGATGACGCCTTCTTCCAGCACACGTAACAGCTTCACCTGCAATCGTATCGGCATATCGCCAATTTCGTCGAGCAATAGCGTGCCACCATGAGCCCGCTCAAAGCGGCCCCGGTGCGCCCGTATAGCACTGGTAAACGCCCCCTTTTCGTGCCCAAAGAGTTCCGACTCCAGGAGTTCCTCTGACAGGGCAGCACAGTTGACGGCCACAAAGGGTTTCTGGCGCCTCGGGCTACACTCGTGCAGCGCCCGTGCCACGACTTCTTTGCCAGTCCCAGTCTCGCCCGTAATCAAGACCGGCGCGTCTGTCGGTCCATAAAGCTCAATTTTATGCAACACACGGACGAAAGCTGGCGCCTGACCCAAGAGTCCGCGCCAGCGCTGGGGCTTCTTGTCCTCCTCGGCACTGCCGGCGCGCTGTGGTAGTTCCTCCAGACGCAGCCCGACCAGACGGTACGGCTGCCCTGGCGCGCCGGCGCGTGCCCCTGCTTGCAGGACCGCAGTACGTTGGACGCCGTCATGATCGGTATACGTGAGACGGTGGTCGTGGACCGGCATACCAGAACGCAGCACCTCTTCGACCACCACGGGCAATCCGGGCATAACCTCCTGAAAGACCTCCTCAAGGGGCTGTCCGACGAGTTCCGCTACCGAATGACCCGTCCACGACGCCAGCCGTGGGGCGATGTCGACAATGATCGGCCCCTTGTCGGGATGGACGGCGAGGAGCAATTCAGGGGCCAGGGATATGGGTAATTGTGCTGTCTCGTGCTGTGGCTGCACTGTCATAGCTCTGAGAACAATGCTGGATGTATGCCCCCCAGGGGGTGTCTCTGTCAGCTTACACTGTCTGCCCCAAGATGTTAAGTAAAAATCCCCACACCCGCATAGCCCTGGAGCGGGGATGAGGGGCCTTTCCCAGCCCACTAATCCTCTACGAGGTCCTCCTGCCATCCCATGGTATACAGCTGGTCATACGCCAGCGCCCAGGGGGGGCGCAGGTAGCCCAGGGCCCGCACGTCTTCGAACCAGGCTCCGAGTGGCGAGTACCAGGTATACGCACTCCCACCGGACAGCTTACAGAGTCGGCTCAGGACAGATTCTGCCAGGCGGGCGACACTGGTCTTGGCCAGCAGCACGGTGCGACGATTCTGCGTCCCCTGGTCGAAGGTGCGCAGCGCGCCTTCCCAGGCCTGATCAATGAGCCAGGCCTCTTGCTCCGCTGCGGCCCATTCCACCTGTTGGAAGGCCCGCAGGGTACTACCCTGGCTGCGCTGCCCTTTGAGGCGTTGCCGGGTATACGCCATAGCCGCGTCCACCACCCCCGTCACCACGGAAGTGAAGGCCATGCCCCCAAGGCCACCATTCGCCTCCATGAGTTCAGCTCGATGCCCCGGCCAGGCCACACGTGTGGCTGGAAAATTCGTAAACTCAAAGGCATGACTGTTGGTAGAGCTCATGCCATGCCCGCGCCAAGGGGCAGTCAGTTTCATGCCGGTACTGCCATCCCAGGGCACATTACGTATCTCAATATAAAAGAGATCGGGAGCCGTCTCACCCGCAGGCACGGCCTGCGTCGTCATAAACGAGGTCATCCCAGAGCCACTCCCAAAATGCTTGAGGCCGCTGATACGGTACTCCAGAGGCGGATTGTAGGGCTCAGCCTCCGATTTGGTCTGCGAGACATCCCCGCCACTGCCAGGCTCCGAGATGATGGTGCCCCACCAGCAACCATCCAACACGGTCTGAAACACCTCACGACGCTGTTGGCCCCACAGGTCGGTATAGGGAGCAGGCACCGTCGGCATGCGCCAGGAAGAGAGCACGAGTTGATGCATAGCACTGGCCAGTGTAATGGAGGGATCACCCTGGGCCATGGTCCGCAGCATGGTACAAAAGGGTCGTGCAGTTTGCGCCAGGCTTTCCCAGGTGCCTCCCAGCTCAACGGGCACTGCCATCAGCGGCACGCCCAACTGCCGTAGCTGCTCATAGTCAGCGGGATCTGCCTGCGTCCGCTGCTGCCGCGCCTGCCGTTCGGCGGCCCACTCCTGAGCCAGTTGCGGCGCTTGTTCGAGAATTGTGGCTATTTGCAATGGTTGTCGCACAATGACTCTGGCTCCCTCTCCTTGCAGTAACATCCGCGTGCTGTATGACGAGCGATGGTTGCAATAGTGCACGGAATGCTAACACATCACTATGACACATACAAAGGAGAGGGTGATACTGGATCACCCCGTCGGCCTCATCCCAGAAAAGATTTTTGCTGAAGTGCATCGCACGCCCATCAGGATGCCTTGCTTCTTCAAAATGCCATAGTGCCACCCACCGAGATGCTATGACATGGCTGGCGTCGCTGCGGTATCAGCACCGTGGATGACAAGTACCACTCCCCTAGACGTCAAGTGCTTGCCTGGAGAGGGAGGGTAGCACTGAGGTTCCATCCAGGCATGTATCTTGTACACACACCTGGGGAAAACTGTCTCTCACGAGGAGACTAACTGGAGCGAGGCCAAGGCGTTATGCAATATGCCTACCACGTAAGCAGAGCCCAGAACGCTTGGCAGGACAGTCGTTTAGCGGCCTGTGGCATCTCCGCCCCATCTTTATGGTACCTTGCCATCCTTGTGTGTAGACTCCACATCTAGCTCACCTTGGATATTCTGCTTCCTACACTTTAATATAGATATGAAAAGGGAACATTTTCTTGGCACTATTGCTGCATGCCATTATGGTCCTGTGCGCATACGTCTGGTAGCGTCAGCTGGAGCCCCTCCAACGCCCACGGCATCAGGGGCTACGGTAACACCATCCGGACGTAGTGATTATCCACGACTTCCCCACCAGCCGAGACGGTAAAGTTTGAGGTAATATACCCGCTGGCGCCTTGGAACTCGCCGTCCCCGCCAGTCAGACGCCAGATGACGGCCCCCCATTGGGTCTCAGGGAGCGGACTCGGGCCCAGATACCCTGTCCCCACCGTCACGAACTGCACTGCGCCCCGGCCGCTGTATTCGATCCGACCGCTTTCCTGGAATGTCTCCCCACTGAGGACGACCTCAGACGTAAAGCGTACGGTCTCACCCAGGGGGCCTCTACCCCCAGTGTGGGCGCGTAAGATGCCTTCACGCCCCTCGACTGGGGCTGCCTGGCCCCGGAGTTCCATTGCAAATACCACATCTCTCATTGGGTACCTCCCTGGGGATATGGGCAAGAACCTCTATACTCCCCGCTGCGAACGCTGCACGTCTCTGCAGGTCTTCTGCCGCGTTCACGCCATTTTTTGCGCTGCAGCATATCAAGAAGCCGTGGGTCAAACAACTGCCTCCAGGGCGAGGCAATAATAGGCTTGGGTGAGCACACGCAGGGGGCTATAATCCACCACAGGGAGCTGAGGTGCCGATTGATCAGCCGTCAGGTAGAGAGGAGGAGCGTATGCCGATCACCGCGAAGTATCTCTTCGTCGCAAGCATGGACGTGGATCCGGACAAGGAGGCTCTCTTCAATGAGGTCTACGACACCGAGCACATCCCCAATCTGCTCAAGGTGCCTGGCGTATACGCCGTCACCCGCATCAAGGGCGAACCCTTCGCCGTGAGCATCGGCGGCGCCGAGCAGCAGGTCGTACACACGGGGCCGCGGTATAGCGCCCTCTACGAGATCGAGGGGCCACACGTGCTGGTCAGCCCGGCGTGGGCCCAGGCTGTCGAACTGGGCCGCTGGCCCAGCCAGGTCCGGCCCTACACCCGCAATCGGCAGCACGCGCTCTATCAGGTCTGCTAGCGACCGGCAGCTGTGCAGTAGCTCAGGTGGCCTCGCCCAGAGAAAATGTTTATGGGGGGTTAGCCCCTGACCCTGGGCGCATGCCTGCGCAACAACATCATACGGTAACGGGGGAACGATGACGACGTCCTTTTCTGCCATAGGCCAGCCAGTAACCCAAGAGGAAGGGCCGGAGAAGGTGTCCGGCAAGGCCCTGTATGCTGCCGACCTGCTGCTGCCCGGCATGCTGTGGGGGAAAGTCCTGCGCAGTCCCTATCCCCACGCACACATTCTGCGCATCGATACCGCCAGGGCCCGTCAGATCCCCGGCGTTCATGCGGTCCTCACCGGCCAGGATCTCCCCGACCGGCGCGTGGGCCGGTTGCTATGCGATATCCCGGTGCTGGCGCGGGACCGGGTGTTGTTCGTGGGCGAGAAAGTCGCGGCGGTGGCGGCGGAAACCCTGGAGGCGGCGGAGGAAGCCCTCACCTTGATTGACGTGTCCTACGAGGAACTGCCCCCAGTGTTTGACCCGGAAGAAGCCATGCACAGCTCGGCCCCGACGTTGCACCCGCAGATGGCGTCCTACCAGGGATTGCCCCAGCCTGTGGCCACGGTCAATAATGTGTTCGCCCACAATAGCTGGTCGAAGGGTGACATTGCCGAGGGCTTCCGTGCGGCGGACCGGATCTTTGAGCATACCTTCAGGGCGCAGTTGATGCACCAGGGCTACATTGAGCCGCACGCCTGTGTGGTGCACATCGACGACCACGGCCGCGCCCAGGTGTGGGCCAACAACAAAGGCCCCTTTATGCTGCGAGAGCAATTGGCGGCCGTCTGGGGCATGGCCAAAGAACAGATCAACGTGAATCCCACCAGCATTGGTGGTGACTTTGGCGGCAAAGGCTCGTTCATGGATGTGCCCCTGTGCTATTACCTGGCGCTGCACTCCGGACGACCCGTCAAAATGGTCATGGACTACATTCAAGAGTTGATGGCGGGGAATCCCCGGCATCCGGCGCTGATTACCCTGAAGACGGGTGTGACCAGGGATGGGCGGATCCTGGCGCACCAGGTCCGGGTGGTCTTCAACAGCGGCGCGTATGGGGCGTTCAAACCCCGAGTGTACATCCGGGGTGCGGACCACAGCGGCGGGCCGTACCGGATTCCCCACGTGCATATTGATAGCTACATGGTGTATACCAACAACGTCCCTTGCGGTCATATGCGCGCCCCTGGCAAGCCGCAGGTCGCCTTTGCGCTGGAATCCCATATGGACATGATGGCCAGGGAACTCGGCATAGAACCATACGAATTCCGGTTGCGGAACATCCTCAAAGACGGCGACGTGAATCCAGTCGGCGAAAAATTGCATGATATCCGCGCCGAAGCAACCCTGCGCCAGGCGGCTGAGGCCATGGGCTGGGGCCGTACTGACAGGCAACCTAACGTGGGGCGTGGTCTGGCGATCGCTGACCAGCTTCAGGGCGCCGGGCAATCCGCAGCGTCGGTCACCATCGATGCCAGTGGCCAGGTGAATCTGTATATGTCCCTGTGGGATACGGGCACAGGCGCGCATACCGTCATGCGGCAAATTGTCGCCGAGACGCTCACCCTACCCGCGCAGCAGGTGCGCCTGGTGATGCAAGACACTGACGCAGTTCCCTATGAGTCCGGGCCAGGTGGCACGCGCGTCACCTATACGTCGGGACAGGCAGCCTTTGGAGCGGCCAAAGACCTGCGCGACAAGCTCATGGCAGTGGCAGCGGAGCTCTTGGAAGGGCCGGTGGAGAGCATCCAACTATCCCAAGGACGGTTCGCGCTGGCTGGTAACCCACAGCGCACCCTCTCCGTGGCTGAGGTTGTGGCGCAAGCCATCTCCGGCACGGGGAATCCACTGCGTGGCGACATGAGCGTCACGTCTACCCCGCCACACGTCACGTCGTTTTGCGCGCAGGCGGCCGAGGTGGAGGTTGATCCGGACACCGGTCAGGTGACGGTCAAGAAGATTGTTACGGCCCATGACGTCGGCACGATCTTAAATCCCCTGGCGCACCAGGGGCAAATCGAAGGCGGGCTGATGCAAGGGTTTGGCTACGCGCTGATGGAAGAATTAAAGACCGAGGAAGGGCAGATTTCCACATTGAGCCTGGGCGAGTACAAGGTCCCGACCATCAAGGATATTCCCGAACTGGTGACTGTATTGCTTGATCCGAGCCCCGGCCCAGCACCGTACCAGGGCAAAGGCATCGGCGAAAGCAGCAACACCCCAGTGGCCGCCGCCATCGCTAACGCCGTGTGCGACGCGGTGGGCGTGCGGATTATGGACTTGCCACTCACGGCGGAAAAGGTGTTTGCGGCTTTGCAAGCCAAGCGCGGGGGGTAGACGCGCCAATGCCGGCATACGGTGCGATGACCGCAGGCTCTCATGATGGATACTGGTCTCACTCCAGACATCCTTGACACCTGCACATATGTTCATATATATTGTCCTTTATGAACATCGCTCGGTGAGGCGACACCTGTGGCGAGGGCCGTGGCGTCAGCAGCAGGCACACCACGGGCTCAGCCCAATGAGGGCAACGTATACTGCCCTGACTGGAGAAAGCACGGCATGGCCATTATCGTGAAATACGTCGTCGTATCTCATGGAAAAGAAGATATGATCTTTAACACCAGGAAAGAGGCAGAGGCCCATGACAAAATGCTCGACATCGCAGAGCGGCTCTACGCCTTTCTGCACGCGGCTGAGATCAACATTGCCGAAGACACCCTCGAGGTCCTGACCTTATTTATGGCCCAACATCGAGAGCACATCAGCACGATCCTGAAAGGCGGGAAGCTGAAAACGCCCGCTGGTAGTGCTCAACCAGCGGCGTTACCGCAGGACAAGAGGGCAGAGTCATCCTCGTCAGAGCCCAGGAGCAGCAAGGCATCGCAGAGCGCTCCTCCCACGAAGCCGAAAGCTGCCGCTTAGGTTGAGCTACTCACGGCTGTTAAGCCAGGAATATCCCTAGCACCCGATGGGATGTGCATCCATGTGCCTGGGAGAGGGTCTATACGTTTTCATGCCCAGGTTATCCCGACAGGCCATAGCAAAAGTGGTCGTATCATGCACCACCGCCCGATACACCTGCTGGCGGTCAGGTGCCTCTTTTGCAATTCTTTCCGGCACGCTTGCTCCATGACATTGTCCGCAGCCTTGCACAACGCTTGAACACTTTGTCGCCTGCCTCGTGCTCGACGTGCGTCTCTCGGGGGAGAACGGCCTGACCGTACAAGACGCCCTGCGGCATCAGGAGTGGTGCTTGCCCAGACCTCGATCGCATAGTCGCGGAAGTCGGGCAGGCGCAGGTCCTTGAGGAGGATACCGCCGTTGGCGTGCGGGTTGGCGCTTATTAGGTACACGACCACCAGCGACTTCCCATTGGACCAAAGTCCTATGGGTATTGACCCAAGGTCTCATTGTGGGCACACTACCACCTCGCTACACTCTTCTTCTGGTCATATTGCACCCAAGCCCTGAGAACGGCATTGGCCTGGTACTGCAATACTACTATTGATCTGATCGCGGCTCACTCCTAGGATGGGAGGAGATATCCTATGCGTTGGGTTGCCCTGCTGTGTGGCATGCTACTTTGCCTGGGTTGTCCCAGGGCGACTCCTCCCTCCCTCGAAGAAGGTCCGGAGGCCTTTCTGCACAAAGTGGAGGTGCGTATGCAGGCTGGCCTTGACATGCTGTATTTTTCTGCCATGGTGGAGCAATATCACGATCTCTGCACGGTACTGTATCCTGTTCTCACCAAGACGCTTGAAGAGGGATATGGCGCCTTTCGTCAAAGAAACGGGTTGCTCTATGACGCTGCAGTGCGGTATGTGATGCTGCCAGTTGCCTTCGCCCCCTTTATAGAGCAGGCTGAAAGAGAGCGTATAGACCGTCTGGTCAGCACGTGGATGCCGGCACAGGCTAAAAGCGCGATGACCGCCTACCTGCGAGGCCTGCCAGCTGCCCATCGGTATAGTCAGTGTACCGATTTCAAGAGAGATGTCCTCGCCGGGGAGTATGATGCAGCAAAGTATGTCCCGCAGGCGGCCAAAGTGATCCAGGATGCTGAAGCAGAAGTGGCGCACTGGAGAAGTGAGCAGAAAAACCATAACGGCTATCGCAGGAAGCGCTGAGCGGCGTCGTTCTTCACCAGTGCATTGTATCGGCTGCTTCCTAGGCCTCCTCGACCTCTATTCCGCGGTCGACGTGTTCGTGATCTGGAAGAGACGCGGGGTGGGGAGGTCATCCCCTACTGGGGAGTAAAATCCATACTGGCTGGAAGACGCCGTCGCAGGGGAAGGTAGAGGCGTGGAATATTCCCAACACCCCCCCAGCCCCAGGGGCAACAACACCAGGAAGACGAGTCTAGGCCAGAGCATAGTACTCCCCATCTATTGTGGGCTCGGGGCCACCGTGCTCCAGCCACCGGGACACTGTTGGACATAGGGATAATAACCCTGTGGATTGTCACAGTAGTACCACACAGGTGGTGACGAGGGTGGCTGGATGGATAACTGCTGTGAGGGTTGGACATAGATCTGGGATGGATACGTATAGGGATAGACATAGGGATACCCATACGGCCACCCGTATAGGCCCCAGTATGGCCCGACCCCGACGGTGACCCCTACCCCTCGCCAACCGTGCCCACCGTGGGAGCCGTGGCCTCGCCAACCGTGCCCACCGTGGGAGCCATGGCCTCTCCAGCCCTGCCCGCCGTGGAAGCCATGCCCTCTGCCTCCATGCCCACCTCCTCCATGCCCACCGCCACCCCGCGCGTGCCCTGGGATGGCACTGGCGAAGAGCATCGTAGCCAGGATGACAATGACCCCTACCCACTGTTGTAGCGTACCTCTAGCCTCATGCCTGCGACACATGGTATTCTCTTTTACCCTATATTCCCATGACCACTGTCCGGGTCTCCTGGCTCTCCCCTGCTGCCAATCACTGTCACAACGCGTCCTGCACCGCCTGGGTCGGCTGCAGTCCCTGTGCTGCCGCTCGTGAATTGATCGCTTGCTATTCTACCACCTTGCAGATAGAAAAAACACACAGCACTTTTGCGAGGGACAGGGGCGACCGGGCGACCGCACCAAAATGGCTCCACCGTATTGCGCTGCGCAGCAGAATGGGTTAATAAATAGGCCAAGAATAAGCGAGATATTGCTTGAACCAATAGGAGTCTGAGTAGGTATTGGCCAATAGGAGGGTTCCTGTGCATAGACGCGCGTTCTTGAAAGCAAGTGTCGCTCTTCCTGCTATGGCTGCAATGTCGACGCTCCCACAGCTGACGCGGGCCGACACAGGCGCTGCTGGTAAGTGGCGCGTATTCGAGGTCACCACGCAGGTGGAAATCTTGAAACCGTCTGGTGTCACCCGCGTGTGGCTCCCCACACCGTTGCTCGAGGACACGCCATATCAAAAGAGTCTAGGCAATACCTGGAAGGCGGATGGCGCTACGGTCAGCGCTGCCCATGATCCGAAGTTTGGCGCCTCCTTTATCTTTGCAGAGTGGCCAGAAGCGGTGAAGGCTCCCACCTTAGAGCTGACTAGCCGTATTGCCACGCATGATCATACGGTGGATCTCACCAAACCCGGCACTCTGCCTAAGGTAGCCCCCAAAGTCCTCGCTGTGTATACCGAGCCAACAGAGCTGCTACCGACTGATGGCATTGTGCGGGAGACGGCGCAGACGATCGTCAAAGGTGTACGCGGTGGGCATCCTGAACAAGCACGCGCTATTTATGAGTGGGTTGTTGAGAATACGTTCCGCGACCCCAAAACCCGCGGCTGTGGCATTGGCGACATCAAGACGATGCTGGAGACCAAGAATCTAGGGGGGAAATGTGCTGACCTCAATGCTCTGTGTGTCGGTCTCTGCCGCGCTGTCGGGATCCCAGCACGCGACGTCTATGGTGTGCGGGTAGCCACCTCGCAGCTGGGCTTCAAGAGCCTCGGCAAGAGCGGTGATATCACCAAAGCCCAGCATTGTCGCGCTGAAGTCTATTTGGAAGGCTACGGCTGGGTGCCAGTGGATCCAGGCGATGTCCGCAAAGTCGTCCTCGAGGAGCAACCTGGTCTCACGTTGAATGATGATGTGGTCAAGCGGGCCCGCACTTTTCTGTTTGGCAACTGGGAAATGAACTGGATGGCGTATAACTACGCGCATGATCTCCTGCTGCCGAAAGCCATGCGTGGCAAAATTGGCTATTTTATGTATCCGCAGTGCGAAACGGCGGAGGGACGTCTCGATAGCCTCGACCCGGAGAACTTCCGCTACACCATGACCTCTCGGGAGTTAGGGACAACGTGAGCGTACCGACTATCTGCCGTTGTGGCCTATGACTCCGCGAGATTGGCAACGATGGCCCATCGTATATACGCGCTTGCAGGCGTTGGGAGTAAGCGTGCTTCTGGGGGTGTTCTGCGTCGGCATAGCCGCACAGGAACTCACATCATGGACGAGTGGCCCAACGCCTCTCCTGACCCTCACCGACCATCGTGGCATCAATCACACGCTCGCGGCATACCGCGGTCGGGTGGTACTGGTCAACTTCTGGGCGACCTGGTGTGAGCCATGTCGCGAGGAAATGCCGGCCCTGCAGGCACTGCAAGACAAGCTGGGCAAAGAGCGCCTGGTGGTGCTGGCGGTGAACTACGGCGAATCGCTAGAGAAAGTCCAGCAGTTTGCGCACCATACCCCAGTCGATCT
>Ga0081455_10005503_pt1 | contig 13877 bp, 17 predicted proteins | sample TabmetS3T2R1_FD_70207 | JGI IMG/M metagenome (GOLD analysis project Ga0081455, IMG submission 70207) | Tabebuia heterophylla rhizosphere microbial communities from the University of Puerto Rico - S3T2R1 | ecosystem: Host-associated > Plants > Roots > Rhizosphere ... | reverse complement strand
CCTCCAGCCGCGAGCAGCAATGCGTCCACATCCGTGTACGAATCGACCAGGTCGATGCCGAGTGCGACGCCCGCGACCGCGGCGCAGGCGGCGAGCGCGATCGTCAGCGCAAGCAGCAGCCGGTCGGTTGCCTTCCCCAGGACGACGGCCAGAAGCGAAAGCGCTACGACGCCGATCGCCGCGGCGAAGACGATCTCGAGGGCGAGAGCCATCGTTCCATCCTAGGCCCTAGAACAGAAAGAGACGACCGTGCCCGCCGCTTCGAGAAGAGCTGTTCGTGCGCGAGAAGTAATCCAAGACCGTCTCTGCGATCCTCCCGGCGAGGATGTCCGACGATGCCCTCACCCCAGCGGCGTTGTAGGTCATGACCACCGCGACGAAGCCGCCCTCCTTCCAGAAGACGAGTCCGCTGTCGTGGCGGACAACGCTGATCCAGCCAGCCTTGTGTAGGACGGAGACGCCCGGCTCGCCGCCGATGTACCGGTCGAGCTTGCCCGGATCGCGCACGTGCGCCAGCGTCCAGAGAATGAAGCGTGCGTCGCTCGCGGTGAATCGCCCTGAGATGCCGATGAGCGGGCCGTGTCCCCCCGCCCCGCGATGGAGGAACTTGTGGATCCGAGCGAGATCCAAGGCGGACGTGTACTTCCCGGTGCTGGAGTAGGACGGCTGCTCGACCACGTTCAGCGGGATCGGCGCCCGATCGGCAGTTCCGATGATGTAGCCGCCGCTGATGTAGGAGTCGTAGAGCCCTAGCGCACGGAGCGTGGCCGTCACCTTCGCGCTGCCCGAGTAGATGTTGCCACCCCCGAGCCACACCTCGAGGTCATTGGCAGCCTTGTTGTCCGAGTACACGAGCATGCGGCGGAGGAGCACGCCGATCCGAGAGTCTTCTGGCGGCTTGCCGCCCAGGACGCGGAGGACCTCGATGGCGATCCCCAGCTTGAGCGTCGATGCGCCCATGAAGCGGGCGCGGGCGTTCCAGGCCGCGCCCCTTCCCGTGCGCAGGTCCTGCACGAAGGCCGCTGCTGTCCCCGGGAAAGCGTCGACGAGGGCCCGGACCTTGCGTTGCAGGCCGGGAGCCAGCGAGCTCTTTATGGCGTGCGGGCGCGCGGCGCGCGGAAGCCCGTAGACGGGGCCGACGGACGAAGAGGCTCGATCGCCCATCACGTCCATAGACGTGATGCGAATGGTGACATCGTGGTTCGGCAGCGCGAGCGTCTTCCAGAAGCGCCTCCCGTCGAGGTTCGCGTGGCCGCGGTAGACCCCGTCGACGTGGATGCTCACGATCCGCGTGCCCGCGGAGACTCGGCCCTTGATCTGTCCGAACGAGACCTCGCGCGGCGCGGGCGCGTAGATAGCAGGCGGTTTTGGCGGCGGCTCTGCCGGGGGCATGAACGCAAGCATCACCACACTCGCATCATCACCGACGCGCAGGCGAGCGCAACGACTGCAACGGAAAGGACTCGAAGCGCTCGCTCCGCCGGCCCCATGATGAGCTCCGGGCTTAGTGCCTCGATCGTCCCGTCGGCCCGAGCGATCGTCCCTTCGACGCGCCTGACGCGGCGTCGCATGTCCCGAACCTGGGTTGAGAGGATGCGCTGCGCGAGGCTGAGCGCGAAGGCGAAGATCGCGCCGGCGATTGCCGCAGCTCCGATGGACTCGGCGGTCGCGAAGTACGCAGTGAGCAACGGAAACGAGCCCCACGTGAGCGCGAACCAGGCGTCGTCGTGGAAGCGGCCGCCGAAGGACTCGAGGTTGTAGGCCACGACGATGAAGGCCCCCGCGCCGACGAAAGCGGCGATCCACGGGTCGACCGTGATCGCGCCGACGATTCCGATCATGACCGCCCCCACGATCGAGATCGCGGCCAGGAAGATCAGAACGCCGCGCGGGATCTTCGTGCGGAGCGGCCGCCCGTTGAGCTCGTCGAGCGCGTGGGCGCCGATCCCTACGGCGAGGAAGAACGCTGCCATTGTCGGAAGGAGGCGAGACCAGGAGAACGAGGCGGTCAGCGCCGCTCCGATTGCGACGTAGCTCAGGTGCCACGCCGTGTATGGTGGGTGAAGAAGGGTGACGTAATCGCGCCAGCCGCCCGAGCGCAGGGCGTAGAACGCTGGCCGCGAGCTCTCAAGCGCCACGCGTTCCCCAGAGGACGAGGCCGCCGCCGAGGCTGAGGCGCCGTCCCTGAACTGTGTCGATGCCCGCATCTCTCCAGGCCTCGACGATCTCATCCACCGGGTGCCGGGCCCAGAAACCGCGGATGCTCGGGCCGAGGAACCTGCCGACCTCGCCCCAGCCGGGCGAGATTGCGCGGCCGAGGATCGGCAGGCCCACCCGCACGTACGCCTCCCAGGCGGGGCGGGCGAGTCCGGCAGGGACGAAGAAGTCGAGCATCGCGACCTGGCCTCCGGTGCGGATGACGCGGGCGAGCTCTTTCATCGTCGTCGCAGGGTCGTCGACGTAGCGGAGGAGGTACGTGAAAGTCAGAGCATCGAACGACGCATCCTCGAACGGCAGAGCCTCGGCTCGGGCTTCTCGCAGCTCGATCCGGTCGCTCAGCCCTTCCGCCTCGACGCGGGCCCGGCCCGCGCCGAGCATCTCAGCGCTCTGGTCGACTCCGACGACCCGGCAGCGGTATCGGCGCACGAGCTCGATCGACACGGCTGCAGTGCCGCAAGCCACGTCGAGAACGGTCGTATCCGGGCGCACTGCGATTTGTTCGACCAGAAAAGACCGCCAACGCGGATCCTGTCCGAACGAAAGAAGCCGCGCATAGCGGTCGTAGGTCTCGCCGAGAGGGGCGAAGAGCGCTTGAGCGGCCCGGTTGCGCTCGCTGAGGCTCTCGGTCACGGGGCTATTGTTGCCGCTGTGGGGCTCGAGGCGGAGATTGCGGCGGCGGCGGAGGCCGCGTCAGCGCACGTGGCGGACGGGGAGAACCTCGAGGGGGTCGTCCCGGCTGAGCCGGCGAGCGGCACTCGCGTGTATCTCTGCGCGTTCCGGAGCGGGGAGGAGCAGCGCTGGCTCGCGCTCGACGCCCACCACCGGCCGTTGGCCGACCGCGCGCTCGTCCGGGAGGCGGTCACGATCGCGGCAATGTGCGAGTTGGCCGAAGAGAGTGCGGGCGGCGGCGATCTCGGCGATCTTCGCGCGCGGTTGGTCGAGCTGCGTCTGACCGAGGCGCCCGAGGGAATCGAGGAGGCCGAGGTCGCAGCCGCCGAGCTCCAGCAGACGATCAGACCTGCACCCAGGATCGCAAGCGTGGGCTATCTCGATGCCATCGGGCTTGCGGCGTCCAGGCTGGAGCAGACGCTCGGCCAGGTCGGAGGATCGCCCTTCGCCGACGCGATGAAGAGCGGCATGCCTGCGGCGGACGAGCTCGCCGCCGAGGTCATCCGCGCCTACAAGGGGCCGCTCGGCTAACTCAGGTCGTAGCGGTAGACGTTCGTCTCGCGGGCGCGGAAGCCGGCCTTCTCGTAGAGCGCATTGGCGGCCTCCCGTGAGGGCCTGGAGGTCAGGTCGACTGTCCGGGCTCCAGCTTCGGCGGCGAGCCGGATCGCCTCGTCTACGAGCGCCGCACCGGCGCCATGCCCGCGCGCGGCCTCGTCGACGACGACGTCCTCGATCCAGGCGCGAGCGCCGGTCGGCGTTCGGAACATGACGAGCGTGAGAGAGCCGATGATCACGCCCTCATCGTCTCGAGCCACGAGCACGGCGGTTGCCGGAGAGGACACGATGTCCTCGAGTTCCTCCCGCGTGGGCGTGGACGCCGACTGCGAGAGCTGCGGAACGAGCCTGGCGAAGGCAGCGACGAGCTCGTCCGAGACCGTGGTCGCCTGAGTGACGGCCACGTCTGGCTAGAGCGCCCCGCCTGCGGCGGGAGGCGCCGTCGGATCGACTCCGGCGTCGCCGATCTGAGTGCGCGAGAGGTGCTCCTCGGCCAGAAGAAGGTTTTCGGAGGCGCGCTCGACGACCGCGAGGAGCGCGGACATGCTTGCCACCTCCTCGCGCTGCTCCTTGAGGAACCAGTCGATGAACTGGGCGCCGACGAGGTCGTTCTCCTCGCGCGCGAGGGCGGCCAGGCGGACGATCTGATCGGTGACGGTGCGCTCCTGCTGCAGGGCGAGGGCCACCGGCGCGACCGCGTCCGAAAACTCGTTCTGGGGCTCGGCGACAGCGGGAATCCTCACGGTCTCTCCCGAGTCGAGCAGGTACTGGACGAGCATCATCGCGTGGTTTCGTTCCTCGAGCGCCTGGCGGTAGAAGTGCGCGGCCAGCTGCTGCAGCGTCTCGGAATCGAAGTGGACGGCGATGGCCACATACTGGTTCGAGGCGGCCAGCTCGTACGCGATCTGCTCGTTGACGGCTGTGATGAAGCGGCTCTCGGACATCGGGGCGTACATTACGGGTGATCGACGAAAGGAGCCCGATGGAGGGCGGATTCGGATTTCCGTTCGGGGGCGACCCGGACGATCTCATGCGCGGGCTGCGCGAATTTGCGGAGCGGCAGACGGAGGCGATGCAGGAGACGCAGCGTGAGCAGTTCGCGACGCTGACGCTGAACACCGCGGTCGAGCTGACCGGCGCCGCGCTCAAGCGCTTCCAGGTCGCCGGTTCGCCCGACGAGCAGGCCATCGCGCTACGTGACGCGATGCGCGTTCTCTTTCCCGAGGCCGTCGCTTTGGTGTCGGCTGCGCGGCAGGGCTTCATGCGCGAGCCGAGCTGATGCTTCCCGACCCAGGGGCGCTGGCGGTTTTCGTCGTCTCCGCGCTCGTTCTCCTTCATCCCAGGGCCGGCCGTCCTCTACATCGTCGCCCAGAGCATCAGCCGCGGGCGGCTGGCCGGGATCGTCTCCATGCTGGGCATCCAGGTCGGCGGACTCGTCCACGTCGCCGCGGCGGCAGCCGGACTGTCCGCGCTCCTCGTGCGCTCCGCGGTCGCGTTCAACATCGTCAAGTACGCAGGCGCCGCGTACCTAATCTTCCTCGGCCTGCGGCGGATCCTCGGCAAGGAGGAGCAGGAAACCCTCGGCGCTCCGGCCGAGAAGAGCCTGCGGCGGCTCTTCGGGCAGGGCGTCGTCATCAACGTCCTCAACCCGAAGACGGCACTGTTCTTCTTCTCGTTTCTCCCGCAGTTCGTCGACGTGGATGCAGGGTCTGTGGCGTTGCAGATCGCGACGCTGGGCCTGATCTTCATCCTCCTCGCGACGCTCTCCGACGGGATGTATGCGCTGGCGGCGGGCTCGGCCGCCGGGTGGCTGCGTGGGCGCTCCGGCTTCGTTCGCGGAGAGCGGTACGGAACGGGGAGCGTCCTGGTTGGACTGGGGCTCCTGACCGCTTTTTCAGGTGCGAAGAGCAACCAGTGACGGGGCCACCCCGAGCCACCACCCGCCTTCGAGCGTAGCGCTCCCCGACGCACTCATGGCGCGAGGAATGTGCCGAAATAGAATCGCCGCCCCGTGACGATCCTCGACCGCGCGATCGTTCGAGCGCTCCCGGCCGTGCCGCGGCCCCTCGTCAAGCGCCTCTCCAGCCGTTACATCGCCGGAACGACTCTCGCCGAGGCCTGCGACGTCGTCCGCGAGCTGAATGCCGAAGGGAAAAACGCGACCCTCGACGTCCTCGGCGAGGAGGTCAAGCTGCGCGAAGAGGCGACCGGCCTGCGCGACGCCTACCGGCGCGCACTCGACACGATCGAGGAGGACGGCCTCGGCTCGAACATCAGCGTGAAGCTGACCGCGCTCGGCCTGGGCCTCGACCGCAACCTCTGCAAGTCGAACCTGACCGCGCTCGTGGAAGAGGCCGCGCTCTTCGGCAACTTCGTCCGGATCGACATGGAGGACTCATCGACGACTTCGGAGACCCTCGCGCTCTACCGCGAGCTCCGGGATGACGGGCGCGACAATCTCGGCGTTGTCCTTCAGGCGGCGCTCAAGCGCACCCTCTCCGACGTCGGTGCACTTGCCGATCTTCGTCCGAACGTCCGCGTGTGCAAGGGGATCTACGTCGAGCCGGCGGAGATCGCGTTTCAGGAGGACGAGAGCGTCCGCCTCAACTTCCTGGACACGCTCGAAGCGCTCTTCGAGCTCGGCTCCTACGTCGGTATCGCGACGCACGACGACTGGGTGATCGGCGAGGCTCTCAGGCTCGTCGAAAGACGCGGGCTCGCCCGAGACGACTATGAGTTCCAGATGCTTCTCGGCGTGCGGCCCGAGCTAGGCGACGAGCTCGTTCGCGAAGGGCACCGCCTACGCATCTACGTCCCGTTCGGGCGCCGGTGGTACGAGTACTCGATTCGCCGGCTGCAGGAGAACCCGAAACTCGCCGGCTACGTTGCGCTCGACACGTTGAAGAGACTGCGTCCGTGATCTGGGCGGAGGCGGAAGGCTGCCGCGTCGTCGATGCGGAGGGACGCAGCTACATCGACCTGTCGGGCGGTTTCGGTGTTGCCGCGCTCGGCCATCGGGATCCCGAGATCCTGGCCGCGGTCAACGCCCAGGCGGAACGCTGCGTACATGCGCTCGGCGACCTCGCTGATGCTGACGTCACGTCGGAACTTCGTGCGCGGCTGGGCGGGGACCGTGGCGAGGTGATGCTCGGAGTCACCGGGGAGGACGCAGTGGAGATCGCGCTCCGCACCGCGCTCCTCGTCACGGACCGCCCGGGGATCGTCGCGTTCACCGGCGCATATCACGGAACCGGCCTGCTCGCGCTCGCGGCCACCGGGTTCGAGCACTTCCGAAGCCCGTTCGTTCCCTGGCTTCCGGGCCCCGTGCACCGGCGGCCGTACGGCGAGGACCCGGGCCCGCTCCCGCCGAACACGGCCTGCGTTGTCGTCGAGCCGATCCAGGGCCGGGCGGGAGCGCAGGTCCCGCCGGACGGCTTCCTGCAGGTGCTTCGCGAGCGTTGCGACGAGGCCGGGGCGCTCCTCGTTGCAGACGAGATCTACACGGGCCTCGGGCGGACGGGCGCCCTGTGGCGGAGCGGCGATCTCGCGGACCTCGTCACCTGCGGGAAGGCGCTCGGCGGCGGCCTCCCTGTCTCCGCCTGCCTGATGAGCGCGGAGCATCGCGCCGCCTGGGATCTCGGCCCCGAGGATGTGTACACGCACACGCACATGGGGAGCCCGCTCGCCGCGGCCGCCGCACTCGTCGTTCTCGACCGGGTGCCAGCGCTATTCGATCGCGTGGTCGAGGCCGGCAAGCGTTTCGAGGCTGCCGGATGGCACGGAGCCGGCCTCCTCCGCGCGAAAGAGGGCGACGCCTTCGCCGCCTGGGAGCGAGGGGTGATCGTCATCCCTGCCGGCGAGGACGGTCGCTATATGAGCGCGACGCCCCCGCTCACGATCACCGACGATGAGATCGATGAGGCGCTGGAGCTGATCGAATGAGGTACTCCTGGCGCTTCGTCGTCGTGGCCGGGTTCTTCGTGACGGCGCTCGTCGTCTCGAACATCATCGCGGTGAAGCTGGTCGAGGTCTCGGGCCGCGTTTTTCCCGCGGGTCTCGTCATTTTCCCGCTCGCGTACGTCCTCGGGGACGTGCTCACCGAGGTCTACGGGATCCGCGCTGCCCGGCGCGTCATCTGGCTTGGGTTTGTGTGCAATCTTTTCGCGCTCGGCGCGATTCAAGCCGCGATTCATCTCCCGGCCGCGGACTTCTGGCAGGAGAACCAGGGGGCCTACGAAGAGATACTCGGCACGACCTGGCGCCTGTTCCTCGCGTCGCTCGCGGCTTACATCGTCGGCGAGCTCGCCAACGCGTACGTGCTCTCCTACATGAAAGGCGTCACAGGTGGCCGCTGGCTCTGGACGCGGACGATCGGCTCGACGCTCGTCGGAGAAGGCCTCGACTCGCTGATCTTCGTGACGATTGCGTTCGCCGGCACGGGGGCAGGCCTCGCCAACCCGATCGTGACGACGTGGCTGATCAAGGTCGGCTGGGAGACGCTCGCCACGCCGCTCACCTATTGGATCGTCGGCTACCTCAAGCGAACCGAGGGGGTCGACGTCTACGACTTCGGTCGGCCTCTCGACGCACGAGCCTGAGCTTCGGGCTCGGCGAAGAGGCGACCGAGAGTTTCGAGAGCGTCCGCCAGCTGGCGGCGCTCCACCTCGGACAGATCGTCCGAAAGGCGCTCCAGCGCGCGGAGGAACCGCTGGTAGCGCACGCGGTGCTCCCGGCGGCCGCGGGCGGTGAGGACGACGCGGACTGCGCGCGCGTCGAGCGGATCCGGCTCGCGTCGCACCAGGTCGGCGGCGACGAGCGCGTCCACGGTCCGGCTGGCAGTCGCCATCGTCACCCCGAGGTGCTTGGCCAGCGACCCGATGCGCTGCGGCCCTTCGAAGATGACCAACCGGAGCGCCTGCGCCTGGGATGTCGTCAGCTCGTTGGTCGAGACGTCGCCCGGTTCCTTGCGGCGCTGCAGCTCGGTTCGGAGATGGATCAGGCCGTCGGCCATGCGTTCGAGGTTGCGCTGGTTCACGCGGCCTCCCGGAGAAGCTCGGGGCTGGCCGTAGCCTCCTCCATCGTCTTGCGCAGCTCGATGTGCGGGACGAAGAGAACCGCGGCGAGTGCCACTGCGGCAAGGACGATGGCAAGGAAGAAGATCGGATGGAGGGCGCTCGCGAGCGCGGCCGGCGTCACCTGCCCTGTGCCGGCGCCGCCCAGACGCGCGGTCACGATCGCGCCCATCACGCTCACGCCGGCCATCGCGCCGACGGTGCGGAAGAACTGAACGGATGCCGTGGCGACGCCGATCTGGCGGCGGCCGACGGAGTTCTGCACGGCCACGGTCAGAGTCTGCATCATCAGCCCGACGCCGAGACCGACGATGACCACGTCGCGCGTGACGGTCAGCTCGGAAGTCCCGACGCCGACCTGGGTGAGGAGAAGAAAGCCGGCAGCGAGGAGCGGCGGGCCGGCCATCAGCACGGGCCGGTAGTGCCCGGTGCGCGAGACGATCTGCCCCGCGACGATGCTCGTGGTGATGATTCCGAGCATCAGCGGGGTGAGGACGACCCCCGACGACGATGCGCTCTCGCCGAGCACCCGCTGGACGAAGAGCGGTACGTAGATGATCGCGCCGAACATCGCTGCGCCTACCGAGAAGGACGCGACGGTTGCTGCCGAGAACGTTCGGCCCTGGAAGAGCTCGAGCGGAAGGATGGGCTCCGGCGTTCGTCGCTCCCAGAGGATGAAGGCCGTGGTCAGTAGACCGGCTGCGAAGAAGAGGCCGACGATGATCGGGGAGCTCCATGGGTACTCGGTTCCGCCCCAGACCGCGGCCAACAGGCCTGCGGAGGCGCCCGTCGTGAGAAGAACCGCGCCCACGTAGTCGATCGTGTGCTTTTCGGGTGCCGGCCGGCGCACGAATCCGAACCAGACGACGGCGAGCGCGAGCACGGCCAGCGGAAGGTTGACGAAGAAGCACCAACGCCAGGAGCCGTTGTCCGTCAGCCACCCGCCCACGGCGGGGCCGAGGACTGACGAGGTGGCGAAGACCACACCCGTGAAGCCCTGCCACTTACCGCGGAGGCGGGGCGGGATGATGTCGCCGATGGCGGCGACCGCGAGCGGAATGAGCCCGCCCGCGCCGAGACCCTGGATCGCGCGTCCCGCGATGAGCATTCCCATCGAGGTAGAGAGGCCGCAGATGATCGACCCGGTCGAGAAGAGCGCGATGCCGAGCAGAAAGAACGGACGGCGCCCGTAGATGTCGGAGAGCTTGCCGTAGAGCGGGACCGTCACTGTCGCGCCCAGCATGTACGCGGAGAACACCCACGAGTAGTGCTCGAACCCGCCCAGGTCGCGCGTGATCTCGGGAAGGGCGGTGGAGACGATCGTCTGGTCGAGTGCCGCGAGCAGCATGCCGAGCATGAGCCCGAAGAAGACGATCAGGGTGCGGCGCTTGCCGAGGGGATAAACGGAGCGATCATTCATTTCGTTACGTAACGTAACTATATCTGAGTGGAGAGGCTCCGCGTCCCTCGGACGGGTGGTTCTTGCTACGCGAGGTTCGAGTACCCGCCGTCGACGACGAGCGTCTGGCCGCGGACCATCGCTGCGGCCGGCGATGCGAGAAAGCAGACGGCGTCCGCCACGTCCTCCGGCTCGACGAGGCGGCCGGCGGGCGTCCGCTCGCGGTAGAAGCGAAGCATCTCCTCGCGATTCGGGAAGTAGTCGAGCGCCCCGGTCTCGACGAGCCCGGCGGAGACGGCGTTGACGCGGATGTCCTGCGGCGCGAGCTCCACGGCCAGGTAGCGGACGAGTGCCTCGAGCGTTGCCTTCGAGACGCCGACGAGGACGTAGTTGTCGAGAACCCGGTCGGCACCGAGGCTGGAGATAGCGACGATCGAGCTTCCCGCGGGCATCGTCGGCGCGGCCTCGCGGGCGAGGGTGAACAGCGCGCGTGCGTTCGCGTTCAGGGTCCAGTCCCAGTGCTTCTCGTTGAGCTCCTGAAAGGGGCGGATGACCCCCGTCGCGGCGTTCGAGACGATCACGTCGAGCGCCCCGGCCTCCTCGAGAAGGGCCTTTGTCTTGCCCGGGTCGCCGAGGTTTCCGCGCAGGAGGACAGGCTCGGCACCGAGCTTGCGGATCTCCTCCGCCGTTTCCTCGGCGGCGCTGTCGTTCCTGAGGTAACTGACCGCCACGCGTCGCGCTCCCTGCTCGGCGAAACGAAGGGAGATCGCCTTGCCGATCCCTCGCGAGCCGCCCGTCACGAGAACGGACTTGCCCTCGAAGGTCATGACTTGGGGAGGGGATCCACCGCCGGCGCGTGGCTGGGGAGCTCCTCCCAGCCGAGCCTCGTCGGCGGCTCGAGCGGCCCTTCATCTGCCTTCGAGCTCGCAAAGGCAAGCCGCTCGAGCATCGCGATCTGCTCCTCGCCGTAGCTGCGGACGGGGTGGCCCTCCGGCAGGTCGCGGATCAGGGCGCGAACGCGCGCCCGGATCTGCATCGAGAAATGCGGCGTTGCCGGCCCAACGAGGGCGTCGATGTCGTCTTTCGTGGGCTCGGCCACGCGCGCGACTCTAACCGTTCGGCGCCCGCCTAGGAGTACACGTACAGCTCATTCGCATCTGCGGGATCGAAGGCGCCGTGGGCGCGCCTCCCTCCGTAGTCGTGGTAGGTCGAGTGGGCGGCACCCAGATCGTTCGGGAAGCTCGCGACCGGGCTCGGCCGGGCAAGCTTGATGCAGCCGTTCGAGTAGTAGTCTCCCTCACGCTCCCAGCAGAACGGATCGTCATAGGCGGACGAGCAGGCCTGGCCGTTGGACGCCGTCTCCTCGCTGTGGATGAAGAGCTCGGTCCTCCGCGTCGACCCATCCCTGCATGTCTTGTCCTGTATCCACCACACCCGGCCCTTCACTTTCGAGCCTTCGTAGTGGTCCCAGTGCCCCTTCTGCGCGTACCAGCCCGCCGGAAGCCACCCGCGGCCGATCTCGCATTCGTCCATGGTCGTCCCGGAGCCGCCGCGCCAGCTTCGGCCGTACTCGGCTGGGCTCGGCGGATACGTCCACTTCCAGGTCAGCGTCGAGTTGAGGTTTGTGTTCCGGTCGAACGTCCACCAGCCGTTGGCGGCCGACGCCGGAGCAGCGATCCAGCAGAGAGCCAGCGCCGCGAGCAGCGCGATGCGCATGTCACGCCTCTCCTTCCTGCGGGCGGCTTGGGTTGTAGACGGGTCGGCGCCAGGCTGGGAAGCCGTCGGCTCCTCGGGTTGCGGACATCGGCACCGCCCTGGCGCAGCGGCCTGAGGTGCGGTCGCAGTCGACGAAAGCGCCTCCCGACGCAGTGCTCGTCCAGCCGGTCACCCGGCTCGCGCCGACGAAGCGCGGCTCGGCGACGCCCTCGCCCGGGGCGGCGTGCAGGGTGCGCGCCAGCTCGATCCGGTTACCGGCAATCCGGAAGATGGCCACGCCGGTGGCGGACGACGCGGCGACGACTTGTCCCTGCCAGTCGCCGGAGTAGCCGACGACTCCGACGGACGGGTCGACCGTCGTCAGATCGAGCGAGGCGAGTCGAGCGCCGTTCGCAACGGCGAGGAGATCGACCCGAGGTGGGCCTGATTGCGGTCCGTGCTCGACCAGGGCACCAGTGCCGTCCGGGCTGATGGCGACGAGGCCGGCGTCGGACGCCAAAACACGGCGCTCGCCCGGCCCGTCGAGGGCGAGGACGTCGAGCATCTCGCCTGCGCCGACGCGGTAGACGAGCAGCGTGCTGCCCGCCCAGCCGGCGACGACGTAACGGTCGGTCTTGTCCGTCCAGCGCCTCGCCGGCCCCTGGACCGTGTCGCGCACGAAGACGTCGCCCACGTACCGGACACCGGCGCGGTAGTCGCGGTCGGCGCCTTTGAAGTAGGCGAGCGCCCCGTCTCCTCGCCACGCGAGGGAGAAGCCGCCGTCGACGAATTTCCGGTCGACTCCGCTTTCGAGGTCGTGGAGGCGAATCGAGGGGCGGGCGAGGGCGTCGCCGGGCGAGATGCCCTGGTCCTGCCACGACAGAGCGGGGTCGTCTTCGCGGAGCTCGCGCCACGCGTTGTAGGCGACGTAGCGCCCGTCGGAGGACGGGACTGCGACCGGCGCGAGCCAGCCGGCGAGAGGAGCAACAGGGGCGGCGGCGAGCCTCACGCTCTCGTATCCCGGCAGGCCGAGCAGCATGCGGCCGACCGTGTAGACAGCCGGAGGACGCGCGGTCTGTGGCTGCGCTCCGCGCTGCGTCGGCGCGGAGCCGCAGGCGCTCGCCGCGAGGGCGAGAAGGCAAATCAGGATGGTCGTGCGCGCCGTCACCGGGGCTCCTTCTGTCGCTCTGGGTCGGCGGGCGCGACCTCCAGACACGATGACGGGCGGCGCGGCGATTTTCAATTCGCTCTTTTGGACCGGTCCGAAAGCGGCCGCTCTAGGGTGCCGCAGTGCGCCACCGACTCCCAGCCGACGTTCTCCTCCTCATCACGGTGCTCTTCTGGAGCTTCAACTTCACGGTGGTCAAGTACGCGCTCACGCACGGGTGGGAGCCGCTCGCGTACTCCTCGGTCCGGTTCGCAATCGGCGCGCTCCTTTTCTCCGGCTACACGTATGCGCGCGAGAGCAGCCTGCGCGTGCGGAAGAGCGACGTCCTCTTCATGACCGGGGCGGCGCTTTCGGGAATCTGGCTGAACCAGCTCTCCTTCGTCTTCGCCGTCAAGCTGACGACCGCCGCGACCGTCGCCCTCATGTTCGGGACGCTGCCGATCTTCGTCGCCCTCATTTCCTGGGCCTTCGGGCTCGAGCGCTTGCGCCTCCGCCACTGGACGGCGACGGTGATCTCATTCTCCGGCGTCGCACTCGTGGCGGCCGGCGCGTCGAGCGGCCTCTCGGGAGATCTGGGCGGGATCCTTCTCGGCCTCGCGGCCTCCGCCACGTGGGCCCTCTACTCCGCGGCGATGGGCCCCCTGATGCGCCGCTATTCGCCGTACCGGATCAGCGCGTTCATGGGCCTCGTCGGCTCGGTCCCGCTCGTCCTGACCGCGGTCATCCAGGTCGGCGAACAGGATTGGGACGCGCTCGGCGGCCTCGCCTGGGCGTGCTTCGTCTACAGCCTCTTCTTCAGCCTCGTCTTCACGAACATCATGTGGTTCACCGCCATCGACAAGGTCGGCGCGGCGCGCGCGTCTCTCTACGCAAACCTGCAGCCCTTCCTCGGCGCATTCTTCGCGCTCGTCGTCCTCTCGGAGGAGATGGGATCCCTCCAGGTGGCGGGCGGGCTCGTCATCGGAGCTGGGATCCTCCTCGCGCGGAGCACCCGGGCGCCGGCTCCCAGCCAGGACTGAGCCGGACTGAAACAGAGGCCGTTTCAAGACGGAGACCTGAGCCGCAGATCCCCGCCGGAACGCGCCATGCGGGCGTCCTC
>Ga0081455_10005502_pt1 | contig 13877 bp, 10 predicted proteins | sample TabmetS3T2R1_FD_70207 | JGI IMG/M metagenome (GOLD analysis project Ga0081455, IMG submission 70207) | Tabebuia heterophylla rhizosphere microbial communities from the University of Puerto Rico - S3T2R1 | ecosystem: Host-associated > Plants > Roots > Rhizosphere ... | reverse complement strand
CAAATCTAAAATTACAAATTGAAAATGAAAAATGAATTTTCTTAAAAGCTTTAGCATCTAACCTCAAGCATCTTCTTCTCCGCCTTGACATCCTCTTAACTCCTTTGTTATCTTGCTAAATCTCTATGTAGAGTAGATAGGCTCGTAGCTCAGGGGTAGAGCACTACCTTGACACGGTAGGGGTCAGCGGTTCAAATCCGCTCGGGCCTATTATTTAAAGGTTTTGATTTGACCATTAGTTCGACGTCAGCTCCGGAAGAGTTGTCCTATGCAGAGGCGATTTAGATATCTTCAAACTAGGTAGCTGCGATGTGAATCGTCGCATCGCGGCACATTACTCTGCAGGACAGCCGCTGGCGTTGGACCTTACCTGAAGCGCCTGGTCACAGGCACAAGCTTTTGGGATAGTCCGAAGAGGCAAAATATAAGGAATTGAAATTTGAGATTGGAGCCAGGGTCTCGGGTTTCGGACTAGATAGCCTCCAAAGGCTTGTGTAGGAAGCAGTGGACGAAATAGATAATAAATCAGCAAAATCACCAATCTTGACGGCGCTCGACGCGCTTAAGGCGCAAGACCGGGAAATTTCGAAAAAGGCAATCGCCGCCAAATTGTTTCGCAACGGAGTGAAGCAGACGGAGCCGGTGGACCTCGGTTATCGCCTGCAGGCCGGCGAGCGCGTCGAGGCGCTCACACCCGAGTCGGGCAATGATGCTCTCGAAGTCTACCGCCATTCGACCGCGCATCTCCTGGCGGCGGCAGTTCTCGATCTCTTTCCGGGGACGAAGCTCGGCATCGGGCCTGCGCTGTTGGATGATCCGAAGGGCGGATTCTTCTACGATTTTCAGCGTGAGGACGGAGGACGATTCGTTCCGGAAGACCTGCCGAAGATCGAAAAGCGCATGCGCGATCTGATCAAGCGGAACCTCGAGTATAAACGGGTCGAGATGCTCAAGGCTGAAGCGCAAACGAAATTCGCAGCCATGGGCGAGCCGCTCAAATGCGAGTTGATCAAAGAGAAGGGCGGCGAGACGGTCAGTTGCTACACCATCGAAGGGACTCCCTTCGTGGATTTCTGCCTGGGACCGCATATTCCTTCGACCGGTAAGATCAAGGCCATCAAGCTGCTCTCGATTGCCGGAACGCATTGGAAGGGCGACGATTCGCGCCCGCAGATGCAGCGCATTTACGGCACCTCATTCTTCTCCGAGGACGAGCTCGCGAACTGGCTCAAACAGAGGGAAGAAGCGGAAAGGCGCGACCATCGCAAGCTCGGGGTGGAGCTGGACCTCTTCAGTTTCAGCGATGCCATCGGGCCGGGGCTCGTGCTCTGGCATCCGAACGGCGCTTTGATCCGGAAAATCATCGAGCAATTTCTCAATGATGAGCTCTATCGGCGCGGTTATAGCTTCGTCAATACTCCGCACATCACTCAATCAGAGCTCTTCCGTATCTCGGGTCATCTCGAGAATTACCAGGAAGGCCTCTATCCGCCGATGAAGGACAAGGAGAACGAGGCGATCGAGTATCGCATGAAGCCGATGAATTGCCCGTTCCACATCCAGATCTACAAGTCGCGGCAGCGTTCATACCGCGATCTGCCGCAGCGCTACGCCGAGTACGGGTCGGTCTATCGCTACGAACGTTCGGGTGTCCTGCATGGATTGTTGCGGGTGCGCGGGTTTACCCAGGATGATGCGCACATCTTCTGCGCGCCTGAGCAGTTGAAGGGTGAGATTTTTGCCTGTCTCGATCTGGTCGATTTTATTTTTAAAGCATTCGGCTTTGAATATAAGGCGGAATTATCAGTTCGCCATCCAACCGATCGTTCGAAGTATATCGGTCCTGATGAAGGCTGGAATCTGGCCGAGGCTGCATTGACCGATGCGTTGAATGAGCGCGGGCTGTCGTACGAGCGGATGGAAGATGAGGCGGCGTTCTACGGGCCGAAGATCGACTTCAAGGTCGTCGACGCGATTAAGCGGCTCTGGCAGCTTTCGACGATTCAGGTCGATTACAATCTGCCGCAGCGTTTCGGGATTGAATACATCGGTTCCGACAACCGGCCTCATCAGCCGATCATGGTGCATCGCGCTATTCTCGGCACCTTCGAGCGGTTTTTCGGGATTCTCATCGAGCATTACGCCGGTGCTTTTCCGGTCTGGCTCGCGCCGCTGCAGGCCATCGTTTTGCCGATCTCGGACCGGTTCAACGACAAGGCAGAGCAAGTCGCGCGCCAATTGTTTGCTGATGGGCATCGTGTGAGCGCGGATTTGCGCAGCGAAAAAATCGGGGCGAAGATTCGCGACGCAACTTTGAAGAAGATTCCGTTCATGCTCGTGCTCGGTGAGCGAGAGGCAGAAACCGATACGGTCGCAGTTCGTGACCGTATTCAGGGTGATACTGGCGCTGTCCCGGTAGCAGAATTCGGCGCCAGGTTGAGAGAGCTTGTCAAAATAAAAGGATGAGGGATGAAGGATGAAGGATGAAGGCGTGTGAGGAAGCCTTCATCCTTCATCCCTTATCCATCATCCTTTCATATAAAGGAGGTGAATCTATTAGCAACGGTTACCAAGGCGGTGGCGGTTATCGAGGACGCCGCGACACGCGCGGCCCCCAGGTACGTGTAAACGAGCGGATACGCACGAAAGAGGTGCGGGTGATTGATGAAGAAGGGCAGCAACTCGGAATAATGACACCACAACAGGCGATTGGGATAGCGAGAGAGCGGGGCTTTGACCTCGTGGAGGTCGCACCGCAAGCCAATCCGCCCGTCTGCCGGATTATCGACTTCGGCAAGTATCTATACGAACAGAAGAAGCGCGCGCACGAGGCGAAGAAGAAACAGGTTGTCATTGAAGTGAAAGAGATCAAGTTCCGCCCGGCGACTGATGAGCACGATTACAATTTTAAAATGAAACATGCCAGAGAGATTCTGGCAGATGGAAATAAGGTCAAGGCGACCGTCCGTTTCCGCGGACGTGAAATTACGCACAAAGACCTCGGTATAAATTTGTTAGAGAGGCTGGAGAAAGATTTGGCCGAAAACGGGATAATTGAATACAGACCCCGCTTCGAAGGAATGCAGGTGACTGTCGTCTTCGCGCCAAAACGAGAGAAATGAAGAGGGATTACGAAAAATACGAAAATAACGAAACAGACGAAAAAAAATTCTGACGTTTCGTTTATTTCGTTATTTTCGTTTGATTCGTAATCCTCCTTTTATAAATAGTGGAGAAGTTATTATGCCTAAATTGAAAACACACAGAGGAGCAGCGAAACGTTTTCGGGTGACAGCCACAGGAAAAATCAAGCGCGGCCATTCGCATGCGCGCCATATCCTGACCAAAAAGACAGCCAAGCGTAAGCGCCAGCTGGATATCGATGCGTTGGTATCGCCGAGCGATCAGGAACGGATCGAAGCGATGCTGCCGTATGGAAGAAATTAACATCAGATGTTAGATGCTGGATGCTAGATGCCAGTTAGAAAACCTAGAATCATTTACACGTTTTCTAACTGGCATCTAGCATCCAGCATCTAACAACTTTTTCTTAGGAGGGGGCATATGCCTCGCGTCAAACGTGGAAGTAAGCGCCTCGACAAACGCAAAAAGCTGGAGAAGCTGTCGAAAGGTTATCGAGGCACAAAGAGCAAACTCTACCGGTCGATGAAGGAATCGGTTGAACGCGGATTGAAGTTCGCTTACGTCGGCCGGAAAATCAAAAAGCGCGATTACCGGTCGCTCTGGATCATCCGCATCGGCGCTGCGGCGAGACTCAATGGGCTCAACTACAGCCAGTTTATCCATGGTCTCAAGGTCGCAGGGATAAATCTGGATCGAAAGATTCTGGCAGACCTCGCAGTTACCCAACCACAGGCCTTCGCCGAACTCGTGGGCTCGGCCAAGAAGGCATTGGCTTTGGACAACGCTTAAAAGATTACGAAATAAACGAAAATAACGAAATAAACGAAATATTAGCTATTTTTCGTTTATTTCGTTATTTTCGTTTATTTCGTAATCTCTGAAAAAGTTATGACAAATCGCTTAACAAAGTTACGGACGGATTTTGATCGGGAATTGGCCGAGGTTAGGACGGATGCCGCGGCTAGCGAATTGCGCGACCGCTGGGTTGGCCGCAAGAATGGATTGCTTGCCGCCGAGATGAAATCTCTCGGCAAGCTTTCCTCCGAAGAGCGGCGAACGGCAGGTCAACAGCTCAATGAACTGAAGGATTACGTCGAAGCAGAGATCGAAAAACTGCTGCAAGTCGTCGAACTGCGCCGAGTCGCTGAGCGGCTTGTTAAAGAGCGCATCGATGTCACCCTGCCCGGCCGCCGGATAATCGCCGGGCATCTGCATCCGATTACACTGCTTCGCCAAAAGGTGGAAGATATTTTCGTTTCCCTGGGCTATCACATCGAGGATGGTCCCGAGATCGAGACCGATTTCTATAACTTCGATGCACTCAATATCCCGGCAAATCATCCGGCGCGCAGTTGGCAGGACACATTTTATTTGAACGATCATCTTGCGCTGCGCTCTCAGACCTCGAACGTGCAGATTCACGCAATGCAGCGGCGCAAACCGCCCCTTCGCGTGATCGCACCGGGCAGAGTTTTTCGCCGTGATACTCCGGACGCAACGCACAACCCGATGTTCTTTCAGGTCGAAGGGCTGGTCGTCGATCGCGGAATCACGCTCGGCGATTTGAAGGGGACGATTGAAGAATTCGTCCATCGGATGTTCGGCCCGGAAATCAAGACAAGATTTCGCCCATCTTATTTTCCATTCGTCGAGCCCGGCGCGGAAAGCGATTTTCTCTGCTTCAAATGCGGCGGATCGGGTTGTCGCGTTTGTAAATCAGCCGGGTGGATTGAGATGGGTGGTTCAGGGATGGTCCATCCGAATGTCTTACGGACCGCGGGAATCGATCCGGAAGAATTTTCGGGCTTTGCTTTCGGATTCGGTCTCGACCGCCTCTGTGCAAAGATGTACGAGTTGGACGATATCAGGCTGCTCTATGAAAACGATGTAAGATTTCTGGAACAATTTTGATGAAAATCAGTTATCAGTGGCTCAAAAGTTTTGTCGATTTCGATCTCTCACCGCAGACGCTGAGGACAAAATTGACTATGGCGGGCCAGGCCGTCGATGCGGTCGAGGCCCACGGCGATGATTCCATTCTCGAATTCGATTTAACATCGAATCGGCCGGACTGTCTTTCACACCTGGGCATCGCGCGTGAGGTCGCGGCCGTTACCGGTAAACCCCTGAGAATGCCGGAAATTAAGCTCTCCGAATCGAATACCGAGACCGCAGAGGTGACCTCTGTCGAGATTCGCAATCCGGAGTTTTGCCCGCGTTACACGGCGCGTGTGATCAGAGGCGTGAAGATCGGGCCCTCACCAGGATGGCTCGTCAAACGCCTGGAGGCAATGGGGCAGCGGAGCGTCAACAATGTTGCGGACATCACGAATTTTGTTATGCTCGAGCTGGGACAGCCGCTGCACGCCTTCGATTTCGATCAGTTGAGAGGCAGGCAAATAATCGTGCGGACAGCGGCCTCCGGCGAAACGATGACCACGCTCGATGGAGAAGTGCGTGAGTTGACGCCGGAGATGCTGGTCATCGCCGATGGCGAAAGGGCAGTCGCCCTGGCCGGCATCAAAGGGGGGGAAGATTCGGGAATCAGCGAGTCGACCACCGATGTTTTATTGGAAGCGGCATATTTCGCCCCGGAGCAGGTTCGCGCGACGTCGAAGGCATTGGGGTTGAGCACGGAAGCGTCCTATCGTTTCGAGCGTGGAACCGATCCTGAAATAGTGCCGGCTGCTTCGGATCGGGCGGCGGCGATGATCGCGGAGATCGCCGGTGGCGAGGTGCTCAAAGAGATCATTGATAATTATCCATTAAAGAGCAAACGCAGCATGATCAGGTTTCGCGGTTCTCGTTATACCGCTTTGACCGGGATGGAGATCAAGCTTGGCGAGGCCGAGCGCATCTTGAGAGACCTCGGGTTTAAAGTCGAAGCTCAAGTCGAGTATGATTCGCTCATGGCAGTCGTTCCGACCTGGCGCGTCGATGTCAGGATCGAGGAAGACCTGGTCGAAGAAGTGGCGAGGATCGCCGGATACGATGAGGTGAAACCTTCTCTCCCCGGGAGCGCTGGCTCCGGCGCTTATCTGCCGGGTGAAGAATCGCGGCGTGTAGTGCGTCACGCGCTGACGGCGCTCGGTTATCACGAAGCGATCAGCTTTAGTTTCGTCAACCCCGGAGACGACGCAAGGTTGAGTGATTTGACAGATGACTCGCGGCTTATTTTGCAAAATCCGATCGACGAGACCCAGTCGGGGATGCGGACAACTCTACTGGGTGGGTTGCTGCGCGCCGTTCAGCATAATTTCAATTACGGCACTCGCAATCTCCGGCTATTCGAGATCGGGAAATGCTTCGTCAGATGTGAGGATGAGAGACCGCGCGAAATTGAAAGTCTCGCTCTGGTTGCCACCGGGGCACGGAATGAAGCCGACTGGCTTCAGGCATCAGCGCAGGTCGATTTCTATGATTTGAAAGGGGCGCTGGAGACTATTTTCGAGAGTTTGGGATTGCCCGGGATAGAAGCAGTTCCCGCGGAGAATATCAGCTATTTGCATCCTGGTCGTACTGCGATAATATCGGTGAGCGGCAGGGAGGCAGGAAGAATTGGCCAGCTGCATCCCGCAGTAGACGTGAGATACAAGTTCAAACAACCGGTCTTTGTCGCGGAGCTTGATTTCGAATCGCTGCTCGGGTCTGATCGAATCGATACACGCTATCGCCCGCTCCCAAAATTCCCTTCGGTCGTTCGTGATCTGGCTCTGCTAGTCGATACTGTAGTACAGTTTGCATCCCTCAAACGGGCGATTCTAGGGTTAAATATTAATGAACTGGTCAGTGTCAGGTTGTTTGATATATACAGTGGCAAAGGGTTGCCGTCGGGCAAGCATTCAATGGCGCTCTCGCTCTGTTATTGTGCCGTCGATCGGACATTGACCGATGAGGAAGTCAAAAATGCGCATGATCGCGTCGTTATGATGTTGAAACGTGATTTCGGCGCTGAGATTAGATGAAGGCTGTGCGAATAAAACAGGTATGAAAGCAGCAGGATTGGAAAAATTCTCACACCTGGAGGACAAGATTTACCGGACAGTCGAATTGTGCAAATCATTAAGGCGGGACAAGGAGATGCTGGGGCTGGAACTGGAAAAGGCGAGGCAGCAAATTAATGATCTGATGGCGGAGAATCTCCGGCTCGGAGAGCAGTCCGAACGACTGATCGAAGATCGTGAAGCATTGCGACTGAAAGTCGAGGCAATGCTCGATGCGATTGCCATGCTCGAGATGGAAGCCGAATCGGTAAAGAAGTAGTTGAGTGCCCATTATGGATATGCAAGGGAACACGGTTAATGTGAAGATCTACAATCAGACATACAGTATCCGCGCCGGCGACGGCAATGTCGAGCGGACACAGCAATTGGCTGAATTGGTGGATCAAAGAATGCGAGAAATTGCACAGGGAGCTTTGACTGCCGATTCCCTCAAAGTTGCAATCCTTGCTGCCCTCCATATAGCCGACGAACTGGATAAAGCCAACAGCAACTTTGAAGAATTGAATAGAGCGCTCTCACTGCGCAGCGCCGAATGCGCGGAACTGCTCGATCAATTGCTGAAATCCAATATGTAGTAGTGCGGAGAGATGTTAAAAAGATATTTCCTATTTACTCTGATAATCATTACCTCACTTGCAAATTTGCAGTTCAATGCCCCGGCGCAGCGTAAAATCTCCAAACCAATCGGAGAATTCGGCAATGTCGAGGCGATAACCGCCGCGCAATTAAAAGATTATCTCTATTTCATCGCTTCTGACGAGATGGAAGGTCGCGACACTCCATCACGAGGTCTCAATCTGACGGCAAAATTTTTAGCCCTCAACCTCTCGCGTTGGAATCTCAAGCCACTCGGTAGAGATGGAACTTTTTTTCAAAAGTTCCATCTCAACCGCCGGCAGTTACTCCCCGCACAAACTATGGCCACCCTCAACGACCGGAGCTTTAAACTCGGAGAGGATTTCATCGTACAACCCCAGGGAGGAAGCGCGAGCGGGGGCCTCGTCTACGTCGGTCATGGAATGATCGTCAAACGGAAAAAGATCAATCCGTATATCGGGATCGATGTCAAAGATAAAATTATGATAGTCGCCGATGCCTATCCGAGCGGGGTAACCGATAACGATCTCAAAGGAACGATCGGGGAAGATTTCGATTATCCCGCAAACTACGGGCGCGCGCATGGCGCGCAAGGAATGATTATCGTTCCCAATGCCTCGACGCTTCATTTTTGGGATCAGCGTTATCAGGAACTATTGACCATGTCGCAACCCACCCCGGAAACTCCGCAGACAGGCGGTCTCCCGGCGATTATCGCATCGGCGATGATGGTCGATGCCGTCTTCGCGGGAGAGAAACTGGATTCCGAGGCGATCAGAAAAGAGATGGAGGAAGGCACCTTCAGTCCATCTTTCGATTTGAGTGGCGGCAAGCGGGCAGAATTCCGCGTGGGCATAAAGAGCGAAAAAATCGCCACGCAAAACGTAGTTGCTGGCCTGGAGGGGAGCGATCCGGTGCTTAAAAATGAATATGTCGCACTGGGCGCACACTACGATCATGTCGGCAATTCGATTCTCGGCGGCTGTTTGCCGGTGGGTGATGACACGATCTGCAACGGCGCTGATGATGACGGATCTGGCACAACCGCCCTGCTCGCAATTGCCGAAGCCCTGGCCCATGGAAGTCGTCCGAAACGTTCGATCATTCTCGTCTGGCATGCAGGAGAGGAGAAGGAGTTGTGGGGGTCTGAATACTTCACCCAGAATCCGCCGGTGCCCATCGATCGAATCATTACACAATTGAATATCGATATGATTGGCCGGAGCAGAAAAGAAGGGGACACGAATCCGCTGAACCGGAACCTGACCGGGCCAAACGAGATTTTTGTCATCGGCTCGAAGCTCATGAGCGCCGATTTAGGGGAGTTGAGCGAGCGAGTAAATCGTTCATTTCTCAAGTTGAAATTCAATTATATGCATGATGCTCCTGGGGATCCCGAGCGGCTTTTCTATCGCAGCGACCATTATAAATATGCGCTCAAAGGCATCCCGATCATTTTCTATTTCGATGGCATCCATGAAGATTATCATCGCCCCACCGATCATCCAGATAAAATCGATTATCGTAAGATGGAAATGGTAACGCGCACGATTTATGCTACTATGTGGGTGCTTGCCAATGGCCCGAACCGTCCAAAGGTAAATAAATTGGTTAATGGGACATATTCGGAAAATTGAGGCTTACAGATATAAGATTTTATTTATCAGATATTTAGGTAGAGCAAGTTAAAGAATTATCTTTCACTAATCAACTACTGCCACTCGTCTTGCCAATAACCTTCTTATAGTTCCTTTAATTTCGTAGAGCGGTCAATCGTTTGATTATTTTTGGCAAATTTCACAACGACAGGATAAACTTATAAGTAAAATTGAATTTAGTTTCTGTGCGGTGTCCTTGTCTTTCTAACTAACGTATCAGATGTTTCGATATTTTTAGGCCTTGCTAGGGGGAGGAAGCCAATGACTGCAAAGACAGACCAACTTGCCTTCAAGCATGCTCCAGTTGCGATGGCATATGTCAGGTCGGATTTTAAATTTTTAAGAGGTAATCCCTCATTTTGTCGTCTTCTCGGTTATAACGCAAAAGAACTAAAGTCGTTGACACTTGCCGACGTCACTTATAGTGATAATGGCAGGCGAACGAGTGAGATCTATGACGGCCTGATGGACGGCAACTCAGTTCAAATCAAATTCCGGACGAAGGACGGAGAGATCGGCTGGGGTTCTGTTTCTCTTACACCGATCAAAAACTCAATCTTAGCTTCTCTTTACGGGATTGTGGTGATCGAGGATATCACCGAATACAAGCGAGCGGAGAAGGATCAGGAACGCAAGCACACCGAAGATGAGCTGGCAGACTTCTTCGAAAACGCGATGATCGGATTTCACCGGGTCGGGCCGGACGGTTATGTCCTTTCGGCGAACAATGTGGACCTTGATCTTCTCGGTTGCACCCGAGAGGAGTTCGTCGGCCATCACGTTTCCGAATTCCATGTCGACCCGCAATTGCTGGCCGACATTTTTCTCCGTTTGAAGAGCGGCGAGAACATTCACAACTTCGAAGTACCGGTGCGATGTAATGATGGGTCGATCAAGTGTGTGCTGCTCGACTCGAGCGTTGTTTGGGAGGACGGAAAATTTCTCTATACCAGATGTTTTACGCGCGACATCACCGAACGCAAAAAGGAGGAAGCGGCGCGCCGGGAATTGGATATCAGCAGGCGCAAGCAGGTGGAAGAGGCATTGCGAGAGAGTGAATCACTATTCCGCACTTTGACCGAGACGACCACGGCGAGCATCTATATTTATCGTGGAAATCGTTATATTTACGTTAATCCCACTGCCGTGGCCAGGACAGGTTTTACTTCCGAAGAGTTGATGAGCATGAAAGTCTGGGACATTATGCACCCGGATTACCGGAGGATCGTCAGAGCATGGTTCAGGTCGAGGAACAATGGGGCAATTAATCCGGGCTCGCGTTATGAGCTCAAAATAATTACTAAATCGGGCAGTGAGCTTTGGAGTGAGGTCGTTACGACACCGATTATCTTCGAAGGTCAGCCTTCTATCATGGTGACCAGTTTCGATATCACGGATCGCAAGAGGGCTGAAGAATCACTGCGCGAGAGCGAGACGAGGAACCGGGCGATCCTCAGAGCGATTCCGGACCTGATGTTTCTCATGAGCAACGATGGGGTTTATCTGGACTACCACGCAAAGGATCATAGCCATTTGATCACCCCTCCCGAACAATTTCTCGGAAAAAGTTATCGGGAAGTGCTGCCGCCGCACATGATCGGCCCATTCGACCGCTGTTTTGAGCAGGTGCGAAATTCCGGCGGACCGGTGTTCGTTGAGTATTCGCTTCAGATAGGTGAGAGAGCCGGCTACTATGAAGCTCGGGTCGTCAGTTGCGACCGCGATCGAGTTTTGGCGATTGTCCGCGACATTACTGAGCGCAAGCAGGCTGAAGAACGACTACGGCGATTTTTTGATCTGCCGCTTGTTGGGATGGCTATTACTTTACCGGATCGCCGATTTGTCACTGTTAATCAAAAACTGTGCGATATGCTTGGTTATGACGAGGAAGCGCTGAATGGGATGAGCTGGGTTGATGTGACGCATCCCGATGATGTCGCGGAGAACATCCGCCTGCTGGACCAGACATTGACGGGGGAGACTGAGGGTTACAAGATGGATAAGCGGTTTATCCACCGTAATGGCCAGGTTGTTTATACCAGCATATCCGCCCGATGTGTGCGCAGGGAGGACGGGTCGGTCGACCGTCTGGTCTTGATTGTCCAGGACATTAGCGAACGCAAGCGCACAGAGGAGGCTCTGCGGAAAAGTCATGAACAGGTTCAGGACCTGGCGGGGAAATTGATCGTTGCGCAGGAAGAAGAACGTAAGTATATCGCCCGGGAACTGCATGACGATCTGATTCAAAAGGTGGCCGGACTGGCCATCTGCCTGGGCAAGCTCGATCGCCATCTTCCGCAATCCGATAAATCTATTCGCAGCCAGATCATCAAACTTGAGAATCGAATCTCCGAGCTGTCGGTACAGCTCCGTCGTCTGTCTCATGAGCTTCACTCGTCTACGCTTGAGCATGTCGGATTGGCGGCGGCACTGAAATTGTACTGTTCCGAATTTTCAGAGCAGGAGGGGATCACAGTGACCATCGATATCGAGGACGGTATCGAGCCGGTATCGGCAGAGGCATCTTTATGTCTCTACCGAGTGACCCAGGAGGCCTTGCGTAATATTGCCAAGCACTCGGGCGCAAAACTGGCTGAAGTTTCGCTCGCCGGGGCAGGCCAGGGACTCGAACTTTCTATTGCAGACCATGGCACCGGGTTCGATCCTGATAAGGAGAAGGGCCGCCTCGGTCTCGGTCTGGTGAGCATTGAAGAGCGAGTCAAGCTGATGCACGGAAACTTCGAAGTCAACTCGAAACCCGGCGCCGGAACCACCCTGAGAGTGAGTGTTCCTCTGCTTTGAATTGAAATATACTGATAGCCTTTACGAAAATATTTTCCGATTTATCCGACTGAGCAGGTCTTCTTCACCGGTTATGGGAAATATCAGATATCATTTGATCTATGGAAAATGTTATCCTTAATCTGTCTAGCCGATCATTTCGATACAAACGTATTCTCCCCCAGCCACTTTAGTGGTGATTGTTCTAAGAAGAATCAATTGATACCGAACGACTGAGAACTGACCGCTGTTTTTTTTAAGCTTCGTTCAGTCGCTCTGGTGACACATAGAAACAATGCAAAAGTGGCATGGAGTTCAAGCTTTAGCTTGTTTCCCTTATATAAAGCGGAAATTTGAAACCACAAGCTGAAGCTTGAACTCCATGCCGCTTATCAAACAATGGAAATCGTTTTGAGTCCCGGGTTTAGCCGGTCTCTGAGAACGATCTCCTGAGGAGAAAATGGAGCTGCTTTATAACCCGGACCTCATGGCGGAAGAGGAGATCAAAAAGACATTTGTTGCCCGTCAATCACTGGTCAATGAGCTGGTCTCACTCATCGAAAAGCAACCGCAAGAGGCAGGAATACAGCATGTCATGATCCTCGGACCACGTGGAATGGGTAAAACGACTCTTCTGCTGATGGTCAAGTTTGCGGTAAATGACTCTGGATTGGCGGATCGCTGGCTGCCGATTAAATTCCCGGAAGAGTTGTATGGTGTCTATGACCTCGCGGATTTCTGGGTCGAAACCCTCGGCCTGATTGCAGCCGAAACTGCTGATGAACAACTACGCCAAAATGCTAAACAGCTTAAGCTGGAACACCCGAATAATGATGAGTTACAGAATGTTGCCCTGGCGGCAATAAAAGAGTGGGGACTTCAAAACAACAAGCGCTTACTCCTGCTCGTCGAGAATTTCGATCAGATTCTCAAACAGGTCGAAGGCAATCACGACAGCTCCCGTTTACGCGATGTTCTTGTGCATGAAAAGTCTATCTTCCTCATGGGTGGAGCTACATCTCTCTCCCATAAGAAACGGGCGAACAATCACGCACTTGACGACCTCTTTAAGATTTATTCCCTTGATGAATTGAAATTCGAGCAGACGCAAAACCTGCTTCGCTCTCGTGCGGAAGTGGACCAAATTCCGGATTTTGTAGAAAAGCTCGGGGCGAATCACAGCCGGTTACGCGCGCTCGAATATTTCACCGGTGGCAACCCGAGGCTCGTTCTCATTCTCTACCGGGTTGTCAGACAGACTGATTTATCCGAAGTGCGGATCGCTCTCGAAAAGCTTCTTGATGAGGTCACGCCTTATTACAAAGCCAAAGTAGAGACCTTGCCCGCACAGCAGCGAAAAATCGTCGATCATATTGCACGGGTCTCGAGCGAAACGAAAGAAGCTCTTTCACCCAAGGAGATCGCCGGCGCCTTAAGGCTGCCCCCCAATCAGGTCAGTTCGCAACTCAAGCGTCTTTCCGGACTCGGTTATGTGCGGTCTGCGAACTTACGCGGACGCAGTTCGTATTACACACTCTCTGAGCCGCTTTATGCCATCTGGCATCAAATGCGGTTTGGCCGGGACGACCGGCTACGGATTCACCGATTGATTACTTTTCTGCGGATCTGGTATGAGTTCGAGGAGATCGGACCGGAAAGTTACTACGATCACATCCATGCGATGACAGCTGTC
>Ga0081455_10005501_pt1 | contig 13881 bp, 16 predicted proteins | sample TabmetS3T2R1_FD_70207 | JGI IMG/M metagenome (GOLD analysis project Ga0081455, IMG submission 70207) | Tabebuia heterophylla rhizosphere microbial communities from the University of Puerto Rico - S3T2R1 | ecosystem: Host-associated > Plants > Roots > Rhizosphere ... | reverse complement strand
GAGGCCGCAGAAACTGATGTTCGTGGCTTCGCCCTCTCAGTCATTTGCTTCGCAAATGACAGCTCTCCCTCACGGGAGAGCACGTGCCGGCGTTTGCTACGGTCTGAACGTGTAGAGCACGTACGCCAGCAACAACCCGAACCACGGCAGCGCGAGCCCGATCGCCAGCGCGATCACCACCGAGCGCGTATCGCTGCCCAGCTTGGCGGCAAGCTTCAGCCCGAAGCTCATCTCCCACGCCGCCCACGCGAGCAGGAAGCCCAGAATGAAGGCGTAGATGCTGTAGCCCGCTTGGTTGGTGAAATGCAGGCCGAGCGCGAAGCTGAACGCAAGCCCCCAGAACTGCGCTTGCGCCGTCGCTGGGAGCTTGCGGGGATTGGGAAGTCTCACGCTTCACAGTCATTCTGGGCGCGCGGAGCGCGGCCCGGAATCCAGGGGCTACAAGCGCCGTGCTTCGTCACCCCCTGGATTCTGGGCGCCGCCTCCGGCGGCCCCAGAATGACTGAGGGTGTGGTGCGCACGTGCTCAACTAAATGAGTTTGCTCATCGCGACGGCCGTGTCGGCCATGCGGTTCGAGAAGCCCCATTCGTTGTCGTACCAGGAGAGCACCGACACGAACTTGCCTTCCATGACCTTGGTTTGGTCCATGTGGAAGATCGACGAGCGCGGGTCGTGGTTGAAGTCCATCGACACGTTCGGATCCATGGTAAAGCCCAAGATGCCTTTCAGCGGGCCGGCTTCGGCCGCGGCTTTGATCGCGGCGTTCACTTCTTCCTTCGTCGTCGCCTTCTTGGCGATGAACTTGAAGTCGACGACCGAGACGTTCGGCGTCGGCACGCGGATCGAGATGCCGTCGAGCTTGCCTTTGAGATCGGGGATGACGAGGCCGATCGCCTTCGCGGCGCCTGTGCTGGTCGGGATCTGGTTCAGCGCCGCGGCGCGGGCGCGGTAGAGATCCTTGTGCAGCGTGTCGAGCGTCGGCTGGTCGCCGGTATAGGCATGGATGGTCGTCATGAAGCCGTGCTCGATGCCGACGGCGTCGTTCAGCACCTTGGCCACCGGCGCGAGGCAGTTGGTCGTGCACGAGGCGTTGGAGACGACCTTGTGGTCCTTGGTGAGCTTGTCGTGGTTGACGCCGTAGACCACTGTGAGGTCGGCATTGTCGGCCGGGGCCGAGACCAGCACGCGCTTGGCGCCGGCAGCCAGGTGGGCCGACGCCTTGTCCTTCGACGTGAAGATGCCGGTGCATTCGAGCGCGATGTCGACACCCAGTTCCTTGTGCGGCAGCTTGGAGGGATCGCGCTCGGCGGTGACCTTCATCTTGCCGCGGCCGACGTCCATGGTGTTGCCGTCGACCTTCACCTCACCCGAGAAGCGGCCGTGCACGGAGTCGAAGCGCATCAGGTGGGCGTTGGTCTCGACCGGCCCGAGATCGTTGATCGCCACCACCTCGATGTCCTTGCGGTCCGATTCGATGATCGCCCGCAGAATGTTGCGGCCGATGCGCCCGAAGCCGTTGATTGCTACCCGAACTGCCATTTCACCCTCCGTTGTGCCTGAGCCGGCGCGCCGCCTCGGCGATCGCTTCCGCCGTGATGCCGAAATGCTTGTACAGGTCGGCGGCCTTGGCGGAAGCACCAAAGCCTTTCATGCCGACAAAACTGCCCCGCGTTCCCAGCCAGCGCTCCCAGCCGAATCCGGCTGCCGCTTCGCAGGCGACCCGCACAGTACCGTCAGGACCCAGCACCTGCCCGCGATATGTGTCGTCCTGAGCGGCGAACAATTCCCACGATGGCATGGAGACGACAGTCGCAGAAATCCCGTCCTTGGCGAGCAGATCGCGCGCGCCGAGGGCAAGCTGGACCTCCGAGCCGGAGGCGATCAAGCGAACATCGGCAGAGGGTTCGCCTGCCAGAATATAGGCGCCGCGCGTGCTGCTGTTGCCCTCTCCGGCCTCGCGCACGGTCGGCAGGTTCTGGCGCGTCAGCACGATGACGGTAGGCTTGTGCTTCGACTCGAGCGCGATCTGCCAGCATTCCGCAGTCTCGATCGCGTCTGCCGGACGCAGCACCTGCAAGCCGGGGATGGCACGCAAGGCCGCCAGGTGCTCGATCGGCTGGTGCGTCGGTCCATCTTCGCCCAGGCCGATGGAGTCGTGGGTCATCACATAGATGACCCGCAGCCCCATCAATGCTGCCAAGCGGATGGAGGGGCGACAATAATCCGTGAAAGCGAGGAACGTGCCGCCATAGGGGATGATGCCGCCGTGCAGCGCCATGCCGTTCATGGCGGCACACATCGCATGCTCGCGAATGCCGTAATAGACATAGCGGCCGGCGCCATCGCCCCGCGTCACCGGCTTCAGCGATGCGGTCTTGGTGTTGTTCGAGCCGGTGAGATCGGCCGAGCCGCCGACTGCATCCGGCAGCACGGGATTGATGACCTCGAGCACTTCCTGGCTCGACTTGCGCGTGGCCCAGCTCGGCTTATCGGTCGCGACCTTGGTCTTGAACGCTGCGATCGCCTCGCCGACCTCCGGGGGAATGTCGCCCTTGAGCCGGCGATCGAGCTCGGCGCGGTCGGCATCGGCCATCGCGGCATGACGCTGCATCCATTTGCGCCGCGCCGACTTGCCGCGCGCGCCGATCTTGCGCCACGCCGTGAAGATCGGTTCGGGGATGTCGAACGGCGGGTAGGGCCAGCCGAGCTTCTCGCGCGCTCCGGCGATCTCGTCCTTGCCCAGGGGAGAGCCATGCGTGGCCGCCGTGCCGGCCTTGGTCGGCGCGCCAAAGCCGATCACCGTCTTGCAGGCGATCATCGACGGCTTGTCGGTGACGTTGCGCGCCTTGCGGATGGCGCGCGTCACCGCGTCCGGATCGTGACCGTCGACGGACTGCACGTGCCAGCCGGCGGCTGCGAAGCGCTTCTTGTGGTCCTCGGACGTCGAGAGCGAGGTCGGGCCATCGATCGAGATGCCGTTGTCGTCGAACAGCAGGATCAGGCGGCCGAGCCCCAGATGGCCGGCGAGCGTGATCGCCTCCTGGCCGATGCCTTCCATCAGGCAGCCGTCGCCTGAGATCACATAGGTATAGTGATCGACCATCTCGCGACCGAAGCGCTCCGCCAGCAGGCGCTCGGCAAGCGCGAAGCCGACCGCATTGCCCAGCCCCTGGCCGAGCGGACCTGTCGTGGTCTCGATGCCGGCGGCGTGGCCGTATTCGGGGTGGCCGGCGGTGCGGCTGCCGAGCTGGCGGAATCGCTTCAGCTCGTCGAGCGGCATGTCGGCGTAGCCGGTGAGATACATCAGCGAATAGAGCAGCATCGACCCGTGACCGGCCGACAGGATGAAGCGGTCGCGGTCGGGCCAGCTCGGCTCGGACGCGTCGAACTTCAGGAACTTGGAGAAGAGGACGGTCGCGACGTCGGCCATGCCCATGGGCATGCCGGGGTGGCCTGAGTCCGCCTGCTGCACGGCGTCCATGGCCAGCGCCCTGATGGCATTCGCCATATCGCGACGGGCGGCGGTTTGTTCATTCATTGGGATAGCGCCGTATGAGTTTTCGGGGAGGCGCGCATTGGGATAGCGCCGTATGAGTTTTCGGGGAGGCGCGCAACATGCCGACCGCATTTTCAGGCGTCAATGCGCAAAAGCGGTGACACGATCCAGATGTTGCGTTCGTTGATGCTCCACAGGGTCAACATGTTGACCGGGCGCGGCTGCTGCACTTATTCTTAGCGCATGGAGCAGGTGCAGCCGGCAGCAATGTCCAAGGCAACCAGCGCGAGGGACCGCGTGGACAACGCGCTGAGCCGGCTGGAGGCGATGGTGGACGAGCGGTTGCGTGCGGAGGCAGCTCGTGCCGACGACCTCGCCAAGCGCCTGGGCAAGCTCGAGCGGCAACACGATGAACTGAAGAAGGTGGCAATGGAGGTCGAGGGTCGCCTGGAGCGGGCGATGGAGTACATCCGATCGCTACTGGCGGCTGATCAGAAGTGACAGCGAAGTCGCCATCTCGGGGCCTCGAGATGGCAGTATAAAAGAGTCGAACCCCCTCAACGCCCGACAAGGGCGCAAGAACAGGAGTAGCGGATAATGCCGCAGGTCTCGATCCAGATCGCCAATCGTACCTACGAACTCGCTTGCGGCGACGGCGAGGAAGAGCGCGTCCAGCAACTGGCCGCCTATGTCGACGAGAAGGTCAACGAGCTGCGCAAGCAGTTGCCGGGCGCGCCGGAATTCAAGCTGGTGGTGTTTGCCGCGCTTATCCTGGCGGACGAAAGCCACGAGGCGCGCGGCCTTGCCAAGGCTGCCGAAAGCGCCCGCGCCAGCGCCACGGACGGTGCTGATACATTGGCGATAGCGCTCGAGGATCTCATCACCTCGCGCGTCGACAAGATGAGCAAGAAGGTGAGCGGCGCGGCCTGACGACTTCAAGGCGGCCGATCTTCGTCCACGTTGCAGCGCCCGTCCCGAGTGCCTAGATTGGCCGTGGGGCGGAGTTCTGCGCGGCGCGAGGTTTGCTCAAAAACCCCGGGGCCAATAAAGATCTCCTGGGAGCTGTCCCTGGCCTTGGCCGTGGCCTCGGCTACACGGTGCCCACCTGCTTTTGCAGGCCTTGGAGGTTTTTACGACCACGGCCCATCGTGGAGCCGCCCCACTTTGCCTCCTGCCATGCCATGACGTTGCTCGACGACAAGCGCGCACTGCGCAGCGCCATGCTCGCCCGACGCAGCGCGCTGAGCGAAGGCGAGCGTCAGGCTGCGGCCGAGGGATTGCTGGCCATGTTCCAGCAGGAGAAGCCGTTTGCGACGCCAGCCGTGGTCTCAGGCTTCTGGCCGATCAAGGAGGAGATCGATATCCGGCCGTTGATGGGCGAGCTGTTCGCTGCCGGCTGCCGCCTGGCGCTGCCCGTCGTGCAAGGGCGCGGCAAGCCGCTCCTGTTTCGCGCCTGGCGGCCCGGCGATCCGCTGGAAGCAGGCGTATTCGGCACGCTGCAACCTTCGGCCGCGCAGGAGGCCGTCGAGCCGGACGCCCTGATGGTGCCGCTCCTGGCCTGCGATCAGGATGGCTGGCGCCTCGGCTATGGCGGCGGATTCTACGATCGGACGCTGGCAGGCTTGCGCGGGCGACGCCTGGTGAGGGCGATCGGCGTGGGCTTCAACAACCAGGTGGTGCCCGAGGTTCCGCACGGACCGGACGATCAGCGACTCGATTGGCTGTTGACCGACAAGCGTGCTTGCGCCTTTGTCTGACGGATGAAGGTTCTGTTCTGTGGCGACATCGTTGGTCGGGCGGGCCGCGATGTCGTGACCAAGGAAGTGCCGCGGCTGCGGCGCGAGCTGGGGCTCGATTTCGTTGCGGTCAACGGCGAGAACGCCGCTGCAGGCTTCGGCATCACGGCCAAGATCTGCGCCGAGCTCCATCAAGCGGGCGTCGACTGCATCACGACCGGCAACCATGTCTGGGACCAGCGCGAGATTCTGCCCTATATCGCCCAGGACAAGCGCCTGCTGCGCCCGATCAATTTCCCGCCGGGCACGCCCGGCTGGGGCGCCAACCAGTTCCAGACGGCGCGCGGCCAGAAGATCGTGGTGCTGAACGTCATGTGCCGGCTGTTCATGGATGCGCTCGACGATCCGTTCCGCGCTGTCGATGCCGAGCTCTCCAAGTACACTCTGGGCGGCTCGGCGCATTTCATCCTGGTCGATGTGCACGGCGAGGCGACCAGCGAGAAGCAGTCGATCGGCCACTATTGCGATGGCCGTGTCTCCGCGGTGCTGGGCACGCACAGCCATATCCCCACCGCCGACACCTGGATCTTGCCGGGCGGCACCGCCTATCAGACCGATGTGGGCATGTGCGGCGACTACGACTCGGTGATCGGGATGAAGAAGGAGATCGCCGTCCAGCGCTTCGTGCGCAAGGTGCCCGGCGAGCGGCTTGCGCCGGCGGAAGGCGAGGGCACGCTTTGCGCCGCCGTGGTCGAAACCGACGACCGGACGGGGCTGGCGCGGTCAATCCGCCCGGTCAGGCTGGGGGGGCGCCTCCCACCTGCGGGCTGAATGCAGCATCTTGTATGCCGCGGGACGACTGCTCCGCTATTAGCGGTAGCCGAAGAGCCTCGTTGACGGCTTGGGGAAAAAGCGGCATCGTTTTGATGTTAAAGGATTTTTCGCCGCGCTGGCGATCTGTCTTCAAGGTTAGAGGGGGCGTCGGAATCTAGGTTCCGACGTTTTTTAGCGGGGGCTTCGGCCCCCGCCTTTTTTTGTGATCAGAGCCTGTGGCACAGTCTCTAACACTCCCAAAGCCCACGAGAAGTGGTATAGGCGGCCCATCACATCACTGAATCTGGTCGATCGAGCGATGGCGGGCCATTCGCAATTCAAGAACATCATGCACCGCAAAGGGCGCCAGGACGCCCAGCGGGCCAAGATCTTCACCAAACTGATCCGCGAAATCACGACCGCGGCACGGCTGGGCTCGCCCGATCCCAATGCCAATCCGCGGCTTCGCGCTGCGGTAATCGCGGCGCGCGAGGCCAACATGACGCGCGATACGATCGATCGCGCCATCAAGCGCGGCTCCGGTGCGGGGGCTGACGAAACCTACGACGAGGTACGCTACGAGGGCTATGGCCCGGGCGGCGTTGCGCTGATCGTCGAAGCGCTCACCAACAACCGCAACCGGACGGCGGGCGAGATGCGCTCGATCTTCACCAAGCACGGCGGCAACCTCGGCGAGTCCAACAGCGTGTCGTTCATGTTCGACCGGCTGGGCGAGTTCCGCTTTCCGCTCGGCGTCGGCACCGCCGACGAGGTCCTGGAAAAGGCGATCGAAGCCGGCGCCGATGACGTGGTGAGCGGCGAGGGACCTGATGGCATGCACGAGATCTACTGCGCCCAGGAGAGCTTCAATACGGTGCGCGAGGCACTGGAGAAGTCGCTGGGGCAGCCCAACGTCGCCAAGCTGACCTGGCGGCCGAAGACCACGACGCCGGTCGAAGGCGACGCTGCTCAGACGCTGCTCGATTTGATCGCCGCCCTGGAAGACAACGACGACGTCCAGAACGTCTACGCCAATTTCGAGGTGTCGGACGACGCTCTGGCGAAGTTTGCGGCCTGAAGCGCCGACATGAGACTGATCGGCCTCGACCCCGGTCTGCGACTGACCGGATGGGGCGTGATCGAAGTCGAGGGCAATCGATTGCGCCACGTCGCGCACGGCGTCGTCCGGGTCTCGGCATCGGGGCCCCTGGCCGGTCGTTTGCGCGAGCTGTTCGACGGTGTCGCCGCCATCGTCGAGGCGCAGCAGCCGATCGAGGCGGCCGTCGAGGAGACTTTCGTGAACGTCAATCCCGGGTCGACCCTGAAGCTCGGCCAGGCGCGTGGCGTCGTCATGCTTGCTCCGGCGCGAGCCGGCCTGCCGGTGTTCGAGTACGCCGCCAACCTGGTCAAGAAGTCCATCACCGGTGTCGGCCATGCCGACAAGCGTCAGGTCGCCATGATGATCGGCCGCCTGCTTCCCGGTGTCGAAGCGGAGAGCGACGCAGCGGACGCTCTGGCGGTCGCGATCTGCCACGCCCACCATAGGGCCACCGCCAAGCGGGTGGAGGCAGCGCTTTGATCGCCAAGTTGAAGGGAGTGGTGGATTCGGTGGATGTCGACAGCGCCGTCGTCGACGTCGGCGGTGTCGGCTACCTCGTCGCCGCCTCGGCGCGCACCTTGCGGGCGCTGACTGCCGGCGACGCGGTGACGGTGCTGGTCGAGACCATCGTGCGCGAGGATGCCATCTCGCTCTACGGCTTCCTCGAGGCCGCCGAGCGCGACTGGTTTCGCATCCTGACCACGGTGCAGGGAGTCGGTGCCAGGGTTGCCCTGTCGATCCTATCGACGCTGTCGCCCGACGAGATCGCGCGCGCGATCGCTGCGCAAGATCGCGCCACGCTCAGCCGACCGGCCGGCGTAGGGCCCAAGCTCGCCGCGCGACTGGCGACGGAGCTCAAGGACAAGGCCGCGGCCTTCGGCGTTGCGCCGGTGGCCAAGGTTGCCGAGGCTGCGGCCCCCATGGCGGCAGGCTCGGTCAACGAGGATGCCGTCTCCGCCCTTGTCAATCTCGACTACAAGCGGGTCGAGGCGTTCGGCGCCGTCGCCCGCGTGACACAGCGGCTGGGACCTGAGGCGAGGCTCGATGCCGTGATCCGCGCCGCCTTGCAGGAGCTGGCCCGATGAGCGACGCCGATCGCCTGGTCGCGTCCAAGCGCGCGGAGGAAGACGCTGCCGAGCTGGTGCTGCGGCCGCAGACCCTCGACGACTTCATCGGCCAGAAGCAGGTGCGGGAGAACCTGAAGATCTTCATCAAGGCCGCGAGGGCGCGCAGCGAAGCGCTCGACCATGTGCTGTTCCATGGACCGCCCGGGCTCGGCAAGACGACGCTGGCGCAGATCGTCGCGCGCGAGATGGGCGTCGGCTTTCGCGCCACGTCAGGGCCGGTGATCCAGAAGGCCGGCGACCTCGCCGCCCAGCTCACCAACCTGCAGCCGCATGACGTGCTGTTCATCGACGAGATCCATCGGCTCAATCCCGCAGTCGAGGAGATCCTCTATCCGGCGATGGAGGACTTCCAACTCGATCTCATGATCGGCGAGGGGCCGGCGGCGCGCTCGGTGCGCATCGAGCTGCCACCCTTCACCCTGGTCGGCGCGACCACGCGTTCGGGCCTGATGACTCGGCCGCTGCGCGAACGCTTCGGCATCCCGCTGCGCCTGGTGTTCTACGAGCCGGCAGAGCTCGAGACCATCGTGCACCGCGCGGCGCGCGTGCTGCAGCTGAGGATGGCGAAGGATGGCGGCGCAGAGATCGCCAGGCGCTCGCGCGGCACGCCGCGCGTCGCCAACCGGCTGCTGCGCCGCGTGCGCGATTTCGCGGCAGTGGGCGAAGAGGCGGTGGTCGATGCTCGAGTGGCCGACGACGCATTGACGCGGCTCGAGATCGACGCGCGCGGACTCGACGCCATGGATCGGCGCTACCTCGCCTGCATCGCCGAGAACTATGGCGGCGGGCCGGTCGGGGTGGAGACGCTGGCGGCGGCGCTCTCCGAGCAGCGCGATGACATTGAGGATGTGATCGAGCCTTATCTGATGCAGCTCGGCCTGCTGATGCGCACGCCGCGCGGGCGGCTTCTCTCTGAAGGCGGCTACCGCCACCTTGGGGTGGCGATGCCCAAGGAACAGCAACGCCAGCTCGATCTGCTCGCCAATGATGGCCCGACGGAGGACGCGTGAGCGCGCCGGCCTATGCGCCCTCTGGCCACCTCGTCGACGGCGCCCATGTGCTGCCGCTCAGGATCTACTACGAGGACACGGATGCCGCCGGCATCGTCTACTACGGCAACTGGCTGCGCTTCTTCGAGCGCGGCCGCACCGAGTTCCTGCGGCTGCTGGGTCAGGAGCACAGTGCGCTGCGAGAGGCGCGCGGCATCAACTGGGTCGTGCGCCGCTGCACCATCGACTACCTGAGGCCGGCACGGCTCGACGAGACGATCGAGATCGTCACAACCTGCGGCGAACTGCGCGGCGCCTCCATCGACATGATCCAGCACGCTCGCCGCGAAGGGCAGATCCTGGTTCGAGCTGAGCTGGTCGCCGCCTGCATGGGTCCCGATGGTCGGCCTGTCCGGCTGCCGGCCGAGCTGCGGGCCGCAATCGCGTCGGTCGCGGCGGCCGCCTCGCCCCGCTCACGCCATATTCGGGTATAACGCTTTGAACCAACGGAGATATTAATGGACGCGTTTGCGCAGGTCGCCGGGACCCCCCTCGGCGGCAGCACGGGACCGATCGACATGTCGGTCTACGGTCTGTTCATGCAGGCCGACTGGGTCGTCAAGGCAGTGATGATTGCGCTGCTGCTGGCGTCCTTCTGGTCGTGGGCGATCATCTTCGAGAAGATGCTGCGGCTCAGGTCCCTGAAGCGCAGTGCGCAGTCCTTCGAGGACACGTTCTGGTCAGGCGTGTCGCTGGAAGACCTGTACGATCGGGTGGGCGCCAAGCCGGATGATCCGATGTCGAGCATCTTTTCCGCCGCCATGCGCGAATGGCGCCGCTCGGTCTCCAAGGGCCTCGCCTCCAGCGCCACCGCGCGGGCGGCGCTGCGCCAGCGCATCGAGCAGGTCATGAGCGTCACCATCCAGCGCGAGATGGAGGCGATCGAGAAACGGCTCGGTTTCCTTGCAACCGTCGGCGCCAATGCGACCTTTGTCGGACTGTTCGGCACGGTGTGGGGCATCATGAACAGCTTCGGCCATATCGCCCAGTCCAAGAACACCTCGCTCGCCGTGGTGGCGCCCGGCATCTCGGAGGCGCTGTTCGCCACGGCAATCGGCCTGGTCGCGGCCATTCCCGCCGCCGGCGCCTACAACATCCTGTCGGGCCAGGTGGTGCGCTACGCCCAGCAGCTCGAAGCCTTCGCGGGTGAATTCATCACCATCCTGTCGCGCCAGCTCGAGGAGCAGGTCTGATGGCCGGCATCATTCCCGCCGCCGGCTCGGGCAGCTCCGGCGGGCGGTTCCGGCCGCGGCGCTACACGCCGATCGCCGACATCAATGTGACGCCGCTGGTCGACGTCATGCTGGTGCTGCTGATCATCTTCATGATCACGGCGCCGCTCCTGCAGGTCGGCGTGCCCGTCGATCTGCCCAAGACCAGCGCGCAGCAAGTCGGCGGCAAGGACGAGCCGCTGGTCGTGTCGGTGAATTCCAAGGGCGAGGTGTTCCTCGGCGATACGCCGTACGAGCTCGCCGAGCTCAGCACCAAGCTGAAGGCGGTGCATGAGGAGAAGCCCGACCAGCGCGTGTTCATGCGCGGCGACAAGAGCGTCGACTACGGCAAGATGATGGAAGTGATGGGAGTGGTGATCGACAGCGGCTTTCGCCAGCTCGGCCTGTTGGGCGAGCAGGCCCAGCAGCTCGGCAAGGGGCTCGGCACAGTGACGCCGGCACCGGCTCCGCGCGGGCAGCAACAGCCGCCGCCGACGCCACGCAGGTAGACAACCGGAGGCGCGGCGATCGATGTTCGAACGCTCCCCCGACAGCCTCGAGATGCGCACACCGGCCATCCTGTCGGTGGTGCTGCACGTCTTCGTGCTGGCGGCGGCGATCCTGAACCTCGATCTGTTCAGCCAGCCGCCGCCGTTGGACCCTGAACCGATCATGGTCGAGTTCGAAGCGATCGATAAGAAGGCTGCCGCGCCGACGGCGGGCAATCCTCCACCACAACCGAAGGACGCGCCGATCGCGCACGAAACGACGAAGGCGCCGCCGCCCAAGAGCGCCGATCCGCCGCCGGCGCCGGAGAAACCCAAGCCCGAGGTGACCGAGCCGAAGCCCAAGCCACCGCCGCCTGCCGAGAAGCCGAAGCATGAGGCTGCCAAGCCGGCGGACGATCTCATCGCGCTCAAGCCCAAGGAGCCTGAGCCTCCGAAGATCGAGAAGCCGCCGGAGCCGCCCAAGCCTGCGCCCGAGGTCAAGAAGCCCGAGCCGCCCAAGCCACCACCGCCCAAGCCGACGCCACCCCAGAAGAACGTCGATTCGATGATCGACGACATCCTGAAGAACAAGCAGTCGACTCAGAAGATACAGACACCCGAGCAGCAGCAGAGGCCTGTGCAGCAGGTGACCCGCCAGGCGCCTGCGGCGCCCAACCTCGCCGCGGTGGTGACGGCAAGCGAGATCGAAGGCGTGCGCAACAAGATCCGGCCGTGCTGGAACACCGTGGGGGCTTCGAAGGATCAGAACATGATCGTCACCCTGGTTGTGCAGATGAACCAGGACGGCACGCCGGTGAAGGCCGAGTTGAAGGACATTGGCCGCTACAACAGCGATCCAGCCTATCGCGCTGCGGCCGATGCGGCGCATCGCGCCATCATGAATCCGCGCTGCCAGCCATGGCCTTTGTCACCAGAAAAATACAACTCGTGGCGTTACATAACTTTCAACTTCGATCCACGCGACTACTAGGTGTTCGGAGTAACAATGCCTGATAGAGGTCTCGCTGCGCTCGGGATGACATTGGGGTCAACAATAAGAGGTTCGACATGAAGCTTCCTCGACGGTCGACGATTTTGGGCGGCGTCGCGCTTGCCGCCGGCGGCGCCGCGATGCCTGCGCGCGCGCAGCTCACGATCGACATGAGCCGGCCGACCTTCGAGCCGGTGCCGATCGCGATCGTCGACTTCGCCGGTGATCGTGTCGGCGCTGACATTGCGAACGTGATCCGCAACGATCTGCAGAATTGCGGCCTGTTCCGGTCGATCTCGCCCAGCGCCTTCATCCAACGGGATATCGATGCCAATTCTGCACCGCGCTTCGCCGACTGGCGCGGCATCGGCGCTGCCGGTGTGGTGGTCGGTCAGGTCCAGCAGGCCGGCGGCAACATCAAGGTCGACTTCAGGCTGTGGGACGTGGTGGTCGGCCAGCAGGCGACCGGGCTTTCGTTCAACAGCCAGCCCGGCAACTGGCGACGTCTCGCTCACATCATCGCCGACGCGATCTACAAGCGGGTGACGGGCGAGGACGGCTATTTCGACACGCGCGTGGCCTATGTCTCCGAGACCGGTCCGCTCAACGCCCGGGTCAAGCGCATCGCCATCATGGACCAGGATGGCGCCAACAACCGCTACATCACCGATGGCCGCACGCTGGCGCTGACGCCGCGCTTCTCGCCGACGCTGCAGGAAATCGTCTACATGGCCTACGGCGAGGATCGCGGCCCGCCGCGCGTCTATTTGCAGAACGTCGATTCGGGCCGACGCGAGCTTCTGGGCAATTTCCCGGGCATGAGCTTCGCCCCGCGTTTTTCGCCCGACGGCACCAAGGTCGTCATGAGCGTATCGGCGGACGGCAACACCGACCTCTACGAGATGGACATCCGCGGCCGCGGCATTCGTCGGCTGACCAACACGCCGGCGATCGATACGTCGCCCTGTTATTCCAACGACGGCTCGCAGATCGTGTTCAATTCCGACCGCGGCGGCACGCAACAGCTCTACGTCATGGGCGCGGGCGGCGGCGGGGAGAGGCGCATCAGCTTCGGCGACGGCCGCTACGCCACGCCGGTCTGGTCGCCGCGTGGCGACTACATCGCCTTCACCAAGTTCGGCGGATCAGGCGGAAGCTTTGGCATCGGCGTGATGCGTCCCGATGGCGGCGGCGAGCGCATGCTGACCAGCGGCTTCCTGGTCGAGGGGCCGACGTGGGCGCCCAACGGGCGCGTGCTGATGTTCTTTCGCCAGCAGCGTGGCGGCGGCGTCTCGATCGGCCAGATCGACATCACCGGCCGCTTCGAACGTTCCGTCCCGACGCCGACCGAAGCTTCCGACCCAGCCTGGTCACCCTTGATTCCGCAGTAGCGAACGATATGATCGATTCCACCCGCAGGGAGAGCTGAAAACATGCGTTATATCAAGGCCTTCGCGGCTGTTGTGGCGATGATCGTCATGGCTGCCTGCAGCAACGAGCAGCAGACGGCAGCTGCCACGACGACCACGACAACCGTGACGCCTGGTTCGGTTGCCGACTTCCGGCAGAACGTCGGCGATCGGGTCTTCTTCGACTTCGACAGCTCGACCATCCGGGACGATGGACGCCAGACGCTGGGCCGCCAGGCCGAGTGGCTGAAGAAGTACCCCAACTATCCGATCACCATCACCGGCCATTGCGACGAGCGCGGCACCCGCGAGTACAACCTGGCGCTGGGCGAGCGACGGGCCAACGCCGCGCGGCAGTACCTGATCGCCCAGGGCATCCCGGCGTCGCGCATCAAGACAGTCAGCTACGGCAAGGAGCGGCCCGATCCCGTCGGCTCCGACGAACAGGCGTGGGCGCTCAA
>Ga0081455_10005500_pt1 | contig 13884 bp, 10 predicted proteins | sample TabmetS3T2R1_FD_70207 | JGI IMG/M metagenome (GOLD analysis project Ga0081455, IMG submission 70207) | Tabebuia heterophylla rhizosphere microbial communities from the University of Puerto Rico - S3T2R1 | ecosystem: Host-associated > Plants > Roots > Rhizosphere ... | reverse complement strand
TTATTGAATTGGTACCTTCTTGGAGTTTTAAAGACCATTCAGCTCAATAGTGTACATAATGCCATAAGGCCAATCAGTGAATGAATTGGTACCTTCTTGGAGTTTTAAAGACCATTCAGTGATGAAGTATGTTATTAAGCTAAATAGTGTACATCCGGGAGGATTCGAACCTCCGACATCTCGGTTCGTAGCCGAGGACTCTATCCACTGAGCTACGGATGCAAAGGTAGGAAAGATTAAGAACGCAATTGACGAGCGGCGCGGACAATATTAGTAAGGGCAAGTCGGGTTTGAGGCCAGGTGCGGGTTTTAAGGCCGCAGTCAGGATTAACCCACAAACGGGAAAAAGGAATAAGATGTTCGGCTTTACGCAAGAAAGAGGAGATAGAAGCTTCGCAAGGGACATTAGGGGAATGAATGTCATACACACCAGGGCCAATCTCATTGGGATAATAGAAGGCTTTAAAGAATTCCAAGAATTCAATATCAGAACGGGAAGTTTCAATAGAGAGAACGTCAGCGTCAAGAGCGGCAATGGAATCAAGAATGTCGTGAAATTCGCAATAGCAGATATGGGTGTGTATCTGAGTATAATCACTGACGACAGCAGCATTAATACGAAAAGCTTCAACAGCCCACTCAAGATAGGATGGCCAGGCGGAATGCTTCAAAGGCAGCCCTTCGCGCAGCGCAGGCTCGTCGATTTGTATGATATGAATACCATTGTTTTCAAGATCTGCAACTTCGTCACGCATCGCCAGTGCAATCTGCCGGGCGATGGTTTTACGGCTTACATCCTCGCGCGGAAACGACCAGCAGAGTAGGGTCACTGGTCCAGTAAGCATCCCTTTTACGGGTTTTGAAGTAATAGACTGGGCATAACACGCCCAGTTTACGGTAATCTGCTGCGTACGGCTGATATCACTGATTATTATCGGTGGTTTAACGCAGCGAGAACCGTAGCTCTGCACCCAGCCATTTTGGGTGAATACGAAGCCATCGAGATGCTCACCGAAATATTCCACCATATCGTTACGCTCTGCCTCTCCGTGCACAAGCACATCTAACCCAAGCTGCTCCTGCTCGGCGATAGCTTGCTTGATATGTTCGCTAATGCCGTCGCGATAGCGACTGCCATCTAAGTCTCCGCGTTTTAATTCTAGACGCAATTTACGAATTTCTTTTGTCTGCGGAAATGAGCCTATTGTGGTAGTAGGCCAGGTTGGCAGATTCAACCGCGTACGCTGAACTTTAACGCGGGTAGTGTAAGATTGCTTGCGCTTACTCTTTGTTGCAGTTATCTGCTCAAGGCGCGCTTTTACCTTCGGTTTATTCACTCGGCTGGAGTGCTTGCGTGCGCTTATTGGCGCGCTGTATTCTCTCAGTATCACCTTCTTTTGAGTCGCATCAGGCTGATTCAGCGCGCTACGCAGCAAGCTAAGCTCCGCGCATTTTTGCAGGGCAAATGAAAACCAGCTTTTCACTTCCTTATCAATATGTGTCTCTCCGCTTAAATCAATCGGACTATGCAGCAGCGAACAGGAAGAGCCCACCCATAGTTCCCGCTGTCCAAGTAATGGACGTAATTTTTCAAACCAGCTTTTCATATCTGCTCGCCATACATTCCGTCCGTTTATCACACCTGCAGACAACACCCAGTCCCCTGGAAGCTTCCGATGCAAAATATTTATATTGTCATCCCCCGACACTATATCTACATGTAGACCATTTACCGGGAGTCCTGTAATTATATCTAGTTGATGCTTTATACTTTCGAAATATGTTGTCAACAGCAGTTTCGTCTGTCCCTGTAGTGGCTCAAATGCCCTGCTGTAAATTTCTCTCCATCTATGCGGGAGCTCCAGTACCAGTGCTGGCTCGTCTATCTGCACCCACTCTACACCACGCTTGGATAGTTCAGCTAGCATTTCCTTATAAACTGGCAACAACGCAGGCAGCAGCGACAGACGGTCGAACGCCTTGCCTTTCACCTTCCCCAACCACAGGTAGCTCACTGGACCAAGTAGCACCGGCTTCACGCTATGACCAAGTCCCAGAGCTTCTTCTACTTCTTCCAGTAACTGAGTCCAGCTTAGACTAAATTTTTGCCCTCTTCTTAACTCTGGCACTATGTAGTGATAGTTAGTGTTAAACCATTTTGTCATCTCAGCTGCCGTTGCTGCTTCTCCTGTAGGTGCACTGCCTCTGCCAATACGGAATAATGTATCTATATCACTAGGCCCGTCGCAATAGCTGTGACGGGCCGGCACGTTGTCTAGCATCAGAGTAGTTGTAAGAACATTATCGTACCAGGCAAAATCTCCAACCGGCAGCAAATCTACACCTGCGTTTTTCTGCTGTTGCCAGTTCCTAACACGCAAATCCCTACCTGTTTTAAGCAGCTGCTGCTTAGTTGTATTACCTGCCCAATAACTATCTTGTGCTTTTTTTAATTCCCGGTGCATACCTATGCGTGGAAACCCCAATGTATGCCCCAGAATTGCCATTCCCATCTCCCATCTCCAATTTCTAAGTAAGTCTGTTGTATGTTTACATACCCATTATTTTAACAATAATCAATCTGCGCTGGACAGCCAGCCATTGCTTTTTAAGGTGTTATGCACTGCAGAGAAAATCTTACAACATGTGCAACTTGCGTTGCAAACACTACCATAAGAACACTACTTATACTTCTACTTATACTTATAAGAAGTCTAGAGTGTAAACTATGTAAGCCGAATTCTTTATTGAGGCGTTTGGGTGGAAAGCAATTTTTTTTAACTTTAACTTGGGAAAGTTTTTAATGAAAACTTTTACAGCAAAGCAGGAAACTGTCAAACATGACTGGTATGTTGTCGACGCAGATGGTAAAACCTTGGGCCGTCTTGCTACCGCATTGGCTTTTCGCCTACGTGGTAAGCATAAAGCTGAATACACTCCGCACGTTGATACTGGAGATTATCTCATCGTACTGAACGCTAAAAAAGTAATATGTAATAAAAGTAGAAAAAAAATTTACTATCACAATACTGGTTTTGTAGGTGGCATGAAAGCAGTAACTTTTGAATATATGATTGAACGATTCCCTGAGCGTGTTATTGAAATATCTGTTAAAGGCATGTTGCCAAAAGGTCCTCTAGGTCGTGCAATGTACCGCAAACTAAAAGTTTACGCAGGTATAAATCACCATCACGCTGCACAGCAACCACAAGTTCTTTATATTTAATATAGGTAAAAGGCAATGGCTGCAAATCAATACTACGGCACTGGTCGCCGTAAGAGCTCTTCTGCTCGTGTATTCCTACAGTCTGGCAGCGGAAAAATTATTATAAACCAGCTGAGTATTGATAAGTACTTCAGTAGGGATACTGCTCGTATGGTAGTTTTCCAGCCCCTTGAACTAGTTGATATGGTTGGGAAAGTGGATATGTACATAACAGTGAAAGGAGGTGGTATTTTCGGTCAGGCAGGAGCAATACGCCACGGTATCACTCGCGCACTTATGAAATATGATGAAACCTTGCGTGCATCTCTTCATAAAGCAGGCTTTGTTACCCGTGACTCACGTAAGGTAGAACGTAAGAAAGTAGGTCTGCGTAAAGCACGCCGTCGCCCGCAGTTTTCTAAGCGTTAATTCTTTTCTTTAAAGTATTTTCACTGAATGGTTTTTCAGTTATTGAATTGGTACCTTCTTGGAGTTTTAAAGACCATTCAGCTCAATAGTGTACATAATGCCATAAGGCCAATCAGTGAATGAATTGGTACCTTCTTGGAGTTTTAAAGACCATTCAGTGACATAGATGAATAATCTCTTGAAAGAGTCAGCTTCAGGTATTCAAAGTACTGAAGGACTAACAAACACAATGGTATAGATTCTTTTCTTTAAAGTATTTTCACTGAATGGTTTTTCAGTTATTGAATTGGTACCTTCTTGGAGTTTTAAAGACCATTCAGCTCAATAGTGTACATAATGCCATAAGGCCAATCAGTGAATGAATTGGTACCTTCTTGGAGTTTTAAAGACCATTCAGTGAATAATCTCTGTTTAAGTCTATCTATAAAGTAGTTTAAGTTATTTATCCTATGGTGCTTGACCTAAAGTAGGTACCTGTTGTCCAAGGCTTACGCGTTCATTTTTGCAATCGGACACGGTGGTAATATGCCCGAAGCCAGCACTATAGCTTAAGGTCTCGGAGACCCAGGCACAACATTATCACTAGGATAACAACCAAGCACTTTAAGCTCGCTGGTGATGTTCTGCAATTCACGGAGGGCTTTTTGCATAGAAAAGCTGCGGAAATGGACCTGGACCTCGAGATAGAACATATCTTCCCACGGTTTGGCGTGTATAGGCATAGACTCGAGGCGTGTAATTACAAGACAATGATGGCGAAGCACCAGTAGTACCTCACAAAGTAGGCAGTTGGCAAGAAGAAGCATAGTTTTAGCCGGCACCTGCTCGCTGACATATATTGCCTTTCTAGCAATGACTATAAAGCGGGTGACGTTATGTGGCGTGTTTTTAAAAATTGGCTCAAGAACCTGTAGACCGTATAGAGCGGCGCCCTCTGCGCTCCCCAGTGCAGAAGCGGTGGGGCTGTTAAGTTGCGCAACTTTTTTCATAGCCACGGCAGTACTATCGCAATAGTGAATTTTCCACTGAGGGAAGCGCGTAAGGAACTGGCTACACTGCAGGAAAGGCTGTGGGTGGCTATAAACCACCCTTATATTAGAGAGCTTGGTATCACAGCTAACCAGTACGCAATGCGAGATGGGGTTGGCTATCTCACCTACCAGCGATAAAGAGGTGTGCTGCAGCAGATCGTAAACCAAGTTTATGTATCCTGAACTGCTGTTTTCAATTGGTAAGATACCATACTTCGCCTGGTATGTTTCCACCATCTTAACAATATCTGCAAACTTACTACAGCTGCACTCCACTATCGTTGATAAATAGCGTGCGCAGTACTGCCGCGCTGCTAGGTGGGAATATGAGCCTTTGGGTCCCAGGAATGCGATACGCGCCGAGCGATGATCAACGTTATTGTTCATATCCTGTTGTAAATGCGCCTGCTGGGTCAATACTGAGTCTTCGATAATAATATTGAACAAGCGAGTGACATAAAAGCCATCCATACTAAATTTTTTACCTTCGGCTACTAATAATTCCAGCAGGTAATGTTCACGAGCCTTGTCGCGTATCGTACGCTGCGAGTTTCTTTTGCTGCGAGCGACATCCAGCGCTAAGGCACGTCGTTCCGCTAAAATCGACAGCAATTTAATATCTATAGTGCTGATACGTTCACGTAACGTAAACAACTGCTTATCCTTCATGATGTTCTTTACCCTGTTAAAAAGCTACGGCTATTATATATATAAAGCATACGTTTGTGGGCTATAGGGCTGTAGTATACAAGACAACCTGCTGCGCATATATACTGCACGGATAGCATCATTTATAATTCTGTCCGTACTCTTACTACAAAAAAATATTTTATAATACGCATGATTACGTATTGCTTACACTGTAATAGCATTGCCTTCACGTAACACCTAACGATAACGAAGAAAAATTATATGGCACAATATCAACACCTTACTGGAACAGTGAATAATTCAAAACTTTCGCGACGTTTAGATCAGGTTTTAGCAGAATTGTTCCCTAATCATTCACGATCGCGGATAAAAGCATGGATCCTTGACGGTAAAGTTAAGATAAACGGACGTGTTACTGCTGTTCCTAAAGCTAAGATGCTCGGCGGAGAATATGTTGAAATACACGCAGTTATTGATGAACCGTGCTTGGAATCACAGGATATAGCACTGGATATTGTGCATGAGGATGACGATATTATTGTAATAAACAAACAACGCTATTTTGTTGTGCATCCAGGCGCCGGCAATGCTTACGGCACAGTGCTAAACGCATTGCTGCATTATTATCCGCCAATAGCCAATCTGCCGCGCGCTGGTATCGTCCATCGCCTGGATAAAGACACAACCGGTTTGATGGTTGTGGCCAAAACTATACCCGCGCATATCCTGCTTGTGGAGTCGCTGCAAGCGCGTGCAATTACCCGTGAATATGAGGCTGTCGCCATTGGCACCATTCTCTCCGGCGGCACCGTCGAGCAGCCTATTACCCGCCATGTTACCAAACGCACCCATATGGCGATGCATAATCCTATTGGTAAACCTGCTGTTACGCACTATCGCATCATTGAGAATTTCCGCGTTCACACCCGACTGCGGCTATGGCTGGAGACCGGCCGTACTCATCAGATTCGCCTACATATGGCCCATATCAATCACCCGCTTGTTGGTGATAAACTGTATAGCGTACACCGACCACATCTCCCAAAATGTACCAATTCTGAGTTTTACGATGTTTTGCGCCGCTTCGATCGACAGGCGCTACATTCCACCATGCTACGCTTATACCATCCCATCTCCTTGATTGAAATGGAGTGGCATGTTCCTATGCCGCAGGATATGGTGGAACTTATCAATGCCTTGAAAGCTGACACCGAACAATTTATCTTTCAATAGAATAATTTATTTCCTTCACTGCAATTTTATTATCTCTTCGCCTGCTTATAACCTACCTCTTCTTGTTGCCTTATAATGTATAAAAATAATATAAATATATTATGTTTAATATAAATAAGATAAAGATTCTTTATGAACAATATGGTTGTCCCATTCAGCTAAATTTATTTAAATAATCTGACCAAACCAATTAATTTCATGATGAAGTGCAACTACTTCTCCGATAACCAGTAGCGCCGGTGTTGGCGCCTGTAGTGCTAACTGTTCCAACTGTGAGAGCGTTCCGGTGATGACATGCTGATCGTTGAGTGTGCCGCGGCTGATCACCGCCACCGGCGTTTGCGGCGCTCTGCCGTAGGACACTAGCTTACGTCTTATTTCTGCAGCTTTCATCACTCCCATGTAAATCGCCAGTGTCTGGTGCCCGCGCGCCAGTGCCTGCCAATCTAGCACATCGCTGCCGTAGCGCAGATGACCAGTGATGAAGGTTACGCTCTGGGCATGCTCGCGATGGGTCAACGGAATACCTGCATAGGCGCTGGCACCGGCGGCGGTTATGCCGGGCACTACCTGAAACTGAATCCCAGCAGCTGCTACATCCTGTAGCTCTTCACCGCCTCGACCAAAGATAAACGGGTCACCGCCTTTGAGACGAACCACATTTTTGCCCTGCTGTGCTAAGCTGATCAGCAGGCGGTTAATCTCAGCCTGCTGCATCGAACGTTCGCCAGCGCGCTTACCGACGCAGACGCGATCTGCGTTGCTGCGCGCCAAATATAGTATTTCCTGGCTTACAAGATAGTCATACAAAACCACATCAGCCTGTTGCATCAATTGCAGTCCAAGCAGAGTCATAAGCCCGCTATCGCCAGGGCCAGCGCCAACCAGTGCAACGTCGCCGCTCTGTCTCGTGTACAGTGGTTGCTGCGCAAAAAAATGAGCGAAACGTACATTAAGAGTTTCCAATAAGGTGCGGATATACTGCTTTATCCGGCCACGCCAGTAATCTATTTCTACCACTATTTGTGAGCGTTCTAGGATATATGGAACCAACATTAGCCAGGATATTGCGTTGGTCCACCATGCGTGGCGTTTCGCACATCGAAAGTATTCCCTAAGCATAGCCGGCCGCATATTTCACGCTGGTCAACCTTCGTGCAGACCGCACTCTCGCTTTAAGCCGAAAAAGCGGGCTTCTTCCTCATTCGTGCCTGGCTCTAATTTTCTGGTAGTATGGGTATCCCCCACCGACAGGTAACCCTGCTCCCATAGTGGGTGGTAGCTTAGCCTGTGCTGTATGAGGTACTGATATACCTTCCGGTTGTCCCAATCGAGGATCGGCAACAACTTGAACACTCCGCGCTGAATTGAAAGCACCGGTAACTGGGCCCTACTGCTAGATTGTGAGCGTCGCAGACCAGCGAACCAAGTTCCTGCGCCGAGTGCAGTCAGCGCACGGTTCATAGGATAAACTTTATTGATACTATTATAGCGATCAATACCCTCTATCCCCTGCTCCCACAGCTTTCCGTAGCGCGCCTCCTGCCAGGCAGGTGATTCGCTAGCGCGGAACACATGCAAATTTAATTGCAGCTTTGAAGTAAGCTCATCGATAAACTGGTAGGTTTCCGGAAACAGATAGCCGGTATCAGTTAGTATCACTGGAATGTTAGGTTGTTGGCTAGTCACCAAATGCAAGCTAACTGCCGCCTGAATGCCGAAGCTAGAAGATAGTACCGCCTGCTGCGGTAGATGCTCTAGTACCCAGCCTACCCGCTGTTCCGCTGTCCGCTTTTCCAGCTTCTGGTTTACCACCGCCAGCGCTGCTGTCTGCTGCGCTTTATCCAACGCATTCAATTCCCTGAGGTCTAGTGCCGTCATACTAACTTTCCAGTTAATCGTAAAAGTCGCGCGCTGAGTCCAGCACTGGTCTGATGATACCTGCACGCACTACATAATCTCCGTAGGATTCCTGTGGCTTACGTTCACTGGCCCAGCGTCCTACGGTCTCGTATATAATGCTCAAAATTTCCTCTTCTGTAATATTTTCCCTATACATGCGTGGAATGCGAGTACCGGTGCGTTCGCCACCCAGGTAGAGGTTGTAGCGGCCGATAGCTTTGCCAACTAGGCCAATTTCCGCCAACATTGCGCGACCGCAGCCGTTCGGACATCCTGTAACACGCAGGATAATCTCTTCCTCGCCCAGGCCATAAACGGACATAATCTTTTCCACCTTGGTTACCAACTGCGGAATAAATCGTTCAGCTTCCGCCATCGCCAGCGGACAGGTGGGAAACGCCACGCACGCCATTGATGCCCTGCGCTGTACTGTAACATTGTTGTTAATCATACCATGCTGCCGGGCTAAAGACTCAATTGCCGTTTTATCTTTATCATCGACGCCAGCGATGATCATATTCTGGTTGGCAGTAATACGTAAATCACCTTTATGGATGCTGGCGATCTTCGCCATACCAGTTTTAAGCATATGATATTTAGAATCTATAATGCGACCGTTTTCAATAAACAGTGTAAGATGCCACTTGTTGTCAATACCCTTCACCCAACCAAAACGATCTCCGCGTGAGGTAAAGTGATACGGCTGGATTGATGCGAATTTAACACCAGCGCGGTTCTCCACCTCTTCCTTGAAAGAGCTGATGCCTACGCGCTCCAGGGTATATTTTGTTTTAGCGTTTTTACGATCGTAGCGGTTGCCCAAGTCGCGCTGGGTCGTCACTACTGCTTCGGCGATTTTTAGTGTATCCGCTAGGGCGATATAGCCGAACTCGCTGGCCTTACGTGGATAGGTGCTTTTATCGCCATGGGTCATCGCTAGGCCGCCACCCACCAGTACATTAAAGCCTACTAGTTTACCGTTATTGCTGATTGCGACAAAGTTCAGATCGTTGGCGTGCAGGTCCACATCATTCAGCGGCGGTACCACCACCGTCGTCTTGAATTTACGAGGCAGGTAAGTGTACCCCAATATCGGTTCATTATCTGTTGTTTCTGTTTTCTCTCCGTTCAGCCATATCTCTGCATACGCGCGAGTTTTCGGCAGAAGATGCTCGGATATTTGCTTCGCCCACTCCCAGGCATTCTTGTGCAGGACCGACTCGAACGGGTTTGAGGTGCACAGCACGTTCCGGTTCACGTCACCAGCTGTAGCTATGGAGTCTAGTCCAATACGATGCAGCAGTTTATGCATGCTCTGAAGGTTTTTCTTCAGTACACCGTGAAACTGAAAGGTCTGCCTGGTTGTTAGGCGTATACTGCCATACAGCGTATGCGCTGCTGCGAATAGGTCGATATTCAGCCACTGCTGCGGAGTCATAACACCACCTGGCAGCCGGCAGCGCAACATCATATTGATCAGCGGTTCAAGCTTCTGGTCAGCGCGTTCTGCGCGCAGGTCGCGATCATCTTGTTGATACATGCCATGGAAACGGAGCAACTGGTAATTATCCCAGTTGAATCCGCCGGTAATACACTCTTGCAGATCCTGCACTATTGTGCCGCGCAGAAAGTTGCTTTCGCCTTTTAACCGCTCGTTATCGGATAATTTAGCTTTGGGTTGTGGCTCGCTCATCAATATACCTCCCGCTGATAACGGCGCGCTATGCGCAGCTCACTGAACAATTCATCCGCCTGCGAGCTACCTATGTCGCCATGCTTGGCCACCAGCGACACTAATGTGTGCTCAACGTCGCGCGACATCTGTTTGGCATTGCCGCATACATAAATATGTGCGCCTTGCTGGATCCAACGCCATACTTCCGCTCCCTTTTCCCGCAGGCGATCCTGAACATATATTTTATTTTTCTGATCCCGCGACCAAGCTACATCTAGAAGTGTGAGTAGGCCGTCTTTGACATAGCGTTGCCATTCTACCTGATACAGGAAGTCATCGGTCAAGTGCTGATTGCCGAAGAACAACCAGTTTTTTCCACTTGCACCCGAGGCCGAACGCTGCTGCATAAAGGCGCGGAACGGCGCGACGCCGGTTCCTGGACCTATCATAATCACTGGTGTATTTGGATCACCCGGTAAGCGGAAATTGTCGTTGTGTTCGATAAACACCCGCATAGTGTCATCTTCCACAAGCCGCTTAGATAGGTAGCCGCTAGCGCCGCCTGTGCGCTGCCGGCCATCAATTGAATATCGTACCACCCCTACTGTGATATGCACCTCGTTGCCTACTTCCGCCTGCGATGATGCGATGGAGTACAGGCGCGGCGTCAGCGGACGCAGCAACGACAGCAGCTGTTCCGGGCGAAGCGCTGTTGGTGCTAAGCGTACCATATCAACTATCGGGGTAGATAGCACAAAATCCTGCCACTGTTGCCCCTCCCACACCATCAGGGCTTTCTCTTGCGCCAGGGATGCATAGTTTTTCACTATCGCAGAAGTGTTCCGCGTAAGTTCGTAATGTTTTTGCAACGCCTCGCTTATTGGCATACTGTTGCCATCTACCTGAACTAGCTCGTCGCCTTTCAGCCACAGCAGTGAAAGCAGCTCACTGATAAGCTCCGGGTCGTTTTCGTACCACACTCCAAGCGCATCACCGGGCTTGTAGCGCAGTCCAGAGTCCGCAAGGTCGATCTCAATATGGCGGACCTCTTTCAACGAACTGCTGCTGGTAATCTTCTGGCTAACCGCTAGATGCGCAGTAATAGGAGCTTTTGGGTTGTAGGGGCTGCTATCCCTATCGCTGTTATTTACCTTTCCGGCCAGCTGCTGCGCCGAACTCGCGGTCGCCAACTGTAACCCTCCTACTATTTTGCGGCGCCAGGCAAGAGCCTGTGCCTGATACTCCACGTCTGCATCCACCCGTTCATACAGGCGCTTGGCGCCCAGTTCCATCAGCCGTACGTCAAAATCTTTTCCTATTTTAGCGAACTGCGAGTACGAACTGTCGCCTAGACCAAATACGGCAAACTGGGTCGAAGGCAATGCCGGCGCTTTTTTGGAGAACAGGTATTTATATAAAGCTACAGCCTCTTCCGGTGGTTCCCCTTCACCCTGGGTTGATGTGATGATCAGCAGCAGCTTCTCTTTGGCTATTTGCTTGAATTTATAATCGCCGGCATTGATCAGCACCACGGAAAGTTTTGCGGTAATCAAATCGTCGCGCAGCTGCTCTGCCAGCCTACGAGCGTTGCCGGTCTGGGAGGCGGATAGCACGGTTATCGTGTGTGGTGGGGCGGTATCGGTCAACACCTGCGGATCATCAGCTCCCCTGCCCCATAGATAGCCCGATATCCATACTAACTGCAGGGAAGATAAATCACGGGTTGCTGCCTGCACTAGATCCATCTGTTCCGCACTCAGCGGCAGCAGTACGTTGTCTAGGACCTGTTTTATCATTGGTGTAGTAGGGAGTTCATTGTCCCGCAGGGCGAGATCAAAGGTTGAATGCTAACTATTTCCTGGTCCTTTTGTATTGACATATATAACATGATATTTGAACTCTAAGTATTAAATGATAAGTATATTAATAAATTATTTATAATATATTTTAAAATGCGTTTGGGTAAATGTAATTACTTCAGATAGTATATATATTAGTGACACTGCAGGATTTCCTTTACTCTTTAGCTCTTTTGCGGGTAGGAAAGTAAAAAACTTATAGCTAAATATTACATTACGGTAAGACATTACCTGTTGTGGCAGTAGTGGATTAAAGTACAGCTTAACCTTTTATGAAAAGGTCAATGATAACGACTTCCTCATGAATTAATATTGTGTAGGATATCCAATAAGCTTGCAATATATCGTAGGCGGATAGGTATATTATAGTGAATGGCTGGAAGGTTCACGCTTGATCGTACGCAACCCCCTGCTTATCGTAATTCAGCATCATGGATAAAGCAGAGCGAGATTAGGAGGTAAGGGTTTTTATTTAAGGATAATATTACTTTAAGTTATAACAAGGAAGGATAGGAAGCGGATAATAAGGAGGAAATAGGATGCAGGAATTAAAATATGAAATTGAAAACGCTTTTGAACTACGCGGAAACCTAAGGGAAGGTCAAGTAGAAGCTGGAACAATAGAAGCGGTGAAACAGGTAATATCAGGGCTAGATAGAGGTGTGCTGCGCGTATCTTCAAAAATAAATGGAAAATGGATTACACAGAAGTGGTTGAAAAAAGCAGTACTGCTCTCATTGATAATAGCAGAGAACAAGCTGATATACGGCGTAGAAAGCTGCTTTTTTGATAAAGTTCCAATGAAATTCGCAGGCTGGGACTTCGAGCGTTTTAAAAATGAAGGGTGTCGCGTGGTCCCACCTGCAAGCGTGCGGAAGGGTTCATATATAGGAAGAAATACTGTGCTGATGCCCTCGTATGTAAATATAGGCTCTTATATAAATGAAGGAACAATGGTAGATACCTGGTCAACAGTAGGGTCTTGTGCACAGATAGGTAGAAATGTTCATATATCAGGAGGGGTAGGGATAGGTGGAGTTCTGGAACCAGTACAGAGCAATCCAACAATAATAGAGGATAACTGTTTTATAGGTGCACGCTCAGAAGTTGTGGAAGGAGTGATAGTAGAAGAGGGATCGGTAATATCGATGGGAGTTTTTATTGGTAAGAGCACAAAAGTCTATGAAAGTGATATAGATGAAGTTTTTTCTGGTAGGGTGCCAGCAGGATCGGTGGTAGTGCCAGGAAACCTACCGTATAAAAATGGACGCTACAGCCTATATTGCGCTGTTATTGTTAAAAAAGTAGATGCAAAAACCCATGGTAAAGTAGAGATGAATGATTTATTGCGCACCATTAACTAATTCACTAACATTCATGGCCTGTAATTGCAATGATTGCAATACCGGATCAAACAAAACCCATACACTATTAGCAAAATATACTTACAAGTAAAGTATACTTACGTCTGTGCGAATTTTAACTATACAGTCCATGGTTTATTTATATAAAGCCTAGATGGTTGCGGGGGTCAGATTTGAACTGACGACCTTCGGGTTATGAGCCCGACGAGCTACCAAACTGCTCCACCCCGCGCCCGTTAGTATGAATATGTATAGTTTTTGATGCAACCCCTTAACTGCATTATTATTACATTTTTCTACCGCTGATGAACAAGCAGTGTATTAATAAATTATTATCATTATATCCATTATCACATTTGGACAGTTAAACCAGACTATCTATAGTTTTCTATCAGTAATCCCGATTCCTATGATTACACTAGAAAATGGCACTATTGAATATACGCCTGCTGATAACCTACCTCTTCTTGTTGCCTTATAATGTATAAAAATAATATAAATATATTATGTTTAATATAAATAAGATAAAGATTCT
>Ga0081455_10005499_pt1 | contig 13889 bp, 12 predicted proteins | sample TabmetS3T2R1_FD_70207 | JGI IMG/M metagenome (GOLD analysis project Ga0081455, IMG submission 70207) | Tabebuia heterophylla rhizosphere microbial communities from the University of Puerto Rico - S3T2R1 | ecosystem: Host-associated > Plants > Roots > Rhizosphere ... | reverse complement strand
CCGGTCGTCAAGGAAACCCTGCCTGTACTGGCTCAGATGGAAACCAAAGTTGCTAACGTTCGCGTGCGCGCCAGCGGCACGTTGGGCGGCAATCTCTGTTTTGCCGAACCACATTCCGACCCCGCGACTCTGTTGCTTGCTCTCGGCGCCAGAGCGCACGTGCAAGGAAAGGCAGGAATCAAAACCATGGGGCTAGATAAGCTCATCACGGGTGCCTATGAAACCTCGCTGGCAGCTGATGAACTCTTGTTTGGTATTGAAATTCCGTTACCTGCAAAATCTCACAGAGCCGCCTATCTCAAATTTCAACTCCACGAACGCCCAACATTGGGCTTGGCTCTAGTGTTAGCTGTTGAAGCAGATAACATCACGGCAGCCAGGGCAGTGGTGGGAAGCGTTAGCGCGATCCCAACCCAATCCCATGAAGCTAATTCGCTCTTAGCTGGTTCCAAAGTCCAAGTCGAGAAACAACTGCCGGAGGCGGCTAAAGCGTTGGCCGAAGCTGCCGACCCCGTCGATGATTTGGAAGGCAGTGCCGAGTACAAGCGCCACCTGATCGGCGTATTCTTGAAAAGGGCATTTGCCCAGGCACTGTTTAACTGAAACAGATCGTGGAATCCCTTCCTCATCCCTGCGTTACGGCTAAATCATCTGAAGCGTCCAGATTTCCCTTCATTTAACCCCAAAAGCTCACAGTTTGACGTGTGCAACAACGATGTTGTCAGCCCTATGTAAACGTCAACCCTGTAAAACCTGATTTTTGCAAGAAGATTCACGCCCTGCGTCCTTTGCACGATTCTTGCTCCCATCCCAGGTTTACGACACCGTAGCTGATCCGAGAGAAATCTTCGCCTCCGGAGATGTTATGAGTCTTGTTACGGAATTTTTCCGGCGACTATCAATCGAGCTCAGCCCATTTTGGAAATTGGCTACTAGACATTGGCCCGTAGTCCTGATCAGTCTCATCGTTGCCTGCCTGCTAATAAAATACTGGAAGAAGCGGAAATGGTAGGCAGCACCTTCCAAGCACTCCACGACCGCATAGTCATTTATATAACCTGAAGATCCGAAGCTAACGACATCGCCTAGCAACGAGAACAGGTCTGCCTGTCAATGTCGTTCTAGAGGTTTCTGTAAATTCTTGACGCCTAGCTACCAACTGAGATAGTTTCTGCGCCATAGCGATGATCCATTGACACTTAAGGAGAAACGAATGAGCGCTGCAGTGAGGCGATCAGAATTACTTCGAATTCCCTCTGCAACGCGGCGCCAAAGCGGCTTTAAGAGGCCAGCGGCTCTCATAACCCTCATACTTTTGCTTGCCCCGGCCTGTGACCTGCCGGAACCACCAAAGGTCGTCACCATATCCAACGTTCCCACCTTTAGGCCGTCGAGTCCGGAACAAGTCCAAACGGTCGAGCAAGCCATGGCTGCGATCATCACCGTCTGCCGTGACGACTTGCGCCTTCCTGTCGTAGACCCTCTTAATGTCCATTTATACAAGAACACCGCCTCATTTGCATCCTATGGGAATGCCCCGTGGATTTTCCGAAGTGATGTTGCCCATCTTGCCGGAACTGCCGACAAAAACAAAATGCATATTAACCTAGAGAAGACGCAACACCTGCCGTGGGGCCGGGCAATATGGGTGTTAGCTCACGAGTATGGTCATAATTTGGAAAATGACCTTACGAGCGTCAGGTTTCACACACAATGGTTTACCGAGGGATTTGCGGAATGGGTCGCCGCGAGAGTAGTCGATGCCCTAGGTTGGCAAGCGTACGAGCTAACGCTCCGTCGCATAAGACTGGAACTGGCTCGACACCGTGAATTCATTCCTGCGTTGTACAAGCTTTCCGACAACCGAGATTGGAATTCTTTCACTCGGAAGCCGAAGGGCGCTGTTACGGCATACAATCTCGCCGCTGCGGCGGTTGACCGACTGATAGAGAAAAAGGGAATTGCCAGCGCAATACCATACTTCAGGTGGGGAGATTTTGAACTCGGCGAATTCGCAGCTGGCTTTAAAAGTGACTTGGAGAATATGGGCCCAGAATTTACGCGACAACGGCCACGCGAATTTCTGATGCGTAAGCCGGACTGGAAAATAGGCTATCGGTGGATCTACGAGGAGACGGTTCCCGGAAGAAAGACGGCGCTCCTGGCGCAAATCAACAAGGAAGACTCCGTTCGCGGCCGACTAGTGTTCCTCGTCAAGTTCGGCGACGGCGAGGAACTCTATGACAAAGACACGTTAGGCCTAATTGCGACGATGAAAAATGGCAAGCTCACCACCTACCGAGACGAGCCCAACCGAATGTTTGAGTGGCCCCTGCAAGCCGCTAAGGAGTGGAAGAATACTTACAGACTCCGAGATGTCGAGACTAAAAAAACCGATGTGATCGACCGCACGATGGTCCTCGCCAGTCTAGAAGAAATCACGGTGCCGGCCGGCCGATTAATATCGGCAAAGATCGAAGCGTACGAAAACGAAACCGGTCGCCTGATGGCTGAGTATTGGTACGCGCCGGCTGCTAAGTGGTTCGTAAAGACGATCAATTACGGCGGTGAAAACGGTTTTGTTCGGGTACGAGAACTGCGAAGTTTCAAGGTTGATTCATGAGACCAATCATGTCGTCCGTACGCGACTCGGCGCCACGGCCCGCTCCACTTTCTTTGACCCTTACTTTTCCCAATTAGTTTAGTTAGCTCCTCCATACTGCGGCGCGGATAAAATGGCCGCCCTGTCTCAAAGCCAACCCGAGGTTGACATACTCCCTTATCGGGCCCCTACCGCTTTACGAATAAAGATTCATACCGCCGCGTATAGTCGGCGAGTTTCTCGGCGAGCTGTACGCGGCTCGGGAAAACCTTGAGATGGCCGGGATAACCTTCTGGCTTCAGTCCCGGCTTGGCTGACTCCCGGCCCCTTTGAATGAAGATTTTTTGTCCTTCGTCCGATATAGCGAAGTCGATAAACAACTTGGCTGCGTTTAGATGGGGCGCTCGATTAACGATGCTGATCGGGTGAGTTGCCACAATAGCGGGCTCGAAGGCGATCCAATCGACGGGCGCGCCCTGTTTCTTCATGAGATGGGGCCGATACCAGTAGGCAACGATCTGCAAATCATATTCTCCCGCTCCGAGGAGTTGCGTTACCATTCCACGCCCGCTGCGAATCGAAACTTCTTGCTTCGCTAACGCTTGCATGAATTCTATGCCCTTCTGTTCGCCCCAGAGATAAAGCATATTGGCGAACCAGCGATCCTCGTTCTGGTCGAGCACCATCCGACCCTTCCAACGCGGGTGAAGCAGGTCTTGGTATCGCGCCGGCAGCTCGTCCCGCTTCACCCGTTTCGAGTTGTAGGCGGTCACGATCAAGTTGTCATAAAGATCGGTCCAATAGCCATTGGGATCTTTGAATCCTTCAGGGTAGGCTGCGGCATACGGCGACTTGTATGGCGTGATGAACCCCATCTTTTGCATGTGATAGGTTTCGAATTCTCCCACGCTGACCGTGTCGGCGGTATAGGTTCCGGTTTTCCGCTCCACGTTCATGCGACTGAGGATTTTCTCATGCGTAGAGCGAAAAATGTCCGTCTTAATGAACGAGTATTTCGCCTCAAACGCGGCAGTTAACGATCGCGCGAATTCAGTTTCTACGGATGTGTAGAACACTAACTTACCTTCTTTCTTGGCACCTTCGATCAATTGTCGTTGTAACTCGTCACCGTCGGCGCCGTAGAGCGAAGTCCCCAGCACACATAAAGAGACTGATACAATGACAAAAGTAAGTCTGCCTATCATTTTAGTCTTCTCTGTGTGCGGCCTTCTTTCGCGCAACCCATTCAAGTTGAACATGTCTCGCCTCCGCGCGGCGGGCTTATGCAGAACTTCGCCGTTGGGTAAACATAACCCTTCGCCACTTCATATCACCATATATCACCATTACTGCTGTGCGGCTGGCCAAATCTCCTCCTTACCCCAACCTTGGCAAGCGAAAGGATGCGGCTCGATAGTAACCGCGCATAACCTAAGCAGGCGCACCGTAACTTTTATACGGTGCCAGCAAACTTTCATCGACAGGAACGATTCCGAGTGGACTCGGTGTCGACGGTCGCGCAGTTGCGAGCGATTTCTTTTTCGCCTCGCGTTGCTTTTTCTTAGTCTTGATTTCCGCACGCCGCTGCTTACCGCTTTTCATCTAGTGATTGCTTCACAGTTTGGAGACAAAGGGATTACCGCGGATTAGAAATCGCCACGGTTTATGCTTCCATCTGCCGGCATAATCGACGCCGATGCGCGGCCTCGCTATAATGTCGGTCGTCGCATCACCATTATCGCGTAGATACAGGACACTGCCGCAGAGGTCGCTGCCGTTTAGTGTGCGATCAATGGCAAACGCCTCACAGAGCTTGCCCGGTCCGCTCGCCAGATGGCGCGACTCTTGAAGCCGCCGTCGTTTCTTCATCAAGTCAATTCCTCTAACCGGCTCCACCGCGCGGATGAGTACAGCGGCGGGAAAATCCGTTTGCTCCGTGACGATATTCAGCATGTGATGGAAACCGTAAACGAAGTAAACATAAGCATGCCCCGCCGGGCCGAACATGATCTCCGTCCGCGCGGTTCGCCCCCGTGACGCATGACAGGCTTTGTCTTCAGGGCCGACATAGGCTTCGGTTTCGACAATGCGGCCGACGGTCGTACCATCCGGATGCTTTCGCACCAAGTACTTGCCAAGCAGCTGCCGGGCAACATCGAGGGTTGACTGCTCGTAAAACGAACGGGGTATTTTCACGGTCTAAGCGAGTGCATCTTTGAGCCGTTGCCCAAGCTCTTTGCCGAGCTTGTGGGTCTGGCCCGGATTGTACTTCGTAGTTTTCCATTGCAGGACGTCGAAGGGAAGTTTGTCAAGAGACGTTGAGCAGATGTGGATGCACGGTTTTTTCAGCGCGTGGGCATAGCCGGTTTCGTAAAGGACATTGGGCTTGGCTTCGGAAAGATCGACGAATACCGCGATCGATTCGCGGATGAGCCGCTGGATCTCGTCCACGACGCTGCCCTGAAATTCGCGGCGATCGACCCTCGTGCACACCGCGCCTATTTGCTCCGCTGCATATCTCATGGCAATGAAAAACACATCCTCATATTGCGGCGCAAATGGCATCGCGGCAAAAACGAGCTTGTCGACATCCGTGGCTTCGGGAGGATTTGAACGCGTCCTGGTTGTTTCCAGTTCAGCTTGGAGAGCGGGGACCAAACCGTCCAATGTTACAACTCCCTTGGAAGGTAAGTTTCTTTTGAGACCCGGAATCACGATGAACGCGCCGTCCGCTTTCACGGCGTCCTGATAATTTTGCGCCTGCCGGCTCGCCTCGGTCGTCAAGCCCGGGAAATCCCAATTTTTCACCTCGACGATAAACTGCCGCCCATCTGGCGCGTAGACGATAAAATCAGGCGCAAGGCCGGCAATCGCTTTCTCCGTCGCAAACTTGATGCCCGCCTCGCGAAGCTGCTCCGCAATCACCTCTTCGTAATCTTTTTCCGGCTGTTTTGACATGCGATTTTCACTAAAGCTACCCGACCTTCTAGAGGTTCTAAGATAGCCGCCAATCCGTCAGGTTTTACCCCGCACCAGTCCCCGGAGTCTTGCTCACGTCCGCTGTTGCAGACTCGGCTGAAATGCCTTCACTATCAGTAGCCGATTGCGTAAGAATTGAATGCAGTGTGCATACCAGCGGGACTAGTTGCAACAGTTGTATCGGTTAGTGAGAAAGCGGCAAGATATAGTAGTCGCGGTCTACTATTCCGACTGAGGCAAACCGTCCGTGATTTCAACCCACGGGGCCTTCGATCCAACATAGATATGTTTAGAGGGTTTAATCCCGGGATCGGTATCCAAAGTCCCAAGACGAAGACGGATCGTTTCTGGATGGTCATCGTTGCGTTTCAGAATCGGCGAACCACATCGGCCACAAAAGCATCGCCGCTTTCCCGGAGAGGATTCCCACTCTTTGAGAAGCTCGGCCCCCGCAACGAAACGAAATGAGACAGTGGGGACGGACGCGTTGCTGGCGAAAGCTGCGCCTGCCGCCTTACGACACTGACTACAATGACAGTTAGTCACGGGCCCCAGATCTGCATCAATCTCATACCGAATGCCACCACAAAGACATGAACCTTTAAGCATGAGGCCTCCCTTTTCAGCGCGGACGCCAAAATGTTCGACGGCTAAATGGGCTAAATCGCCAACCAAGCAATAGGCACGACCCGCCCTTATTATCTTATCTCCTTTACCAAACTCCAATCGACCAACTGGCTGAGTGGAATTTCTTTCGTCATCTTGAGCCGCTCCTTGGTCAGTTGCACGTCGAGATTAACGCCTTTATCGGAAATGATGCCGTCGTCGGTGAAAGAATTTATCGAAGTGTCGTAGGCCTTAGCTGCCTGAGACGCAGTGATACGCAGATAGTCAGACAGCATCTGAATTGTCTCGCCGCGATTTTGCTTCATAAAGCGCGAGCCTCTAAGAGAGCCCCGCACCACTTTCTTGACTTGTTCCCGCTGTGTCTGGAGCTTATTATCCGTCACCGCAATCCCTGATAGCGGCAGCTCTATGATATCGCCAAGATAGAGCAGTCGTCTGAAGCCTTCATCTTCCGCCTTCATCGCGAAGGCTACGTCGATGGGCGTGGCGTCGATGGAACCTGCGCGCAATGCCGCTAGGCGCGTGGGGCTTTCACCGGTGACGATGATTTTAATGTCTTTCTCTGGCTCGAAACCAAAGTGCCGTGCTGCTACTCGGGAGAGATAGTCTACCGTGCCGGCAAAAGAATCGACGCCGATGATTTTCCCTTTGAGATCCTTAGGTGTTTTGATGTCCGGGCGCGCGATCAAAACGTGTAATGGCCGTGCCGCCATGCCGATCACGGCTTTGATCGGCACGCCGGTTACTGCGGCGCGGATCGCCGAGCCCCACGCCAACAGATAATCGATATCCCCGGAGATCAGCGCCTTGACGGCGATCGCCGGCTGCATCTGAACCTTATCCGCATCGAGCCCCTCGTCTTTGTAGTACCCCTTGCGAATCGCAACCACAGCTGGAAATTCAAAGAGACCTCGACTCGGCGTGCCGATCACGATTCGCTCCGCGCTGACCGCAGGTTCGCTTAGCAAAGTGGACCCCAGCAACGCCATCCCGGCGAGAATTCGGATTCTTACGCTTTTCGCATTCATAAGAAATCTCTGGGTCCTATTCGAGTCTAACGTTCTTGGTAAAATCATATTCAGTCGAATAGTTGCTCTCGAAGGTAAAAGAAATTCGCTGCGGGTCCCAACTCCCGGCAAAGCATTTTTTCAGAAATGACATCATCAGATTCCAGGCATCCTTGGCCGCTTCTTTGCGGTAGCGGCCCGGCATGGTGTCGTTGAGCCAACCGTGCGGCGCATCGCGGTACAGCCGCACGTGATAATTCTTCTTCGCCCATTCCAAGCAACCACGGAACCGGATCACATCGTCAACCGATATGATATGATCTGCCTCGCCAAAGATTCCCAGCACTGGGCAAGAAACCTGGGCGATAAGTTTTTCGACAGGGGTAGGCCGAAGCTCATTGCCATTCCATTCCTTACCGCCGATGGCGCCATAAAGCACCACAACTCCAGCGATATCATTTCTATTGGCGGCGAGCAGCAAGGGCTGCCGACCGGTCTGGCACACGCCGATGATGCCAATGCGTGCTTCATCGACATTGTTCGACTCTTTCAAGTAATCCACTGCCGCGTTCAGATCTTCTAACGCCTCATCATCACGTAGATCCACTCTCACTTGCCCTTTTTGCAGAGCCTTGCGATCGCCAGTGAAGCGGTGAAAAAGATCGGGTGCCAAACCGACGAAGCCGGTTTGAGCGAGCTTTACCGTGAGGTCTTTTGTGTGCTGATCGATACCGTAACGCTCATGAAGAATAATCACTGCCGGCCTTTTACCCTTGGCCTTCGGCAATGCGCGCACAGCGGCGAGAGCGGGACCGAATCGAACAGTAGACGGCGAGATTCCCGTTGCTTTCTTTACTGCCATGATTCCTCCGAATGCTCTGCGATTGCGTGCTGTGAATTGGCTTGAGACGGCGCTAAGCTTATCCCCGCCTCAACGAGGTAGTCAAGAAGCAATGGCATAGATTGCGGCGACCCAAGAGGCAGTGTAATTTCAGACCGAGCCCTCTGCTTCTTAACCCAACCGAAATGCAGCGCAAAGATTCTGCCATGACCCATGTCCAGCCAGAGTGCGCAGGGCAATCAGCGTCGGCGGCATCATGGGAAATTTGCCGGATGACGCCGCTTCTACCGCAGCTTTGGGTGCTATCCAAAGACTTTCTGAAACTTCTTCGGAAGAGGTAAGAGGAGTTTGATTGGCGGGAAGCGCGGCTAGATAAAATCGGGTATCGAACCGGATCGAGTATTTTTCCGGTGTAATCCGGTGAAAAAGATAGGCAAGTCGCCCCAAATCGCAGAAGAGTTTTTCGGACTCCAACAAGTGGGTTAACAGGAATTTGCCATTCGAGAGGCCGCGGCGTTTCTCACTCAACCTTTCCGCGATATCTTTTTGCGAAACATCAGGCGCCATGCCGTTTTCATCAATGAAAAAATGGATTCCGGTTTCTTCGAAGAGTTCTCTGACCGCCGCCACCCAATGTCCTAGGCACATCTCCGGACCGACATCGGCACCGAGTATCTTCTGGGCTTCTGATCGAGTCAGGCCACGGCACAGGGACAACATCTTCTCAGAGCAATCCTCCTCTTCCACTCCACCTCCCGGAAAAACCAAAAATCCGCCTAGGAATTGCATCTCCGAGTGACGCCTTGTCATGAGAGCTTCGGTGCCGCCATTGGAATCAGGCCGCACGATAACGATGGTCGACGCTTTGGTGGGATTTACGACTTCAGTCATGGGATGCTCCGCGCGATGTCTCTGGCGTTGTGATACAAAAACCGCCTCTACCGTTTGCAACACTCCGTTTTTGAATCCGCATTGACGACCGTTCTGACGGATGGATGCCCGATGTGAATATGGGCCCCCGTGGCGGCTCCGGGCACTGCGCCCCTGAATGCAATGAATGGGATCCCCGTTTGCCTTAGGTATGCGAGGAGCGATCGCCCCTCATTGCTGTCCGGATGGAGCGCGACGTCTATTGCATTTCGATGGTCGAACCTAAGACGGTCATGGGTTGCCGTTTGGCCAACGGCCGTAACCGGCAAAACCCGCCCGAAGGTTTGCACGAAGAACTTCTCGATCTTTGGAGCGTCTGCGAGAGACCATGATGCACCGCCATTGAAGCGTAGCAGGGTCCCGGTTTCGCTATAGCCGCCTATCGCCAGACCGGGTAGTCGGAGCAACTCATCACGCATGGTCGCCTCTGTGATCGCAATCTCAGATTCCATGAGCCACCGCTTGTCCTCTTCGACTCGGACGATTGCCTCCGCCAAAGCTCGCTCTATCTGGTTCAGTTCAGAGCGGGAAATCAGCCCTTGACTATAGAACTCTCGCCGCCGCTGATATTCATTCGTCAGCTTGGCCTTTTCCTGTTCGTGAATTTCCAGCAACTTTTCCGCGCTGGCGCGCGATTCCTTCATTCTTTCGATGACTTCAGCCCGCAACCGCGCAAGTTCTGCGTCCACGGGAGCGGCTTTTTTGGATGAAGGCGACCGCGTCGACGGTTTTTGTTTCTCTTGAGCATTCCCATCCAGCGTCAAAGACAAGAAAGAACAAGCTGCAATCGCAGCCATCATGTACTTGAGACCTATCATTTCACGGAACACACCGTGGCAAAAGTCTAAGGGCTCTCGGAGGAAGGGTCAAGCCGTGCGAGGTAGAAAAGCACATGCAGTTTGCGGTCACTTCTTCCGTCTTTCGTTTTGTTCGACTATGTTGAGCTTATTCTTCGGGTGCAATGAATGCACTGCAAATACCTTATCAGCTGCTTGCCGATCTGATTGTCTTGGTGCACGGCGCTTTCGTGGTCTTTGCGGTCTTGGGTGGGTTCTTAGCCTTAAGATGGCATCGCTTCGTCTGGATTCATCTGGCCGCTGTCATGTGGGCAGCGACCGTCGAGTTGTTCGGCTGGGTGTGCCCTTTGACACCGGTTGAAAACTGGCTTCGAAGGAGAGGAGGACAAGCGGCTTACCCCTCTGATTTTATTGCGCACTACATTCTCCCGATGCTTTACCCCGAGGGCCTAACTCGTGAAGTGCAGATAGCTCTAGGAATTTTCGTCCTACTGATAAATTTATCAATCTACAGTTGGATCTTAAGACGAAAGAAGACGCACGGGTCTTGAGCGTACCGCCTGGTTTCGGCCTGCGATCGATTGTGTTAGCCTCTTCATAATGGAACACAAACACACCAATCATCTTATTCATGAGACAAGCCCGTATCTGCTCCAACATGCTCACAATCCAGTGGATTGGTACCCATGGGGCGACGAGGCTTTGCACAAAGCCAAAACCGAAAACCGGCCAATCTTGTTAAGCATCGGTTACTCCGCCTGTCATTGGTGCCACGTGATGGAACGGGAGTCGTTCGAAGACGAAAAGATCGCTGCTCTCATGAACGATCTCTTCGTCAACATAAAAGTCGATCGCGAAGAGCGACCGGACCTAGATGAAATCTACATGAACGCCGTGCAGATGCTCACGGGCCGCGGCGGTTGGCCCATGACCGTCTTTCTAACACCCGAGGGCAAGCCTTTTTACGGCGGAACCTATTTTCCGCCGGAAGATCGCTACGGCGTTCCGGGGTTTCCAAAAATCTTGCAAGGTGTGGCAAACGCCTATCGTGAAAAACCCCACGAAGTGGAGAAAAGCGTCGGACAGATTCTCACAGGGTTGCAACGAATGTCCCTGTCCAGAGAAAGTCAGCAGCCATTTGCGTCTGACATCATTGAACGAAGCGCTGAACGCCTGACCCAAGCCTATGACGCCGATCATGGCGGGTTGGGTCAGGCGCCAAAGTTTCCCAACGTGGGCGTCTACGAGCTTTTTTTGCGCCACTATCACCGCTCCAAGGCGAACCGATTTCTCGATATGGTGACCCACACCTTAACAAAGATGGCGCAAGGGGGAATTTACGATCACCTGGGTGGCGGATTTCATCGCTACTCAGTTGACGAGAAGTGGCTCGTGCCCCATTTCGAGAAGATGCTCTACGACAACGCTCAGCTCGTTCGCATCTACGCGCAGGTTTATCGCGTCACCGGAGAGCCTCTTTTCAAGCAAGTGGTCGATGAAACCATGACCTACTTGATGCGCGAGATGCTTCACAGCGAGGGCGGATTCTATTCCACACAAGATGCCGACAGCGAAGGAGAAGAGGGGAAATTTTTTGTCTGGACCGAGGCAGAAATCACTCGAATTCTCGGCGAGGAATCGAGCGAAATCTTTTGCCGTATCTACGATGTAAGCGAAGAAGGCAACTTCGAGGAAAAGAATATCCTCCATCCGATTTTGACTTTAGAACAAGCAAGCAAGCTTTTTCGGCGCGACCTAAAGGCGATCGAATCGCTGGTAGCGGACGCCAAAATGCAGCTCTTCCTGGAACGAGAAAAAAGGATCAAGCCGTTCCGCGACGAAAAGATCTTGACGTCATGGAACGGGCTTATGCTTTCCGGCCTCGCGGAAGCCATAAAAATTTCCGGCCGCCCAGCCTATTTGGAAGCGGCCAATCGCACCGTGGATTTCATTTTCACCAAGATGTTCCGTGACGGCCACTTGTTACACACTTACAAGGACGGAACCGGCAAGATACTGGGCTATTTAGATGACTATGCTTTTCTGGCAGCGGGGCTTTTGGATCTTTTCGAGGCGACCCTGAATCGCATGCACTTGGACCGCGCGTTGAAACTCGCGGAAACCATGGTGGATGAGTTTTGGGACGAAGCGGGAGCCGGATTTTTTTACAGTGGGCGCGCCCACGAACGACTCATCGCACAATCAAAACCGATCTTCGACGCCTCGATTCCGTCAGGAAACGCGGTGGCAACTCAAGTATTACTGAGACTCTATCACTATACGGAAACAGAGAATTACTTGAAAAGCGCTGAAAGGATTTTACGGGCATACTATGATACTATGGAGAATCAACCTTTCGGCTTTGCCCACATGCTCGCGGCGTCGGATTTTTACCTTCAGAAACCCAAGGAAGTCGTCTTGGTCGGAGATAAGAAAGACCCGAAGACTTCGGAGCTACTTACCAAAATTCATTCGCTGTATGTGCCCAACATGACGTTGCAGCTGGCAAGCCCGGATGAGTCTCTGGAGAAAATATCGTCGCTGCTTGCCGGCAAAAAACAAATTGCGGACAAACCCACCGTGTACGTTTGCCATAACTTTACTTGTTCTAGGCCGGTCGTCGAGTGGGACGAACTAAAGCCGCTACTCGACGCTTAGACAATTTTTCCAACGCCGCTCTGTGCTACGATTGTGTCCTTATTACGAGGGAAGCTGAGGATTCCTTTTGATGGTCTGAATGATTCGGTCCAGATCTGGCAGAGAGTAGTATTCAATCTCGAGCTTACCCCTTGCCGATCTTGCCTTTGGTAAAAGTCTTACTCTGGTTCCGAGCAGGCGCTGCAATTCTTCAACGATTGACCGAAGATCAGGATCGATAAGCGGCACTTGTCGTCGCCGTTTGCGACCTAATAGGAGGTGGCGAACCAGTTTTTCGGTTTCGCGTGCGGACAATCCTTTAGCCAGGACTTCGCGATACGCAGAAAGAATCAATGGCTCGCTGTGCAGCCCGAGCAACGCTCTGGCTTGGCCTGCCGGTAGATTGCCTGACGACACTTCTTGCTGCACTTCAGCTGGAAGCGAAAGCAGGCGCATCGCATTTGCAATGGCTGGACGACTTTTGCCAACTTTTTCGGCCATCTCTTCTTGGCTCCATTGAAACTCCTCCTGCAAACGTCGATAACCGTTCGCTTCCTCGATGGGATTAAGATCCTCGCGTTGCAGGTTTTCGACCAGAGCCAGTTGCAGTGCCTCATGATCGCTTGCGTCGCGCACCACTATCGGCACCTGCGTTAGTCCGGCCCTCATAGCCGCGCGCCATCGGCGCTCACCCGCGATCAATTCATAACCATCACCCTTGCGTCGAACCACCAGCGGCTGAATAATACCCTGGTTTCGTATCGACGCGGCGAGTTCGTCGATTTTGGCTTCATCAAACGTCCGCCGAGGTTGAAAGGGACTGGGGGTGATTCGATCGACCTCAACTCGAAAACTAAGGGCTCCACCGTCTGTCTCAACTCTGGGTTCGGACGCCCCGGGAATTAGCGCGCTAAGCCCTCTACCCAAACCCTTTTTCGGTGGTGATATTGTTTTCTCCATGACTGATTAGCTCCCTTGCTAACTCTAAATAATCCTGCGAGCCGGTCGAAGTATAGTCGTATAAACAGACTGGCTTCCCATAGCTTGGACTTTCGCTGAGACGAACATTCCTCCGGATAATAGTTTGAAAAAGTTTGTCAGGAAAATGAGAGCGAACCTCTTCGACAACTTGGTGTGAAATTCGGTTTCGACTATCGAACATCGTGATTACAATTCCCTCTAAGCGCAACTTGGGATTGAGTTCCCTTTGGACGAGATTCATCGTCTCAAGGAGTGAGCCCAGTCCCTCTAAGGCGTAGTACTCGCTTTGAATCGGAACCAAAAGCGAATCTGCCGCGGTAAGGGCGTTCAAGGTCAACAGACCCAACGAAGGAGGACAATCGAGAAAGATAAAATCGTAGTGATCATAAACTGAACTTAGAGCATCCTTGATTCGATACTCGCGTCGTTCGGCGCTTACTAGCTCGATTTCCGCGCCTACCAGGTCTTTCGTCGAAGGCACGATAGAA
>Ga0081455_10005498_pt1 | contig 13890 bp, 10 predicted proteins | sample TabmetS3T2R1_FD_70207 | JGI IMG/M metagenome (GOLD analysis project Ga0081455, IMG submission 70207) | Tabebuia heterophylla rhizosphere microbial communities from the University of Puerto Rico - S3T2R1 | ecosystem: Host-associated > Plants > Roots > Rhizosphere ... | reverse complement strand
GGAAGTGGACGGGGCGCGCGACGTCGGCATCGAAATGCATTCCTTGTCAAAGACCTATAATATGACCGGATGGCGTATTGGTTTTGCTGTGGGCAATGCGCAGATCCTGGCCGGCTTGGCAACGATCAAGACGAACCTCGATTCGGGCGTGTTCATGGCCGTACAGGATGCTGCGATAGCGGCGCTGAGCGGGCCCGATGATTGCGTCGAAGAGATGCGGCATATCTACCAACAGCGCCAGGAGCTCACCGTGGCCGGGCTGCGGGAGATCGGCTTGCACGCCGAGCGGCCACGTGCCACCTTCTATCTGTGGGTCCCTGTGCCTCCAAAATACACGTCCGCCGAGTTGACCACGCGTATGATCCGTGAGGCTGGGGTGGTGCCCACACCCGGCATCGGGTTCGGCACCTACGGAGAAGGATTCATCCGGCTATCGCTCACAGTAGATGAGCAGCGCATCCGGGAGGCCATCGAGCGCCTGAAGAAAGTTGGATTGTAGAGGGCCCTCTGCATCTCGACAAACCGACGACCGTCTCGGGCTCCTGTGGGCAGGTGGGTGGTGTTGCCGATGGCGACCGTTGACACACCGGTGACCCCTACGCTATCCTACACATCATGCCAATACAGCTACCGCCTCGCACATACGTCGGAAGCCTCCTCCCGGCGTGTGCACCATCGAGCTGCTCGTATGGTCGGGAATGGTTTCAGTGAGAAAGGTTCTAGCCACAAACAGGCCCATCTCGCTTATCGGTGCCCTCTTCCTTGGGTTCTGCCTGCTCCTAGTAAGCCTCCCATCTCAGACGCAGGGGCAGAAGCCCGATGAAGCGTCTGTGTATTCGATAGCTGTCCAGGCCTACCGTGATGGCCTACTGGACCTCGCCCGCGATCAACTCCAAACCTACCTGGCCACGTATCCCCAGGGCAAGCATGTCGCTGAAGTTCACTACTTGCTTGGGGATTACTTCTTCCGCAAAGGAAATTTTGCGCCAGTGGTGCAGCATATGCGGGATGCCCTGCAACGCCAGCTCCCCGCGGTGTTACATGATGACGCCTATTATCTGCTGGGCCGAAGCGCTCTCGAAACAGGACAGTATACCGAGGCCCTGGAAGCATTGCAGCCGCTCCTCGAGCCGGGCCATAGCGGACACTGGCACGAAGCGGCGCTCTACTGGAGCGGAGAAGCCCTGCTCAGCCTAGGTGATTTTGCTGGTGCTGCTCGCCAACTGCAGCAATTGGTCGAAAACTATCCCAGCAATGAATACCTCGAATCTGCCTTGTATGCACTTGGGTATGCCTGGCAGAAAGCCGATGCCCATGGACAGAGCCTCGACGCTTTCCAGCAGTTGCTGCAGCGTTTTCCCCAGAGCCAACTCCATCGCGCCGCGGAGTATGGAGTCGCGCGTGCGCTCGTGACGCTGCAGCGCTTTGCGGAGGCCGCTCCTTATTGGGGGCGCATTCGCGAGACTGCCCCATCCCCCGCAGAGGCTGAGGAGGCGACCTTCTGGTGGGCCGAGAGTTGGACCCGCGCTGATCGCTGTGACCAGGCCAGGGCGGCCTTTCAAGTCTATCTCCAGCGCTTTCCGCTGGGAAGGTATCGTGCCGATGCGCTGACGACCATTGCCATGTGTGCCCATACCGTTGGCGAATTCGCAGCGGAGATCGCCGCGCGCGAAGCGTTCTTGCAGCAGTTTCCCGCCGATTCCCGGCGTGATCCCATGCTCTTGCGCTTGGCGGAAGCCTATGAGCAAAGCGGCCAGCCGGTGCAGGCACGTAAGCTCTACTCACAGTGGCTCCAGATGTTTCCCGACCACGCTCATCGCACCGACGTCCTGATGCGCCATGGCTTGATCAGCCGGGCGCAAGAGGATGATTCCCAGGCGATTGAGGATTTCGCTGAGGTCTTGCGGCAAACCGGCGATCCCCGCCAACGAGCTCTCGCCCATATGGTGTTAGCCGAGAGCTACGTCAGACTTGACGACTGCGCCGCGGCGCTGCCGCACCTATCTGCCGTCATCGAGCAGGGTGACCAACCGGCCCAACAACAGGCCCGTTGGCAACGGGGCATGTGTGCCTATCGGAACAAAGCCTTCGCCGCCGCTGTCGAAGACTTTAATCAGCTCGTCGACGATGCCAGCTTTGGAGGCGATCGTCAGAGTCTGTTGCTGCTGTTGGGACAGAGCCTAGCAGCCCTCAACCGAGATGCGGAAGCTGTAGTCCGCTTTCGGCGATTCCTGGCCGTTGCACCGACGGATAAGGCAGCCGTACAAGCGCTAGCCGGCCTCGGAGCTAGCTTGCTGAAAGTCGGGCAGGTCGAGGCAGCGCTGCCGGTCTATGAGCAACTCCTCATGGTAGCTTCCGAGCTGCCGGCCAAGGAGCAGCTACATTTGCAACTTGGCCTGCTCTATCTTGAGCGCCAAGCAGTAGACCGCGCCAAACAGCATCTCGCCGCGGCAGCGGATGGCCCTGATGAATCCGTCGCAGCCGAAGCCACATATCGGCTGGCGGATCTGTTGTTCGCGGAGGGGATGGTGGCAGAGGCCACAGCCCTGTTGCACAAGCTGACCACACAGTTGGCCTCGCAACCTGCCTGGGTGGGCATTGCCTCCTACCGACTGGCACTCCTCTACGAGGCAAAGGAGCTATGGCCGGAGGCATGGCAGGCTTATACAGCTGCGGCCAAAACTGCCACGGACCCAAAGCTCGTGAAGGCAGCCCGTGAGCGTGCCCAACATCTCGAGGAGACGGTCGATGTTCATGCCCGTCGAGAGCCTGCTTCGTCTCAAACAGAGCGCAATTTGTGACGCTTCACCACGCCAGCGCCGACTCGCCATTAACATACCTCACTTACGCTCTCACCTGCGGCTGAGGGGGAGATGCACTAGGTTCGTGGGGTTGGTGCTCTGGTGCATAGTGTTCGGGGTGGCGTATCCCCCTGACACCCGTGGAGGAACGGAGGAGAAGCAACCCCTAAAGCTCCCCGAGGTGGTGATCCTCGGGCAAGACATCTCTGTCTTGAAAGAGACGAAAGAACGCCTGGTGCCGCAGGAATTGGCCCCAACGCTCAAGGAAATTCCCGCTGAAGCACGCGAGAAAATCAATCTGGCCGCCTTAGAACAAGGGAGTAAGAGCGCTCCACAAGTCTCCAGTCCAGGATGTTTGTTTGGGAACCCGGTGACGGGCTCGATTGCGCGCGCCTTCCTCGGCGATGAAGCGCAGTATAAGGTCGGGCTGTATCGGTATCAGAACGGCGATTACCAGGGGGCTATCGACGCCTTCACGCGTGTGCATCAAGACTATCCGCAGAGCACTCTCAGGGGGTCGGCATACTACTGGGAGGGAGAGAGCTACTACCGATGGGGCCAGTATGACAAAGCGCTTGCGGCCTATCAACAGGTCATCCAGCATTTTCCTGGCGAGCGCCTGCGCGATTATGCTTTGCTTTCGGCTGCCGATGTACAGCTGCGATCGCAGCGCCCGGCAGATGCCATCCCGCTGCTGCGTGAGCTGATGGCCACATATCCGAGCAGTGCGACTAACGCTGTGGCGCGACGCTACCTCGCCGAGGCCCTTTTCCGTGCCGGGCGGTATGCCGAGGCCGCTGACGCATATAGCCGGCTTCTTCAAGCGAGTCAGGCTGATGGCGACAAACCAAATGCTGCGTTCTGGCGGGCCGAGAGTTTCTTTCAGTTAGGAGAGTTCGACCGCGCTGAACAGGGCTACCGCGAGCTGCTGCAGGCATACCCTCGTCATGCGCGTCAAGAAGAGGCGCTGTACGGCTTGGGCTGGGCGCAGCTGAATGGCGAAAAGTATCGCTCGGCCCTCGACACCTTCCAACAGCTTGGACGCACCTTTCCACGCACGCGCTTCCAGGAATCGGTCTCCTATGCCCGTGTCAAGAGCTATCTAGGGCTTCGCCAAATGCCGGAGGCGCAGGACACCTACCGGCAGCTGGCGCGGGAGTTTCCTCAGGGCAGATGGCTCGGTGCCGCCACCCTCGAATTTGCACGCACGGCATATGAGGCTGGTGATTATGCGACGGCCGCGTCACTCACGAAGCAGGTCGCCGACCCCACCAAGTCGAGCGCGCTGGCGCCCGTTGCTTTAGTGCTGCAGGGCGATCTACTCTATCACGAGGGAAAATTTACCGAGGCCATCGAGGCTTATCGCCGCGCCGAGCGGGCTGGGCTCGCCGACAATCTTCTGGAAACTACCCTGCTGAAACGCGCCCTCGCCTTCTACCAGCGGCGCGATTTCGCCAATGCCGCCACCGATCTGGAGCGCCTCCTCCGCCAATTCCCGTCCTCGGCCAATGCTGCCGAGGCAGCCTTTTGGCTGGGAGAGTCACGCTTTTACAATCGCCAGTATCGACCTGCACTGCTCGCCTATCAACAAGTTCCACCGGGGAGCCCACGTTATCCTGACGCGGTGTACGGCCAGGGCTGGGTCTACTATCAGGGGAGCGATTGGCCAAAGGCCGCATCGGAATTCGAGCAGGTGGTGCAGCGGTTTCCCGAGGCCAGTATTCGGCCGGAAGCGCTGTTTCGTCTGGGAGAAGTCCAGTTCAATCTGAAAAACTTCGATAAGGCGATTGCCACGTATCAGCAACTACTGCGCGAGTATCCTCAGGAGAAGTTAGTGCCCAATGCGCGCCTGCGCACCGCTTGGGTGCGCTACAAGGCTGGCAACAGCGGCCAGGCGATTCGCGAATTATCCGACTTGATACGCGATCAGCCCAATCAGCCGATTGCTGCCGAAGCCCACTATTGGCTCGGCATGGCCTATTTAGGCACGAAACAGCTCGACGAAGCCCGCGCCCAGTTCGAGAGAATCCTGGCCCAGTGGCCGTCGTCGGAGGTGGGAAGCCAGTCCATTCTGCGACTGGGTGACACCTTCTACAATCAGGGCAAATTCACGCAGGCCATCGACACCTATACACGACTGACCGCGTCGGGGGCTGCAGATGTCCACACACTCGAGGCAGAGTATGGTATTATCCTGGCGCTCTATCAGCTCCGGCGCTTAAACGAGTATGCTACACGGGCGAAGGCGTTTATCGCGCGCTATCCGACGAACCCGCTGAGCGTGACGGTGCTGTATCAACTGGCGGAGCTCTACGAGGCGGAAAACCGGTCACAATTGGCCCTCGATACCCTAAAGGAGGTCATCACTCGGTTCGGCCAGAGCGAACTGGTCGAGTCGGCGCATCTGCGGCGAGCTGAAATCCTCGCCAGGCAGGGTAGCTGGCAGGCCTCCCTGACTGAAGCACAGCAGGCACTGGCTGTAGCGAAAAGCGATGTCGTCAAGAGCGATGCCCTGTATGCCATAGCGCAGGCGCAGCAGGAGCTGAAACTCTATCCGGCCGCAGCAGAGAGTTATCGCCGCCTGGTCCAGGACTACCCGAAGAGTCGTTTTGTCACCGCTGGCCTGCGGGGCTTGGCGCAGAGTCTGACGCAGGCGGGGCGCAAAGCCGACGCCAAGCAGGCATGGCAGGACCTGCTCCAGCGCGCCTCCAAGGATGCCTCGATGGCTGATGTATCCGTGGAATTGGGCCTATTGTTGCAGAGCGAAGGCGAGCATCGGAAGGCCATCGAGCAGTTCGGCAAGGCCGTCACCCAGGGGACCCCAGAGGTCGCCGCACGCGCCCAGTATGAAATTGGCCGGACGTACACCTTGCTCAAGGACTACCAGCAGGGCACGGTCGAGCTGATGAAAGTGGCCTATCTGTATCCGCAGCAACAGCGCTGGGTGCAACGCGCGCTCTTTCAGGCTGCGGGGAATTACGAGCAGGAGCAGAAGTGGCAAGAAGCCCTGGCCATCTACCAGAAGATCGTCAGGGAGGTGGCCCAGGCGGAGTCACGCGAGCAGGCAGCCCAGAAGATCGAACAACTCAAGAAGAAGATCGGGTCTGGCGCATAGCACCTACGAGGGGATGAGGCGGGAGAGAACGGATGCTCGAGTTTGTCATCAAAGGCGGGCCGGTGATGGTCCCGCTGCTGCTCTGCTCGGTGATCTCACTCAGTATTATCGTCGAACGATGTCTGAGTCTGCGGCGCCATCGCATTCTCAAATATGACGTCCTCCAGCGCATCGAGGACCTCCTCCGTGACCGTAAGATCCCCGAGGCCAGTACGCTGTGCAAGCGTTATCCCTCCTCGATGACCCGGATCCTCTTAGCCGCAATCCTTAACCATGACAAAAGTCGGCAGCAGATTAAGGAGATCATTGAGGACGCGGGACGACAGGAGATTCCAGTGTTGGAGCGCTATCTGACGATTCTGGGTACGATCGCCAGCATCTCTGTCTTGCTAGGGCTGCTGGGCACGGTGCTGGGCATGATCCGTACCTTCAACTCGATTGCTGCCCTGGGCTACGGGAATCCCGAGGCCCTGGCCAGCGGCATCTCAGAAGCTCTGGTGGCCACAGCCACAGGGCTGACGATCGCCATCCCGACGCTAGTCTTGTACAATGTCTTCACCAGCAAGGTGGACTCTCTGGTCATTGAGATGGAGAAGAACTCGCTCCGTATGCTCAGTATTTTGAAACGGGACTAAGCCATGCAATTTCGACCTTCCCAGCGCGGGCGTGCTGGGCTCGATTTCACCCCGATCCGGGCTGTGAGCCTGAGCATCACCCCACTGGTGGATACCATGTTAACCCTCCTCATCTTCGTCTTGCTATTGGGCGCTTTTGCCATCCAACCCGCCATCCGCGTGCGCCTTCCCGAGGCTGCCTCGAAGGAGGAGGAGCCCAAGCAGGACCTCGTGTTAATTTTAACCCGCGATCATCATCTCTACCTCAATGACGATCCCGTGCAACTCGACGAATTAGGGGTGCGCTTGCAGGAACGCTTGCGTGATCGCCGTGACGGTGTGGTGATCATCAAGGCCGATAAGGAGGTGCTGCACGGTCGCGTGGTCGAGGTGATGGACATTGCCAAAGCTGCGGGTGCGGTGCGCCTGGCCATCGCCACGGAACCAAAGACGCCCGATAGCAGAGGAGGAGCGCCGTGATCCGCGAGCGGACCTACGCCAATCTTCTCGTCGGCCTCGTCCTTTCTTTGCTGATCCACGCGTACATCGTGATGTGGGGGCCGCCGTTCTCTATGCCAACGCCCCCTCGGCGACCACCGCCCGAGGTCGAGGTGCAGCTGCGCGAATGGCCCACGCTACCGCCTGCCTCTCCGTCGCCGGAAGCGGTGAAGATTGAGGCGCCACCGGCAGCGAAACCTGTGCTTCCCCCCAACACGCAGGCCCTGCAGGATGCTGTGCAAACAGCTCTGACACCCGTGCGCCCTGACCGTGTGGAGATCCAGCTCCCTGAACGGCTGCCGGCACTCCCCTCCATGGATTCACAGCGCGACCTCGTCCCGCTGGCGGAAGGGCTACGCGATTCCTTATGGGACGAGCCTCGTCTGGCCGACGTTGCTGTGCTCCCCGACCTTCCGATGCCAGAACGCCAGCACGCCGAGACTAAGGCCTTGCCACCGCTACCGACCCTTGCGCCCCCTGCACGGCGAGAAACGGCTCCCACCCAGCCGGCAACCCTCACTTTGCCCTCATCTCAGGTCACCTCTCTCATTAAGGGCCCAGCATCTGAGCGGCAGGTGATCTTTCAGCCGCCGCCCCCCAGTGTGACAGTCGAGAGTGAAAGTGAAATCGAGCTGCGTTTTTGGATTTTACCGAATGGTGCCGTCGGTCGTGTGGTGCCGGTGAAAAAATCAGATCCGCGGCTCGAAGCCCTGGTCATCAACTATTTGCGCCATTGGCGGTTCACCCCGCTGCCACCCGACACCCTCCAGGATGAGCAATGGGGCATCATTCCGTTCAAATTCCGCATCCGTTAATCAAGCTCATCAACGCTGGAATCCCGTGGAGTCTGAGAGATCGAAGTCCGTGCCCGACGTCACGCGTTACGAACTATAGGGTGATGATTCCTCGCCTCAGGTAGTCGAGAGTATAGCGCAAAGGATGGAATACTGATGTCGATTCAAGTACTCCTATGGATCATCTTCAACCTTTTTGTACTCGCGATGCTGGCGTTGGACCTGGGGGTCTTCCATCGCACAGCGCATGTAATTCACGTCAGGGAAGCCCTTGCGTGGTGTGCACTCTGGGTCACGATGGCTTTGCTGTTCAATCTGGGAATTTTTTTGCGGCTTGGTTCAGAGCCCGCGCTCGAGTTCCTGACCGGGTATTTGCTCGAGTACTCCCTGAGCGTCGACAACATTTTTGTATTTTTGATGATTTTTACATATTTTCGTGTTCCATATCTGCACCAACATAAGGTACTATTTTGGGGCATCATCGGCGCCCTGGTCATGCGCACCCTATTCATCCTTACCGGGATTACGCTGATTCAGAAATTCCACTGGGTTATATACATCATGGGCGGATTTCTGGTGCTGACTGGCATCAAAATGGCCCTGCAAAAGGATGAGGAGATCAACCCCGAGCGCAACCCGGTACTGAAACTCTTTCGTCGAGTGATGCCAGTAACGGAGAACTATGAGGGCGGGCGCTTCTTTATCAGGCGCAGCGGACGATTATTCGCTACGCCACTATTCATCGTCGTGCTGGTGGTGGAGACGACTGACGTAATTTTCGCGGTCGATTCGATTCCCGCCATCCTCGCCATCACGCTGGACCCGTTCATCGTATATACGTCAAACGTCTTTGCGATCATGGGGCTCCGGGCGCTGTATTTCGCCCTCGCCGGCATCATGCAGCTCTTCCATTACCTGCCCTATGGCCTGTCGTTCATCCTGGTGTTCGTAGGGATTAAGATGCTGCTGGTGGATATTTACAAAATTCCTATCGGCATGGCGCTGGGCACCGTCGCCGCGGTACTGGTGATCTCGGTGATTGCCTCGCTCTTGTTCCCGCCGAAACCGGAGGGGACCCCCACCAAACCAGACCCTCATCCGGCCAGTGACCATTGAGCGCTGCCCCCGCAGCGATGGCCCTGGAGGTATAGGCTGACTGAGGTAGGTCTACTCACTTCAAGCCCCATTCCCCCCAGCGCGGGGGAAGGTTGGGATGAGGGCACAGCAGAAACAACCGGCAAGGACAGCAGTGGCAGAGGGGAGAGCGGCATGGACATTGGTGGGATCGGTGAATTTTCGCTGATCGCCAGCATCCGCCGTCGCATGGAGGGAAAATATCCCCCGGAGGTGGCGCTCGGGATCGGCGATGATTGCGCTGTACTGCACCCCCAGGCTGGCATGGAATGGGTGATTACCACTGACACCCAAGTGGAAGACGTGCATTTTTGCCGGGCGTGGCTGACCCCGTATCAGATCGGCTGGCGCGCCATGGCGGTCAACCTCAGCGACATCGCGGCGATGGGCGCACAACCGTTTGGCGCGCTGGCGGCGCTGGCTTTACCCGCCGCCACCGAGGCGGCGTTTTTCGACCAAGTCCTCGATGGCTTATCTGACCTTGGTCTGCGTTGCCAATGTCCGCTCATCGGCGGCAACCTGGCGCGCGACCCGGCCCATCTCTCCCTGACCCTCACCGTCCTCGGCCATGTCCCTCGCGGCCAGTCGGTGCTACGAGGGGGGGCCAGTGCCGGCGACGAAATCTGGGTCAGCGGCCAATTGGGTGGGTCCGCAGCAGGATTACGCACCTTTTTGCGCACCATCCCCCTTACTGACCGCGTCTGCACCGCATTGCGACGGCGGTATACGCAGCCACAACCGCGGGTTCGTGAGGCTATCTTCCTGCGTGCTTCGGGATGCCTCACCAGCATGATCGATCTCAGCGACGGCCTGGCCGGGGATCTTGGACATCTGTGTGAAGAGAGCGGCGTCGGGGCGCAGATCGTAGCTGCAGCGCTGCCGCTGCAAGCTGGTGTGCGCGAGGTTGCTGTGGCTCTGGGCGAGGAACCACTGGAGTTGGCGTTACGTGGGGGAGAGGATTTTGAACTCTGCTGCACGGCTCGTCCAGGAACGCTCAGCCCCCTACTAGACGCATTTCAGGCCCAGTTTGGCATCGGGCTCACGCGCGTCGGTACCATGACGTCAGCGCGTGCGTTACAGCTGGTGCACACCGACGGCTCGCAAGTCCTTCTGTCCCCCCAAGCCTTCGATCATTTCCACGGTTAAGCGACGTGGTGTCGTGCGATTGAGACATTGTCGCAAAGCCCCTTGCCAAACCTGAATCCAGAGTTTAATATGACCAGAGTGCCATCTGAGTGGATATTTTGCTAAGAGAAGTCGACTGTCGTTCCAGCCTTGTCCCCGCAACATCGATCCAAGAGAAGTGGTTAAATATGCGCGATATTCCAGTGTTTGTCGACCACCATGATGAGCGATTTTCGCTGCCGTTTACCTATGGAGGATTGCTACCGGAGGAGAGTGCCTTTGCATCGGCGCAAGTGGCCATTCTGCCCATCCCCTACGAGCAAACCACGACGTATGGTACGGGGACCAAGGAGGGACCCCAGGCCCTTATTGCCGCTTCGCGGCACATGGAGCTGTATGACGAAGAACTTGATTACGAGGTCTATAAGGTCGGTCTTCACACTTTGCGCGAGTTAGAGCCCATTGCCAGCGGCCCGCAGGCGATGCTGGATCGGATCACCGAGGTGACCAGTGAACTACTGGACCACGGCAAGTTCGTCGTCGGGGTGGGGGGCGAGCATACGATCTCGTTTGGGCTTGTACGCGCCTTCGCCGAGCGTTTTCCAGGGCTGTCGGTGTTGCAATTTGACGCCCATGCCGATCTCCGCGACACTTACCAGGGGACACCGTATAATCATGCCAGCGTGCTGCGCCGCATCTCCGAAATAGTGCCCACCGTGCAGGTAGGTATCCGCAGCCTGAGTCGTGAAGAAGCAGTATGGGTGAAGGAGCGTGGGACGCGACTGTTTTATGCGTCGGAAGTCGTAGGATCGCGTAGTATCGCCACGACGATCAGCGAAGCGCTCACCGAGCAGGTCTATATCACTATCTGCCTTGATGGCCTTGATCCGTCGATCATGCCGGCCGTCGGCACTCCAGAGCCTGGCGGTCTCGGTTGGTATGATGTCCTGCGCATCGTGCGGCAAGTGGCGGAAACACGCCACATTGTCGGCTTCGATGTCGTCGAATTATTCCCCATTCCAGGGAATGTTGCGCCGGATTTCTTGGCTGCCAAGCTCGTCTACAAAGTGTTGGGCTATCGTTTCAAACTAGGGAAACCGCGTCCGGGCTAGAGACCCGCATGACCTTGCCGACGTCTCTCCCACCATCGTCACCGTCAATTAGCAGGTGAGGGGTAAATCGCTATGGTCTTGGGTGGATTATGGGGCATGTTCTCGAGTGACCTCGGGATCGATCTGGGAACCGCCAACACGTTAGTCTACGTCAAGGGGCGTGGCATCGTCCTGCGCGAACCCTCTGTGGTGGCGGTTCACCGCGACTTCAAGCAAATCCTGGCGGTAGGTGTCGAGGCCAAGAAAATGCTCGGGCGCACCCCCGGCAACATTCTGGCCATCAGGCCACTCAAAGATGGCGTCATCGCCGATTTCGACGCCGCCGAAGCAATGCTGCGCTACTTCATCCAGAAGGTGCATAATCGTAAGAAGTTTATTCGCCCGCGCATTGTCATTGGCGTGCCCTCCGGCATCACCCAGGTCGAGAAGCGTGCTGTGCGGGAGTCAGCCGAATCCGCTGGCGTGCGCGAAGTGTACTTGATCGAAGAGCCCATGGCGGCCGCGATCGGCGCTGGGCTGCCCATTGAGGAGGCCTCGGGGAATATGATCGTCGACATCGGCGGCGGCACCACTGAGGTCGCCGTCATCTCGCTGTCGGGGATCGTCTACAGCCGTTCCGTGCGCATCGCCGGCGACACGATGGACATGGCCATCCTGAACTACATTAAGCGCAAGTATAACTTGTTGATTGGGGAACGGACTGGTGAGGATATCAAGATCCAACTGGGGTCGGCCTATCCGATGGAAGAGAAGATGACCATCGAGATCAAGGGACGCGATCTCGTCACTGGCATCCCCAAGACCATGATCATCACCGACGAAGAGGTCCGAGACGCGATCTGGGAGCCGATCAGTACCATTGTCGAAACCGTCAAGATTGCCCTCGAACGGACGCCACCCGAGCTGGCCGCTGACATTGTCGATCGGGGCATCATACTCGCGGGCGGTGGGGGGCTCTTGCACGGCCTGGACACATTGCTGCGGGAGGAGACAGGGCTACCGGTCTCCATTGCGGAGGACCCGTTGTCGGCGGTCGTCCTCGGCACCGGGAGAGTTCTCGACCATATCGACTTGCTGAAAAAGGTGTCCATCTAGTCGGCCAGCTCATGATGCCTAGCCACGTCGATCCATTGACAAGCGGTCGTCGGCCTGCGCGCCAGGGACAAATCCGCCGGGGTCAACAGCAGTTGAGGAATTGTGGAAGTGCCACTCAGAGAACGGATGCAGAGTCAGTACAACCAGCGTTTTGGGGTGGTGCTTACCGCCTTGCAGAAGATGGTCCGCCGGGGAGGCAAAAACCATATCTACAAGATCGTCTCAAAGCTGCATCCCGCTGATGTAGCCAAGCTACTACGGCATTTCGACCCTGAGGAGCAGTGGCTGATCTTCGGCATCATCGATGATCCCGAGTTCGCGGCGGAGATCCTCAGTGAAGCCGACGTCGACACCAGCGAGTACCTCGTTCGACACGCCCCGTCGCATTTCATCCTGCCTGTTTTGCGGAGTATGTCCCCGGATGACCTCACCGACCTGCTGGCCCAGCTGCCAGACGACCTACGCGAGTCGATTCTCCCTTCCTTAAGAGAAGACCTTGACGACGTCCGGACCTTGATGCAGTACGGCAAGGACACCGCTGGCGGCATCATGACCACCGACTTTGTGGCCCTCAATGAGCATGTAAGCGTGGAGGAGGCTATCAAGGAGGTGCGCACTGCCGGTGATAAGGTCATGGTGTCGTATGTCTACGTGACGGATGATAACGGCCGCTTGCGTGGTGTCGTCTCGCTACGGCAACTGATTCTGGCCGAGCCAGTGCAACCCCTGCGGGAGATCATGACCAAAGACGTCTGGAAGGTGCATGTGGAGACGGACCAGGAGGAGGTCGCCCGCCTCGTGGGACACTATAATATCTTGGCCATCCCAGTCGTGGACGAACAAAATGTCCTCGTCGGGGTGGTGACAGTGGACGACATCATTGACGTCATCCACGAGGAAGCCTCCGAGGATCTGGCGTATCTGTCCGGGAGTTCAAAACCTCTGCACACGTTGATCGATGCCTCGCCGGTGGAAATCTCTCGGGCGCGGCTGCCATGGTTGGTAACCGCCTTATTCGGCGGCTTGCTGTCGGGGAGCATCATCAAATACTTCACCGGCACCCTCGCAGAACTCATCTCGTTGAGTGTCTTTATTCCGGTGATCATGGCCATGGGCGGGCATCACGGCATCCAGACTTCGACCGTGTTCATTCGCGGACTGGCCACCGGAGAAATCGCCAATATCGTCGGGCCCCTGTGGAAAGAATTCCGGGTTGGCTGCATCATGGGCGCCGTGTGCGGCATCTGCCTCGGCCTGGTCGGCTTTTTCTGGATGGGCAGTTGGATGTTCGGCGTGGTGGCCGGCACCTCGATGTTTTTCGCGCTGAACACCTCGGCTATGATGGGAGTTTTGCTGCCAGCCTTCTTTAATCGTATCGGCGTCGATCCCGCCATCACGGCTGGCCCGTTTATCACCGCCATTCAGGACGTGACCGGACTGATTCTCTACCTAGGGCTGGCCACGCTCTTTCTCCCTTGGATTCCCCGGTGAGCTGAGCAGCAGGCAGACATCACGATCCGTCTCGATGCCCTAATGGCGGCACGTGTGAAAGGCATGGCCGACCTTCCAGCATTCTGGACGTATGTTCTGCTGGTGCCCCTT
>Ga0081455_10005497_pt1 | contig 13890 bp, 15 predicted proteins | sample TabmetS3T2R1_FD_70207 | JGI IMG/M metagenome (GOLD analysis project Ga0081455, IMG submission 70207) | Tabebuia heterophylla rhizosphere microbial communities from the University of Puerto Rico - S3T2R1 | ecosystem: Host-associated > Plants > Roots > Rhizosphere ... | reverse complement strand
GAGGTGGCCGAGCTGGAGGTGCGGCTCGCCCCCGGTGTGGGCGTCGGCTACCAGTGGTTCGAGGGGCCCCGGTTCAACCTCTCGACGGAGGCCGGTGTGTCGTGGGTCTACGAGAACTTCAAGCACAGCGACACCCAGGAGTTCGTCGCCGCGCGCCTGGCCTACGCGGTCGACTGGCGGCCGATCGAGCCGCTGTACCTCTATCACAAGCTCGAGTACCTGCCCGCCTTCGACGACCCGGGCGGTGACTACCTGCTGAACGCCGACGCGGGCGCGCGCCTCACGGTGTGGAAGAGCCTCTTCGCCGAGTTCCGCTACGAGCTGCGCTACGATTCGCGGCCAGCGTCGGGCCGCGACACCACCGACCAGCGCTTCATCCTGGGCGCGGGCTGGTCGTTCTGAGTGGCCGCCGCACGACGGGGAGCGCGCGGCGGTTGAGCGAGCCGGCGGGCTGGAGTAGACTGCCGCTGCGCGTCGCGCGCCATCCCCGGAACCCATCGGAGCCACGCCATGCCGTTCGCGCACGTCGGTTCAGTCAAGCTGTTCTACGAGGAGACCGGCCAGGGAGCGCCCCTGATCTTCGTCCACGAGTTCGCGGGCGACTATCAGAGCTGGCATCTGCAGGTGCGCTGCTTCGCGCGGCGCTATCGCACCATCGCCTACAACGCGCGAGGCTACCCGCCGTCCGACGTGCCCGACAAGCCGGAGGCCTATTCGCAGCAGCAGGCCGCCGACGACATCCTGGGCGTGCTCGATCACCTGCGCATCGACCGCGCCCACGTGTGCGGGCTCTCGATGGGCGGCTACGCGGTCCTGCACTTCGGCCTGCGCCACCCGGAGCGCGCCCTGTCGCTCACGGTGGCCGGCGCCGGCTACGGCAGCGTGCCGGGCGAGCGCGAGCGCTTCCGCCGGGACGTCGAGGAGACCGCGCGTCGCTTCGAGGCCGACGGCATGACCGGCGTCGCGGCGTTCTACACCAAGGGCCCCACCCGGGTGCAGTTCATGGACAAGGACCCCCGGGGCTGGCAGGAGTTCTACGACCAGTTCGTGGCCCAGTCCGCGCGCGGCCACGCGCTGACCATGCGGGGCGTGCAGATGTCGCGACCGTCCATCTTCGAGCTGGAAGCGGCCATGGAGCGGCTCGAGGTGCCGACGCTCATCATGACCGGCGACGAGGACGACCCGTGCCTCGAGCCGGCCATCTTCATGAAGCGGAAGATCCGTTCCTCCGGGCTGGTGGTGATTCCCAAGGCTGGCCACACCATCAATCTCGAGGACCCCGACGTGTTCAACCGCGCCCTGCTCGACTTCCTGACCGCCGTCGACGCCGGACGCTGGCCGCTCCGCAACCCCAAGTCGCAGACCGGCTCGGCGATCATGCCGGCCGAGATGAAGACCCCGGGAGACTCGCGATGACGCTGCCGCTGGCCCCCTACACCGTGATCGATCTCACCCGCGCGCGCTCCGGCCCCACCTGCGTGCGCCAGCTCGCCGACATGGGGGCGAAGGTGGTGCAGATCTCCGCGCGCGAGGACGTGGAGGGCGACTTCCCGCGGCGCGGCTTCGACTCGCAGAACCTGCACCGCAACAAGCGCTCGCTGACGCTCGATTTGAAGTCTCCGCGCGGCATCGAGATCATCCACAAGCTGGTCAAGCACGCGGATGTCGTGGTCGAGAACTTCCGGCCCGACGTCAAGACCCGGCTCGGCATCGACTACGAGACGCTCTCGCGCATCAACCCGCGGCTGGTCTACGGCAGCATCTCGGGCTTTGGCCAGGACGGGCCCTACCGGGACCGCCCCGGCTACGACCAGATCGCGCAGGGCATGGGCGGGCTCATGTCCGTCACCGGCCTGCCCGGCCAGGGACCGGTGCGCGTGGGCATCCCGGTGGCCGACCTCACCGCCGGCATCTTCCTGGCCCAGGGCATCCTGGTGGCGCTGCTCGAGCGGGAGCGCTCCGGAAAGGGCCAGTGGGTGCACACCTCGCTGCTGCAGGCGATGGTCACGATGCTCGACTTCCAGGCGGCCCGCTGGCTGATCGGCAAGGAGATCCCGCCGCAGGCCGGCAACGACCATCCCACCGCGATCCCGACCGGCGTATTCCGGACCGCCGACGGCCACCTCAACATCGCGGCCTCGGGCCAGCACATGTTCCGGCGCCTGTGCGAGACGCTGGGCACCGAGTCGCTGCTCGACGACCCGCGTTTTCAGACCGCGCCGGACCGGTCGAAGAATCGCAAGGCGCTGGCGGTGGAGCTGGAGAAGGCCTTCGCCCGACGCACTACCCAGGAGTGGGTGGAGCTGCTCAACGCCAAGGGCGTGCCGTCGGGGCCGATCCTGGACGTCAAGCAGGTCTACGAGAACGAGCAGATCCGGCACCTCCAGATGGCGGTGCCGGTGAGCCATCCGGCGCTCGGCGAGCTGCGGGTCCAGGCGCCCCCGGTCACGCTGTCCCGCACGCCGGCCAGCGTGCGCACCCACGCCCCCGACACCGGCGAGCACAACGACGAGATCCTCGCCGAGCTCGGCTACTCCGCCGCCGACATCGCCTCCCTTCGCCATGACAACGTCATCTAGCGGGGTCAGGTCTTGCATTACGACATTCGACGCGGCGCGATGTCGGAATGTAAGACCTGACCCCATCGGAGAGCCATGAGAGAGAACGCGCTGAAGAAGATCTGGGCCCGCGGTGAGGCGGTGGTCAACGGCTGGCTGTCCATTCCGAGCGGCTTCTCGGCCGAGGTCATGGCCCACCAAGGATTCGACTCGCTGACCATCGATATGCAGCACGGCGTGGTGGACTACCAGGTGGCGGTCAGCATGCTGCAGGGTATCTCGACGCTGGGCGTGGTGCCGCTGGCCCGGGTGCCCTGGAACGACCCGGCGCGCCTGATGAAGATCCTCGACGCGGGCGCCTACGGCGTCATCTGCCCGATGATCAACACCCCGCAGGAGGCGGAGGCGATGGTGCGCGCGTGCAAGTATCCGCCGCGCGGCTACCGCAGCTGGGGGCCGGTGCGCGCCTCGCTCTACGCGGGCGGCGACTATGGCGACCACGCCAACGTGGAGACCATCGTCATGCCGATGATCGAGACCGCCGAGGCGCTGAAGAACCTCGACGACATCCTGAGCGTCGACGGGGTGGACGCCATCTACGTCGGGCCCTCCGACTTGAGCCTGGCCATGGGCCTCAAGCCGCGCCTCGATCAGACCGACCCGCCGGTGGTCGACGCCCAGAAGAAGATCGCGGCCGCGTGCAAGCGGCACAACGTGGTGGCCGGCATCCACAATTCGACCGCGACCTACGCGCTCAGGATGATCGCGGAGGGCTACCAGTTCGTGACCCTGGCCAGCGACAGCCGGCACATGGCGGCGAAGGCCGCCGAGGAGGTCGGCATCGTGCGCAAGACCGGCACCAAGGTCGGAAAGCTGCCGGCCTACTAGTGCCGCCGCGGCTCTGCGGCGCGCTCCTCGACCGGGCGCGCGCCCACCTCACGGCCTTCGAGCGGCGTGCGCTTCCCGACGACGGGCGCCGCCGCGCCGCGGTCGCCGAGGTGCTGCTGCCCGACGAGGAGGGGCGCGCGTGCTTTCTGATCACCCGACGCGCGGCCACCCTGCGCCGACACACCGGGCAGTGGGCCCTGCCGGGCGGGCGCGTCGACGCCGGAGAGACCGCCGAGCAGGCCGCCCTGCGGGAGCTGCACGAGGAAGTCGGCCTGCGCCTCGACGAGAGCACGGTGCTGGGCGTGCTCGACGACTACGGCACGCGCTCCGGCTTCATCATCACCCCGGTGGTGGTGTGGGCCGAGCCGCATCACGAGCTGGTGCCGAATCCCCACGAGGTGGCCCGGATCTACCGGGTGCCGATGGCCGAGCTGGAAGGGCCGGACGTGCCCCGGCTCATCAGCATCCCGGAGAGCGACCGGCCGGTGATCCAGCTGCCCCTGCTGGGCACGCTCATCCACGCGCCCACCGCGGCGGTGCTCTACCAGATGCGCGAGGTGGTCGTCCATGGGCGGCCGACGCGCGTGGACCATTTCGAACAGCCGGTCTGGGCGTGGCGCTGACGAGCCACTCGATCACAGGAGGAACGGCGATGGGAGTCCTCGACGAGCAGGTGGCGATCGTGACCGGCGGCGGCACCGGCATCGGCCGCGCGGCGGCCCTGATGCTGGCGGCCGAGGGTGCGGGCGTAGTGGTGTCCGGCCGGCGCAAGGCGATGATCGAGGCGGTGGTGGGCGAGATCGCGGCCGCGGGCGGAAGCGCGGTGGCCCGCGCGTGCGACGTGGCCCGGCCCGCGGAGGCCCGCGCGCTGGCCGAGTGGACGGTGGCGCAGTACGGCCGCGTCGACGTACTGGTGAACAACGCCGGCCACTCGAGCAAGGCCCGCAACGTGCGCTGGGTGGGCCAGGAGGAATGGGACAGCGTGATCGGCGTCAACCTGACCGGCGTCTATGCCCTCACCCAGGCGGTGCTGCCGACCATGATCGCGCGGGGCGGCGGCACCATCGTCACGGTCAGCTCGCTCGCCGCGCTGAAGCCCGGGCTGATCGGCGGCGCACCCTACGGCGCGGCCAAGGCGGGCGTCCGCAACCTGATGGGCCACGTGCACACCGTGCTGCGCGAGCACGGCATTCGCGCGACCACGATCATGCCGGCCGAGGTGGACACGCCGATCCTGGACAACCGTCCGCTCGTGCCCGACGCGGGGGCGCGCGCCACCATGATGCAAGCCGAGGACGTGGCCCGCGCGATTCTGCTGTGCGTGACGCTGCCCGCGCGCACCGTGATCGAGGAGATCGTGATGAGCCCGACGATCCTGCGGGACCAGTCGGCCGACCTCCGCACCGCCCGCGACCTCGGCGCCACCTGATCCGGGGTCAGGTCTTACATTCCTACATTTTTGCGGACCGGCCCTGCTCGTCCGGCAGCTGGCCGCCGGAAATGTCGGAATGTAAGACCTGACCCCGGTAGTCGCGGTGCCAGAGATCGAGGTATTCGACGGCGTTGCGCAGGATGTCGTCCAGCTCCCCCTGGCTCATCTTGCGCACCGGCTTGGCCGGCACGCCCATGACGAGCCAGCCGGCCGGCACCACCTTGCCGGGCGGCACGAGCGCTCCCGCGCCGACCTGCGCGCCCTCCTCCACCACCGCCCCCGTCAGCACCACCGCCCCGATGCCGATCCGGCAGTTGCTCATCACGGTACAGGCGTGCACCACCGCCCGGTGGCCGATCGTCACGTTGTCGCCGACGATGCACGGAAACTCCGGGGTGACGTGGAGCACCGAGTTGTCCTGCACGTTGGAGTTGCGGCCGAGCCTGACGTAGTTGTCCTGGTCGCCGCGCAAGACCGTGAACGGCCACACGCTGGCCCCGGCCTCGATCGTCACGTCGCCGATCACCTGCGCGGCGGGATCGACGTAGGCCTCCGGGTGCACGCGCGGCCGCCGGCCCGGCACCCCGCGGATCATCGGGCCGTCCTCACCGCCCGGTCCACTGGGCCTTGCGCTTCTCCAGGAACGCGTGGACGCCTTCGCGGAAATCGGCGCTCCCGTACGTCGCCGCGATCAGGTCCCGGTCCTCCGGCAGCGTCCGGCTCGCGGCGAGCCGGCGGAGCGATTCCTTGGTGACCCACAGCGTGATCGGCGCGTGCTCGGCGATCTGCCGGGCCAGCGCGGTCACCCGCGCCTCGATGCGATCCGCCGGCACCACCTCGTGCACGTATCCGGCCGCGTGCGCCTCCTCGGCGGTCAAGAGCCGCGCAGTGAAGAGCAATTCCTTCACGCGCGAGGGTCCGAACACGTCGACGAAGCGGGCGTAGGTGGCCATCGAGAGGCAGTTGCCGAGGGTGCGCGCGATCGGCGCCCCGAAGCGCGCGTCGGGCGTGGCGATGCGCAGATCGCAGCACGTGGCGATGCCGAAGCCGCCGCCCGCCGCGACGCCCTGGACCTCTGCGATCACCGGCTTGCGGACCGCCTCCAGGCGCGCCAGGCGCCGGTCGCCGTCGCGCTCGTAGGCGATGCCGTCCTCGGCGCCTTGGAAGGTCTGGAACTGGCTGATGTCGGTACCCGCCACGAACGTCTGGCCGGCGCCCCGCAGCACCAGCACCCGCACCGAGTCGTCGCGGTCGACCGCGTCGCACGTCTCGTAGAGCCGGTCGTACATGCTCCAGGTGAGCGCGTTGCGCGCCTCGGGGCGGTTGAAGGTGAGCGTCATCACCGGCCCGTCGCGGGTCACCTGGATTTCGTCTTGCGTCGGCACGGCCCACGGCCTCCCTGAACGGATTTGCAGTCGCCGCATCGTAGCACGCGACCCCCGCACCGACGGACTGGCCAACCTGGGCAATTCCCTTCTGGGCCTAGGGGAAACGGTCCCGGCGCAACGATTGCGGATTGCCCCCAACGCGGCGATTCCGCGAGGCCGGAGCGGTGGCGTGTCTCTTGCCTCGATCCTGGTCAACGCGCTTCACAAAGGCCGGGTCGTACGCGACCCTGACAGGAGACGATATGAAGCGATTTGCCACTACCCTCGGGCTCGGCGCGGCTCTGCTCGTCCTGGCCGGGCAAGCCGACGCACAGTGGAGATACACCGACGACAAGGGCACGACCCGTGTCACGCAGTACAAGATCGACATTCCCACCGCCCACCGCGACGCGGCCGAATGGATCGGCCCGGTCGGCGTCGGCAAGCCGGCGCTCAGCGCCGATCAGGCGCTGACCGCGAAGCGCTGGGAAGCCATCGAGCGTCTCGGGATCGCGGAGGCCGGCCTCGTGCAGTTCCGGAACATGCCGCCGCCTCGGGCGCTGCGCGATCCGGGCGGGTCGCCGAAGTCCATGGCCACGATGTGCATGGCCGGCGAGCTTCGCGTCATGACCTCGCCGGGCAACTGGAAGGTGCTGGGCCCCTGCGCCGGTGGCTTCAGCACCGGCTACGGGTCGGACGGCTACGGCTCCTTCGGCGGAATCATGATCCGCTAGACGCACAGGCCGGCCGGCGCTTGCCGTACCATCGGGTACGATGACGGCTCCGGCCGGCCTGATCCTGGACTACGGCAACGTCCTGAGCCGGCGTCAGGACGAGACCTGGCTCGAGCCGGCGGCGACACGCGTGGGCACGACGGAGCACGCTCTCCGTGACGCGTACTGGCAGCATCGCCACGGCTACGACGCGGGCTTGCCGGTCCACGAGTACTGGCACCGCGTGCTCGCCGCCGCCGGGGCCGACCGCGCGCGCGCCGCCGATCCGGTTGACCTGGCCTGGCTGATCGATCAGGACGTCAGCTCGTGGCTGCACTATGACGAAGACGTGTGGGCGCTCGCCGCGGACTTCCACGCGCGAGGCGGACGAACCGCCTTCTTGTCCAACAGCGGCCCGGAGGTCATGGCCAGGCTGCGAGCCGATCGTCGGATCGAGAGCATCTTCGACGCGGTGGTCATCTCCTGCGAAGTCGGCTTGTCCAAGCCCGACCCGCGGATCTACCTCTACTGCCTGGACCGCCTCGGCATCGAGGCTCCCCAGGTGCTGTTCGTCGACGACCGCGCCGACAACATCGAAGGCGCGGCGCGCATCGGCCTGCGGACCCTGCTGTTCAAAGGCCCCGACGCTCTGGCCCGGCTGCGCGCGCTGCTCGTCTAGCCCCGATCGGATGCGGAAGACCGCAGTGCGCGCGCGGCGGCTTCGATGGCCTCCACGATGAAATGGTAGCCGGTGCAGCGGCAGAGGTGGCCGGCGAGCATCTCGCGGATCTCCTCGTGCGACGGGTCGGGGCGCTCGCGGAGGAACGCGGAGACGCTCATGAGGATGCCGGGGGTGCAGTAGCCGCACTGCAGGCCGTGCCGGGCCCAGAAGGCCTCCTGGATCGGATGCAGGCCCTCGGCCGGCGCCAGCCCCTCCACGGTGGTGATGCGGCGCGAGTCCGCCTGCACCGCCAGCATGAGGCAGGCGCGCACCGGCTCACCCTCGAGCAGGACCGTGCAGGCGCCACAGACGCCGTGCTCGCAGCCGACGTGGGTGCCGGTCAGCTCCAGGTCCTCTCTCAGGAAGTCGGCCAGGGTCGAGCGCGGCTCGACGGCGCGCTCGTGCTCCTGCCCGTTGACGGTGAGGCGGATCGTCCGCGTCATGCCGCGCTCCCGCATCGCGCCAGCGCGGCCGCGAGCGTGCGCTCGGCCAGCGTCGCCGCGACCCGCCGGCGGTAGGCCGCGGTGGCGTGGATGTCGTCGTCGGGGGCCAGCGCGTCCGCCGCCGCGCGCGCCGCCTGGGCCAGCCGGGCGGGCGTCGGGTCGTGGCCCTCCAGGATGCGCTCCGCCGCCGCTCCCCGCGTCGGCGTGCCCCCGGCGCCGAAGAACGCCAGGCGCGCCCGCGTGACCGGCCCGCCGGCCGCGCGTGCCAGGACCGCCACTGCGCCAACCAGGGCGAAGTCACCGTGCCGCCGCGAGATCTCGGCAAATCCCCAGCCCGCCCCGGCGGGCGGCAGTGCGAAGCGCACCGCGGTGGCCACCTCGTCCGCCGCCAGTGACGTCGTGAGCGGGGCCCGGTAGAGCTGATCGGCGGCCACGGTCCGCTCGCCTCCTGGCCCGCGCGCGATCACCGCGCCGTCCAGCGCGAGCAGCAGCGCGGGCAGCTCGGAGGCAGGATCGGCGTGGACGACGTTGCCGACCACGGTACCGCGGTTGCGGATCGGCGGATGGGCCACGTGACGCAACACCAGGGCGAAGAGCGCCGAGCGCGAGGCCGCCCAGCGCTCCAGATCGCGCTGCCGCACGAGGGCACCGATCTCGAGCGTGTCCGGGGACTCGCGGATGCCGTCGAGACCCGCGATACGGTTGATGTCGACCAGCAGCGTGGGCCGCGCAAGCCGCAGCGCCAGCATCGGGATCAGGCTCTGGCCGCCGGCCAGCACCTTGGCGTCCCCGCCCTCGCCGGCCAGCGCGCCGACCGCATCGTCCAGCGTGGCGGGGGCCACGTACTCGAAAGGCGCCGGCTTCATGACCTGCGCCTTCCAGCCGGCTCCAGCAGCCCCAGGACCACGGAGGGGCCGAGCGGCGTGCGTGTCACCCGTACGCCCCAGGGCGACAGCGCGTCCTCCACCGCATTGGCGATGGCGGCCGGCGGCGAGATCGCGCCGCCCTCGCCGATGCCCTTGATGCCGAGCGGATTGCGCGGCGACGGGTACTCCAGGTGAACCGTCTCGATGGGGGGCAGCTCCATCGCGGTCGGCACCAGGTAGTCCATGAACGTGCCGGTGAGCAGCTGGGCCTGCTCGTCGTAGACCATCTCCTCCAGCAGGCCACCGCCGACGCCCTGGGCGACGCCGCCGTGGATCTGGCCCTCGACGATCACCGGATTGACCAGCTTGCCGCAATCGTGGGCGACCAGGTAGCGCAGCAGCCGCACCGATCCGGTGCCCGGGTCCACCTCCACCACTGCCACGTGCACCGCATTCGTGTAGGTCACAGTGGGCTGGTGGTGATAGACGGTCGCCTCGAAGTCGGGCGAGGCGACGCCGGGCTTGGCGAAGGTCGGGATCGCGGCCCGAATCACGCTGGCCAGCGGCGTGGCCGAGCCGGGCGCCCCACGCACCGTGACCACGCCGTCGATCACCTCGATGTCGGCCGGCGCGGCCTCCAGCAGCGCGGCCGCCGCGGTCACGATCTTCTCGCGCACGCGCCCGGACGCCTCGTGGATCGACGTCCCCGCGTTCACGATGCTCCGCGAGGCGAAGGTCCCGACGCCGAAGGGAATGGCCGCGGTGTCGCCGCCGACCACGGTCACCCACTCCAGCGGAATGCCGAGGGCGTCCGCCGCGATCTGGGCGAACGACGTCTCGTGCCCCTGCCCCTGGCTGCACGCGCCGGTGGCCACGGTGGCATGGCCCGAGGTGTCGAGCCTGACCGTCGCGCCCTCGTAGGGCCCGATCGCGGTGCCCTCGACGTAGCCCGAGAGGCCGATGCCGCGATAGACGCCGCGCTCCCGCAGCGTGGCCTGCTCCGCGCGCAGGGCCTCGTAGCTCACCGCGCGCAGCGCGTCCTCCAGCGAAACCTTGCAGTCGCCGCTGTCGTAGACCAGCGGGTTGCCGTCGCGGTAGGGCAGCTTGATCTCGTACGGCATGTCGGCCGCGGACAAGTAGTTGCGTCGTCGCAGCTCGGCCGGGTCCAGGCGCAGCTCGCGCGCCAGGCAGTCGACGATGCGGTCCATGGCGAAGACGGTCTCGGGACGGCCGGCGCCACGATACGGCGCGTTGGGCGTCTTGGTGGTCACGATGCCACGACACTCCACGTCGAGGTTCGGCACTCGATGCGGGCCCAGCAGGTGCGCCACCGTGTTGTACGGCAGCACGATGCCCCAGGAGTTGTAGGCGCCCAGATCCACCCAGATCCGGTCGCGCACCGCCAGCATCGTGCCGTCACCGCGGGCCGCGATCTCGATGTCGTGCACCTGCGCGCGCGCGTGCGCCGAGCCCATCATGTGCTCGCGCCGATCCTCGGTCCACTTCACGGGCCGGCGCGCGGCGATGGCCGCGGCGGGGATCAACAGATCTTCGGGGTAGCCGTTGGCCTTGGTGCCGAAGCCTCCGCCGACGTCGGGCGCGACGACGCGAATGCGATTGGGCGGCAGCCCGAGGGCGGCCACCAGGCCCTGCTGGACGAAGTGCACGACCTGCGTGCCGTTCCAGGTCGTGAGGCTGCCGTCACGCGCGTCCCACTGTGCGACGACACCGCGTGTCTCGATCGGCATGCCCACGTAGCGCGGGATGACGAAGCGCTCGCGCACCCGCGCGTCGGCCTCGCGCAGCGCCGCCTCCACGTCGCCGAAGCCGGTCTTGAACGAGAGCGCGACGTTGTCGCCCCACTCGGGATAGAGGACGGGAGCGTCCGGCTCGCCCGCCGCCACCACCTCGGCCAGCACCGGCAGCGGCTCGTAGTCGACCTCCACGCGCTCGCACGCGTCCTCGGCGAGGGCGCGGCTCGAGGCCAGCACCATGGCCACGATCTCGCCCACGTGGCGCGCCTCCTCCCGGCACATCGGCAGCTGACCGATCTGACGCATGCTGACCTGCACGCGCGCGGCCAGCCCGGGCGGGATCGCGCCGAAGAGCGGCAGCGGCTTCATCCAGCGCTCGAGGTCCGCGAAGGTGAACACGTGGGCGACGCCGGGCAGGCGCCGGGCCGCGTCGGTGCGAATGCCGGTGATGCGCGCGTGCGCGTACGGGCTGCGTACGAAGGCGGCGTAGAGCATCCCGGGGAGCTTGATGTCGTCGACGTAGCGCCCTTCGCCGCGCAAGAAGCGCGGGTCTTCGCGGCGCTTCACGGAGGCTCCGAAGTACTTGGCGCCCATCAATCGTGCCCCCTCTTCATCTGCGGGGCCCCGACATGGCCCCCGCACTCCCCCACTTCGGCGGACATTCGTTGGCGATCATGGGACTGGTCCGTCGCCGGTCAGCCGCCCAGGTAGGCGTGCTTGACGCGATCGTTGGTCATGAGGTCGCGGGCGGAGCCCTCGAGCGTGATGCGCCCGGTCTCCATGACGTAGGCACGGCCGGCGAGCTGCAGCGCCATGTAGGCATTTTGCTCCACCATCAGCACGGTCGTGCCGTCCCGCTGGATGCCCGCGATGATCTGGAACACCGCCTCGGTGATGGTGGGGGCCAGCCCCAGCGAGGGCTCGTCGAAGAGGATCAGCCGCGGCCGCGCCATCAGGCAGCGGCCGATCGCGAGCATCTGCTGCTCGCCGCCGGACAGCGTGCCGGCCGGCTGCCGACGGCGCTCCGCGAGGATCGGGAAGTGCGCGAACACGCGCTCCTGATCTCGCGCCACCGCGGCGCCATCCGTGCGCACGTAGGCGCCCATCTGGAGGTTCTCCTCGACGGTCATGTACGGAAACACTCGGCGGCCTTCCGGACAGTGGGCGATGCCCCGGCGGAGGATATCCTGCGGCGCGAGGCGCTGAATCTCACGCCCCTCGAACACGATCCGCCCGGACGAGGCCCGCACCAGGCCCGAGATCGCCTTGAGCGTGGTGGTCTTGCCCGCCCCGTTGGCCCCGACCAGGCACACGAACTCGGCGGCTCCCACCGTGAGGCTCACTGAGTCGAGCGCGCGGGTGCGCCCGTACCGCACGTCGACGTCCTCAAGCGTGAGCATGGGCCCCCGATCCAAGGTACGCGCGGACGACCTCCGGGTCGCGCTGCACGGCGGCCGGATCCCCGTCGGCGATGAGCCGCCCGTAGTTCAGCACCAGCACTCGATCGGAGATGCCCATGACCAATCGCATGTCGTGCTCGACCAGGAACACCGTGATCCCTTGCTCCCGAATCCTCGCGATCAGCGCGGCCACCGCCTGCTTCTCCGAGGCGGTCATGCCCGAGGCCGGCTCGTCCAGCAGCAGCAGGCGAGGCTTGGCGGCCAGTGCCACCGCCAGCTCGAGTCGTCGCTGATCGCCGTAGGACAGGGCGGGAGCCGCCTCGTGGCGGCGCCCGCCCAGCCCCACGAAGTCGATCACGCGATCGGCCTCCTCGGCGAGGCGCCGCTCCTCCTCGCGCACCCGCCCACGTCGCGCGAGGGCCGTGACCACGCCGACTCGTCCCTGGAGGTGCAGGCCCACCAGCACGTTTTCTCGCACGGTCAGGCCCGGGAACAGGCTGGTCTTCTGGAACGTGCGCACGAGCCCGCGCGCCGCGATGCGATGCGGGCGCCATCCGGTGATCGGCTCGCCGTCGTGGCTCACCACGCCCTGGGTCGGGCGCTGGAAGCCGGTGATCACGTTGAACGCGGTGGTCTTGCCCGCGCCGTTGGGCCCGATCAGGCTGGTGACCGTGCCCGGGGCCACTGCGAAGCTCACGCCGGCCAGCGCGGCGACGCCGCCGAAGCGCACCGTCAGATCCCGAGCCTCGAGCGTCACGAGGTCCTCCACCGGCGTCCCGCCTGCTCCCGGAGCGCCGGCCAGACGCCGCGCAGCGCGGGCACGATACCCTCGGGCATGCAGAAGAGCACCACCAGCAGCAGCACGCCGTAGAGCAGCATTTGCCACTGCCAGGACGTCGCGGCGCGCAGAGCCTCCGGCAGCACCGTGAAGAGGACCGCGCCGACGACCGGACCGGCCAGCGTCCCCTTCCCGCCCGCGACCACCATGATCACCATGGTCACGGTATAGGTGAAGAGGAACACCTCCGGGCTCACGAAGCGTGTGTAGTGGGCATAGAGGCCGCCCGCGAAGCCGGCCATGCCGGCGCTGATCAGCGCGGCCAGCACGAGATAGTGCGTGGCGTCGATCCCCACCGAGGCGGCCAGCGTCTCGTTCTCGCGGAGAGCCACCAGCGCCCGCCCCACCCTTGAGCGGATCAACGCCAGGCACACCAGGTACGCGAGCGCCACCGACGCGAGCACCAGGTAGTAGTACGCGACCTTCGTCCGCAGCGAGACCGTGGGCAATCCGGGCAGCGCCAGCTCCACCGGCGGCACGCCCGGGATGCCGAGCGGCCCGTTGGTCAAGTCCATCCAGTTGACGCTCACCAGCGACACGCAGCCGGCGAACGAGATCGTGAGCAGGACGAAGTAGGCGCCGCGCAGCTTCAGCGCGAGCCGGCCGATCACGTAGCCGGCCAGCGCCGGCAGCACCGCCGAGGCGAGCAGGCCCACCCACGGCGACCACTCGAGCTTCACGGTGAGCAGGCCGGTGGCGTAGGCGCCGATGCCGAAGAAGGCGGCGTGGCCGAGGGAGAGCTGCCCGGTGTAGCCCAGCAGCAGGTTGAGGCTCAAGGCCAGCACCGCGAAGATTCCGGCCATGATCAGCGTGTGCAGATGATACGGGTTCCATACCCACAGCGGCGCGGTCGCGACCACCACCAGCCCGACCGCGACGCCGAGCCGTCTCATCCCACTCGCTCGGCGCG
>Ga0081455_10002570_pt1 | contig 13890 bp, 15 predicted proteins | sample TabmetS3T2R1_FD_70207 | JGI IMG/M metagenome (GOLD analysis project Ga0081455, IMG submission 70207) | Tabebuia heterophylla rhizosphere microbial communities from the University of Puerto Rico - S3T2R1 | ecosystem: Host-associated > Plants > Roots > Rhizosphere ... | reverse complement strand
GGCTCGAATCAAATGATTGGGGAGAATCGGGAAAACCGGTGAAGAAGGACCGCGTCGCACGACTCGATGATTTGGTCTTTTATGTAGATCTCCCGTTGGGAAACGAGAAGCCTGAGGCACGCGACAAGAGCCAGGGTGGCATCGTCGTCAGGCTGGTTGATCAGACGACGAATTCGGGAGGAGACGAGGAATTTGTTTTCGAACAAGGCCGTGAAAACCAGACGGGCCTGAACTATCCCCGGTATACTTTCCTCAAATACAAGAATACGGGCGACGCCATTCTCTACAAATTTTCGGGGCCCATTTACACACGCGACGGCAAAGCGGAGCTAAACGTTCAGTATGGCTTGATGATCGCAGTTAACATGGAGATGGTCACGCCGACTCCTTCTGCGTCCGATAGCAATGCTTCTGACGCGAAATCTGCCGACGCGACGAATGAGAAGTCGGCGTCATTACCGGCGCCTATCAGCGACAAGATCTACACCTTTCAACAAATCCAACAGCAAAAGCCGCAATTGAAAGACAAGATCGTGAAGCTCGAGATCATGTATCTTCTCGGCGACCCGAGCGATCTTCTTGGCAACGGCACGCAGCGTTACATCGTCAAGGACACTTCCAACGGTCCGACGCCTTATGGCCAGGTCGCTTTTCCCCGGGAAGGTTTGGAAAAAATGGGGCTGGCCAACGATCCCCATCGCGAAGGCCCGTTCACCGTTTACGCTCGTGTTCACGTTTTCCCCGAGAAAAAAGCGGCCGCGATTTGCGTCGCAGTCGGAACGCACGTCACAGTAGAAAACGGAAAAGCGACTTATTCCTGGTGAGCCTTCGTTAGAACTTCTTGCGCGCGGACTGATTCTGCCACGAACGCAATTGTCCAAATGATCGCCGCGGAGAGGTTTTGGCGTAGCGTTGATACACGCGCTGTATGAGTAGCATGGCCAGCAAATTCAAACCGGTTCGGTTTTCTGCGTTGATAGGATTAGTAGCGATCGGCCTTTGCGGTTTGGCGGTGTTCTGTACTCATCGAGGATCTCATGGCCGAACGGCTGAAGAACGCGCGGCTTACGAAATCGGTGAAAAAGCGGGCGAGCAAGCGCCGCACGACGCAAAGTTGCCGACCGATGACGAGTTGAACCTGATGGCTGAGAAGCATTTCGAGAAACAGGCACCGGGCGATCAGCTCCAAAACCCTCCGCAACCAGGCGGGCTAGAGGCACAGAAAAAGGCTTTCGAAAAGGGATACAGGGACGCGTTCAAGAAAACCCATCCTCAGAAGTGAATGAGGCTCGCTCGCACGTCGCTACCGTTGCGACCAAATGCCAGTCCGGTCGAAGACTGGCCGTGGAGAGCTCGGACCCTTCCATGTCGCGCGTCCCACGCGCTCCATTCTCACTTCCTACTTCTTCCTGCTTAATTCTTACTTTTTATTTCGGTACGTCCCTTCCGTTGCAGTTCGTGAATCGGAACGAACCAATCCGGGTATGCCAGTCGTTAGGCGTGGTAGTCATGGGATAGTAGGTCCCTGTGTACCAGAACGTACAATCATCGCTCGGATCAATCGTCATCTGACTGTAATCACCGAAGTTCGTGTAACCGTCCTGACTGCCATCGCCGTCAATCAGCGCTAACTCCTCAAGCGGGAACGTGCCCAGCGGGTCGGTCGGTCGCCGGCCCGCGTAGTGAAGTGAAGGATACACATCTGAGCCCGAGACGCTGAACCCGAGCGCGATGTTGCCCATCCTATCCATGGCGATACTCCCAAGCCACCGGTCGTTGGCATCGGGCGCATAAGTTCCCTGCTGATAAATTTCCCACGGACTTCGTGTTCGTCCTCGCGTTGTCATGCGCAGCTCATACCAGCGGATCCCTGCGTGATCGTGCGCTGGATCGCCATCCGCTGCCACGGTGTGGTCGAACAGCAACGATTGCCGGGGACCGAAATTGCGGTACGTCAGGCGCTGCATCATGTAGCCGTAAGAAAGCGAATCGATTCGTTGCTGGACGTCTGGCTGTTCGATACAGAAAAAACCGTTGTGACACGCATTGGAGTTGAACGGCTGCGGAACCAGGCTCTGCGTTGGGATGAATGTGGAAGACTCAGGTGAATCCCAGTCCACGTGAAACTCGTACACCTGGAGCCGGTCTGCGGGGAAGCCCCAGTGTGAATCCTGCACCTGCACGATGTACTCAGGCGTACCCGTTAACGGCAATCTCGTGCCCTCGAGGTCGGCTGCCAACATGTGGCTATGGGTGACCTTGGACGGATCTCGCGGAGATGGATCCCGCGGAGCCGGCACAAAGAAGGTGACGAACTGCGGCTCCTGGTCTCCGGCCAGCATGGCCCCGCGTTCGAATGCCGAGATAGTATTGCCCAGTCCGCTGAAGATCTTGTCGGGATCCGCGGTCGCATAGTAGGCGTCGGAAAACACACTGATTTTCGGATAATCGTTAAAAAAATTTGCCAGGCGATTGGAGTTGTTGTTGACCTCGAATGCGTACTGATCGTACGGCCCAGTCGGGTCCGACGTCTTGGAGACGGCAACGCACAGGTCCTGACCGTACGGCAGCGCGCCCGGGCGTGCGATGATCCATCGATTGGCGTATCGATCGAACCGTACCACCGAATCGCTCCAGATTTGGTCACCGCCACAGTCAGGCTGGTCGTGCCAGAATCTCCTGGTGCCGACCGGACCCGCCAGGAGATTGCCCGACTTGTCGTAAACGACGATCGCCGTATTGACCATTTGTACATAGTGATCGAAACCGACGGCTCCGCTGGTGTCGGATGCGAAGCCGTTGAGCGAACAATCATCGCCGGCCGGAAGTTTGCCGACATGCAGCCCATCGAAGTTCACGATCGGATCTGACAGGAAATTCCCGCTCGGCTCTGCTTTTCCTGTAGCCGCGTCGCTGTGCGGCGTCTTTCCCGTCGGCGCCGCCTGTCCGAGCGCGCTCGGACAGGGCGTCATCGAGCTAAGCGGTGCCGACAGGGAATGCGAGTGCGCGGTCCCTGTGGTCATCACCCAACCAGCGGGAAGCTGGGCGTTAGCAATGCCGACAAACGTTCCGACAAAACAGGCTAGAAGTGGAGCAAGGAAAAATATTTTCACGGCTGCACTCTTTGCCATGAGCTCTCGGCATCACGCAAGACGAATGTGCCCAGACGCCGAACTGACTTTTCCTCTCAACACTCAACTACCGTCTCACATCTTACTTCTTACTTCTTACTTCACTTGGGTTGGCGCCAGGGCACCATTTAACCGGAGACTGGTCGAGGCCAAGTGCTTTAACCATAAACGAGGTCGCTTCGTTGAAGTCCTTCACCGTTGCGCCTGACCAATATCCCGTCGTGCAAGTGGCAGTGTCGCAATTGCCGCCCAGCGTAATCCATTCCTCAGTTCGCAACACGTCGCAGACGCAGATCGCTTTCTTGGGATCAGATGGATCGACGGTGCAACGCTTATTGAGACACCATGTCCATGGAGTCCCGTTAGGGCACCGAAGAACTTTCTTGCCTTCCTTGAATTGTTCGAGCGAAAACGCGGAGTACACCGTGCGGATCCCATTGGCATCGGTGGCAGGTTGAATGGAGCTGCACGGCACTGAAGCCATGCTCGCACCATCTTCCACAGCGCAGAAGCAAATCGCTTTAGTTGGATCATCCGGCTGCGGTATGCACAAGGCGGATGTACAAAGCGCATATTGCTGTTTGCATAGCTGCATACCTGGCTGGGCTGCCTGTTGGTTGCCAAAGGAAATGGTGAAAATGGCAGCCGCCGCGGTAACCAGGCAACCGGCGAAGGTCAGCTTGATAAGTCTCATGGTTCTTCCTTCTTGCTGTTTGACTTTGTGATTGCGGGGCCCAGGGCGAAGAACCTAGCGGGCAAAGTGCTCCGTCCGATTCGAACCGTCTAACGAACCGGAGTTTCAAGAAAATCTCACCGGCCCGTCAAGCACAATTGACGAAGCACGGATCGAGCAATTCTATGAGAGCTTGGCGTCACGTAAGAGAAATCCGTAATTCTTAAGTCTCCGTTCTTACTTCTAACTTCTTGCGCTTCCCTGGCTCGCCGTAGTTTTAGCGTAGGCGGCTTAATTTTCCCTTCTTCCTTCTGCCGCTTCTTCTTTGATCTCCCTTTCTTTCTGCGTGCTGGGCTCCTTCTTTGTTGATCCGTCTAACTTTCTTCGTGGTTTGTAACCAGCATCTAGCGTTTGCTTTCTTTCAGTCAGATTTTGAGCAAAAAAGATTGCTAAAAAATACTCCTTGACGTATTAACCTAAAGGTTAAATCGTATGATCGTCACTTATGAGATTAATCGGGGAACGCGTTTCCGCTTGATCGCGATCGGGACACAACAAAGTGAAAAGATCACTCTGCCATACTTCGAGTTCCAACAGGAAGCGATGCGCCGCGCTCCAAAGGAGTGGCCAAAATTGGTGCGAATCCTTGATTATTTTGTTGAGTCGGGGGCTCCGAAGAGCGCGGAGAAGTCCAAGCAATTACGTGAAGGAATTTTTGAGTTTCGGACGAAAGGAGGTTTACGGCTTCTCTGGTTTTATGATGAAGGGCGTGTCGTGATCTGCGTGAACGGTTACATCAAACAAGGTCAGAAGATTCCACCTAACGAAATCAATGAGGCAATCGAGTGGAAGAACAGATATTTCCAAGCAAAAGAAACCGGGAGGTTGAGAGACCTCAAGCCAAAATGAAAACACCACAACATGAAAACGATCGAACAAATCCACGAAGAGATTCAGGCTGCGCTTAAAGCAGCACGTGAGACACATGAGTATCGCGCTGAAGGAGCATCAATCGAATTTACAAACGCGATGCTCACGCGAATGCGTCAGGTTGGAGTCTCCCGAAGCAAACTGGCCGCCAAGATCGGAGTGAATCCAGCCTACATTAGTAAGATTCTGCGCGGCGACACCAATTTCTCTCTCGAAACAATGGTGAAAATTGCGAATGCGCTTGAGTCTCAGTTTCGCTGTCACCTTCAGCCCGCAGGGGCAAAATCCCAATGGGTTGATGTTTACTCGAAGCGAATCTCGAAAACCACGTTCCAGCCGGTCGGCGTTTCTCGAAAGATCATTCATCTAGAGCAATTCCGACGTGTCAAGCTGCCGGTAACAATAGGTGTCCCCAATGAAAACCGCGCCGCTGTCGCTTGAAACATCTTTCCCGAGTCTGATCCACATCGCCAGCGATCTAGAAGGTTCGTGCGACGCCGGATTTGACGTTGCATGCGACCTGCAGGTCGCACAAAGCGCGACACAGAAGCGCCGTTGGCGTGTTGAACTTCGGGTTAAGTTCACTGCAAAAGGCGTAAAACAGCCCGCCTACAAAGGCGAAGTTACCTATGTTGGTATCTTTACGCTCGATGATGATTGTCCCGAGCAAAGAATGTACAGGCTCATCGGTGTCGATGCTCCGTCTATTCTTTATTCGTCGGTTCGCGAGTTGGTGGCATTACTAACCGGGCGTAGTTCAGCGAAAACGGTTCTGCTCCCAACCGTGTCATTTATTGAGAACGTCGTCGTGCCATCAGTGGAATCGGAACCAGAAGCAAAGCCACCCATCGTGCAGGAGTCGCCAGAACCTTACGGCGGCAAGTCACAAAAGATTACCAAGCGCCCACGGGGTAAGACGAAATCACACGCGGGCCGATGAAGGGCGATACAGTTGTAGCATCTTCGAGAGGAGGTGAATGGGAATGAGTTATTATGTAACTCGGGTTGAGCTTCATTACGCAACTTATGAAGATTACGAAAACCTCCACGCGGCTATGCAGCGTGCCGGCTTTTCTCGCGCTATTGTTGGCGACGACGGCGAAACGTACCACCTGCCTACAGCAGAGTACGTAATCGTCGGCGACTACGATATCGCCGCGGTAAGGGCCACAGCAGCGAAAGCTGCCCAAACTACGGGAAAACGCTTCGCCGTGGTTGTAACGGAAGGCACAAATGTAAGCTGGCAGGGCTTAGCAGCTGCGTAATTTCAATGGATCGAGCTGCGCCTGAACAGGTGCAGCCCGATCATGTTTAAATTGTTCGCTCAATCTCTGCTGCTAGAGCAGAGCGACGACCGTGCGAATGAGGAAGCTCCGGAGCCACGGAATTTATGCGCCGGAATCCGCTTCATTGGATTGATTCCATGGCGATGAAAGACTGTCTGCCATGAGCAATTCGTGTAGACGTGAGAGTGCGGCGTTGGCCTCTCGATCTTTGGTGCGAATCGCTTCGATGATCTCCAGCGGTGTTCGCTTGTCTTCCACGACAACGCGATGTGGGTTCACAGCCTTTAGATCGTAAACGGCATTTTCAATCGTCCTTGCTTTTGTCTCTGCTTCACGAGCTTCGCGCAATGCGTTCTTCCAGCGCTCCTTGGTTTTTTCAACCTCGTCGCGTGGCAATGGATCCTTTTTGCGTAATGCCGCCAGTTCGTTATCGAGTTCGTCCGCAACTTTGGCGAACTCCACCCCTTTTTCTCGAAACGGTTGCGCCTCTTCCAACGCTGCTTGCAGTTTTTGTGAGAACTCGATTGTCCAACTTCGTTCACTGTCAGCCCGCTTCGGAAGGAGCTGAAAGAACTCCTCGAAATGTGCCAGTGTGAGTGGCGCCTTCTTGCCAATCTTCACGTCGGACAAATCGTAATACCAAATACGTTCTGTTTGCCGACCCTTATCGAAGAAAACGAGATTTGTTTTCACTCCTGCGCCGGCGCTTGAGAATACGCCGCCCGGCAGACTAACGATGCAGTAAACGTCGCACTCCTCCAGAAGCTTGCGCTTCGTTTGCACAAAGGCATCTGCATCCACACGAAAGAGCACACCTTCATCGAGCACGATGCCGCATTGACTTCCTGGTTTCATGCTTTGCAACACATTTTGGATGAACAACACCTGTGTTGCGCCGGTTTTGTATTCGTACGGGGTCTGGGCTTCTTTTCCTTCCTTGCCGCCAAATGGCGGATTCATTAGCACGTAATCGAAAAATTTCGGCGCGCCTTCGAACAGCCCCGTGTAAACAGGAATCTGCGACAACGAGTTGCCATGCCAAATGTGAGGCTCGTCGATTCCGTGCAGCACGAGATTCGCAAGTCCAATTGGGTAAACTATGTTGTCTTTCTCCCGACCGTAAAACGTGTGGTGTTTTAGTGTCTCGAGCTCGACTGCAGAAATTTTGACGCCTGCTTTGTCGCGCATGTATTCGTACGATTGCGCGAGGAATCCTCCAGTTCCGCAACCCGGATCGTAAACGGTTTTGCCGATCTGCGGATCGACAACGCGCACCATCGCGCGAATCACTTCGCGCGGCGTAAAGAACTGGCCGCCGTCATTGCCTTTCTCCCCCATTTTGAGCAGCAAGCCTTCATACACCTGCGAGAGCGTAAAGACATGCGTGTCATCAACAGTCGCGCTGCTGATCTCATCGACCTTGTCGAGCACATCGAGAAAATTCTTCTCCGAATCGATGCGACTGCGGTCCACGCCCGACATGATTTCGCTCACGACCTTCTGTTTCGGAGTTGCTGTTGGTTTGTCCTTCAAGGTCTTCAGTTCAGGCAACAACCGTTCGTGAACGAACTTCCAAACGTTTGCATTCTTATCCTGTCGCATCGCCGACTTCGGCGCTGCCCAATCGCGCCAGCGAAATGGCGCGCTCACCGTAGGAACGAAGGGAACACCGAGCGCTTCTGCTTCTTCACTTTCGCGTGCTTCTCGCTCGTCCAATATTCGCAAGAATAAGATCCACGTTAGCTCGGGCACGTACTGCAAAGCGCCCGCGCAATTCGAGCGGCGCATGATGTCGCAGATCGATTTCACAGCAGCGTTTAACGACTGCGGTGATCCGTGTTTTTTTCCAGAGACGCGTGGCATTGAGGGAGCGTTCCTTTTATCGCGACGACAATCGGTAATCAAGCGGCTTCGCGTTTGATGCGTTTACTCCAACTCCCCGCCAGCCGAAAATGCTTCGTGGAATAGTGCCGCTGGAAGTTTTTCCAGTTCCTCGAGCTTGTGTCGAATCGCCACATGTACTGCGCGCGCCACCGAAAACTCGCTGTCGAGACGAGCAGCAATCGCGCGTTGGATTTCTGCATCGGGCATTGGAACCGCCAACCGATTCAAGAGGAGTCCATTTAAATTTGGCTGGTTGCCACCTCGACCTTCGGTTTCATTTCGCAATCGCTGGTAGCTAAATTGAAACCAAAATTGCAGAAACTGTGGCGTAAACCTTCGATTAGGCAGTATGGCAAAACAGGCTTGATTCGTCGTTGCGGGCACAGCGAGAAGTCCAGTTCTTCCGCGTGTTTGTCCTTGTCCATACATCGCAATCAACAGCGTTTCTTTGGGCAGCAGTTTCAACGATGTTTCCGCCACCGCTTTATCCGAAACGTGTTCCTCCGTATCGTTGATCAGGCCATCCTTAAGCTCTCCTGTTTTTACCCAAGGGATTTTGCCATTGTAGTATTCGCGATTCCCTCGCGAAGGCGTCGTGCCGCTACACGTTTCGGCCAACTCCTCGATTCGCGCTCGCGGCCAGCCTTTGGCTTCTTCGCTTTCGAAAACGGCGCGAAGATGTGCGGACCGGAGCGCATCTGCGGCTTCGAGTTGCGCTTCCAGCGCCGCGCGCGCTTCAGCTAAGGCGGACAATTGTTCGTGCAGTCGCGCCGCAATTTGCTGTTGCTCCTGCAATGGCGGCAATTCAAACTCAAAACGGCGATAATTCTCCCACTTGATGTTCGGATAAGTAGAAGCGCCGACGATTTCGCGAATGAAGGCTTTCGCGTTCTGCGAATTCAGAATCAGCCAAAGTAAGTATGGATCCGCAACGTCACGGTTTACTTTGAGTCGTATCATAAAATTCGAGCACGCGATTTTCCCGCTCAGTTCCTTTGGACAAATTGCTGTTTTTCCGGACCGAATGTTTGCAGCAGACCCGCTCGACTTGACGACGATCAAGTCGCCTTCCTCTGCAACGCCATCCAACTCTCCTCGTCGCAAATATCTGTTGGTTGCGCCGCGTAAATCGAGCTGGCCTTCATTGGTTACATTTCCGACACCGAGAACCAAAAATCGTAGGCTGTCCGCAGAAGGTTGATCGCTTCCCCAAAAGCCAGTAAACGGCAGAACGACTTCTTCGAGATGGACTTTTCGCGCACTGGTGCCCTCGTTCTTCTGATTCATGCGACAAACAACGTTTCTTTTGTCTTGCGCATCAGCTCCGCCGGTTCGCCGCCTTCCCGAAGCGCGGCGAGCCCGCGGAGTTGTTTGATCTCCGGCGTCTCCCATAGCTCGCGTGCTTCTAGTGCGTCGGTGCCAGCATTTTCAAACTGTTTTACAATTGCGCGGATTACTTTCGCGCTCGGTTGTGGCAGACGGATCAGCCAATCCGGGCCATTGTCGAATTGCTCAGCGCGCGCGTGACGCGTGCGTGGCGCGATCCCATAGGCGAGAGCGGCCAGAATATCGAACAGGTCGTATTCATCCGGATTGTGATTCTCCATCTTTGCAGCGTCGCGCAGTTTCTCTGGAATGAGTCCCTGTCGCGCGAGTTGCTGCAGTAGTTCGCCGCGCTGCGCAGGATTCAGCCATTTTTTGCGAAACTCCTCCACCGACGGAACAAGCTCCGTCAGTTCAGCGATTAATTGTTGCTGGTATTCCTGGGGCGTGACGCGTCGCATCCGGCCATCCACGCCCAATAAATTGAAATTGCCGACATGCTCGATGTCGATCTTCATGCCTTTGACTTTCACAGGCGGCGGGGGAGGAGGCCCCGGTGGCGGCTCGTCTCCCCCACTGGATGGTGGCGGCGTGATGAACTCTTCGCCGAAAAGGGCTGTCGCGCCCGTGTAATCGAAAATCCGGAACATCAGTTTGCCGGTCGATTCATCGATTCGCGTGCCCCGCCCAACCATTTGGTGAAACAGGATCGGTGAGTGCAGATAACGGAAGAAAACAATGTTGCGTACACACGGCACATTCACACCCGTTGTGAGCAGGTCTTTCGTGGTCGCGACAATGTGCGAGCGCTGTCGTCCACGAAAGTCGGGAATTTCCGCCTGGCCGTTCACCGACGACATACATTTGAATGCGTAGGTCTGCACGCGTCGCTGCCCGTGCTCCGTGCACCATTTCGCATAGAGATTGTTCATCTGGTTCGTGACGAGATCGGCGTGATGATCGCTCGCGCAAAATATGATGGTCTTTTGTAAAGGATCGCCATCGCCGAAAGAGACCAGTCGGTTGAATAAATGCTCGCACATCGCGCTGACGCGCTCGGGCATGACCAACCGCTGCTCCAGTGATCCGCCCTCGGTTTTTTCCGCCACTGCTTCCGGCACGACGGGCTGGCCGGTTAAAACATTGGTGAGCTCTTTGTCCTTCACATCGGCGCGATAAACTCCGCGCACACGTTCGCTTTGGGTCTGATCGTCGTGATAAATATCGTACTGCTCGATTTCGGCCGGCGCGAGATAACCGTCCTCAACGCCCTGCCAGTACGAGTATTCATACGGCGGTTCGCCAAAGTAGTTGTAGTTGTCGGCGAGCTTACGCTTGTCCTCTTCGACGCCTTTCTCTGTTTCTTCAGTATCGATTTTACGAACGCGAATGTGACGCGGCGTCGCCGTCAGCCCGATTTGCATCGCATCCTTGTTGTTTTCCAAGATCGCGTGCCAATCCCCCCAAGCGGAGCGATGACATTCATCGATGACAATCGCATCAAAATAGTTTGACGGATAATGTTCCCGGAAAAATTTCGCCTCTTTCGTTCCGTGATCGAGCGTTTGATAAGTCGCGATAAGTACGCGCGCGTTTTTCTGCGGATGCAGCGTATCAACTTCTGCCGCGTCATTTCCAAAAGCCGCTTGGAAATCAGTTAGGCCATTGTCGCGCAGTTCCGTGCGATCACATACAAAGAGTGCTTTCGCGATGTGTCCTGCGTCAAAGAGCTTTCGCAACAAAGCGGCGGCAAGGCGCGTTTTACCGGACCCCGTTGCCAGCGGAAGCATGACTCGGCGCAGGTTTCCGGATTCGATTTGCCGGATCAGCTGTTCGAGCGCAGCACGAATGGCCGCATCCTGATAGTAGCGTAAGAACTCACGACCTTTTTCGTAGCGCGTGGTCAACATCGACATTGTCGGTGAGTCAATGTTCAGATTTTGCGTAGCGAGATAACGCTCCACCAACTCAGCCGGGTTTGGAAATTCCCTGAGCGGTCGCGCTTCTGAAGTTATGCCATTCAGTTCGTCGAATTCGACGAACTGATGACCGTTAGAAGAAAAGACGAACGGCACATGGTTAAGTTTGCCCCGGCGATAGCGTCGCCCCTGCTGGAGACCATGTTCAGCCGGCAAGCCTTCGCGTTTTGCTTCGAGAATCGCGAGCGGTATCGGCTCGCTGTCATCGCGCAGTGGGCGGCAGAGCAGATAATCGGTGCGTCCACTGGGCCGTCGCACGCCTTTGCCTCGCACAATGTCGATCTGGGCGGCCGTCTGTTCGACTCGAATATCTTCGCGACGCCAGCCGCAGTGATCGATCAAAACCGGATCGATCAGCTCAAAGCGCGTCTGTGCCTCGTTCCGCATTGCGAGTAGCCCTAATACCATAGAAGCCTCTCGCCGACTAGATCCTGTTGTTACCGAGGTTCGTTTAATTCGGGGAGTTCGAAGTGGGTCTTGAATTCGTTTCCCAGGTTCGGGCAGAAATGCAGGTTATTGCTTGAGTCTCAACTCGCTCGCTGCGGCGAGTAAACTCCCAAGCGGGAAGTAATCTGACGCCAGACGCGCAAGCAGCGTGCGATGGGGTATCAGAAATCCGTACAGCTCGCAGAGCTGTCGCTACAAGATCCCGCACACCACCATGCATATGCGGCTTATGATAGCGGAGTCGGACGTTCAGACAGCCTCGCTGCCGGCGCGGAGCGTTTTGGCGACAGCGATGTTCCTGAGCGATAGGATGTGGGTAAGGATTCCGAGTGGCGGACCGAGAAACAGAGGGACGAGTGAGAGCGGGTAAATCCCCAGGACCTGGGCCTGAAAGTAGAGCGCTGTAGCCGGAGCGACGATCAGATCGAGCACGCCGAAAAGGTTCCATGTTACTGCCCATCGCAAAGCATGTGGCCGGTTGCGCGCTACCAACGACGCCACCACCGGCGCCAGGATTCCCGTAAGTGCGTCGCCAACCCCCGCAGGCCACGCGAATCCGGCTGGTATGATTCCATAGGTGAGAAACGGAAAGATGAACATGATACCGGCCACGCGATACGTTTGAATACCAATTAGCCAGGCGCTCGGACTCGCGGCGTTAATGGCGCGGATCGTTCGCGACGCGAACAGCGCGATGACGGCGGTGACAAACGGGATCAGTGCGACAAGACCACTGAGCGGGCGACGTGATTCCAGCGAAATCGGAAAGTTTGCCCCGTCGCCAACGACAATGGCGATGGCCAACCACGCGGCGAAAAATCCGGCGACAACGAATGGGACAGCAGTGCTCGTCTTCGAAGACGCACGTTGCGCGGCCACGGCAGCGATGATGCTGTGGGCTGCGATCATGAAAACTGCGGCCGCAAAGATAAAAAACGCCGTGCCGCGCTGAAGCGAAACCGGCAATGAAACAGCCGATGAGACAGCCAATGAGACCGGCAATGAAACCGAACCGATTACTATAGCCATCATACTTGTATATACAACTATTATCCTCCTGAGAAGCAAGCGTGATTTCGGGAAATCAAAACAGGATGAGCGTTGAGGCGTTGGTTGTAGAGGCAGCCGTGTCGGCTGCACTTGTCTCGCACGCGACACGCCTGCCGCCACAGGAAAAGAGGCAAGATCTCTTTTTCTTGTTGCCTTGTCGCGAGCAGTGAGGCGGTCTAACGCGCCTGGCGAGGCCGCTTCCGTCCCACGTTTCCGTTTCGTTGGCCCACCTGCTCAAGGAGCGACCGCAAGCTCGCCAGCTCGGTGCGATTAAGGCTGGAGACAACATCGGTCTGCGCTTTCTGCCAGTTAGGCAACGCGCGGAGGAGGATCGTCTCGCCTCGTGTGGTCAATGTCACATTACGTTCACGCAAATCCGTGCCGGGAGAGAGTGCGACTAGTCGCCGCCGGACAAGACCCTGGACGTTGCGAGTGATAGTCGTGGGATCGCTATCCAGCATCCCGGCCAAAGTTTTCATGGTAGGCGCGCGCAGGTGATAGATCATGACGAGCAAGCTGAACTGGGTGACGCGCAGACCAGTTCCAGCAAGCGCTCTGTCGTATCCCAGTGTGATTCGGCGCGCCGCCGTGCGCAGCGCGAGACAGACGCAATCGCGGCATTCATCAAGCTCGGAAAGTTGTCGCCGTTGCATCTCTTAGTTTTAACTTGGCCGCCTCTACGCACAACCATCGCTTTAATCCATTTTGTCGGACTACTTCAAATCGTTGGCGAGCACGGACACCGGGTAACAGAAATCGATACAGCTCGCAGAGCTGTGGCTACAGGGTCCCGCAGGCGACACGCCTGCCGCTACAGCTACCGATTTCATGCGTCATGAGCGGCTTATGATTGATCCAACTAAACACCCGGGGCGGTTTCCCTTGAGCAGGCGAAATTTCTTTGCGCAAACTGGGCGGACAAAAGTTTCCTTTTGCATCCTCGACGCATTCGGCTTGTCTTCCTACCAGGTGGCCAAACTGATTAGCAAGCCACCCAAAGCGGTCACATGAGCAGCAAGAAAGGCGTGATCGGTATTCTCACTGGCGGTGGGGATGTGCCGGGGCTCAATCCAGCGATCCGCGCGGTCACCATTCGCGCCCTGCGCGAAGGCTATCAGGTGGTTGGTATCCGCCATGGCTGGCTGGGCGCGATCAGCATTCTGCGTGATGAACACGCGGACAACAGC
>Ga0081455_10005496_pt1 | contig 13892 bp, 12 predicted proteins | sample TabmetS3T2R1_FD_70207 | JGI IMG/M metagenome (GOLD analysis project Ga0081455, IMG submission 70207) | Tabebuia heterophylla rhizosphere microbial communities from the University of Puerto Rico - S3T2R1 | ecosystem: Host-associated > Plants > Roots > Rhizosphere ... | reverse complement strand
CAGGAGCACGTCGAACGCTTGGAGCTCCTCGTCCCGGCCGACCAGTGCGGGGGGACGTGCCCCGGCGTTCGGCGTATACGGGTTCGAGAGCGGATCCACGCACACACTTTGCGAGACCGGGCAGAGATTGTCAAGTAACGCCAAAGTTTGCCTAACCTCGCAAACTGCGGATCTCGGACGAGACGTCGACGAGCTGACAGGATGCCCCCGACGCCGATGACGACCGCCATCTATCCCCCGATCGAGCCCTCCGAACACGGGATGCTCGACGTGGGCGATGGCCAGCTCGTGTACTGGGAGACCTGCGGCAACCCGGATGGGAAGCCGGCGCTGGTCGTCCACGGTGGCCCCGGGTCGGGATGCTCCGGGTGGCACCGTCGCCTGTTCGATCCCTCGGTCTACCGGATCGTGCTCTTCGACCAGCGCGGGTGCGGGCGCAGCACACCACACGCCCGCGACCCGAACGTCACGCTCGCGGCCAACACGACGCAGGATCTCGTCGCCGATATGGAGACGCTGCGTGGATCACTGGGGGCCGACCGATGGCTCCTGCTCGGTGGGTCATGGGGCAGCACGCTCGCGCTGGCCTATGCCGAGCGGTTCCCCCACCGAGTCAGCCAGATCGTCCTGTGGGGGGTGACGACCGGGCGGCGTGCGGAGGCCGATTGGCTGTTCCGCGGCGGCGTCGCCCCGTTGTTCCCCGAGCAGTGGAACCGCTTGTGCGCCGCCGTGCCGGAGGACCTGCGGAACCTCGATGTCGTGGACGCGTACGCGCGACTCCTCGACGATCCCGACCCCGACGTGCGCCGGGACGCGGCCCGGGCATGGTGCACCTGGGAGTCCGTCACCCCGGATTGGCCACCGGGAACCGGGCTCTCCCCTAGATTCGCCGATCCGGAGTTCGCGTACGCGTTCGCGCGACTCGTGACGCACTACGTGCGACACGACCTGTTCCTGGAGGACGGGATCCTGGTGCGCGACATCGACGTGCTCGAGGGCGTCCCCGGTGTCTTGATCAACGGCCGCTACGACCTCCAGGCACCGCTGGCGAACGCGTGGACGCTCCACCGCGCCTGGCCCGGCTCGGAGCTCGTGGTCGTGGACGACGCCGGTCATGCCGGCGACGACGCCGGCATCACCGTGGAGCTGATCCGCGCGACGGACCGGTTCCGGCCTGCGGCCGGCTAATCGAGCAACGCCGAGTACAGGCGTTGTGCGTCGGTGAGGCGCGCGGCCAGGGTCGTCGCGAGCCACCGGTGCAGGGCGGCGGCGGTCTCCGGTTCATCGGCCTCCAACCGCTCGATCACCCCGCGGCTCACCCCGAGCACCACGCTCGGGACCTCGGCGATGACGTTGGCCGTCCGCGGGGACCCCGTGTACAGCGCCATCTCCCCCACCATCACCCCGGGTCGCAGCGTGCTCAGTCGCATCCGAGTGCCGCCGTCCACGAGCATCTCGACGCGCAGCCGGCCCGATGCGAGGACGAACACGTCGTCGGGCGGATCGCCCTGCCGGATCAATACATCGCCTTCGACGAGCGAGCGACGCTCGAGATGGGGCCGCAGATGCTGGGGAAGATCGGCGAGGTCATCGTCGCGGCCGGCGACCGCCGCTGCAGGATGTTCCGCCAGCAGTCCGTCCTCGCAGCGTTGCAACCCGTGATCCAGGTCGGGTTCGACACCGACCACGCCGGGGGTCGGGACCACCCCGCCTCGTTCCAGTTGTTCACGGACGCTCTCGGGCCCGCCGGCGAGCACGACCTCGGATCCGTTGGAGGCGGCGAGTTGGGTCACCTTCTGGAACGCGAGGACGCCGGAGGCATCCACGCCCGTGACGCGCCGGAGATCGATGACCAGGAACCGGATCGGGGCGGCCTCGACACGCTTGCGGATGCGTTCGAGGATCCCGCTCGCCGTCCCGAAGAACACGAACCCGTGGAGTCGGAGGATCTGCACCTGGTCGGCGAGCTGCTCCAAGACGGCCCGTTCACCAGGGGGACGATCCACGTTGCTTCGATAGGGCGAGCCGAAAGCGACCTCGCGGACAAGATCGATGCGGCCGTAGTTCACGGCGAACAGCACCACCGCGAGCACGAGGCCGACGATGAGGCCGGGCACGAGCCCCCTGCTCGCGATCGTGAGCACGATCGCGAGCACGATCACGTACTCGCCGACCGGCAAGGACCGGCGCACGTCCACGATCCAGGCGACGAGGAACGACAGTCCGACGAACACCAGGACGCCGCCCACGATCATCCTCGGGATCAGGCCGACGAGCGTCGCACCGAAGATCAGCGTCGTGAGCGGAACGATGGCGGCCACGAACCCAGTCCCACGTCCGTCCGCGGACATCTGCCGGGCGAGCGCGGTCAGGCTGAGTGCGTGGAACCCGGGGATCCCCCCGACCAATCCTGAGGCCACATTCACCAAGCCCGCGTCCCGGAGCTCCACGTTCGAGTCGAGGTCGGTCTGGAGCAGGAGCGCCATGCCACCCACGTTGAACAGACAGGCCATCACCGCGACGAACACCGTCGTCGCGATCCCGGCCGCCTGGTCGAGCACGGCCGACCAGTCGGCGCCGCCGATCGCGCGAACCGTCCACGGCTCCCACAGTCGAGCCGATCGGAACGGCCCCAACATCCACAATCCCTCCCGCGCGTCCTGGATCGACGACCCCGTCACGACGAGCCCGATCGCGAACGCGACGAGTCCCAAGCCGATCACGGCCGGGATCACCAGGGGTCGCTTCACCACCCGCGTCGCGATCAGCAAGATCACGCCGAAGGCGAGGGCCGGGAGCCAGCGCACCAGCTCGAACGGGTCCACGAACTGACGGATCGTGCCGAGGTGCACCTCCATGCCCGAGGCGACGCGAAGGCCACCCTTCATGAGCAGCCAGCCCGTCCCGGCGAGGAACCCGCCGACGACCGGATACGGGATGAATCGAGCAAGGTTGCCCAGCCGGAACCAGCCGAGCACCAGGAACGTCACGGCGGTCAGCAACGTGACGACCATCGTCGCGGCCACCACGGTGAGGAACGCTTGGTAGACGCCGCCGACCGTGTCGAGGGCGGCATCGGTCGCCACGATCGCGAGCACGGCCGCGGCAGCGTCTTGCACGCTCCCGACCACCCCGCGAGGACCCGCCCTCCACGCGAGGATCGCCAGCGCGAAGGTTGCGGTGACCAGGTAGATCCCGATCCCGGCGGGGAGCTCATCCTCGAGGTATCCGCCGAACACGAGCGCCGCGAATGAGATGGCGAGCACGACCTCGACGACACCGATGACGGCTCCGGCCGAGATGACCGCGAGCACCCGGGTGCTCCGCCGCTGTTCGGCCACGTGCGTTCCCCTCCACGCGACGCGTGCGGGCCCGCGGAGGTTCACCCTACGTCGTCGGCAACGAGGTCCGCTAGAGGCGCGTGATCAGCCGATCCCTCGTGGGACCCACCGAGCGGGCACGATCCCCTGGTGCGTGAGGAAATCGAAGGCCGGGACGACCTCGGGGGCCACCCTGGGTTCGGCGTCCCACCACGTGCCGCACTCGGGACAGCGCCATTCCGGCGGAGCTGCCGTCGATCGCTGCTCCATCGGCGGCTCGCAGGCGTGGATCTCCGTCATGGTCGCTACCCTAGTCCCGTCGGCGAGCCGAGGTCGGGTCAGCGTCGCCACATACCCACCGGGTCGTACGCCGCGGGCACGTCGACGAGGATCAGCTCGGTCCGTTCCGTCGGATCGAGCCGGATCTCCTGCGGACCGAAGATCTTCACGGCGTCGCCCGTCTGGAGGTGCTCGTCGCCGTTCAGGTCCATCGCTCCCTGGATCAGGTACAGGTATCCGGCGCGATCGGGACCGAAACCGCGCCCGACGCCCGCGCCCGGATCGAGCGTGGCGACGAAGACCTCCGCGTCCTGATGGACCTCGACGACGTCGCCACCCTCGCGGCCGATCACCCGCAACAACCTGTCGTGACGATCCTCGAGCGTGAACTGCCGCTGGTCGACGCTCGGATCGAGGCCCGCCCGGTCGGGGAGGATCCAGAGCTGGAGGAACCGCATGGGCTCGGTGTCCGATCCGTTCCGCTCTGAATGGAGGGCTCCCGAACCGAGCGTCATCCGCTGGACACCGCCCGACTCGAGCCGGCCGCCGTTCCCGAGCGAATCAGCATGCTCGAACGTTCCCTCGACCACGTACGTGATGCCTTCAACGTCGGCGTGTGGGTGCATCGGCCAGATGGCGCCGGCCACCAGCCGGTCATCGTTGAACACCCGCAGCGGCCCGATCCCCATCTGCCGCGGATCCCGATAGCGGTCGAAGGAGAAGTGCCAGCGAGCCTCGAACCAACCCCCTCGTTCCCGATGGATCTCGGCATCTCGGCGTATCTCGAACATCGGCACCGAGCCTCCTCGCCAAGGCTCCCCTCCTAGCAGTGAGCTTAGCCAGGCGGCCGGGCAGGACGTCCCACAACTCACTTCCGATCCTCATTCGATCGACACCCAGACCGAGTCGTCGAGGAAGGCGACCCCGATCGGTCCCGTATCGGGAGGGAACGTGCCGAACTCGGTCGTGCGGATCACGGCGTTCGTCGCGGGATCGATGACCTGGAGGCCGTCCTCGGTCGCCACCCACAGCAAACCGTTCCCGAACGCGAGCCCTCGAGGATTCGTCTCGAGGGGTACCTCGGCAATGGTCCGCATCGTGTTGAGATCCAGACGCACGACCTTGGGATCGACTTGCTGACCGATCCACAATGACCCGTCGGCAGCGGTCACCGACCAGGGGAACGGATCCACCGGCACCTGGGTCACGTCGATCGATCGCATGTCGACGCGCGTCAGGACCTGGTCCGCCTTCGTGATGATCCATAGATGTCCGCCATGGATGTACGGAGGATTCGCATCGGACCCGATGGGCAGCTCTGTCAGCACGTCGCCACTGCGAGGATCGATACGCCACAGCATCTCCGAGCCTCCCGCTCGCCCCGGAACCGTCAGCCACACCGACCCGCCGCCGACGCCGAGGAATCCTGCATGTCCGGTCGGCGTGGGGACCTCGAACAGGGGGCGCCGAGCCAGACGGAAGGCCCGTTGCTCCTCGCCCGTGGTCCCCCCCAGTTCCGCGACGACGTTCCCGTCCCGAGCCACCCAGAGATCCCTCCCGTCGGACGCCAGACCGGCCACCGCCCCACCACGGACCGTCGTCGCCGTGTCCGCGGAGGGATCGACATGCGTCAGCGTGCCGTCCGCGAAGTTCTGGACCCATACATGCCCGGAGGCAGTGACGAGCAAGAACGGGGCACGGCCGGTTGGGTACACGTCGAGGACGTCCCCCGTCCCGGCGTCGACCTGCACGACCGTCTCGTGGCCTGGAGTGAGCGCACCCGACGGGGGCGGAGACGAGAGCGTTGAGACCGGTCGATCCGTGTCACAGGCCGAGAGCCACATCGCGCACGAGCACGTGATGACGACCGCGCGCACCCACATGCCGTACACGCTTCAGGTTGCGCTGGTCTCCGGGTCGCGTCAAGGCTTCGCCGTTGTCGACGCGTCAAGATGCACCCGTCGCGATCTGGTCGGCGATCAGGCAGATCAGCTCGAACCCGATCCGGGTGGCGTTCTGGGCGGTCATCGAGTTCGGCGAGTCCACGCTCGGCATCAGCTCAACGACGTCGGCACCGATCACGTCGAGGCCACGCATGCCCTGGATGATCCGGATCGCCTCCTTCATCGTGAGTCCCTCCTCGCCGGGTTCGGGGTTCGACACCGCGGGCGCGATCGTCGTGTCCAGCACGTCGAGGTCGAAGGAGATGTAGATCGGCAGGTCGCCGACGCGCTCACGGATCAGCGCGACCGTGCCATCGATCCCCAGGTCGTCGTCGAACTCGTCCTTCGTGACGATCCTGTATCCGAGCTCACGGCTGGTCTTGCCCGGGTCCATCCACACGTCGTGGCCGCGGATCCCGATCTGGACGCTGTGGGTCGCGTCGACATGGTGCTCGTGCACGGACTTCGAGGCCCAGTGACCGGCCGAGTCGTACGCCCCGTACCAGTTCGGGAAGTCGTCGTAGGTGTCGTAGTGGGCATCGAAGTGGACGACGGCCGCCGGACGACCCCCACTGAGTCCGGCGTCGGGTCCGGCGATCGCCCGCAAGACCGCCAAGGACACCGAGTGGTCCCCGCCGAACGAAACCGGACGCGCCCTCGCCGCGTCGAGCGGCTGGAAGAACCGTTCGATCTCCCTCACGGCGATGTCGTTGACCAACGTGTTGAGGATCGGCACGTCACCGACGTCGTGGATCCGACACGCATGCCACGGGTCGAACCGCCAGCCCAGATGGAGGCGCCGGTAGGCCATCGACACGTCCCGGATCGCGCGCGGGCCGAGATGTTGGTCACGCCACGTCGTCCCGTTGCCGGATGAGTGTGGGATGCCGACGAGGGCCAGATCCACGTTCGCCGGCTCGTGCTCGAGGGGGCACCGGTAGAGCGTGGGGGGACCCCACCAGTGGAGGAACCCCAGATCCTCCTGCGTGATGTCGTTCGGGATCCCGGCTCGGTCGCTCATCGAACGTCCCTCCTGAGCTCCGCACGGAGTGCCTCGGTCGCGATCCGCAACGCTCGAGCACGCGTGCGGCCCGGCAGTGCAAGAAGGATGTCAAATGCGAGACCGTCCATCAGCGAGCACGAGCGTTCTGCCAGCGCCGCGTCGCCCGTGATCGTCGTGAGGTCGTCGATCCATGTCTCGATGAGCGCGAGCAGCGCTCCGCGCGAGGTTTCGTCCTGCGGCGGGCGTGCGTGCATCTGAACCCACAGGTGCCAACGAGGGTCGCGCGCGTCCTCCGGCAGGTACCACTCACAGAACCGGCGGATCGCTCGATCGCGTTCGCGGATCGTCGCCAGCGATGAGCGGCGGCGAACAGCGAGATCGGTTTCGCTCCACTGCAGCACGGCGAACAGCAGCGCGTCCTTCGATCCGAAGTAGTAGAGGATATGGCCCGGACTCATCCCGGCCCGGGCCGCGATGTCGCGCATGCTCACAGCGTCGAGCCCTTGCTCCGTGATGGCGTACATCGCCGCTTCCAAGACCTGCGTTCGACGATCGATGCCGTCCGCCCGGTCGACGCGTTCGATCAACGTGGCTGCTCGAAGATCTCGCTCAGGAAATGGACGATCGCCCACGTGGTGAGACGAGCGGCGGCGCCCACGTGGTCGTACGGGGCGTTCAGCTCCACGATGTCGAACCCGACGACACGACCTCTGCGCGCGATCTCCACGAGCGTGTCGCGGAGCTGGCGATAGCTGAGTCCCCCCGGCTCTGGCAACGTGGTGCCGGGTACGAGCGCGAGGTCTAGGACGTCGATGTCGATCGAGACATACAGGTGGTCGGACTTCGGTACCAGTCGTCTCACGACGTCCGCGGGACCCTCCTCGATCATGTCCTTCGTGGTGGCGAACCCGTAACCGGCGGCACGCATGGGGTCGATGTCCTCGCGCAAGGCATTGCGGAATCCGAGCCCCGTGACGCTCCGAACGAACGGCAGCTCGGAGATCCGCCGGAGCTGGCTCCCATGGGTGTACCTCGCGCCGAAGTACTCGTCGGCGAAGTCCGGATGCGCATCGATGTGCACGACGTCGATCTCACCGAACGAGGCCATCCCCCGTGCGACCGGATAGCTGATCGAGTGATCCCCGCCAACCGCCACGATCAGCGAACCTCGTTCTGCGAGGCGTCGGGCGACCTCCGTCGTTCGGTCGAGGTTGCGTTCGATCTCGGCCCCCACGATCGCGACGTCACCGACGTCCGCCATCGTCACCCCGGCGAGGTAGTCGCGATCGGCCTCCACGTCGTACCAGCCGGCGGCGCCGCCCGGCTCGGTCGACCCGGGCGGCCATCGGTACTCGAGGTGGTTCACCGAACCCATGCGCGCCCAGGCGGGACCGGCGCTCTGGCCGGTGCGGATCATCGGCTGGATCGTTCCCGCGTCGTACGGCACACCCAGGAACACCACCTGCGCGTCGAGCGCGTCGATGTCTCGCGTGCTCGGAGCCCCGAAGAAGGTCCGGGGAGCTGGCCAGAGCAGGTCTCCGAGCGGAGTCGATGACGTGATCGGATCCAATGGCTCTCCCCCCCCCAATTCGAACGGTGTTCGAATCGTGTTGAACGAGGTTCTCACACGTGGGACTAGCCTGGTGCCAGCCTGAGGACCCTCGCGACGTTCGTGCCCATGATCCCGTCGAGCTTGGTCTTCGGGATCGGTGGCATCGAGCACGCCTCCGCCTCCTCATTCACCGACAGGAGTTTGTCCTTCAGCTTCACCGGGTCGTAGAGGAACCCGGGATAGTCGGTGCCGAAGAACAGCTTCTCGAGCGGCACGAACATCGGCTCGCACCGGGACAGGAGCAGGAACAGGTCCCGCCGGCTGATGCTCGCGATCAGGTAGGAGAGCTCAGCGTAGAAGTTCGGGTGCTTCGTGAGCAGGAACAACGCCTCGTCGACCCACGGCCAGCCGGTGTGGGCGACGATCACGCGCAGGTCGCGGAACGCTCGGCCGATGTCGTCGAGGATCGCCGGCCGCCCGAGTTCGAGCTTCGCGTCGATCCGGGTCGAGCCGGCTTGATGCACCATCACCGGGATCTGCAACTCCTGGGCCTTCTCGTAGACCGGGAACGCGATCTCGGGATCGCTCGCCAACCAGTGCTGGTACATGGGGTACAGCTTCACGCCCGACAGACCGAGCTCGACGACGGAGCGCTCGAGCTCCTCGACGGCCGCCTCTGGTCCCCGGAACGTCGGGTTCACCGAGCCGAAGCCGATCAGGTGCTCAGGGTCGGCGCGGACGCAGGCGGCGATGTAATCGTTGCATCTCTCCGGGTTCGGGGGCCCTTCCACCCCGAGGATCCCCTGGGTGTCGACGGTCCCGATCAAACGGCCGTCGAGCCACTGCGGCGAGATCGCGAGGATGATGCTCATGTCGAACCCGGCGTGGTCGCGCACCGACTCCGCGGGCCCGATCACCGGCCAGCCGGCTCGCGTGAAGCCGCTGGCGTCCCACTCTTCCTCGGTCGGCATCCGGTGCGTCGGCAGCTGCCCCATCGAGCGGTAGATGCAGAGCGATCCTTCGCGCCCGTACTCGACGGTGAACTCCGGATCCTCGGCGAGCGACAGGATGTGGCTGTGGGCGTCGATGATCATGGTGCACGCGCCCCGCCCACCGACGACAGCCCCGCTCGGATGTCTGCATCGAGCCCGGCCGCCGCCAGCACGCGCACGAACGCCTCCGTCGCCTTCGCCTCGACCTCCTCCTCGTCGACCGTGAGGAGCGTCCGGTCCTCCATCACGATGGCGCCGTCGATCACGACCGTGCGGACGGCACGCCCTTGCGCCGCGAACGCGAGGTGGGCGTACAGCTGGTTGCGGTTCCCTCGGACGAGTGGCGTGAACGAGGGGTCGTCGAGGTCGATCACGATCAGGTCCGCCTTCTTCCCCTCCGCGAGCACGCCGGCGTCGTGCCCGAGCGCCATGGAGCCGTTGCGCGTCGCCATGGTCAGCAGGTCGCTTGCCCCGAGCACCTCTGCGTCCATGCGGATCGCCCGCTGGAGGAGCGACGCGAACTGCATCACCTGGAACAGATCGCTCGAGTTCACGCCCTCGGTGGAGTCGTGGCCGAGGCCCACGTTGATCCCGGCCGCTCGATAGTCGAGCAACCGCGCCACGCCCACCCCGAGCTTCGCGTTCGACGTGGGATTGTGGGAGATCTGCGTGCCCGTGTCGCGCATCAGGCCGATCTCGGTATCTGAGAGCCAGACACAGTGCGCCGCGATCGTCTTCGGCCCCAGCAGGCCGCACTCGTACGCGACCTCGGTTGGCCGCCGCCCGAAGCGCTCGAGCGAGATCTTGACCTCGCCCAACGACTCGTTCAAGTGGATGTGCACACCCGTGCCGAGGTCTGCCGCCGATGCGCTCGCATCGCGGAGCAACCCGATCGACGACATCGGGAGCCACTCGACCCCGATCCTCACCTCGACGCGCCCGCTTGCGGCGCCATCCGACGAGCGGAACCCGGCCACGTTGCTCACGAGCGTATCGAGACCATGCTCGTCGTCGGCGACGACGTTCGAGAGGACCGCCCGGATCCCGATCTCGCCCGCCGCCTTCGCCATCGCGTCGATGTGGCGGTACATGTCGTTCACCGTCGTGACGCCGAAGCGGATCGACTCCGCGTAACTGAGGAGCGCCCCCCAGTACACGGCCTCGGGATCGATCGCGCGGACCAGGGGGTACCAGAACCTGTCCAGGTTCTCGGCGAGGGGGAGATGATCCGCCCACCCTCGCCCCAGGGCGGTGTGGTAGTGGAGGTCGACGAGACCCGGCAACACGGCGCCGCCATGCGCGTCGAGGACCCGCGTGCCCTCGGGCACCCGGGCACGAACGTCGGCGGACGTGCCGACCGCTGCGATCCGATCGCCGTCGAGCGCGACCGCCCCGTCGAAGAAGACGTCGCGGTCGTCGTTCAACGTGACGACGATGGCGTCGTCGATCAGCAGCATCGCTCGCGCTCCCGATCAGGTCGGAACGACCATGCGATCCAGCACGTGCTGGAACGCGACGTTCGCCTCGTGCAGCACCTTCGTCTCGTCGATCGTCGTGAACTCACGGTCGTGGTACAGGACCTTCCCGTCGACGATCGTCGTGTTCACGGCGCTGCCGTTGGCCGCGAACACGAGGTGCGAGTACAGATGCGCCTTCGAGCCCGGGAACAGCGGCGTGAACATCTGATTGCCGAGGTCGACGAGGATCACGTCCGCCTTCTTGCCCGGCGAGAGCTCACCCGTTTCGTGCCGCAGCGCGGCGGACCCGTTCCGGGTTGCCATCCGGACGACGTCGGGTGCCTGCTGCAGGCTCGGGTCGACGCGACTAGCACGGTGCATCAGCGAGGCGAACTTCATCACCTCGAACAGGTCGCGGCTGTTGTTGCACTCCGCGGCGTCGTGGCCGAGCCCGACGTTCAGACCTGCCGCGAGCATCTCGGGCACCCGTGCGATCCCGTTGCCGAGCTTCGCGTTCGACGACGGGTTGTGCGAGATCTGCGTGCCGGTCTCGCGCATGAGCGCGATCTCCTTGTCCGAGAGCCAGACGCAGTGGGCCGCGATGCACCGGTCGAACAGGATCCCGCAGTCGTACGCAACCTCGGTCGGACGACGCCCGAACCGCTCCTTCGAGTTCTCCACCTCGGTGAGCGACTCGTTCAGATGGATGTGGATCCCCGTGTCGAGGTCGTCGGCGAGCTTGCGGGCGTCGCTCAGCAAACCCTCGGATGCCAGGGGCAGCCACTCGATCCCGATGTAGACCTCGATCCGCCCGTCCGCCGTCCCGTTCGACCGCTCGTACGCGACCCTGTTGTCCTCCAGGGTGTCGAGATCGTGCTCGTCGTCGGCGACATCGTTCGACAACACCGCGCGGATCCCGATCTCCTCGGCAGCCTTCGCCAGACCGTCGAGCCGCCGGTACATGTCGTTCACGGTGGTGACGCCACAGCGGATCGACTCGCTGTAGCTCGCGAGTGCCGCCCAGTACGCTTCCTCCGGGTTCAGCGCGCGGATGATCGGGTACCAACAGGTCTCGAGGTACTCCCATAGCGGCAGGTGATCGCTCCACCCCTTGCCGAGCGCCGTGTGGTAGTGGAGATCGACGAGGCCGGGAAGCACGGCCTTGTCGGAGGCGTCGATCACGGTCGCACCCGCATCCTCGACCGCGACGTCGGTGCCGATCTGCGTGATCCGGTCGCCCTCGATCACGATCGTCCCGCCGAAGAGCACGTCGTCGTCATCGTTCATCGTGACGATCGTGCCGTTCCTGATGATGATCCTGTCGCTCATCGCGAAGCCCCTTCCCTATCGCGAGATGCCCTGCCCGCCCGTCGGCACCGCCGAGGTCAGGTCGACCCACACCGACTTCGAATGGAGGTACGGCTCGAGGGCCTCCTCGCCGAGCTCCTTGCCGAACCCGGAGTGCTTTCGGCCGCCGAAGGGCACGGCCACGTCGAACATGCCGTAGGTGTTGATCCACACCGTGCCCGCGTCGAGCCGGTCGGCGATCCGCAGCGCCTTGCTCGTGTCGGCGGTCCAGATCCCCGACGCGAGACCGTAGTCCACCCCGTTCGCGAGCGCGAGGAGTTCCTCCTCGGTCTCCCACGGGATCACCGCGAGCACGGGCCCGAAGATCTCCTCCTGCGCCGCCTTCATGTCGTTGCGCATCCCGGCGAGCACCGTGGGCTCGAGGAAGAAGCCACCCTCGAGTCCGGCCACCGTCGCTTCCCGGCCGCCCGCAGCAACCTCTGCTCCTTCCTCCTGGGCGCCGTCGACGTATCCCTTGACCCGCACCCGATGGCTCGCCGAGATCAGCGGCCCCATCTGGGTCGCGGGATCGAGCCCGGACCCGAGGCGGATATCCTTCGCCTGCGCGGCAACGCGCTCGGTGAGCTCGCCGGCGACCGGCGCCTCCACGAACAGCCGAGAGCCCGCCACGCATGCCTGCCCCTGGTTGAAGAAGATCCCGCCGAACGCGCCGGCGGCCGCCGCCTCGAGGTTCGCGTCGGCGAACACGATGTTCGGGCTCTTGCCACCGAGCTCGAGCGTGACGCGCTTCAGGCCGTCGACCGCGGCGCGCATGATCTCCTTGCCCGTCGCCGTCTGCCCAGTGAACGCGACCTTCTGCACGCCGGGGTGCCGCACGAGCGACGCGCCGACCTCGGGCCCGCCGATCACGACGTTGATCACGCCCGGGGGGAACCCGGCCTCGTCGACCAACTGCATCAGCCGAAGGGTCGACAACGGCGCCAGCTCCGAGGGCTTGATCACGATCGTGCACCCGGCTGCCAGCGCCGGGCCGAGCTTGTACGCGACCTCGAGCAACGGGAAGTTCCACGGCGTGATCGCGGCGACCACGCCGACCGGCTCCCGCGTGGCGACGGTGAACATCCCCGGGATCGAGTTCGGCAGGACCTTGCCCTCGATCTTCGTCGTCCATCCACCGTAGTAACGGAGCAACTCGATGGTGAGCGCGATGTCGACGAGCTGCGCCTCCCACATCGGCTTGCCGTTGTCGAGCACCTCGATCGTGGCGAACTCGTCCTTGACCGCCTCCAGGAGGTCCGCGAGACGCCAGATCAGCTTCGCCCGCTGCGTTGCAGGGGTGAGCCTCCACTCGTCGAACGCACGACCCGCGGCCGCCACCGCGGCATCGACGTCACGGGCGGACGCGAGCGGCGCCTCGGCGAGCTGTGCGCCGGTGGCTGGGTTCAGCGAGGGCAGGCCATCGTCCGTCTCGACGAAGGCGCCGCCGATGTACAGACGCATGGGTTGCTCGAGGAAGTCGATCCGCGGCTGAGTGTCGGTTGACGCCATCGTGTGTCTCCTTCCACAGGTGTTACGCGAGCTCGAGCACCTGGCGGCCGAGCACCGATCGTGCCCGCAGCGCCGCGAGCGCGTCGTGGATCCCATCCATCGGATACGACGCGGCCACCGGGACGGTCAACGCAGCGGCATCCGCGAGCGAGAGCGCGTCCTGCAGGTCCAGGCGTGTTGCGGCGACCGTCGACACGAACATCGTCTCCGCCAGGATGAACTCGATCGGGTGCACCTCGAGCGATTGGTCGGTGTAGCCGGTCGATACGAATCGTCCGCCCTTCGCGAGCGAGCGGATGCCGGCGAGCATCGACGCCGTCGTCCCGACGAGCTCGAAGAACACGTCGGCGCCCCGGCCGCCGGTGAGGCCGCGCAGCTGCTCGGGCACGGTCTCGTAGCCGCCGTCGTCCAGGACGACCCCCCCGTTCGCGCCGTGGGCCTCGGCGAGCGCGAGCTTCTCGTCCGAGTCGGCGATCGCCAGGACGCGCGC
>Ga0081455_10005495_pt1 | contig 13893 bp, 10 predicted proteins | sample TabmetS3T2R1_FD_70207 | JGI IMG/M metagenome (GOLD analysis project Ga0081455, IMG submission 70207) | Tabebuia heterophylla rhizosphere microbial communities from the University of Puerto Rico - S3T2R1 | ecosystem: Host-associated > Plants > Roots > Rhizosphere ... | reverse complement strand
CATGCTCGTTCGAGGTGCCGAAACGCGCCACGCGCAACGCCGCCGCATAGGCAAGCGAGCGGGCGAGATCGGCGGCGGACGCCCCCGCCAGTACCGCCGCCTTGAGCGCCGCCACAATCCCGACCGCATCATCGCCGAGGAGGGCGGCGGATAGTTGCGCATGATCCGACCAGCTATCGGAACGGCGCGCAGTCCTGAAAAGGTCGGGAAATTCCAGCCCGGATTTATCGCATAGTGCGACAAGGTCTACGGGGTGTCGCCACGCGGTCGTCTCCTCTGCGCCTCGCGCCGCCACGATCTGCCCGACAACGCTCGGCAATACGGCATCGGCACGCTCCCAACCGATCAGATCGAGGCACTCGCAAGCCTTGTTGATGAAATCGAGCGAGTGGCCGCCGTCGGCGAAGGCGCGGTCCGTAGCCGCCGCGAACAGCAGGCCCGCAAGCGCGGCCGGCGGGGCGCCACTCACAATGGCGGTGAGCAGGGTGCGTTCGGCGGCTTCACGGTGGCGCACAGCGCTCCAACGCCGGAGCCAGCGCTGGAGGGTCGAGAAATCGGGCCGGCTCGCAAGGGGGGTGCGCTCCCGTCGCGGCGCCTCGCCCTCGCAGTCCGCGGCGACCCGCCGGGCGGCCTGGAAGAGCGCGAGATAAGTCTCCTCTTCCGGCAGCAGGGAGAGTAGGTTCCCGAGCGCGGTGAGGATTGTCGCGCCGATTCCCCAGCCGTCGCGGTTCTGCACGGCGGACAACGCCACCTGCCGCAGGATATCCCGCGCGGGCACGCCAGCCGTAAGCTGACCGCGTACGGCCTTGGCAATGACGAGCCCGAGATTGTGGGCTAGGCCGTCGTCGAGGCGACGGCGCCAATGGCGCGAGGGATCGACGCGACCGAATGACGGCTTGATCCAGACCTCGCCATCGCGCACCTCAACAGGACAGCTCGGCACGTCATCGGCCCAGAGATCGAACGTGCAGCCGCTCGCAAGATCGAAGCGCGCGTGATGCCAATGGCATGTCAGGATCCCGTCTTCGACGCTACCGCGATCGAGCGGAAAGCCCATGTGCGGGCAGCGGTTGTCGAGCGCGAACAGGCGTCCGCGATCATAGATCACCAGGATCGGGGGATGGCGGCCATGCACAATGAGCCGGCCTGTTGCCTTAAGCTCGGCGACGTTGCCCACGTGCACAAAGTCGAAGTTCGGAATATCGATCGGCATAGCCATCGTTCCAGTGCCTGCGTGGAGTATAGTCGGGCTATCTCTTCTCGCACCACCCCAATGAGTGAGCTATGGCCAGGTTACATGACCCGTGTTGTCGTCAATTAGCGCTTGGCGCAGTGGTGCCCGATAGGTGATCGGCGACTTTTCGGCTTCCCCCTCCGCTACGGGCAGAAGCACTGCGGCTTCGCCTGGAACCAGCTTTCCACCTTTCCCTTGCAGCCAAACACGCGCAGTTTTTCCGGCGCCGCACTTCAAATTGAAGCCTTCGGGCATGGTCGTGATCACCCCTGATAGCAGCCATCCTGGAGACCATGACTGAAGTTCTGGGAAGTGCGAGTGGTGGTGCTCACAACGTCCGTCCTAATTGACGGTGCCCAATCATGTGCTGGGTGGCGGGGGCCCTCAAAATGCTAGCGGGATGCTAGCTTTGAGCGTTTCCATCTTGAATTGGATCGCATGATGCAGCAAGAGATCTCCCGCGAAGAGCTCTTCGCCATGATATGGCAGCCGCCGCCACGAGATCGCGAAGGAGCTTGGTGTATCCGATGTCGCCATCGCAAGCTTTGCACGCGGCTCCAGCTCGCAAAACCGCCGCGCGGTTATTCCTCTTGTTCGACCAGCCGATAAGGAATACCGCGATCTCCATAGGAAAAGGTTTTCCGTTGCTTGTGGCGCTGGTTTTGTGAAAAGCTGGCCGTTGCCAATTTATGAGGGGGCAGAGTGGCCAAACTCAACCTTCGAGCGCTGCGGAAGACGCCAGCGACTATTTGGGACGTGGCACGAGCTGCAGGCGTGAGCGTCAGCACCGTCTCCAAAGCCCTCAATGGACGCGGGCAGTTGCGCAAGGAGACGCGCAGGCTCGTGCACTTGGCGGCCGAACGCCTGGCCTTCCGGCCGAACGATCTCGCGCAAAGCCTGTTGCGCAAACGCACGTTCACAGTCGGATTGATCTCGACCGACAGCCACGGCCGATTCAGCATTCCGGTCCTCGAGGGCATCGAGAACGCTCTCGAAGCAGCCCGCATTTCCGTCTTTCTCTGTACTTCGGCTGACGACCAGGCGCGGGAGCGTCAGCATGTTGGGTCGCTAATTGCCAAGCGTGTCGATGGCATCATCGTCACCGGGCGGCGGACTGACTTGCGGCCGCCGCTCGATCTTAACGGTGCCCCAGTACCAGTGCTCTACGCATTCGCTCAGGTTGCCGATTCCGGCGCAGTCTGTCTGTTACCCGATGACTTGGGCGGTGCCAGGCTGGCAGCGGAGCACTTGACGGCTCTTGGCCGGAGGCGCATTGCCCACGTCACGGGTCCTATACGCTTCGAGGCCGTGCGTCAGCGTCGCGAAGGGCTGCGGCAGGTACTCGAGCGTAGCGGTCTCGGTTGGCATCCCGAACAGGTGTTGAGCGGTGCCTGGAGCGAGGCCTGGGCGCACGAGGCGGTGGAAAGGCTGTTTCGCTTGCGCCCCCCCATTGATGCCATCTTCTGCGGTAGCGATCAGATTGCGCGAGGGGTCGTGGATGCTCTACGTGAACGCTCGGTACGCGTGCCAGATGACATCGCAGTGGTCGGCTTCGACAATTGGGAGGTGATCGCCGCAGCAACACGGCCGCCCCTCACCACGATCGACATGAACCTTCACGAGCTGGGCCGCCAAGCTGGGCAACGCCTCCTCGCGATGATTGACGGACAAGATGCGCGGGCCGGTGCCGTCCGGCTGCCCTGCCGACTTGTCGTGCGCAGCTCTTGCGGAGCCAAGGTCACGAAGCTCACCCGAGGGACATTACTGACGACCCACGGGAAGCGCGCGTCATGACTGCACGCGCAAGTTATGCGATGGAAACGGACGCTCGCTCCAGACGGCATCAACCGGTTCCGTTTAGCGCTGTGGAGATCAAAGACGGCCTGTGGGCGCCGCGACAGAGGGTCCTGCGCGAACGCACGCTACCCTTCCTCTACGATCAATGCGAAAAGATCGGCATGCTCGAGGCACTCGACGTGACCTCCCCACCGGGCCCGCTCGCGTTCCCGTACAAGAACAACGGTACGTCGACCACGGTGATGTATTGGGATTCCGATATCGCCAAATGGATCGAGACCGCAAGCTATGCGCTCGCCAACCATCCAGATCAGGCGCTCGAAGCGCGCATCGACGACATCATAACGCGCATTGCCAAGGCTCAATGGCCGGATGGCTATTTTAACAGCTTCTTCCAGCGTCGCGAGCCGGCCAAGCAATGGACCAACCTGCGCGACTGGCATGAGCTCTATTGCGCGGGTCACCTCATTGAGGCCGCGGTCGCCCATGCCCAGGCGACCGGCAAAGATAATCTGCTTCGGATAATGACCCGCTATGCGGATCACATCGATCGTAGGTTTGGCCCGGGCGCGAACCAGGTGCGCGGCTATTGCGGTCACGAGGAGATCGAGCTGGCGTTGGTCAAGCTCTATCGCTTCACCGGCGAGCGACGTTATCTCGAGCTTGCACGTTTCTTTATCGACGAGCGCGGTCGTCAGCCACACTACTTCGATGTTGAGGCGCGAGCCCGCGGCGACGATCCGGCCAACTACTGGCATCACACATATGAGTATAGCCAGTCACACGTGCCGGTTCGCGAGCAGGATCGCGTCGTCGGACACGCCGTGCGCGCAATGTATCTCTACAGCGCGATGGCCGATCTGGGGGCGGAATACGACGATCAGGCCCTGCTACAGGCGTGCCAGCGGTTATGGTCAGACCTCACGGGCAAGCGTCTATATCTTACTGGCGGCCTCGGACCCTCGGCGAGCAACGAAGGGTTCACCACGGACTACGACCTGCCCAATGAGACGGCCTACGCCGAAACCTGCGCCTCAGTCGGCTTGGTATTCTGGGCGCATCGCATGGCGTTGCTCGAAAGCGACGGGCGCTACGCCGACGTGATGGAGCAAGCCCTTTACAACGGCGCACTGAGCGGCATCTCTCTCTACGGCGACCGCTTCTTCTATGAGAACCCGCTAGAGAGCCGAGGCAATCATCATCGCTGGGTCTGGCATCGTTGCCCGTGCTGCCCGCCGAATATCGCCCGGTTGCTCGCGTCCCTTGGCTCGTATGTCTACTCGGTCGCACCGGGCAACGTGGCCGTTCATCTCTATATTCAGGGGCAGGGCCGCATGCAGATCGACGGCACGCCGGTGACCCTCACTCAGACCACGGCGTATCCGTGGGACGGCACGGTTGTGCTCCACGTGGAGCCGGCAGCACCGATCGACTTCGCGATCCTATTGCGCGTCCCGGGCTGGTGTCGCTCCGGGAAACTCACTGTCAACGGCGAAGCCATAGAGCTTTCCGCAGTAATCGAGCGCGGCTACGCTCGCATCAGGCGGCTGTGGCGCGCTAGCGACGAGGTTAATCTCGTCTTTTCAATGCCGATCGAGCGCGTCTACTCGCACCCCGATGTTCGTCCCAATCAGGGCCGCGTGGCTTTGCAGAGAGGACCGATCGTCTATTGCCTTGAAGCAGCCGACAACGCAATGCTGCTGCACCGGCTGGCGCTGCCGCGCGAAGAAGAGCTCGCCGCCCAATTCGAGCCGGACCTTCTGGGTGGGGTCGCAACGCTCACGGGTCGAGCTAGGCTGTCAGCCGGGGATCGCCTCTACGGCACCGATCCCGTGCGTCGCGCTACCACACGCTTCAAAGCCATCCCCTACCACGTCTGGGACCATCGCGCCCCCGGCGAGATGCTGGTGTGGCTTCCCGAGCTCTAGTGCGTCGTGTAGTCGACAACCAAAGAGCTGCTGACAGGGGCGGCAAAATAAAGGAGGAAACCATGAAAGCGCGCAGGACGTTGATGGCAACCGGGCTATCGTTGTTGCTGGGCCTCTTTGCAGCCGCGCTACCAGCAGCAGCACAGACGGTCGATGAAATCATCAAGCGCGGCAAGATCATCGTCGGCGTCAATACGACCACACCGATCTTCGGTTTGATGGGCAAGGATGGCCAGCCTGAGGGCTACGATCCCGATGTCGCTCGCCTCCTGGGCAAGTACATGGGCGTGCCAGTGGAGTTCGTTTCCGTCACGGGCGCCAACCGCATTCCTTTTTTGCTGAGCGGTCGCGTCGACATCGTCATCGCGCTGTTTGGCATCACGCCCGAGCGCGCTCTGCAGGTGTCATTCTCGATACCATACGCCAGCGAGGCAGCAACCCTGGTCGCGCCCGCCAACCGCAACGTCAAGACGATCGATGACCTCGCTAACCTGCGGGTCGGCGTGCCGCGTGGCGCGATGCAGGATCTTATTCTGACGCCGGTGGCGCAAGCGAAGTCGATCAACCTCATGCGCTTTGATGATGAGGCCACAGGCCTGCAGGCGATGATCTCCGGTCAGATCGATCTGGTCGGTACGGGCCTGCTGGTGAACCGCACGCTCAATCGCAACGATCCCGGCAAGAACTACGAGGTTAAAGTAGTCCTGCGCGAGCTGCACTTCGGCATCGGCACCCGGCGCGGCCAGACCGATCTGCTGCAATGGCTCAACACATTCATCTACTCGATCAAGAACAACGGCGAGCTCGACGTAATCAGCCGCAAGTGGCGCGAGCTGCCGCTCGGCGATCTTCCCGTCTTCTAGACGGCGGAGCACAGACGGCAGTGTGTTTTGCCTGTCGTCGTCACTACTTAAGCATCCGAGGTGCACGGCGATGGTGCGGTGACATACGTTTTTCAGTTCAGCGCCGTTTGGCGGGAATTCGACCAGCTCTTATTCGGGGCTTGGCTTACCGTGCGCCTGTCCGTGAGCGCCATGGTCCTCGGGCTTGTGGTGGGGATCCTGTGCGCTATCGGCAAGGCGTCGCGCTCGCGGCTGCTGCGAGGCGTCATACAGGGCTACATCGAAGCGATTCGTAATACGCCATTCCTGGTACAGCTGCTGCTGATTTACCTCGGTCTGCCTTCAATTGGACTGCGGCTGACGCCGGGCGAGGCGGCGCTGCTCGCAATGGTCATCAATCTGGGAGCCTACGCGACGGAAATCGTCCGCGCCGGCATCGAGTCGGTGCCGGTAGGACAGATCGAGGCCGGGCAGGCGCTCGGCCTCAAGCGCTGGCACATTTTTCGCTTCGTTATCCTGATGCCGGCCCTGCGCACCGTGTTTCCTGCCCTGGGCAGTCAGTTCATCCTGATCATGTTGGCTTCGAGCGTTGTCTCGGTGATTTCCGCTGAAGAGTTGACGGCGGTTACCGACACGATCGTTGCGCGCAATTTCCGCTCGTTTGAGTTTTACGTCACGATCACGCTAATCTATCTCGTGCTCTCGCTCGCGTTCCAAGGCACGTTTGCCCTGATCGACCGCGCCTTGTTCGGCCGCTGGAGCGAGCGACCATGATTCGCGAATTTTCCGCGACTGAGGTCTGGTTTTTGGTGCAGTCCGTCCGCTGGACGGTGCTGCTCGCGCTGATCGCGTTTATCGGTGGGGGCGTAGTCGGGCTTATTATTGCTGTTGTGCGCGTGGGCAACGCTGCCGTGCCGCGCGCCGTCGCCGTGGCCTACATTAAGCTCTTTCAGGGCACTCCGCTGTTGATGCAGCTCTACCTCGTCTACTTTGGATCCACGCTCTTAGGGTTCGCGACCAATGCCTGGATCGCCGCGGCACTGGGATTGACGATCTATTCGAGCGCCTTTCTCGCCGAAATCTGGCGCGGCTGCATCCAGGCTGTCCCGCGCGGTCAGTGGGACGGTGCTCGAGCTCTAGCGCTCAGCTATCCCGCACAGCTGCGACTTGTCATCATGCCCCAAGCCTTGCGCATAGCCATCCCGCCGACGGTGGGGTTCCTCGTGCAGATCCTCAAGGGAACGTCGCTCGCGTCGATCATCGGTTTCACCGAGCTGACGCGGGCCGCGCAGATGGTGAACAATGCGACATTCCGCCCGTTCATCGTCTATGCCCTGGTGGCCGCACTCTATTTTTCGTTGTGCTGGCCGCTGTCGGCACTCAGCCGGCGTCTCGAGCGCCGGCTGGACCCGGAACAAGCACGCGCGGTCAAAGTGACCGCCACACAATAGAGGAGCAGGCGACATGGAATATCGCAAACTTGGTCGCAGCGGCCTCAAGGTCTCACCGCTGTGCCTCGGCGCTATGATGTTCGGGGGCCCGGCCGATGACGACATATCTCAGCGTATGATCGGGCGTGCGCGTGATGCTGGCGTCAACTTCATCGACACCGCCGACGTCTACAACAACGGTCGATCAGAGGCGGTAGTCGGCAAGGCCGTTCGCGCCGATCGCGGCCGCTGGGTAATTGCGACCAAGGTCAATGGCATTGTCGGCCCAGGACCCAACGAACGCGGATCGTCACGCAAATGGATCCTCGAGGCCGTAGGCCGCAGCCTCGCGCGCCTCGGCACCGACTATATCGACATCTACTATCTTCACCGCGAGGACCTGGAGACTCCGCTTGAAGAATCCGTGCGCGCCATGGGCGACCTCATGCGCAGTGGCGCGATCCGATACTTCGCCCTCTCCAATCATCGAGCCTGGCGCCTCGCCGAGATTTGCAACATCTGCGACGGACTAGGCATAGACCGACCTGTCGCTAGCCAACCGCATTACAATGCGCTCAATCGCATGGCTGAAGTCGAGCATTTGCCGGCGGCCGCCTACTACGGACTAGGCATTGTGCCCTATAGCCCGCTGGCTCGTGGTATACTCAGTGGGAAGTACGATTTAGACGCTGCACCTCCGACCGATAGCCGCGCAGGACGCAAGGACGCGCGGATGATGCAAACGGAATGGCGTCGTGAATCTCTATCGATTGCAAAAGAGTTAAAGGCCCACGCTGAGGCGCGAGGTATGACGCCTAGCCAGCTGGCCGTCGCCTGGGTGCTCAACAACCGGCTGGTCACATCGGTCATCTGCGGGCCACGCACGGAGGCGCAACTGTCGGATTATCTTAGGGCGGTGGACGTTCGCTTTACGATTGAGAGCGAAGAGCTGGTGAACTCGCTGGTTGCTGCTGGTCACCCATCGACGCCGGGCTATGCCGATCCGATGGAGCCTGTTGAGGGGCGCGTCCTGCGCTGAAGCTCGAAGGTGTACCCGAGGCCGATCTTAAGGTCTGCGGGAACCCCGTTGAGCTCGGTCAAACGTGGGCAACCCTGGCCGTTTATCCCCGCCCCGAGATTCACGGACTTCGCCGGGGAGATCACTGAGAGATGCAGCGCAAGAACTCGGAACGGCACACCGTGCCGAGCCACTGGCATCGGGCACGGCGGCCGCATTGGGGGGGCATCCAAGCCGGCCTAAGTTTTCGAGTTGCATGGCGCAACCCGTAGAAGCCCCCAAGCGGGCCAAGGATGGCCGCTTGCGGCGGTGGCTTCGTACTTCCGGCCAGCCATCGTGAGCCGCTGGCAGACCTCCCACAGCGTCCTCGACTTGATCGCTTAACTCGTGGCGGGCTTCCAGCAGGCTGAGCAGAAAGGTCGGTATCGTCCTTTTGGCTCGTCCAATTCAGAAGGGAGCTGGCGCACCGATCGGCGAAATGCTGTCTTCTTGGTGATTTTTGCTGGGTGGCGGGGGCCGCAAAATGCTAGCGGGATATTAGTTCGAGCGTTTCCATCTTGAATTGGATCGCGTGATGCAGCGAGAGATCTCCCGCGAAGAGCCCTTCGCCATGATATGGGAGCGGCCGACCCAGGAGATCGCGAAGGAGCTTGGTGTATCCGATGTCGCCATCGGCAAGCTTTGCACGCGGCTGCAGGTCCCAAAACCGCTGCGCGGCTATTGGGCCAGGGTACAGTCGGGGCAGATCCGGCGGCGCCCTCCCCTCGCAGCTTTTCGGGATGAGCTGGAGCGCCGACGTCCCGCCACCCATAGCCACCGTCAAGAGTGCTTCAGCACAGGAGACTGCCCCATGGCCGACACGCCGACCTTCGGACGCTATGCCGAGATCCCCTACGATCAGATGACCCCGGAGCAGCAGGACGCCTACCGCTCGCTGATCGAGACGCGCGGGCGGTTGCCCGGCCCGCACAAGATCTACGTGCACAATCCGAAGCTTGCCAAGGTGATGGGGCCGCTCGGTGCCCACTTCCGCACCGGCTACTCGCTGAGCGAGCGTGAGCGCGAGATCGCCGTCAACGTCATCCTCGCCAAATGGGGCTCGGCCTATCCGACCAACGCCCACGAACGGGCGGGCAAGGCGGCCGGCCTGCCGGTCGACAAGGTCGAGGCCATTCTCGCCGGCCTGCCGACCTCTTTCACCGACACACGCGAGCAGATCATCTACGAGATGGCGACGTGCCTCGCCAACGCGCGCTGGGTACCGAAGGGCATCTTCGACCGCGCCGTCGCCGCCCTCGGCCACGTCGGCATCACCGACGTCATCACGCTGATGGGCTTCTACACCAGCGTGGCGATGACGCTCGCCTTCTACGACGTCCCCGCCGATGCTCTGGGAATGGAACGCTAACGCACCGCAAGAGACAGCCGTTGAACAGCTTCAGCGTGTCATAGAGCCAGGGCCTACTGACCTGCGGCGCGACGCGATGTGGCCCGTCGGCCGTCGCCGAGGTGCTCGAATACAGCCATGGCACTTCGAGGTGGCGCGCCACGTGCGCCCCACCTTTCAACCTCGACGCGCTTGAACCCCAAACAATCAATGCCCGAGATGAGCGCATGCGCCGCGGCGCGGCTGGCGGCGAGCATGCTCCGTGCTATGCGCAATCAACGGCGCCTCACGGCACCAGGATGACCTTCCCGTGGTGCCCCGGCTCCAGCACCGCCTCGTGGCTGCGCGCGGCCTGGCTGAGCGGCAGCTCCTGGGCGATCACCGGGCGGAGCGAGCCGTTGCGCAGCCCCTCCACGAGCGCCGCGTGGATGCCGGCGAGCTCGAACTGGCTCGCGTGGGTAAGGGCCATGCCCAGGATGTTCGCGTTCTTGTTCATCGCGAAGCGGGCGTTGATCTCGACCGCGCCGCGGTTGCCGATGACGACAATGCGCCCACGCATGCCGATGATGCCGAGGTCCTTCTGGAGGTTCACGTTGGCCAACATCTCCATGATGATGGCCGGCCCCTGGCCGCTTGTGAGGCGAACACACTCGTCGAGGTAGCCCGGGGCCGTGTGGTCGAGAACGTGGTGCGCCCCCTCGGAGAGGACCAGTTTGCGGCCGTGCTCGGTGCCTGCCGTGCCGATCACGGTGAGGCCGCGGGCGCGCGCGAGCTGGACCGCGGCGATGCCCACGCCGCCGCTGGCTCCGTGGACGAGGACGGTCTCTCCCGCCTGGCCATGGGCGCGGTTGAAGAGCGCTTGGTAGGCGGTGGCGTACGGCACGTTCATTGCCGCTCCCTGGGCGAAGGTCGCGTTGGCAGGGAGGGGGTGCAGCTGGCCTGGGTCGCTGAGGCAGAGCTCGGCGTAAGCGCCGCTCGACGTGCCGCCCACGTAGACGCGATCGCCGACCTTCACCTGTGTCACACCTGAACCGACGACCTCGACAACGCCGGCTGCGTCGGAGCCTGGCGTGTAGGGCAGCTTGGGTCCCCGATTGTCGGTGTTCGAGCGCAGATAGGTGTCCACCGGGTTGACGCCGACGGCGAGAATGCGCACGAGGACCTGGTTCGGCCCTGGCTGGGGCGTAGGCACCTCCTCAAGCTTGAGGACCGAGGGGCCGCCATACTCGGATACGCGGATTGCCTTCATGGACAGGGCTCCTTTCGTGGCGTGTGATGATGGGAGCATACTTGCTTTCATGGCCCAGATGGGATGCGCAAATTGGAGAGCCAGGGCCCGGCCGGGCCGGACGTTGTCCCCGTATCGCTCGGCGGCGTACCTGAGGCCGAGACGAACGCGGGCGCGCGCCATGCCGACATACGCGATGCGCCGATCATCTTCGAGGTCCCGCACGTGGCAGCTTGGGCTGCAATTTGACTGTCAACAAGCTCGGCGGGTTCATCCCAGTTCCGGACATCCCCGGAGATCTTGGCGAAGGTCATGTCCGCTTCGAGAGGTATCGCGTCTGCATTCTGCGCCCGTACCTCTCGCCACTTTGCAAGGGTAGGCGCGAGAGCAACCGAGATCTGCGACGGGTGGACGGAGCTTGCAATGGTTGACCAATGTGCCGGGTCGTGGCACGGGGAAAGGTGGGTCGCAGAACGAAGCTGCTCGTTCAGAAGCCTAGGCGCGATGGAGGTCTTTGCAGCTGTTCCTTCAGCGGGCATACTGCGAGCGAACATTTTTCATCCAACTGGTCGTGCGTCCCATGACAAAGCTCTATGAAGCCCTCGCGGAAGCGTTTCTCGCGGAGGGCGTCGACACGCAGTTCGCTCTGATGGGCGACGGTAATATGCACTGGTCGACAACCTTTGCCCGCCTGCCCGGTGTGCAGACCATCCACGTGCGGCACGAGCACTGCGCTGTCGCAGCTGCCACGGCCTACAACGTCGCCACCGGCAATATCGCCGCGGCGTCGGTCACCTGCGGTCCGGGTGTGACCCAGTTGATGACGGCGCTACCGGCCGCGGTGCGCGCCCGCCTGCCGATGGTGGTGTTCGCCGGCGAGCCGCCGATCAATGCCAAGTTCTACAACCAGTACATCGACCAGGTACCGCTAGTGACGGCGACCGGCGCGCATTACATCGCCGCGCACAGCGTGCCGCGCATGATGGACTATGTGCGGGAGGCATTTCACATCGCGAAATACGAGCGCAGGCCGGTCGTGCTCGGCATTCCCTACGACCTGCAGAAGCTCGACAGTACATCCAACCAGCCCTACGAGACCTCGGCGGTGTATTATCCCAAGGTCGGGCGCATCCACCCGGATCCGGCGATCGTGGCGGAGGTGGTCGATCGGCTCATCGCGGCGAAGCGGCCGATCATTATTGGAGGCCGCGGCGTGCTTTACGCCGGCGCCAAGGCGGCGGTCGTGAAGCTCGCCGATCGCTGCGGCGCCTTGCTCGCCAACACGCTGCCCACGCGCGGCTTATTCCACGACCATGAGTTCTCCGTCGGCATTCCCGGCAGCTACTTCACGACACTCGGCAGGGAGGTTTTCGAGACCGCTGAAGTCGTGCTCGCCATTGGCACGAGCCTTTCCTACTACGTCGGTGGCGGCCACTACTTCACCCAGGCCTGCCGGATCCAGGTGGACGATGCGCCGCGCGGTCTGCGCGATGGGCAGAAGGCTGCCGATATCTATGTCAAGGCGGATGCGCTGGTCGCCGCAGAGGCGATCCGCGAGGGCATCGACAAGAGGCTCGGGCCCGGCAAGCCGACGGCGGCCGTGATCCGCTCCAAGGAGCTGGCGCGCAGGATCGCGACTGAGCCCGCTGACTCCGCCCCCTTCGACATCGAGCCCGGTCTACTCGATCCGCGCGAGGCGATACGTGCCCTCGACAGCGCAATCCCTAAGGATTGGGACATCGTCGGCGGCTCCGGTCACCAGGCCGCTTGGCTCGCACAACTGCGCGGGCGGCCGGCGGAACGGTTCACGACGGTCCGCGAGTTCGGTGCGGTCGGAAACGGACTCTCTTACGCGCTCGGCGTGGCTGCCGCACGCAGGCAGGGTCGCGACGGCAAGCTCGTTCTGGTCGAGGGCGATGGTGGGCTCCTGTTCCACATCCAGGAGCTTGAGACGGTGCGTCGTCATGGTATGCGCATGCTGATCTGCGTGATGAACGATGGCGGGTACGGCTCGGAGTTCCACAAATTGCGTGCCGACGGTATCGACGACAGCCAGGCGATCTTCGGCCGCCCCGCGTTCGAGAACATCGCGCGCGGCTTCGGCATGCGCGGCCATGAGATCCGCGACGTGTCGATCATTCCAAAGCTGTTCGCAAACTTCTTGGCGCAAGGCGAAAGCGAAATCTGGAATATCCAAATATCCGACAAGGTGACGGCCCCGGCCATCCGCCAGACAATCAAGCGCGGTCACGGCAAGTTGTGAGGGGTGAGGCTCGCCGGCGACGTGGATATACATTTTGCGGAAGTCGATGCTTTCGTAACACCGCCGCAACCACGTAATCATCGAGGTCTGCTGATTGAGGTTGAGCGGCCATAATCAACGGCCGGGCCGGAGGATACAGCTACGACCAGGGCGGCAAGCCTGCCACGGCCTTTCTATTCAACGTGATCTCGCGGCTGCAGTTCAGCGGCACGGTGCCGATGATCGATGTGCAGGCTTACGGCCGGTGGCTAGGCGCATAAGCGCTGCTCTTGGAGCTGGCTCGGTCAACCGCGGCTACCCACGGTTCGGCTTGTTTGATGTCGTCTCGACAGCAGCTTTCTCTGCGTCTCGATGGTTAAGCCGTTGATACGCGGTGAGTGACCGCATCGCCCGATGTGGCTGACCTCAGCCAGTCGCGGCGCACCAATTATCCAAGCACTCCGATGATGGTCGGCTAGAAGTTCCAACAGGTCGCCAGCTCCAGTGTTTCGCGTACCTCCGTGGCGTCTTGATGGGACGCGGATTGCGCACCGAGGCGTCCCGATCGCCTCCTCGGCGATGCACGCAAAATGCTTGCGCTCATGTTTACCGCGCCACGGCTCCTCGACATGAAGGCGTCGAGCACGGTGGCGGCGTCGTCGCCCGGACCGCCCCATGGCGGTGGAGGACCCGGGCGGTCAGCATTTTACCGGCTTGTGATCGAGTCAACGGAATTGCATCTGCACCGCCGTTCGCCAGTGCTAAGCTCCCCTTCGACAAGTTTGAA
>Ga0081455_10005494_pt1 | contig 13894 bp, 9 predicted proteins | sample TabmetS3T2R1_FD_70207 | JGI IMG/M metagenome (GOLD analysis project Ga0081455, IMG submission 70207) | Tabebuia heterophylla rhizosphere microbial communities from the University of Puerto Rico - S3T2R1 | ecosystem: Host-associated > Plants > Roots > Rhizosphere ... | reverse complement strand
ATCTCCGAAGAGTTCTGGGATCGCATCATGAGCGTCAATCTGCGCAGCGTGTTCCTGTGCATGAAATACGAGATCGCGATCATGCTGGAGCGCGGCGGCGGCGTGATCGTCAACACCTCTTCGGGCGCGGGCGTGACGGCGATTCAGGGTCAGGCGGCGTACTGCGCTTCGAAATTCGGTGTGACCTGTCTCAGCAAGACGGCCGCCATCGAATATGCCTCCAAGAACATTCGGATCAATGCGGTCTGTCCCGGCATCACGGACACGCCGATGATCGCGCGGTTTACGGGCGATACCGACGAGGGGCGCGCGCGAATGATTGCGCAGGAGCCGGTCGGACGCATGGGGCGGCCCGAAGAGATCGCCGGCGCGGTGCTGTGGCTGTGCTCGGAGGACACGGGCTTCGTGACCGGGCACGCCCTCGTCATCGATGGCGGTCAGACCGCGGGAATGTGACGGCTCGGGAGTTGCACGTCACATGCGTCGCTGAGTGCCGGCGGCCTTCTATCTAACCTTCTTCAGCGGATAGAAGGCGCTGGCCTCCAGCCAGCCATCGGTCAGCTTCAGATAGTCCTCGATGTGCGGCGCTACGCAGTGGGCCTCGAAATCGGCCATCGTCTGCCAGCGCTCGATGAAGACGAAGCGGCGCTCCTCGTTGGGATCTCTGTACATCTCGTACTGAATGACGCCGCGCTCTTTGCGCACGGGGTCGATGAGGTTCTCCAGAGCTTGCCGCACCTTGTCCTCATAGCCCCGCTTGGCCACAGTGATTGCCACACACGACACCTCGGTCTCGTCCACCCCAACAGCTTCACGGCTCATATATCCCCCTTGCTGCCACGACGGGCGACCGGCCGTCACCCTGTCCGCGGCTTTTAGGCACATCCCGTATTTCGGGATTAATTAACGAAGGCACTCGGATCCGCGTCTTGACTTGCGTCCACGCTATCATAAAATCTCACTATGTAGAATTTCATTAATCAGAGCCCGTATATCGGGCCTTCTCAGGGGGAACTGCAGATGAAGTGCTTATACACATGGGTCTGTCTGTCTGCATTCGTCGCGGCGGGGGTAGTCGCTTCCGGTGTCGCGGTGGGTCAGCAGGCGCAGGTTCCTGCCGCGCAGCAGCCATCCACGGATGCAGCGCCCGCCGCTGAGGAGGGCGCTCTTGGGGAGGTCCTCGTGACGGCGCAGCGCCGTTCCGAGAATCTGGAACGGGTACCGATCGCCGTCACGGCGGTCTCGCAGGAAATGCTGGACAAAGTCGACGTCAACGATCTGCTGTCGCTGCAGGTCGTGACCCCCGGACTCTCGATGTCGAGCTGGGTCGGCTACGCCATGACCTACATTCGCGGCATCGGTGCAAACTTCTCGAATCCGGGCGTCGAAAACCCCATCGGCGTCTTCGTGGACGGCGCCTACATCGAACGCGCCAAGGGCGGCAACCTCGAAGTCATGGACGTCGACTCGGTGCAAGTGCTCAAGGGCCCGCAGAGCACGTTGTGGGGTCGCAATGTCACCGGCGGTGCGATTCTCATCAACACCGCCGATCCCACGTTGGAATCCACCGGGCAATTGAACGTCGAGGCGGGCAACTTGGGCCGACGCTCATACGATGGCGTTCTGAACCAGGCGCTGAGCGATACGGTCGCCGTGCGCGTAGCCGCCCGCTACCGCGAGGATGGGGGCTACATCCGCAATCTGCCGGACGGGTACGAGTTCGGCTGGGCGCGCAACACCCAGATTCGCGGCAAGCTGCTGTACCGGCCGAACGACGATTTCTCCGCGGTGCTGCAGTACGAGCGTCAGGATCGCAAGGCTTCGCAAGGCGCGAATGCCCAATCCCTGGCTGACGTGTACTGCTTGCTGTGCGCCCAGTCGGGGTACACCCATCCGTACGCCGATCCTTACGACACCGCAATCAACAAGATCAATGGTGGCACGGGCATCGACTCCACGAACGACTTCTTCAATCTGAAGATGAAACTCGCCCTCGGCGCGGTGTCGTTCGAGAGCGTTACGGCGTACACCGACAACTACACGCTCGACGTCTGTGATTGCGACCTGACGAACATTCCCCCGAGCGCTGGCGGGCTGCACTTCATCATTCCGTCCACCAACAAGACCTTTACCCAGACGATCACCGGCACGGCCGATCTCAACGAGAGGTGGGCGACCACGTTCGGGATCGACTATCTGGACGACAAGTCCACGTACGAGCTCCAACCGTTCGTTCCCAAGTCGAACATCGATACGACCAGCGTATCGCCGTTCGCCGAGCTGACCTTCAGGCCGGGCAATGGCCTATCGATCATCGCCGGCGCGCGTTACACGAGCGACACGCGCGATGGTCACCAGGTCGGCGGGTCCGTCGCGCATTTTTCCGACAACAACGTGTCACCACGCTTCGTGATCGGATACGAGCTCGGCAACGTCAACCTCTATGCCTCGTACAACAAAGGTAACAAGGCGGGCGGCATCAACTCACCCGGAACTCCGCTGTCGATCTACTTGAAGGAAACTCTGGCGAGCTACGAAGCCGGCCTGAAATATCTCTCCAGCGATCATCGGGTGCGGGCGAGCTTTGCGGTATTCGACTACGACTACAAAGACCTGCAGACCGTCGCCATCGACCAAGGCAGCAGTGGCGGTCCGGGTAGCGTGCGGCAGCCGAATGCCAAGCTGCATGGTGTCGAATTCGATGCCTCGTGGGCGGCGACCAGCTTCTTGGACCTGTTTGCCGGCGGACTCTACGAATCGTCCGAGTACAAAAACTTCGGCAACGCCGGCGTCCAGGTCGTTGTCTACGACAGCAATGGCAATCCGACCGGAATGGCCGCAGGTTCCGAAGACCTGTCGGGTCGCAGCCTGCCCCATGCGCCGGAATTTTCCGGCTTCCTTGGCGCAAACGTCAGCGGGCACGTGATGAGCGGCTGGACCGGCACGCTGTCGGCCGTAGTCAACTACTCGAGCTCGTACGACTTCTTCCCGGGTGCCGGCGGCCCGCTGCGTTTCGACAGGACTCCGTCGTACACGACCACCCGCCTCAGCGGTTCCGTCAAGCCCGACAGTGGGCCGTACGAGGTGGGCTTCTTCGTGGACAATCTGACGGATGAGGAAAACATCGATTTCCGCTTCACGACGGCGCCTTTTGGTGCGACCCAGATAATCTCCCGGCCGCGAACCTATGGCCTGCGCGTAAGCTTCAGCTATTGAGGTGGACAGGGAGTGTCCAGCCAAGTCCCCGCGGTCGTCATGAGCGGCCGCGGGGCTAGTCTTCAATTCGAAACAGTGGCAGACGGGCCCAACACCCGCGGTCAGAGTGAGGGGGGATGCACATGGCGCAGCAGGCAAGTCCGGGAGCAGCGACGGCGGCAGTACGCAGCGGAACCGGCGCTCAGGGTAGCGAACCGCACTCAGCCGTCCAAAGCTTCTCGCGAACCCAGATGGCCACGGTGTTACTCATAGGCGTGCTGAGCAGCCTGGTCGTCGTTCTGCAGCCGTTGGTGCTCGGTCCACTTGCGGCCGAAGGCCGGCTCACCGTGCAGGAGATCGGGCGGACCGCGATGCTCGAGATGCTCGGCATGGCGATCGCCGTTGCGGTATCCGGCGCCTTCTTCCGACCGCGCCGACTGCGAAGCATCATCCTCGCGGCCGTCGTAGTCTCGGTTCTGGCCAATGGCGCGACGATCATCGCGCAGCACGAGATGATCTTGGCGGCGCGGTTGATCAACGGTCTCACGGTCGGCGTGCTGCTGTGGGTCTGGACCGGTCTTCTCACCCGCGTTGAATTGCCCGCGCGATTGCTCGCGATCTTCCTCACGCTGCAGTCGGCGGGCGCGTTGGCCCTGTCGTCGGTGTTCTCGGCGTTCGTCATCCCGCGCATCGGCGCATCAGGTGGGTATGCCTGCCTTGCGATCGCAAGCGCGATCGCCGGTCTGCTCGCCGTTGGCGCGCCTTCGGAATATCGCGCCCACGGTCCCGAGGAGGGTAAGCGCTTTCAGTTGCCCAGCGGTCGCGGCTTGGCCGGGCTTCTGGCCGTGCTCCTGCATCAGGCAGGGATCATGGCCTTCTGGGTTTATGTGCTCCCGCTGGGACGGGAAAAGGGACTGTCGGATAGCTTCGTGGGCGTCGCCGTCTCGGTGTCCCTTGCATCCCAGATCGCCGGTGGCCTGTGCGCCGCCGTGTTCGCCCGGCTCAATGCCAAGGTTGCCCTTTACGGAAGCCTGGCCGGGAGCATTGCCGGACTCGTGCTCGTGGGCATGGGGACCGGACACGTGAGCTTCGTCGCCGGCCTCATCACGATTGTTTTCCTCTGGATGTTCGCGCCTGCTTACCAGATGCCTTATCTGCTCGAGGTCGATGCCAGTCGTCGCGCAGCCATGCAGATGATCACGGCGCAACTGCTCGGACTGTCTCTCGGGCCCGCGCTGGCCTCTTTCGCGGTACAGAGCGATCACGTGAGCCCGGCAATCTGGGCGAGTGGTGGACTATATGCCGCTGCCGCCCTGCTGATCTTCGCCACCACAGCTCTGAGAGCGCCGGCATTCCAGCAAGACGCTCTTCACGGGCAGGCGAAAAAGGCGGGCTCGCCGAACGCTTGAGGGTGTGCTCAGGCCGCCGCGGACGGGTTGAAACCAATCATGGCCTTGGTCTCGAGGTACTCCTCGAGACCATAGACTCCCATCTCGCGCCCATTGCCCGACTGTTTGTAGCCGCCCATCGGGGCCGAGGCGGTGGCGCTCGCGCCATTCAGGAACACGCGCCCTGCGCGCAGCTGCCGTCCTACTGCCAGGCCCTGTACCGGGTCTGAGCTCGATACGAAACCCGCCAATCCGTAAGGGCTGTCATTTGCGATTGTGACAGCGTCCTCGACCGTGTCGTAGGCGAGGACGGCGAGCACCGGGCCGAAGATCTCCTCGGCCGAGATCTTCATCGCAGGCTGCACGTCGGCAAAGATCGTCGGCTGCACGTAGAAGCCGCTCGGCAATCCGCTCGGGCGGCCGGGACCGCCGCACACGAGGCGCGCGCCCTGCTCGAGACCGCTCTGGATGTAGGTGTGGATCTTCACGAACTGGGCCTTGTTGACGACCGGCCCCATCGTGGTGGCCGGATCGCACGGATCACCGAGCCGAATTTTGCGCACCTCGCTCGCCATGTAACCGAGGACTGTCTCAAGCTGACTGCGCTGTACGAGCATCCGGGTCGGCGCATGACACGATTGCCCAGAATTGAAGAACGCGCGGGCGACGTTGAAGCGGGCCGCCGCTTCGAGATCCGCATCCGGCAGCACGATGTGCGCCGACTTGCCGCCGAGCTCCTGCGCGACGCGCTTGACCGTCGGCGCCGCGGCCTCGGCCACCAGGATTCCGGAGCGGGTCGATCCCGTGATCGACACCATGTCGATGCCCGGATGCGAGCTCATGGCGTGCCCGACCGTCGGGCCGTCGCCGATTATCAAATTGAATACACCCTTCGGAATACCGGCTTCATGGATGATCTCGGTCAACACGAGCGCGGAGCAGGGCGTGTATTCGCTGGGCTTGGCGATCACGGTGCAGCCGGCGGCGAGCGCCGACGCGAACTTCGTGCACAGGCTCTGCACGGGCCAGTTCCAGGCGGTGATCAGGCCGCAGACGCCGATCGGCTCGCGCCTGACTAGATGGTTGTGCGCGCTGCGGCTCTCGAATTCATAGCTCTCGAGTGCCGCGATGCTGTGGCGGAGCGACTCCATGCCGGCGGTAACGTGCGTGCGCATCGAGTGCGGCGCGCCCATCTCCTGGGTGGCGGCCGCCATGAGATCCGCCTCCCGCGCGGCGATACCCGCAATGAGCCGCTGCATCATCGCGATGCGCTCGGCCTTGGATGTGGCGCTGAATGCGGGGAACGCGCGCCGCGCGGCCTGCACGGCGCGCTCGACATCTTCGCGAGACCCGAGACGCACGGACGCGAAGGCCTCCTCGGTCGCTGGGTTCACCAGCTCGAAGCGGCCGGTACCCTGGGCCTCGACCCATTCTCCATTGATGTAGAACCGATCGAACTTCTTCATGGGCAGTATTCCTGCGGCAGCGCTACCCGCCGCGCATCAGCTGCTGTGCGTGTAACCGCCATCGCACGCGATGGTCTGGCCCGTAATGAACGAGGCGGCCGGCGTCACTAGGAACATCACCAGGCCGACCAAATCCGTCGGGACCATGCCGCGCGTAATGCATTGGGCGTTCGCGGCCCGCGCCCGCACCTCGAGCGTGGGATTCACCGCGCGCTCCACCTCGGTCGCGACGCTCCCCGGGCGGATGCAGTTCACCGTGATGCCGTGGCTCCCGAGCTCGCGCGCCAACGAGTTGGTCATGCCGATGACGGCCGATTTCGAGGTCACGTAATGCAAGTAATTCACCGTGCCTCGGGGCACGGCGTCCGAAGAGATGTTGACGATGCGTCCCCACCCGGACTGGCGCATGGTAGGCGCGACGGCGCACGCACATAGATAGGTGCCGGTGATGTTCACGCGTAACACCTTTTCCCATTCGGCGAGCGGGATCTCGTCGAACGGCCGCTTCTCGAGGGTGGCGAAGATGGATGCATTGTTGATGAGGGCGTCGATACGGCCGTGTATGCGCAGCACCTCGCTCGCCATCGCGTCCACCGATGCCTTGTCGGCCACGTCGACGACGCGTGCCGTGGCGCGACCTCCCGCGGCCTCGATTTCTCGGCACACCGATACGGCGGCTTGCAAGTTGAGGTCCGCCACGACGGGCACGGCGCCCGCGGCCGCAAACTGGCGCGCCAGCTCGCGGCCGATCCCCTGGGCGGCGCCCGTGATGATCACGACGCGATCCTGGACGCCGAAGTCGCGCGCCTCTACGGGCACGCCCGAGTCTTTAGGCGCGTGAGTGGTGGTCGTTGCGTGTTGCATATCGGCCGCTCGATTGACGAAATCCCATATAGAGGGATAATGTTAGTACAGGGTGTTTTACAAGTCCATGTGCCGAGCTTACCGGCGCTCGGCACGGATAATGGGTGAACGCATGGGCCTCCAGCGAATCGGTTTTATCGGGCTCGGGAACATGGGAGCGCCCATCGCCGAGCGCATTTTGAACGCCGGCCACGAGTTGGTCGTCTGCGACCCGGCCCCGGATCACATTGCGCCCTTGCAGGCCGCGGGCGCACGCGTCGCTTCGACCCCCCGCCAAGTCGCGGACACCGCGGAAATCGTTTTGTCCTGTCTACCCTCGCCGGCGATCGGGCAGCAGGTGGCCCTTGGTAGCGACGGCGTGGCGCACGGACAGGCGGTGCAGGTCTACGTGGATCTTTCGACCATGGGGATGAAGGCCGCGAGCGAGATCGCCGCCGGCCTGCCCGAGAAGATCGGCTTTATCGATTCGCCCGTGAGCGGCGGCCCGCCGGGCGCGCGCGCCGGGACTCTAGCCACGATGGCCTCGGGAGGGCGCGTGCATTTCGAGCGCGTCAGACCGGTGCTCGCCGTAATGGCCAAGCATGTTTTCTACGTCGGCGAGAAGCCCGGCCTCGCGCAGCTGGCCAAGCTCATCAACAACCACCTGTCCACGGCCGGCCGGCTCGCCACCTTCGAGGGTCTGGTCGTCGCGCTGAAGGCCGGGCTCGATGTCCGGGCGCTGATCGATCTCATCAATGTCAGCTCCGGCCGCAACTACACGACGACCGACAAGGTGCCGGCCGCGATCCTGTCCGGGACCTTCAAGTTCAACGGCGGCTTGGCGAACAGCATCAAGGACGAGTCGCTGCTGCAAGAGGAGGCCGCAGCGCTCGGCGCTCCGCTCTGGGTCGCGCCGCGGTTGCTCGAGACACTCAAAGAGGCCGCAGCTGGCGGCTACCTCGAGAAAGACAGCATGCTCCTGCTTCAGTACATGGGTGAGCAGGCGGGCATCGACGTGCGCGCGCTACTTGCCGAGCAGGGCTAGCGGCGGTGAGCGCCACATACGATTACATCGTAGTGGGCGCAGGCTCGGCCGGATGCGCGATCGCGCGCGGACTCTCCGATCGGCCGGAATTGCGGGTGCTGCTGCTAGAGGCCGGCCCTCCGGCCGATCGATTCTGGGTGCACACACCGGCGGGCATGGCGAAGCTGTACTTCAACCAGCAGCTCAATTGGAACTACCACACCGAGCCGATGCCGATGCTGGGCCAGCGCCGCATGTACTGGCCGCGCGGCAAGGCACTCGGCGGCTCGAGCGCCATCAACGGCATGATCTACATCCGCGGCCACCGCAATGATTTCGATGGCTGGCGCGAGCTCGGCAATCCGGGCTGGGGCTACGAAGATGTGCTGCCGTATTTCCGGCGCATCGAGCACAACGAGCGCGGCGCCGACGCCTACCGCGCGCAAGGCGGCCCGTTGTGGATCAGCGATCCGGTTGAACGCGTGTCGAGTTGCGCGGACTTCATCGCTTCGGCACAGCATGTCGGCATCCCGCGGACCGAAGATCTCAACGGAGCCGTCCACGATGGGGTGGGCTACATGCAGCACACCATCCGGGACGGGCGGCGCCAGTCCGCATACGTTGCGTTCATCGAGCCTGTGCGGACGCGGCCGAATCTCACGGTCCGCAGCGACTGTCGCGTGCAGCGCATCCTCTTTTCGGGACGCGAGGCCACCGGCGTGGAAGCCACCTGCGGCGGTGAGCGGCTCGTGCTGAGGGCCGCGCGAGAGGTGATCGTCTCCTGCGGGTCGCTCAATTCCCCGCAGCTCCTGATGCTCTCCGGTGTCGGGCCGGGCGAGGAGTTGCGCCGTCTCGGAATCGAGACGCGTATCGACCTGCCCGGTGTAGGCGCCAATCTGCAGGATCACTTCTACATTCACTGCGGTTATCGGGCGACTGCAGACAGCTCGTACAACAGGCACATCTCGGGCGTGCGCAAGTACTGGCAAGGGCTGCGCTATGTGTTGACGCGACGAGGCTACTTGGCGCTGGGCTCCTCGCAGGTGGCCGCGTTCGTCAAGAGCCGCCCGGAGGAGCCGTATGCAGACCTGCAGATCAGCTTCCGCCCGATGTCCTTTGCCTATTTCCCGAACGGCGAGGTGCGCGTCGACCGCTTTCCGGGCATGGGTGTGTCCGTCTTTCTCCTGCGCCCGCGCCGCGCGGGCCGCGTGACGCTGCGTGTCGCGGATCCGATGCAGCCGCCGGTGATGACGCCCGATTTCCTGGTGGATCCGGAAGACGTGCGCGTCATGACTGCGGGTATTCGCACGATCCGCCGCATCATGTCAGCCGAGCCGATCGCCTCGCGGGTCGTCGCCGAGGAGGTCCCCGGTCCGGCCGTGCAGAGCGATGCGGAAATCCTCGAGTTCATGCGGGCGACGGGTAACTCGGCGCATCACCAAGCGGGCACCTGCAAGATGGGCCGCGACGCGCTCGCCGTCGTCGATGAGCGCCTGCGTGTGCGCGGCGCGCAGCGCTTGCGCGTGGCCGATGCGTCCATCATGCCGTTCCTCACGGCCGGCAACACCAATGCGCCGACGATCATGATCGGTGCAAAGGCGGCCGACATGATCGTGCAGGACGCGGCTCCGCCGCGGTCGCAGGCCGCCTGAAGACACACCGGCGTACACACGGCCATCCGCTCCGCGTGGTTCCTCACGCCGCGGAAGACGGCGCCTCAGGCGGGGGCAGCCTCGACTTGCAACTCACGGAACACGTTCTCGCAGGTCGGCAAGTCGCGCGTCGAACGCAGCTCGGCGACGGATTGCGTGCGCTCGAATAGCACGCGCGCCTCGGCGGGTGAATGCGTGTGAGCCGTGCACTCACGAAACTTTTCCCACAGCTCCTCGGTGGGCAACGGGTCGAAGGCGTGACCGCGCACGCTCGTGATCGATCCCGTGTCGAGCGTGGTGCCGTCCTTCAGGCGAATCACGACACGCTCGCTCGGTGAATGGGCGGGGTCGCGCGCGTCGTATTCCTCCACGGCGTTGAGACGCACCTTGGGAAAGAACGCCTGGATATCGGGACGCTGCACGACCTCGTCGCTGAGCTCCTCGATGCCCATCCGGCCGAGCACGGCTGCGGCGGCCATGGCGAAGTGTTCGCTGAACTTGGCTTGCAGTCCGGTCTGAGGACGCTCGTTGACCAGCACCGCCGTTTGACCTTTGCCCATGGTGACCTCGATGTCGGCCACTTCTTCGGCGTGCAGTCGACGGCCGGCGAGCATGCGCGCCGTGGCATCGAACGAGCGATGCATGAAGTAACAGGTCGGATATCGCTTGACGCACAGCCGATGGCGCACGAGGTGCCACTCGCGGCCGAGCTCCGTCGGGCTGTTCCAGTCGGCGGTGTCGCCCGGGGTGAATGCGGTTAGAAAACCGCGCTGGTGTTCGAACGGTTCCTCGGAAGCGGTTACGCCGCGCGCCGCGAGATGCGTAGAGAGCAGGCCCGCGCGCGCCGCCATGCCGACGTGGTAAGGCTTGGTCATCGTGCCGAAGTTGACCGCGAGGCCACCCGCGTGAGTCGCGGCAATGGCCAGAGCGGCGACGGCTCGCTCCGCGGGCAGACGACGCAGCACGGACGCCGCGGCAGCCGCACTCACGACGCCGAACACCGAGGTCGGATGCCACCCCTTGCTGTGATAGTGGGTACTGCGGCGGACCAGTTCCGCCCATACTTCGTAGCCCGCGACGTAGGCGGTGACGAGCTCGCGCCCGGTGGAGCCGAGCAATTCGCCCTCCGCCAGAAGCGCCGACACGAGGACCGCGCTGGGGTGGCCGGTGAGCGCCTGATCGTCGTAGTCGAGCGCATGCGCGGCCGTACCGCAGATCAAGGCGGAATCCAGTGCCGAATACGAGAACCGCGACAGGCAGGCGCGTGCCTCGTTGGCACCGCGCGTGACCGCGCACTCGTCGCGAACCACGCGGACAACCGGCTCTTCGACGCCGGCCATGATCACTCCGACCGTGTCGGTGTAGGCGTCGCGCGCGAGGACAAGAGCCTCCGCAGGCAGCCGATCGAATCGGACGGATTGGAGGAACGTGCCAATCTCAGCGGTCAGGGACATCAGTTAGGACTAGATTATCGGCGATGCGATAATATCCCACTATATAGGATATTCGTCAAACGGAGCTGAAGCCGTCGAAGAGGCAGATTGAGAGGCATCGGCAGCCCAGCGGCGTCCGACAGCGGCGTCACTGCGTGTAACATCATGCCCAGTGAGGAAGACACGAGCGCTCGTGGCCGCGAGCGACCCAGAAATAGCACAGAGAATCCAAAATGGTGGCAGTTCTCTCGGGGGCTAGCCGCAAGCGTCGCCCGATCTCTAGCCGCGATGGACTACTTCAATGGCGAAACGAAAGAAAAAGGTCGCGAACAGCCGGTCGGCGCACGATCGTGCCGCCCGCGGCTCGCTGCCCAAGGTTGTCGACGATGCGAAAGACGGCGCCAGCAGCCTGAACAAGATGCTGGGCATCTTGGATCTGTTCACGCCGACGACGCCGATGTGGTCTACCAATGACCTGATCCGCGCCCTCGAAAGCTCACGCTCCACGGCGTACCGATACATCAAGGTGCTCAACCGATCGGGACTGATCAGCGCCGTCGGCAATGGGTACTACGTGCTCGGGCCGCGAATCGTCGAGCTCGACCTGCAGATCCGCACCTGCGACCCGCTCCACTTGGCCGGCAGGGGCATTCTCGAGCAGCTCGTCGAGGCCACCGGCCTGTCGGCACTCATGTGCATGCTGTTCCGTAACTCGGTGCTCTGCATTCGCGAACACCGTGCGCCCCTCAGCCCGGAGAACCTGTTCAGTCGCGGACAGCGGCGGTCGCTTTTCAAAGGGGCCATGTCCAAGGTGATTCTTGCGCACCTTCCTACCCATCGGCTCCGCAGTATCTACCTGCGCCATCCGGACGCCGTGGCGCAAGCCAATCTCGGCCAGTCATGGGACGAGTTCCGCGATGCGCTGACGAATATCCGCAAGGAAGGCCATGTGATGTCACAGGGCGAGTTTCGTCCCGGCGTCGCCGGAGTCGCTGCGCCCGTGTTCAACAGCGATCAGATGATACTGGGCAGCGTGGGAGTCGCCTGGCAGCTGGCGGAGCTCAGGGACGTCGACATTGCCAGGGCCACTTTGGCCGCCAAACGCGCGGCGCGGGAGATCTCGCAGCGCCTTGCGACCACGATGAAGGGAATGGATCTTCCGCCTCGCGCCGTCGGCTAGGCGACGACGCGGGCCACGACGTCGACTGCCAGCGCGCCTTTTCCCTGCGGCATCACCATCAGCGGATTGATCTCGAGCTCTACGACCTCGGGTCTCTCGGCCAGCCGCGAGAGCGATACGATGGCACGGGCGACCGCTTCGAGGTCGCCGACGGGCCGACCGCGAAAGCCGCTGAGTAACGCCAACCCTTTGAGCTCCGAGAGCATGGCGTGTGCCTCATCCAGATCCACCGGCGCCATGCGTAACGAGCGATCCCGCAGCACCTCGGTCATGACGCCGCCGGTGGCCACCACGACGAGCGGACCGACTTGGGGATCCACCCGATAGCCGAGCAACAGCTCTCCAACCGGTGAGTCGACCATGCGTTGCACGAGCAACCGCCGCGTATCGGTTGCGGGCGCCTTGCGCGCAACGGCCTCACGCACGCTGCGGGCCGCTTGCGCAAAGACCTCCGGCGAACGCACGCCGAGCCTCACGCCATCGATCTCAGTCTTGTGGGCGATGTCACGACCGAGAACTTTGACGGCCGCGGGAAAGAGCGCGGGATCGGGCGCCTCATCTTCCGTTGCGGCGGCAGCGTGCGCATGGCTCACACCGAGACTTTCGAGCAGCGCATAGCCCTCGAGCTCGTCCAAGATCAGCGTTTTCACGGCAGCGGAAATCGGCGGGAGCTCGAGGCGGCGCGCGGGGCGCCGGCGCAGTGTCGCCGCAACTGCATCGGCGCAGGCCTCGGGCGTGCGAAACGCTGGAATCTCCGCGGCCGTGAGTCTGGCCAGCGCTTCCGGCGCGTCGGGCACGAGGAACGTGGCCAGCCGCCCCTGATCGTTGCCGATGTCGATGATCGGTTTCACGGCGAGCTCGGGCTGGAACCGCGCTGATGAGCCGACCACCGTGATCACGAGATCGAATTGGCTCGACGCGAGCATGGCCGCGAGCGCGCCCTTCATCACGTCATACCGCGCGCCGGCCAGCGTGAGATCCGCGATGCGTCCGGCCCCAACCTCTATGCCGGCGGCGCGGATGCTCTCGAGCGTGCGCGCGTCGGGCCCCTCGACCGCAATGCCCCGCAGGCCGAGCTGATCGACGACGAGGGCCGCACCGCCACCGGTCGTCGTGACGACACCCACGGTGGGCGCGCGGTTGCGCCGCGCCGGCACCGGCGCGCGCTGCAGAAGCGTGCTGGATTCGAGCAGCGCCTCGAGTGTCTCGACGCGCGCGATACCGCAGTCGGCGAGGAAGGCACTCGCGACGTCGTCCTCACCCGCGAGGCCGCCGGTGTGAGAGGTGGCGAGCTCAGCTGCCGCCTGCGAGCGTCCGAGCTTGAGTGCGACGATGGGTTTGCCGCGCTCTGCCGCACCTGCGGCGAATCGCCGCAGCGCGCGTGCATCGCGCAGCGTTTCGAGGAACAGCAGATACGCCGTGATGAGCGGGTCATCGAGCGTGCCTTCGCACAGCTCGCCGAGACTGAGATCGAGCTCTCCGCCCACCGAGATCAAGCCGGCGAAATGCACGCCCTTGGCGCGTCCGCGCGAGAGCAAGGCCCCGATCATGCTGCCGCTCTGCGAGGCGCAGAAGAGGCCGCCGGGCTCGAGCCCCGATTCCGCGAACGCCGCATTGCCCGTCAGCACCATTCGCTGGTGCAGATTGGCGAGACCGAGGCAGCTCGGACCAATGACGCGAATGCCGCAAGCCGCGGCTACGCGCGCGAGCCGC
>Ga0081455_10005493_pt1 | contig 13894 bp, 14 predicted proteins | sample TabmetS3T2R1_FD_70207 | JGI IMG/M metagenome (GOLD analysis project Ga0081455, IMG submission 70207) | Tabebuia heterophylla rhizosphere microbial communities from the University of Puerto Rico - S3T2R1 | ecosystem: Host-associated > Plants > Roots > Rhizosphere ... | reverse complement strand
CGAGTCCGAGTATCTCATTCAGGAGGCGTTATGGACGGTAATGCAGGGCCGCACCGTCATCGCCATCGCGCACCGGCTGTCGACCATCGTGGGCATGGACCGCATCGTCTATCTCGAAGGCGGCCGCATTCTCGAGGCCGGCCGCCACGACGAGCTCATTACGCGTCAGGGTCCCTATGCGCGGCTTTGGAGTCGGCAGGTCGGCGGCTTTCTGGAGAGCTGAGCGTTCTTGCCTATCCGAAAGCGGTAACACCATCGGCAGCGCTCGTCTGACGTGCGCGCCTTTGCCGCGCATAATTCGTTAATCTTGTCTCAGTTTTTCCACATTCCGGCGGCGTTATGCACGCCCGGATTGTGAGGACGACGAATGCCCCAGCTCAAAAAGCTCCATCGCCGCGCCACCTTGACCATCGGCGTCTCGACATTGGCCGCCAGCGGTCTTGCGCTCGCAGCGGCCGCTGCGTTCGGCAAGGAGCCGCAGCCCAATTTGGTGTCGGACAGCGGAGGTCCCGATAAAGCCCGTGCCGATGTGCTGAAAAGCCTGGTCGGCATGAAGCTGCGTGTCGTAGGACCGGGCGAAGTCGTCACGATGGAATATCAGCCCGATCGCCTCACCGTCGGTGTCGATGGCGAGAAGCGGATCAAGACGGCCTATATCGGCTAGTAGCGACGCCTGCCCATCCTTCGAGACGCAGGCTTCGCCTGCTCCTCAGGATGAGGTCCGCGCAAAAAAAGGAAGAGCAGGCTCACGCCTCAGATCCTCATCCTGAGGAGCCGCAACGCGGCGTCTCGAAGGATGAGTTGCCGTCCCACTTCAGCGCTTGCGGGCGGGATCCAGGATCAGCTTCGCGTAAAGGTTCGTCGTCGTGTAGCGGCCGAGCCCCGGCACGTGGCGCAGCGCGTTGAGCACCGGATAGAGCTTCGAGCCGCCATCCGACGCATTCACGCGGCTGGTCGCGAACTTGAACCCGTTGCGGGTGAAGGCGTCGAGATAATCCTGCAGCAGAAGCTTGTTCATGCCCATGTCGTAGATGGTCTTGCAGGTCACGCCGGGGTGGTGGCTGTTGTAATGCGCGACAACGCGCTCATCACCCATGAGGAGGTGCATCCAGGGGAACTTGCGCTCCTTGCCGATGGCGTGCAGGCCATGATCGCCGAACGGGCTGAAATAGAACGGCCCGATGCCGACGATCAGCATCCCGTCCGGACGCAGGAGCTTCGCGATCGCGGCGAGCACGCCGTCGAGATCCATGATGTGCTCGAAGGTGTCCTTCGAAAGAACGATGTCGACGGGTTCGTCAAGCTGAACCTCTTGGATGTTGGCTTTCATGAAGTCGACGCGGTCGGCAATCTGGGGGTAGCGTTTCGACGCGATGCGCTTGGCGAAGGCGACCCGGCTCGACATGAGGTCGAGCCCGAGCACGCGACGCGCGCCGTGAAGCGCCGCATCGATCGACAGCGCGCCATGGCCCGAGCCCAGCTCGAGCACGGATTTGCCGTTGAAGTCCGGCCGTGTCCCGACGCGCGCCCAGAACTTGTTGTTGTCGGAGATCTGTTCCTCGAAATACTTCAAGGAGTAGGCGTCGTCCTCATGGGCGAAATTCTCTTCCTTGTAGGCCTTGGCCTCGGCTGTATCCATCATGGAACTCTCACCGGACATCACTGCGCTCGACATGACAAAACACCTGGGGCGGTTAGGAGAAGGACTGAACGCGCCAAGCAATCCCTATGCCGGCAGCGTCCGGATCTTTCGGGAATGCAGTCTCCACTTCGCGCCTTAATTAACCTTTAGGCTAGAGGGCGCGCCGTCACAAGCGACATCGGAGGCGGGACGTCGTCCCGATTCATGACAATTGCGGAAGCACGCGGTCAGGTGCGCGGTGTCCGTCGGCCATCGTGCGAATGTTGATGATGACCCGCTCGCCCATGGCCGTACGGCCTTCGACGGTCGCCGATCCCAGATGCGGCAGAAGCACGACGTTCGGCAAGCCGATGAGCTTGGGATTGACCCGGGGCTCCTGCTCGAAGACGTCGAGGCCCGCGCCCGCGATCGCGTTCGCCATGAGCGCCTTGGCGAGCGCCTCCTCGTCGATGACGTCGCCGCGCGACGTGTTGACGATGTAGGTGTGCGGCTGGAGCCGCGCGAGGCGATCGGCGTTCAAGAGATGATGGGTCGCCGGCGTTCGCGGACAATTGATCGAGATGACGTCCGATTGGGCGAGCATCTTGTCGAGATCGCTCCAAAAGGTGGCGTCGAGCTCGGCCTCGATCTCGGGATTGACCGGGTTGCGGTTGTGATAGTGGATTTGCATGCCGAACGCCCGGGCGCGCAAGGCGACCGCCTGGCCGATGCGTCCCATCCCGATAATGCCGAGACGCTTGCCGCTGATCCGGTGTCCCATCATGAACGTGGGCGACCAGCCGCCCCACTTTCCCTCGCGCACCACGCGCTCGCCTTCCACCAGCCGCCGCGGCACGGCGAGGATGAGTGCCATGGTGAGGTCTGCGGTGTCCTCGGTGAGGACGCCGGGCGTATTGGTCACAATGAGACCGGCCCTGTGTGCGGCGGCGATGTCGATATTGTCGATGCCGGCGCCGAACTGGGCGACGAGCTTGAGCTTCGGACCCGCCGCCCGGAGAACCTCCGCGTCGATGCGGTCGGTGACGGTCGGAACCAGAACCTCCGCTTCCGCCACGGCGGCTTTGAGCTCCGCCTGGGTCAAAGCGGTGTCGCTGGCGTTGAGGCGGACATCGAACAGCTCGCGCATCCGGGTCTCGACCGTGTCCGGCAGCTTGCGGGTGACGATCACGGAGGGGCGTTTGCTGAGCATGGACGGCAGTCCCGGACGAACATCTATGGTTCCCGTGTACCAGAGGATCCGCACGAAACAAAGACGCCCTCACGGGGTCCCGCCCGCCCTTGACGCGCTTACGCCGAATCACGCTCTCATGCCCGGCACCGCTTTCATGCGTCTCAGACCCGAGGCACGGCCGACCGAAGATGCTTCGAGTTCCCCTCAATTGGCTGACAAGCGGCCACAAACGCCCCGGACGTCGTTCGGCGCGGTGGGGCGTCGTTTTGGGAATCCTCGGGCTTTTGGCGCTCGCGCAGCCTGGCCTCGCCGAGGAGAACGCGCCGCGCACGGAGACGCCGTCGGGTCTGCCCGTGCCGCGGTTCGTCAGCATCAAGTCCCCGCGCGCGAATGTCCGCCAAGGTCCGTCGCCCACGCATGCGGTGATGTGGGTCTATGTCAAACGAGGCATTCCGGTCGAGATCGTGGCCGAGACGACGACGTGGCGGCGCATTCGTGACATCGAGGGCAAGGAAGGCTGGGTCCACGCCAACATGCTCGACGGCGTGCGCATGGCGATCGTCACCGGCAAAGCGCTCGTGCCCTTGCGCCGGAAGCCCGATGCCGCCGCCGAGGCGTCGGCCTGGGCCGAGCCCGGCCTCGTCGCGAAGCTGCTCGCCTGCGATCCCGCCTGGTGCCAGATCTCAGCTCAGCACGCCAAAGGCTGGCTGCCACGCGAGGCCATCTGGGGCGTGTTGCCGGGCGAGACGTTTGAGTAGGGCTTTTTCGGCGCGACGACACGTAAGAGACACGTCCTCTGTGTCATTGCCGGGCTTGACCCGGCAATCCAGGGGCCACGCGCTGCCTGGATCCCCGGGTCAAGCCCGGGGATGACATCGGTGTGATAAGCGATTCAATATTGACTACGCGAAATCCTGCGCCAGCGCCGCGCGCGAGGCTTGCGACACCACCGCCATATGCGCGTAGTTCTCGTGGCCGAGGCCGAGGATCACCGTTACCGCGGGATCCCTGAAGCGGGCGATTTGCGCGGGCGTGAAGGTGAAGTGGAGGAAATGCACGGCCGACGTTTTGCCGTCGTCGTCCGTGCGCTCGACATCCTGCTCCCAGGTCGCGGTGACCCGCTCGCCGCCGACGTCGAAGAACACGGTGTCCTCGATGCCTGTGAGGCGCTTCAGGACGTTGCCGCGCCGGATCGGATCATCGATCTCGAACATCAGCGTGGCGACCAGTTCATTGCCTTGAGGAATGAGCGGATTGAACGCGTCGAGCTCGCCCGCAACTTGCTCCGCGCCGCCCTTCTCGATGCGCACCATCTCCTGCACCTGCAGCCACATGGTGTCGTAGCTCTCGAAATAGAACGTGGCGAAGGGGCCGACCTCGATCCGGCGCAGATGCTTGACCGCGATGATCTCGGCCTTCTTCTCCTTGCGGATCTTGTCGTAGTCGGCGGTCGGCAGAATATCGGCGATCGTCAGGCGGCGCGTCTCTTTCGGCATGGCGCCCTCACATCTCCAGCAAACCGTAGGAACGCGCGAGCAGCTCTATAGGATGCTCCGCCTTGGCGGGGACATGGCCATGTCCGCCCGTCTGCTCGCGCATCACCTGCAGGATGTGCTTGCCGGCGAGCGGACAATCCGACGCAATCGCCGCACGGTTTTGAGACAGCGCCGTGCGACCCACGGGTTGGCCCACTTTCATCGCGATCTCATGGGTGCCCTTCAGCACGCCGAAGGTCCCGCCATGTCCCGAGCAGCGCTCGATCACGTCGATGTCGGTGTCCGGAATGAAGCGCAGCATCTCGGCGGCTTTCGGGCCCATGTTCTGCGCGCGCGCGTGGCAGGCGAGATGCACGGAGACGCCGCCGGGCAGGGGCGTGAGTCCCGGCGCCAGGCCTTCCTTTTTCGCGATGTCGACGATGTATTCGTCAATGTCGAAGGTGGCGGCGGCCAGTGTCTTGATCGTTTCGTGATCGGGCAGAATGAGCGGCCACTCGAATTTCAGCATCAGGCCGCAGCTCGCGGTGAGCGCGATGATGTCGTAGCCCTTGGCGATATAGGGCACGAGGGCCGCGGACACCCGGCGCGCCTGCTCGGCCACGCGTGCGATATCGGCCTGCTCGAGGGACGGCATGCCGCAGCAGCCGGGGTAGACGACTTCTGTTTCGACGCCGTTCTTGGTGAGCACGGCAAGTGCGGCTTCGCCGGTCGAGACCTTGTTGTAGTTGACGAAGCATGTGGCGAAGAGAACGGCCTTGCGTCCCGCGGCGGGCGCCGTCGTGTCGCGACGTGGCGGCATCTGCTTCGCGGACATGACGAAGGTGCGCGTGTGAAATTTCGGCAGGTCGGCATGGGACGAGATGTCCGCGACCGCTTCCATGAGCGGCCGCGTCACGGGGTTATGCGTCGATGCGAGATTCGCGAGGAGTGCTAACGGCTGCGCGAGCTTGCCGTTGCGATCGGTCTCGCCCAATTGCAGCGCCGCGCGGTTGACCTTGCCCTGCTTCGCATCGGCGGCGCGCGCGCGCAAAATCAGATGCGGAAAATCGATGTTGAAGGGATGCGGCGGCACATAGGGGCACTTCGTCATGAAGCACATGTCGCACAGGGTGCACGCGTCGATGACGGGCTCGAAGTCTTCGGACATGACGCTGTCGAGTTCGCCCGTCTTGGACTCGTCGATCAGGTCGAACAGGCGCGGGAAAGAATCGCACAGGTTGAAGCAGCGCCGGCAGGTGTGACAGACGTCGAACACGCGGCGCAGCTCTTCGTCGACTTTCGTCGGGTCCGTGAAGTCGGGATTCTGCCAATCGAGCGGGTGGCGGGTGGGCGCCTCGAGGCTGCCTTCGCGCATGGTCTCTTCCGTTGGGAGACGTCTGAATTATGGCTCCCGGACGATGCCTCGCCTGTCTGCCTTTCAGCAGCTATGGGATGCGTCGTCCGGGAGGACGGGATTGTGAGGGAGCGGCCTACTTGTCCAGGCCGTCGAGGGCTTTCTGGAAGCGGCCGGCGTGGGACTTCTCGGCCTTGGCCAATGTCTCGAACCAGTCCGCGATCTCGGCGAACCCCTCTTCGCGCGCGACACGGGCCATGCCGGGATACATGTCGGTGTATTCGTGGGTCTCGCCCGCCACGGACGCGATCAGGTTGTTGGCCGTGGAGCCAATGGGCTTGCCCGTCGCGGGGTCGCCGACGGCTTCCATATATTCGAGATGGCCATGGGCATGGCCGGTCTCGCCTTCCGCGGTCGAACGGAACACGGCGGCGACATCGTTGTAGCCTTCGACATCGGCCTTTTGCGCGAAATAGAGATAGCGGCGATTGGCCTGGCTTTCGCCGGCAAACGCCGCCTTGAGGTTATCGAGAGTCTTCGAACCACTGAGATTTGCCATAGGGCCTCCTTCCGTCGGGGCTCGCGCCAAAAAGGTGCGGAGCCCGTGAGCTTCGGATTCAACGGAAGGAATTATAGCGTTGTCAGAGGGGTCGTCAACTCTTTAGAGTAATTCTAAGAGCTTGCCGGCCTCAGCGCGGCCGGCCGACCCGGACGATGACGTCAATCCGCCGCGCCTTGAGGCCTTCGGGGACAGGGGGCAAGCCGCAGACCTCGATGCCGTCGCCTGGAATATCCATCAGAACACCATCGTCCTCGACGAAGAAATGATGATGCTCGGCGGTGTTGGTGTCGAAATAGGTCTTCGCGCCGTCGACGACCACTTGCCGAAGCAAACCCGCCTCGGTGAACTGGTGCAGCGTGTTGTAGATCGTCGCGAGCGACACGCAGATGCCGGCGCCCAGCGTCTCCGCGTGAAGCGCCTCCGCCGTCACATGGCGGTCGCCCTTCTCGAACAAGAGACGCGCCAACGCCATGCGCTGCCGTGTCGGACGAAGGCCCGATTGGCGCAAGCGCTCCAGGGCCTGGGTGAAGGGGCGTGGGTCGTGACGCTCCTCTTCGCGGTGGCTCAAGCTCGTACTCCCATCAACCCCTTGAGATCTCACGGTCTGCCGTGCTACCTCATCGGAGTGTTTCCAAAGGCACGCCGGCTGATTTATGCAGCCCTTGCTCTTTAGAATTCATCAAATATGCACAGAGGTGAGATCGTTCTTTTTACCCGCCTTGTCAAGAGAAGCAGCCCCAAGCGTTTCGGAAAGAGGGCGTAAGCAAACAGGCCGGTAGGATATATTTCTTGAGGCAGGATCATTGTCCTGACCTCGGCCTTCCCAGGAACAGTGAGCGGCGCATGATGGGGTCAGAGCTGAAGAAACGGTCCAGCTTCGATTTTGAGGACCTCATCGCCTGCGGTCACGGCAAGCTGTTCGGACCGGGCAACGCGCAGCTCCCGCTGCCGCCGATGCTGATGTTCGACCGCATCCGGGAGATCAGTGAGAACGGCGGTCTGCACGGCAAGGGTCATCTCGAAGCCGAGCTGGAGGTGAAGCCCAATCTCTGGTTTTTCAAATGCCATTTCGAGGGCGATCCGGTCATGCCGGGGTGCCTCGGGCTCGATGCGCTGTGGCAATTGGTCGGTTTCTTTCTGGGCTGGCTCGGTGCTCCCGGGCGGGGCCGTGCGCTCGGCGTCGGCGAGGTGAAGTTCTCCGGCATGGTGGTGCCGACCGTGAAGAAGATCTCGTATCAGATCGATCTTAAGCGCGTGATCATGCGCAAGCTCGTGCTCGGCATTGCCGACGGGATGTTGAAGGCGGACGGCGAGCCGATTTTTCACGCGACCGATCTGCGTGTCGGGCTGTTTCAGCCGCAGGCGGCCCAGGGCTGATCGCACACAACCACAGCCAAGCTCGGTCAGGTCGCGGGATATCCCGGCGAAAACCGCGCACTTTTGTTTCCCGTTGCATTAGACTGGCTGCGCGGGGGCATGAGATGAGTCGGGACGGTGGACGGTCCGCCGGCCCTTGAGAGTGCTTCAATCGGAAGGAGCCCGCAGTCATGAGACGTGTCGTCGTGACAGGCATGGGCATTGTCTCGTCCATCGGAGGCTCGAGCCAGGAGGTGGTGGCGTCTTTGCGCGAAGCCAAATCCGGCATCGTGCGCGCCGACGACTACGCGGCCAAGGGGTTCCGCTGCCAGGTCCATGGTGCCCCGCAGGTCGATCTCGAAGCTCTGGTCGACCGCCGGGCCCGGCGTTTCATGGGTGACGGCGCCGCCTGGAACTACGTCTCGATGGCTCAAGCGATCCGCGACGCCGGGCTGGAAGAGGGCGACATCTCCAACGAGCGCACCGGGCTCATCATGGGATCGGGCGGTCCCTCGACGCGGACGGTCGTGCAGGCGGCCGACACGACCCGTGAAAAGGGCCCGAAGCGCGTCGGCCCGTTCGCCGTGCCCGCCGCCATGTCGAGCACCAACTCGGCCACGCTCGCAACGCCGTTCCATATCAAGGGCGTGAACTATTCGATCAGCTCGGCCTGCGCGACCTCGACCCACTGCATCGGCAATGCGGCCGAGCTCATTCAATGGGGCAAGCAGGACGTGATGTTCGCCGGCGGCGGCGAGGAGCTCGACTGGACGCTCTCAGTGCTGTTCGACGCCATGGGCGCCATGTCGTCCCATTACAACGACACGCCCACACGCGCGTCGCGCGCTTATGACAAGGACCGCGACGGCTTCGTCATCGCGGGCGGGGCGGGCGTGCTCGTCCTCGAAGAGCTCGCCCATGCGAAGGCGCGCGGCGCCAAGATCTATTGCGAGCTCGTGGGCTACGGCGCGACGTCGGACGGCCACGACATGGTGCAGCCCTCGGGCGAGGGGGCGGTGCGCTGCATGCGCCAGGCGCTCGCGACCGTGGGCGAAAAGGTCGACTACATCAATCCGCACGCGACCTCGACGCCTATAGGCGATCTGAAGGAGATCGAAGCGATCCGCGAGGTCTTCGGCAGCAACGTGCCCGCGATTTCAGCTACAAAATCGCTCACCGGCCACAGCCTCGGCGCGGCCGGCGTGCAGGAAGCGATCTACTCGATCCTCATGATGCAGAACGGTTTCATTTGCGAAAGCGCGCATATCGACGAGATCGACCCGGCCTTCGCCGACATGCCGATCGTGCGCGAGCGCAAGGATGGCGTCACATTGAACACGGTATTGTCGAACAGCTTCGGGTTCGGGGGAACCAACGGAGCGCTGGTGTTCCAGCGCTTCAATGGCTGAGGGGATTGCGTTGTGAGTGGGGCATTTCGGCATGACTAAACCGGGATCATTGATGGCGGGCAAGCGCGGCCTCATCATGGGCGTCGCGAATGATCATTCGATCGCCTGGGGCATCGCGCAGGCGGTGCATGCCCAGGGCGCGTCCCTTGCGTTCACCTATCAAGGCGAAGCGGTCGGCAAGCGCGTCAAGCCGCTGGCGGCGAGCGTGGGCTCCTCCCTCGTGCTGCCCTGCGAGGTGACCGACGACGAAAGCCTCGACCAGACGTTTCACGCGCTGAAGACGGCGTGGGGACATCTTGACTTTGTCGTTCACGCCATCGCGTTTTCCGACAAGCGCGAGCTCAAAGGCCGCTATGTCGACACGACGCGCGCCAATTTCCGCATGACGATGGACATCTCCTGCTACTCGTTCACGGATATCGCGCGCCGCGCGGCGGCGCTGATGCCGGACGGCGGCAGTCTGCTCACGCTGTCCTATGCGGGCGCGGAACGCGTGATGCCCAACTACAATGTCATGGGTGTGGCCAAGGCGGCGCTGGAAGCGAGTGTGCGCTATCTCGCCGCCGATCTCGGCCGCAACAGAATTCGCGTCAATGCGCTGTCCGCAGGGCCCATGCGCACGCTCGCAGGCTCCGCCATCGCGGACGCGCGCTTCGTGTTCAAATGGAATCGCGAGCATGCGCCGCTTCATCGCAACATCGAGCTGCCCGATGTCGGCGGCGCCGCGCTTTATCTTTTGTCGGATCTGTCGTCGGGCGTCACCGGCGAAGTTCATCACGTCGATGGCGGGTTCAACGTCATCGGCATGCCGCAGCCGAACGACCTGAAGCAAAGCTTCACCGAGAACAATCCGGAAAACGGCAACGGCAACGGAAATGGCGATTCCAACGGGCACGAGAGCGCGCCCGTCCGCCGTCTGCGTCCGGTGGCGGAGTAGATCCAGAGTAACACAATCCTTGTTCGCGACTCTGGATTGCCGGGTCAAGCCCGGCAATGACACGGAGTGTGGTTAGGCCTCGAAGAGAAATACAAACACCATGTCCTGCCCGGGCGTGACCCGGGCATCCAGGCGGACGAATGACAAGCTCAAGGCACCATGCCTTCGGACAAATCGCGCCACATCGGATTGAAGCCTTCGATCAGCTCCAGCTTCCATTTGCGTGACCAGTGCTTGATGTTCCTCTCTCTTTGGAGAGCGAGGCGAACGTCGTCGTAGGATTCGTAGTAGACGAGCATTCCCACTCCGTAGCGTTGGGTAAAGCCCTTCAAGGTCTCATCGCGATGCTCGAATGTCCGGCGCAATAGATCGTTCGTCACGCCAACATAGAGCGTGCCGTTCCTTCGACTTGCGAGGATATAGACGAAGTAAGTTCTCACACACCGAAGTTCTCGACTCTGGATGCCCGGTCAAGCCCGGGCATGACACAGAGGAAACAGCGATCAGCGAGGCCGCTCAGCGATACGGGTCGTCCTTGCCGAGATAATTCCGCACGTAATCCGCGACGCCGTCTTCGAGAGAGATGAAGGGTTTCGAGAAGCCCGCCGCCCGCAGGCGCTCCATCTTGGCCTCCGTGAAGTACTGATAGCGGTCGCGCAGCTCTTCCGGCATGTCGCGGAAATGAATTTCCGGCTCGATCTCGAGCGCATTGAACGCGGCCGTCACGAGATCGGAGAAGCTGCGCGCCTTGCCCGTCCCCACGTTGAACAATCCGGACACGGACGGTGTGTCGATCAGCCAAAGCGCGACGCTTGCGACGTCGTCGACGTGAATGAAATCGCGCAGCTGGCCGCCGTCTCCATAGTCCTCGCGGTGCGACTTGAAGATCGACACCCGGCCCGAGCGCACGATGTCCGGATGAACCTGCGCGAGCACGCTTTTCATCGCGCCCTTGTGGTATTCGTTCGGCCCATAGACGTTGAAGAGCTTGAGGCCGGCCCATTGCGGCGGTTTGATCGCGCGCGCCTCGACATCCGCGACGATGCGCCGATCCACCACATGCTTCGACCAGCCATAGGGGTTGAGCGGCTTGAGCTTGCCGAGCGCTTCGCTCGTGCCCTCGTCGTCGAAGCCGTTCGAGCCGTCGCCATAGGTCGCGGCCGACGACGCGTAGATCAGGCGCACGTCGTTCTTCGCGCACCATTCCCACAGGTCGATCGAGAGGCGCACATTGTTGCGCACGATGAGATCCACATCGCGTTCGGTGGTCGACGAGATAGCGCCCATATGCACGATCGCGCGCAGGCCCGAGCGGACATGGGCGAGCAGCGGCCACAGTTCGTCCGGCGCCACGATGTTGTGAACCTTGTGTTTCGCGATGTTTCGCCAGCGGTCGTCGGTGCTGAACCGATCACAGATCACGACCTCTTCGCCGCGCGCCGCGAGCGCTGCCGCGATGTTCGAGCCGATGAAGCCCGCGCCTCCGGTGATGATGATCATGACGACGTCCCTTTGCGGCCGATCTTGGCGAGGGTCCCGGTGGTCGAATGCCCGGCCTTGAGATCGGCCAGCAGCACCGTTCCGCCGTAACTTGTCACGAGATCCGCGCCCACGACGCGGTCGATGGTATAATCCGCGCCCTTGACCAAAAGATCCGGCCGGATGGCTTCGAGCAGGTGCATCGGTGTGTCCTCGTCGAAATGAACGACGAGATCGACGGTCGCGAGCGACGCCAGAACGATGGCGCGCGCGACCTCGGTGTTGACTGGTCGTCCCTCGCCCTTCAGGCGCCGCACCGAGGCATCGGTGTTGAGGCCCACGATCAGCCGGTCGCATGCGCCGCGCGCTTGCGCGAGCAGCGAGACATGGCCGGGATGGATGAGGTCGAAGCAGCCGTTGGTGAAGCCGACCTTGAGGCCGCGCGCGCGCCAATGGGCGATTTTGTCGAGCGTGGGGCCGAGCCCCATGATCTTCGCTTCCAGGGGTGCCAGCGTTTCGCTGGCGAGCGCATGCGCGAGATCGTCGGGATAGACGACCGCGGTGCCGACCTTGCCGACGACGATGCCCGCCGCCGCGTTGGCAAGGCCTGCGGCTTCCGCGCGTGTGGCGCCCGCCGCCAAGGCCAACCCGAAGGCCGCGAGCGCGGTGTCGCCGGCGCCCGAGACGTCATAGACCTCGCGCGCCCGCGTCTTGAGCTGAATCGCCGCACCTTTGGCTTCCACCAGCGTCATGCCGCGCTCCGACCGCGTCACGAGCAGGGCCTCCGCCTCGGCCAGCTTGAGCGCTGCGCGCGCGGCGGCTTCGGCGTCGGCATCGCTGGCGCATGCCTGGCCCGTCGCAGCGGCAAGCTCGCGCGCATTCGGCTTGAGAACGGTGACGCCCCGGTAGCGCGTGAAGTCGAGCCCTTTGGGGTCGGCGACGACCGGAATTCCGGCGGCGCGCGCCCGCGCCACGACGGCGGCGATGAGCCGCGTCCCCAGCGTGCCTTTGGCATAATCGGACAGGAGCACGGCACCCGAGCCTTCGAGCGCGTCGAGCGCGATGTCGATCAGTTTGTCTTCGGTCTCCGGAGAGACAGCCGTCGTGTCTTCGCGGTCGGCGCGCAGGAGTTGCTGCACGCCCGCGATGTAACGCGTCTTCACGGTGGTGGGCCGCCCGGGCACGGCGACGAGCCGCGCTTCGATCGCGGGCTCGCGGCCGAGCACGCTGCGCACGTCCTCTGCGGCCGCGTCGTCGCCCAGAATGGCGACGAGCCGCGTCTGGCCCCCGAGCGCCGCCAGGTTGCGCGCCACATTGCCGACCCCGCCCAGCGTGAGGGTCTCCCGCTCCACGGCCAGCACCGGAATCGGCGCTTCCGGCGACATGCGCTCGGCGCGGCCATAGACATAGCGGTCGAGCATGAGATCGCCGATGCAGAGCACCCGCCGGCCGGCCCAGCGCTCCAGGATGGCGGCGAGCCGCCCGTCATCGACCATCGAAGTCTCCTCCGGAACCTCCGCCATCTTAGCCCCGCCCGCAGTTTCGGCTTGGTTAAGAAAGCGGTAATGCCGCATGCCTACAGTGGGCGATCCAAGAAGGACCGCATTTTTGAGAGCCGCGGTGAACCAGCAAATCTCGTCCGCCGAGGACACCCTGCTCGATTACGCCGTGCGTTTGACCCATCATCGGGCCGGACGCAAGGCGCTTTTCTTGCCGTTGACCGCTCTCGCGCCGGAAACGCGCACGGGAAACCATTGGAAGCTGCTGGACAGCGTGTTGGGCCCCCTCATCCTGCGCCACGGCGGGGAGTTTTTCCGCCTGCGCTGCGGCGACGCGGTGGTCGTGTTCGGCAGCCTCGATCATGCGACCGCGGAGCGGCTGACGGCCAAGCTCGGCTCCTTGTTTCGGGACGACCCGCTAGTCGAGCGAGCCCCCAAGACCGAAACGGAGCCCGGCGCGCTGCCCATAAGCCCTCTTTGTCTGTGGTGGGATCTAGGCCTCGATTATGACGGCTTTCTGACGCTCGCCCGTCGCATCAAGGAGGCGGCGGATGACGAGGCTGGGCCGCGGTCCGCTTTCGATGGCGCGGCCCCCGAAGCCGAGGACGATCCCCTCAAGCCGCAGCGCGGTCCTTCCTTCGTCGTGGCCGATCCGAAGACGCTGCCGCTCGTGACCTGGCTTCAGGCGCCCGCGCGCGGCGCGACCGGCCTGGCCGCCTTGGCACGCATTTCAACCATCGTTCGCTGGGAGCATGGCGCGGCGCCTATACGCTTCGGCGAAGTCATCGAGCGCCACGCCCAGGCGCAGCAGGGGCTCGGCGACGACGTCGACGGTGGCGACGCGCGGGATGACGCGCAGGAACTGGCTGACGAAGCCCATGGTGCGGCGGCGTACGTCGAGCACGGTGCGCGGCCCGGCGCCTATGAGCTCGGTCCAGGCGCCGTCATGGAGGACGCGGATCGACCCTGCATCGGCGCGGTAATTGCCGTAGAGCGAGCGCAACAGCGTG
>Ga0081455_10005492_pt1 | contig 13897 bp, 15 predicted proteins | sample TabmetS3T2R1_FD_70207 | JGI IMG/M metagenome (GOLD analysis project Ga0081455, IMG submission 70207) | Tabebuia heterophylla rhizosphere microbial communities from the University of Puerto Rico - S3T2R1 | ecosystem: Host-associated > Plants > Roots > Rhizosphere ... | reverse complement strand
GGCCTCCTTGGCCGAGCTCGCGAAGTACATGTCGCTTTCGGCCCGGTTGAAATTGTCTGGCGAGACAGGAATCGGATTTCCACCTTGTGCATGCGCGATGCGAATAGTCGCCGCCAGGAGAACGCAGACGGTGATTGACTTCATTGCCTTGCTCCGCTTCCAACGGTGACGTCGATCTTCTCGACATCCGGCAGTGCCCACTTCTTCTCGAAGAATTCCTTCCTCGGTGCGTAGAAGCGCGCCATCAGCTCGAACTTCCGCGCCGGATCGGTCGGCACCCAGTTCGTATCCTTGCCGGCCGGAGCCGCGGGCCCGAAATATATATCGACCGAGCCATCGGCGTTCTTCTGCAGGTCAGTGGCGTTAGAGGCGCGGCTCGCGCGCGGCATGTTCCTGATTAACGCGTGGGTCTCGCGGTCGTAGGCGGTCACCGACCAGTACTGGGCGACCGGGACGTCCGGCGGCACCCGCAGGCGATAGGTCTTGCTGCCGTCATAGGCCTGGCCGTCCTTGTCGCGAATTGCGATCAGATAGAACTGGCCGGCACCCAGCCGCTTGATCGCAATGTAGGCATAGGTATAGGCCACGCCCCGCGCATCGATCGCGTACTTGTCATGGTTCGCATAGGTCGTGCCCTGCCCCTCGATGGCTTCCGACAACGCCGGCATGGTCCAATGCGTGCCGGGATAGAAAACCGGGAAGCCGGCGTCATAGCGCTGTTCCAGCAGCACCTTGGCCTCGCCAATGGCGGCCGTGAGGATCGGCTGTATCTTCGCATCCGGAGCGAACGGCTTCCCCTTCTCGATGCCGATGCTACGAAGCTGGTCGATCATCGCGCGGTCGCGCTCGATCCACGGCTCGCCCTGCACCACGCGATCCAGCGATTGATAGAAGCTCGAATCGTAGCGGATGGTCGAATCGAAATTCACGTCCTTGACGTCGGTGAAGACAGTTTCGGGCGGATTACCCGCGGCGGACAGCGGATAGAATTTTACGCGCTTCGCATAGGCGATCGATGCCGCGACGTCCGCATCGCTGCGGCTCCTGAGATTGGAGCGCACCAGCGCGTAGCCACCGTAAGTATCCGAGCGGAGAATACTGTAGCCATCAGGGATAGCATCCTTGTAACCTGGCGGGAGGATGACGAACTTGCCGCCCTTTTTCTTGCGCAGGATCTCGAGAGCTGCGGGTGTATAGTCCGGCGCAATGATTCCATCGGAGACCTCGCGCGCGATTACGCCCGCGCAACTCTCATCGGCAGGTTCCGAGAGACCAATGAAGTCACCGAACGAAGCAATTCGATCGCAGCCGCGCGCACGCGCATACGCAATTGCGATCGGAGACAGCTCGGCAGCTGCGAGTTGATTCGCCGCTCGAAAGGGTTCGTCCAGTGTGTCGCGAGCCACAGCAGCACCGGCCGGATGGACGTGCTTGATCGACGTCGCGCTCGGCAGGTCGAGAGTGTTCGCGATCTCGCGTACCAGCACCCAGGCTTTGAGCGCGTCGAGAAGATTGATATAACCGACTTCTCCATTCACGACCTCCACCCATGGCGGACGATCTGAAAAACGGGCAAGACCAGCGTCCTGATACGGATTGAGGCCGTACTTGAGGCGCCATTCTGTCATGATGGCTTCGTGCGCTCGCTGGTTCGTCGGACTGGGCGCGCGGCCAACGCATCCGCTCGCTCGATCAACCGACGCCGATAGAACGTCCACGCAATCTCGCGGCGTTCGCGCAACGGGAGATAACGACGCGCACGACTCCAAAGCCAGCGCTGCGCTTGGTACGCGAGGCTTCCCTGCCCCGGGTCAGTCGGATCCAGCAGGTTTTCGGGGCCAAACACACCGTCGATGTCGCCACGATGGAGGGACTCGTTTTCCAAGATGTCAAATGCCTGCAGACAGAGCGCGCCGTCGAAGCCCGCATCGAGGCACACCTCGACGGCATATTGGTCCGCCTGACATTCGCGCTCCGGGCCGTAGAGACGATGTGAGACTTTCCAGACGACACTGCCAACGACGAGGCCGAGCGTGCCCCTCGGAAGGATGTCCAACCAGCTGTGAAACACCTCGAGATGCCCGAGATCGTGATGCGCAACCTCGTGGCCGAGCACGAAGGCGGCACACTCGTCGCTCGGCAATCGCTCGAGGAGTTGTCGAGCAATGTAGAGGTTCCGTCCAGGAACGGTGAACGCCGTGAAGGCGGGGATTCGCAGGCAATGCGCGACGAGCGGAATTCCGTCTTGCCGAACGCCGTTGAGTCGAGCCATCACACGGTCGAGACGCTGAGCAACCCACGGCTCCTCTGTCTCGCCGGCGTACTCCGCAAGGAGCTCGCTGTGAAGCTCAGCATAGAACTGCTCAGCGGCACTCGCTGTCATTCTGAACGCGACGCGACTGTCTTAATCGGCTTCGTGTCGGTAGGCATCGATGACGTTCACCGGCAAATGCCCCCGAGACCGATTCGCGAGAGGATACACATCGTATCTTGCTCGACCTTCGTAGACGGCGGCCCGGAAGGCACCGCGTAATGCCACACGGCGGACAGAACGCACGCCGTGGCGGCGAGTACAAGGATGAACGTTCGCGTCGAGACGCGCCGATCCAATAGGCGTCGCCTGAAGAGAATAACCGTCGCTGCTGTCGATGTCATGATGGATCATCCTCAGGTCGCGGCTTTCTTCACCAGCGCGCCGATCCTTGCCTCGGCGGTGGCGGTCAACTCCGTCAGAGCGAAGGCGGTCGGCCACATGGCGCCGTCGTCGAGGTTCGCCTTGTCGCTGAAGCCGAACGTCGCGTACCTCGTCTTGAACTTCTGCGCGCTTTGGAAGAAGCAGACGACGTTGCCGTCCTTGGCATACGCAGGCATCCCGTACCAGAGTCTCAGCGAGAGCGCTGGCGCGCTGGCTTTGATGATAGCATGGAGCCGCTGGCCCATGGCGCGATCCGGTTCCGGCATCTCGGCGATCTTCGCGAGCACGGCGCTTTCCCCGTCCGCCTTGCCCGCGGCCGCCTTCAGCTCTTGGGCGCGCTCCTTCATCGCAGCTCGCTCCTCGTCCGTGAATCCCTCGAACTTCTTGGCGATCGCGGTGGTGCTCTTGGCTGACTTCTGCGTGCCCTTCTTTGGGCTCATAGAAACTCCTCATACTGACTTGGGTTGGAAACCTCGCCGCAGTTCGAATGAGGACCCGCGCTATTCTAACATGCGCCGCCTAACCGCAAAGGCTGAGCAGCCGAGGCTCGCGAGCCGAGCGAGCCACTCCGGAAGATCTGTCTCAAGTCAGATGTACACGCTACAATCTTAGTCCAGTCGGCTTCCATACACGTACTTAATGGGAATAGATGTTAGATCGAGACCTTCTAGGCACCGCACATTAACACCCCAAAGTTCTGGAGCTGTACGCGGACGACGAAAAGGTAGAATTCCGCAGCTAGGACAGAAATAGTCTTTGGCGGTTTTGGTATGCCATTGATATAGGGAAAGCTCTTCGATTGGCGTTAGCAGACGAAAACATTTCTCTTCGACACGATGGATCAGGGCACCTCTTCGACGACACATTGAACAATCACACACTCGGACGTGATCGAGATCAGCGTCAACCTCAAATTGAACTTTACCGCAGTGACACGAACCTTTGTATGTCTGTTTCATAGCGTATAACGCCATGCCGCTGAGCCGCTAAAGCAAAAGAGTTCAATATATCACGACTCTTCGCCCTCGGCTCAAGCGGCGCGTACGGCCTCATTACCCACATCGCAACGGTCAAAGCGAAGCTTCCGATAGCAGAAATCATTCTAAATTCAATGAATGAGACGCCGATCCCAACGGAAAGCTTCGGATCATCATACCCGTAAGTAATGTAGTAATGTGCAAAAACAGCGGACTCGCTGAGCAGTGCCCTGCAACGAATGCCGTGACAAGCCTTCCCAGTTGATTTTTCGGTTCGCCCGGATCTGTCCCCCAGGTTTCCCTTGGGGGAAGCTCCAGATTCGCCCTTCACCTCTGCAATCTTCGGATACCCTTCCGCGCGCCGCCACAGGGAAAGTGACTTCCGTTGCCAGAGCCTCCGCAGCCACGATGAACAAGCAGCGCCAAAAAGCCGCGAACCATCAACTTGTCTATTGACATCCTGCGGCAACGATCGGAGTCGGCTTGATCCATTCGATAGAGTTCTCCGTCAAAAAACATCGATTGTGGGAAAATTTGCATCTCCGTTAATGCAGTCCCATAGGTAAACAGCAGTACCCAAATCCCCCGTCCACAAGGTATATCGTCCTTGATGATAGGCCTCTTTGGAAAGCCGATATTGACCAACAGAATTCATCGCAAACGCTCTCGCTCTTTCCAACCACAAGTCATTTTTGGTTCTTCGGTAGAGCTTCAAGAACGCATAACCATTACCTGCCGTGCCATGGCACAGGTTCGCTCCCTTTTTCAATGGACCGGCGTGCCAAGTCAGCTCGCCGCCTTTTTCAAGGAGTTGATCAAATCGCGTATCGATACCTCTAGGCAACTTGCTCAGGGCGGTAACGATCCCAGGAGCGCCGTGGCAGTGTTGTACAAGCTCCGGAGTCTTTGCTCGGTCAGATTCTTCGAATGCTGCAACCCAGTTCGCATGTCTTTCATTGCAAATCGCCGTGTTACCAATGGTTTCAATGACCTTCGAGCAAATGTCGTCATATCGCTTACTGCCAAGCAACTCTTTACCTTCGATGAGCGGAATAATGTTTCCCACAAAACCATGAATCGGCCCGAGATACTTACGCTTAGCGCCGTATAAGTCGGGCGACCAGAGATAACCAATACCATCGATCCTTTCCCAGTCGGTCAACATCTTTTCCGCTTGAAGCAAGAACGTCTGTTTCCATCTATCCTCTAACGTCCATTTGTGCAGAAAGTTTGCGCTGAGCATTGAACCAGCGATACCCCACATCAATTCTCGAACAGGCTGCCCATTGTTTTTCTCGATCGACTGAAAGATCTTGTCCGCTATGCGACTATCCCGCGAGCATTTGAATTGAAGCATCAAGATTGGAAGGTCTCCGAAAAAATAAGAGGCATTGTCCGGATGAGGCATCGCTTTTTGCTCTTTTTCGTTAGCAGAGAGCTGTTCTTCCAGCAGCGCAGCAAAATCGAGGTCAGCTGCTATGGCGTGCTTTAGTTCGAGGTATGTGAGCGCCCAGATTACTCCGGTCATCCCGAAATACAAGTCACTACCTACTCCATAATTGTCCAATGGATGGCGAGGTAGTTTGTGACTCTGGTTAATTTGATTCATCGCGTCGGTCGCAATGTCCTGGATGGCTTGGTGAACAAGCTCAAGTTCCCACTTTAGGTTCTTCAAGGGGTAGTGTCTGTTCGGATCGAACATCGTTAGACCTCAAATTGACGACGCGTCGCCCAAAATCTTGCAGCCCTAAGCGATCATCGGTGTCTTTCCGTGATTCCACCATGATTCTTTCTCCAAAGCCTGAAGGTAATCAAGCTTTGGAGAAATCATCGAAGAAGAGATGGGCAATCAGATAGCTCTCGGCTCTAATTCAGGCTACCCACTCAAGCCACTCGCCATGAGTCTCACAATGTGCCAAAAGTTTAACGGTCTTTCTACCTTTTACAAAAGAGGTGAGCTGCAAGTCTATCTCGTTGCCGCGCTGACCTATTGTAGAGATGACGAAAAGGTCACGTTTCTGTCCGCACTTCGTTACCACGGAAGAGAACTGCTCATGCGCCTTCTTAGGCAGAGACGTCCAGACACGAAGAATACAGAGGATACTATCTGGTGGAACCAGGGGTAAGATTTTCGGAAGAACTTCAACTGCATCTCCGGCAATTAGCTCCGGGGGTTCTCTCTGAGCAACTTCGATAGCACGCTCAAGCAGATGAGCCCTTTCTCTGTGCTCTGGCCAAATTAGCGCGCGCAGCCACAACCTAGAATCGCGATTGTTTACATCTACTGGATTAAGGTCTATCCCCAGGCGACCTGACACTCGGGGGAAATCGTTGCGAATAGGAGGCGACCCTTCACCGCGCAACCCACATCGGATCTGAACTGGAGAGTCGAGATCGCCGCACTCCGGGGCATCTCCGTATCGGTACCTGTAATGATCCCACAGAAGGAGCAGTCCGGCAGCTGAGCCAATCTCAATGAGATATAAAGGTCTGCCGTGAGATTCCTCGGCCACCGCGACAAATATTGGCAGCAAACAAGCACAGCGCCTGACCTCATTCGTTTGAACCGATCGACAGGCAATAAGCTTTGAAATCTCGCCTTCGTGTTCGAGGCAAAATGAGCGGAAGTTTGGATACGGATCTTTATATCTTTCCGGCGCTCTCGACAGGCTCTCATAGAATCGAGCGACCGGATGCTTCGTACCTCTTAACAGTAGAAAGTGAACGGCGGCCAACAGAAGGTTAGGAATTCGCTCCCCTGTGCGGACGTGAGTAGCCAAACTGAGTAGCTCTGCATCTTTGGCGATACTCAGAGAGATCCGCTCATAAAGCGGAGAAGAATTGTAACATTCCTCTCTTGCAAACCGTTCGAATACCCATGACAAAGTCTCAAGCTGATCATCAGCCATGAAGAGCTTAAACATATCGCAGCATGGTCTCGGCGCTAACAGGAACTGACTTCTTGCTCGTTGTATCAATGAGCACCGGACTCGTCTTATCAGCTTCCCTAAAGAATCCGACCCTATCTGTTGTACAGAAGAGGAAAGCTAATTCTTCTGCTGCCGAACCTATAACGTCCGCAATATGTTTTCGATCAGAAAGATTAGCCGATGGAACTTTGTAGTACTGAGTACCATAAATGCTATGGAATAGTCCTCCTATGCACACATCGTTTGGATTGTCCCATTTCGCCAGCAACTCGTATGTTCCCTTCAGATGCTCAAAAAGACTTCTATTACTATGTGGGCTTTCATTCGTGCTCAGCTCACGAAGTAAATCAAGATACCTCTGTTCAATCATCGCGTAGTTCTCCTGAGAGAGCTGTAGGTTATCATCTAACCGTTTAACGTGAGCGGCGTCTCCACAAAGGCGGGAGAAAGCCTCGACATCTTTTGGTGTCAGCTCCGCGACGCGGCTCAGAAGATCGTCGGCACTACGACACGTGACGACCTTATGCTCCAATTCACGAATGAAATCCATGGCCCGCTTCAAATTGTCTACATCGTATTTGTGATTCCACTGTATAAGTCGGTAAAAATCGAGAAGGCTTTCTCGTTTCGTCGCCATGATTCCAAACTTGCGACTCGCAAATCGTTTTAGGATGCGCCAGTCACGCAAATAGACGTTAGGACACATGACAAAAATGATGTCCGCCCGCTCAAAACTTGGTTTTAGCCAGCGGTAATAGACGCCCTCGATTATCCACACCTCCTCCTCTATGATAGCCACAAGTCGTGCATCACGGACAACTTCCGGTGCGCGCACTCCATAATTCTGTGCCGCGCTATCCCAAAGTAGATCGTCAAGATCGTACGCGGGAGTCCCCAAACGATGCGATAGACGTCGTGCCGCATAAGTTTTTCCGCTTCCAGGACCGCCAATGATGTGGATACGCTGCAGCATACTCTTGTTAGCTAACACGCGGCCGCCAAGCCGACAGTAGGAAATTCCTATTGAAGGCCGAGCTCAGCCGTGGCTATTAATCGATCTGAAGCTAATGGTTAATTAAGACTTTGAAAAGCGACATTGTCTTCCTTTTCTTCTCATTTCGTACCCAGCTTTTCGTGCAGGAAGGCCTTCACATCCTCCAAGTAGTAACCGGCGGTATGGAAAAGATTATGACCGCCTCCGCGATTGTATCGGATGCTTTTCACCTCTTTTTTGTGCTCTCGTAGTACTCGGTCCATCTTGTCAAAATTTTCTTGAAGTTCGGATTCATCGCTGGCCTCGATCAAAAGCAAAACAGGTGCGTCAAGGGAGGAGACTTGGGACAACGTCGTCGAAAGATTTCGCCCAATCTCTGGTAAGGCCATGACGACAAGCGCTTTCAATTTCTTCTGCTCAATGCCGATCATGAGTGTCAGCAGGGCGCCGCGGGAGTTGCCTGTAACCGCAACCCGCGACGGATCTACGTCTGGCAGTTGCTTGACGTACTCTATGGCTTGTAGCACTTGTTCTTTGTGCGAAGGAAAAGTATTTAGCCCGCGGCCACCTTGCCTAATGGGAACAAATGTTAAGAAACCAGCAGCTGCCAACTCTTTGCAAATCCCCGGCAGGTCGTAGCCGCGCCTGACTGCTTTCTGATAGCCTTGGATATCCACCCCAACCCCATGATTATGAACTACCGCCGGAAAAGGTCCCTTTCCTTCAGGCCGACAAAGTAAAGCTTCAGGATTCACTCCTCCAATGCGGTACTCTGCTGAAATCACTAGCCCGGCGTAAGCCTGAATGCCAAAGGAGAGCAACAAAGGAATAGACGAACGGAAAAGAAAGTGGTGGATTTCCATCGGAGACATTTTGCCACTTGGGCTTTCATCGCTGCGATTGCTCGAATTGCGCCGGACTCAAACCGGTTGTTAGGCAATGGGCGTGTCAATGATTGCCCTCTTTACTTCAACTTTCAATTGCTAACTTCACTCGGTACCACCAACGTCGAGAGGCAAAAATTGTCAGTGTGAAGCCAACATGTGTCGCTAGGATCGTGCGTATCCATGCGGAGTGATTGAACTGCGTGTCTACTTCCAGCGGCATCTGCGTTAGTTTCGAGCTGAATACCAGTTCAACACTCTTAAGGCGCGCAGCGTGTTCCAACGGCTCGGTCGGCCCTCGCCGTCGTCCGTCTCGACCGGCATCTCGCCGGCGTATCGGACCTCGAGCGGCCACCGGCCGTCACCGTCGCGCTTGGACTCGACCAGGTCGATCGCCTCGGTCACGCGCCCGTCGGGCGCGACGCCGGCCCGGCGCAGGTACTCGAGTCCCCGCAGCACGTCGTAGTGCCACCACGTCGGGAAGGCGAAGCGCGTCCACGCTGCGCCGCCCTTGCGATCTCGCTCGATCACCTCGCCAGTCGACAGCCGCCGGAAGAGCCGGCGCTCGAGGAGGTACTCCTGCCCGCGTAGACGTGCCCCGGTCACCTCCGGGCTGGCCCCAACGGCCCATTCGTGCTCGAGCAGGGCCTCGAGCACGCAGAGCGTGGTGTTGAACGACGACCGCGTCGAGCCGTTGGCGGCCTCGCAGTTCCAGCCGCCGTCGGGCAGCTGCTCGGCGAGCAGCTGGTCGATGATGCCCCGGACGTCCTGGCCGAAGTAGGCGCCGACCGCGCCCACCTGTCCATTGATACAAGGTTCCACCTCACCGGAGAAGAAGGGATTGTCGTCACAGTCCTGCGGGCCGCAACCCTTCCAGGTCACGCGGTCACGGACGAGGCCCACCGCGTGGCGCGCCTGATCGCTCGCGGGATCGAGACCCATGTCCCGCAGCAGCATCAGGACGTGCATGGTCGAGTTCCACCCGCGGTTCCACGCCGCGCCGCCCCACCGCCCGTCGGCTCCCTGGAGGGCGAGCAGCCGTGCGCCCGCACCCTCGGTGGCGACCCGTGCGCGTTCGGCCGCGACCTCGCCGGGGATCGCACCGATCAAGTCCCGCATCACCTGCCAGCGGATCGAAGGGTCAGAATCAAGCAGCCACGGTATCACCGCTCTCATTGGCTTCGGGACTTGCGGTTTGGGTGGATTGGTCACCATCCGCTGGAAGTAAGTCGGGATCACAATCAACCTAATCTCGCTCCAGGTCAGCTTCGAACTGAACGGCAGGTAGCTCTTCTTCGCCTGCGCGCGTTGGTGTCGGGTGCAAGCGTTTCTTAGGAACGATCATTCAAGCACAATACGAAAACGCAGGCAATCTGAGCCGCCGTACTCCGGTGGCTTCTTAAATGTCTCGACGAGAATTCCACCGTTTGCCTCTATGACACGGCGGGATGCTGGGTTGTCGGGATCTGTGGTGATCTCAACGTACGTTAGTCCTTCTGCCTTTGCCTCCGGCAATAACTGTCGTAAGGCTTCGGTTGCATAGCCCTGCCGCCGCTTCCACGGAACGACCGCATAACCAATGTGCCCAAGGCAGTGAGGTGGCAGTGAACTCGTACCGCGCTGCCACCGAAAGCCAATGACGCCACAAAATTCGCCATCCCAAAGCCAGCGATTGTAGCCCGGCAAACGAGGAACCTTTGAGCCGTCGGGCAATACAACCGGATCGCCCTTTGCCTCTCGATCCACCAGACTGTGCAAATAGCGCTGTGGGGCACTTGAAATCTTTTCAAGAATTTCGCGTGCGGCCTCAGCCCCACGTACGTTGTCCGGAGACCAATCCCGCTCGAGCGCTGCAATGTATCCGGGCAGGTACGACTCAGCTGGCCACACGAGATGCAGCGATGACCTCCCGATTTGATCGCTTTGAGTCACGTATATACCTAACTATTAAGTGAGATGCCGTAGGCGGCGACAAATGCCGGTCGGCTTATCTCCGGCGGTGGCTCCGACAATAAAATCCAAATCGGTCGCAATATCCGCCAGCTACCCCAACTTGTCAACGTTTAGTTTCCCGATAAAAGCCGCCCGGGGTGGGTTATCTCCCTAACGAACGGCGGCTTATTTCGGCCAGACCGTCGCAAAGTTCCCGCAGGATTGAAATGAACGACGCGACAGTCGCGTCTTCTAGGATTAAGTCGTAGGAGATATATAACTAACGAAAGCTTATGCTCATAAGAGTATTTCTTGCCCTGAGTGGCATCTCTCCCTACGTAAAGAAGTTGCTCTGGAGGCAATGGTATCAATTTCTAGCCGGTCATCATCACACAAAAGATTGGTCATTTATGAATTATGGTTACGCCCCCTTACACGATCACTCTGAAACGGTGAAATTGGATGAAGCAGATGAGCCTAACCGTTATTTCATCCAGTTATATCACCATGTCGTGAGTGCTGTAGATTTAACGAATCTAGATGTGTTGGAAATCGGTAGCGGGCGCGGGGGAGGCGCATCTTATATTAAACGGTATTTGAAACCCAAAGCGTTGACCGGGGTCGATTTTTCAGACAAAGCCATTAATTTCTGTAAACACGTCCATGACATGGACGGACTATCATTCATCAAAGGGGATGCTGAATCATTATCTTTCGATGCTGGACGTTTTGACGTTGTAATCAACATTGAATCGTCGCATTGCTATGGCTCAATGGAAACTTTTCTTGCACATGCGAAAAGAGTGCTTCGTCACGATGGATATCTTCTCTACGCTGATTTTCGCAACAAAAATGATGTTGAAGTACTGCATCGCCAAATGGAGAAGTCGGGCATGAAGATTCTCAAACGGGAAGATATTACAGCGAACGTTGCCAGGTCATTGGATTTGGACAATCAAAGAAAACTTCTACTTATTCGAGCTTTCTTTCAAAATTGGCTATTGAAACCCTTTCAAGAGTTCGCCGGCGTGAAAGGATCGAAGATTTACGCGCGTTTCCAGAGTGGAACGATGATTTATCTGCACTATGTTCTGCAGAAATGATTGGCAGTCGGACCTCCGTTTGTTTTCTAGTTTTCGCAGCGGAAGACGACAGGGATTCGTTGAGTGGGAAGGCCAGAATCAGCCTGAGATGGAACTGAACAACGCAACGGCCAAATCTCACAGCATTTGTTCGATGGAGAATTCAGTTCAATCCTGGGCGCTTCTACGCACTGAAAAACCAGCTCGATAAGAACAAATTTATTTGATCACTTTATCCGCTCTCGCCAGCACGTTAGGCGTAATCGTGATTCCGATCTGCTTCGCGGTTTTGAGATTGATCACCAACTCAAACTTCATCGGCTGCTCCACGGGAAGATCAGACCGCTTTCTGCCCTTTAGAATCTTGTCCACAAAGGTGGCGGCTCGCCTGTGCATGTCCGCGTAGCTTGGCCCATAGGACATCAGACCGCCCGCTTCTACCAGTTCCTGGTACGCATACACCCCCGGCAAGCGCTGTTTGGTTGCGAATTCCATGATGTGCGCGCGGTTGTGCAGGAAGAGACGATCCGCCAATACGAGCAATGCACGTGGCCGTTCTCTGCGAATGGTCGCAAACGCATTGTCGAACTGCGCCGGTGATTGCACCCCCAGGGACAGCACTTTCATTTTAAATGCCCGGGCTGCGGTCTGCACCTCCTTCTCGGAGATGACCTGGAAAGTGCTGGCAGGGTTCCAGAAGACCGCCACGTGGTAGAGCTTGGGAATCACCTCCCGCAGCAGCTCGAGCCGCTTTCCTTCCAAGTCCGCTGCAATCGCGGTCAACCCTGTGACGTTTCCGCCGGGGTGCGCGAGGCTCTCGATGAGACCCGTGCCAATGGGATCGCCGACGGCGAGCATGACGAGTGGAATCGACGGTGCTTGCTTCTTGACGGCGAGGGAAGCCGGCGTGCCAGCGGTAACGATTATATCGACCTTTTGGGCAACCAGCTCGCCGATGAGGGCGGGAAAGCGATCATACTTTCCTTCGGCCCATCGATACTCGATCAAGATGTTTTTGCCGTCGACGTAGCCGAGGTCATGCAGGCCTTGGCGGAACGGCTCGACGAGATTTTCCTCGAGCGCAGCTGTGGAGTTCCCGAGGAATCCTATCCGGGGGATCTTCCCCGGCTGCTGCGCCCCAGCTGTAACTCCAACAGCAAGCAGTATCACTACAACAAGGATTGATGGCACCGCAGCCCTCTTCATTGCGCACCTCGTTTCGAGCGTTATCTATCATGCGGATACAGATAAAGGAAAGTGTGATTTACACGGCGGAAGAGACAAGGGTTCATCGAGCAGGAAGGCAAGAATCAGCCCGAGATTGAACTGAACGACACCAAAATCGGTCTATCTATTTGCGCTACAATAGGGTGCTGTTTCTATATTGTGTGACAAGCTACCCGACTGCGCGGCGCGTGTTGGTTGGATTGATACGGCTCGCTCAAATAGTGGAATGGTCTTTAGCAGAGTTACGTCGTAGGAGAATACGGTTCAATCTCAGCACGGATTTTTAACGTTCAGGCTGAGTGGCTGAGTCCCACCCACAACGAAGCGGAACGAAGATCTGCCCCAAGCCGATTTTTAGACAACATTTTCATGCTGCTGCTACCGCGAACGATTAGCTATAAACGGTGTGTAGCTTCCTGAATGATCGCCTCTGGACCGCTGCAATGACCACCGACGTGGTTCATTTAGTATTGTGTCCCCGGAATTGCCGTTAGTCTTTGCCCCAACCGCTGACCACCTCGGGTCGCACCCGGAACTGCACCCGTCGCTCTCCCGGGGCGCGATACGGGTATTCTTCCACTCCGAGATACTTCTTGGCAAGGCGGTTGATCCCCGCGCCGGCGCCCCGCTCTTCACTAATGACCTCGACCACGCGGCCGCGCAGGCCGAGGTTGCGGTAGGGGTTTTCAGGATCAAGGACACTGAGCGCGACGGGGCTCCCGAGGCGCAGGACGTTGGCCTTGGTCCGTCCCTCCGCTGTGTTGAGAATGATATCCTCACCGTCCAGATCCACCCACATCGCCGATACGTGAGGTGTCCCGTCTGGCAAAACGATGCCAATGTGAACGAGCACCTGCTTCTCGAGTATCTGGCGCTCCTTCGCGGTCAACTGCCGATGCGCCACCGCCATATTTGGATGCTGCAGAGCCATCTCTCCTCCTCTGTCCTGTCTAACCAGTAATATACAAACCAGCTTTTGTCGATATTAAATTGTTCACAAAGGACGCCGGCAATGCTACGAATCGAACCTACAGGACTGAGTTGATGGAGAATTCAGTTCAATCCTGGCATCACTGCTTGGTTTTCTGCCATCAGTCGCGGTAGGGACCGCCCTTGCGAGCGGCCCCCCGCACGGATCCGTACGTGAGGAATTACCTCATACGGCTCTTACCTCGG
>Ga0081455_10005491_pt1 | contig 13900 bp, 12 predicted proteins | sample TabmetS3T2R1_FD_70207 | JGI IMG/M metagenome (GOLD analysis project Ga0081455, IMG submission 70207) | Tabebuia heterophylla rhizosphere microbial communities from the University of Puerto Rico - S3T2R1 | ecosystem: Host-associated > Plants > Roots > Rhizosphere ... | reverse complement strand
CGGCGGCGATGATCATGCCTGCCGACCCGAAGGTGGGGGACGTCTACCGCACCGAGAACGCGCCGGGAATCGTCTTCGAAGAGGTGACCGTCCGGTCGGTCGGCAAGACGGTGTCGGGCCCGCACGGGCCCGTGCGCGGCGCGATGGTCGCCAGCGAGCTGCACTCTGACGGAGCGCGCGAGGACAAGCTCTTCGCGCCGGGCTACGGCGAGTTCCGGACCGCCGCAGGCGGCGACCTCGAGGCGCTTGCCCTGGCAGTCCCGACCGACGCGCGACAAGGCGCGATGCCGGACGAGCTCCGGGTGCTCGCAGCGGGTGCCGAGGGCGTGCTCGAGGCCGCTCGTCTCGGTGACTGGGAGAGCGCCTCGGCGTCGGTCGAACGCATGAACGGGGCCTGGGAGACGGTGCTTGCGGACGAGCAGCCGCCGCGCATCGCGCAGCGGCTGTCCGAGTCGCTGGCCGCTCTGACGGACGCGGTTGGCGCGCATCGCCGGCGGCGAGTTGCAGAGGAGGCGATCGACGTTTCGCAGTCGGTGCTCGACCTCCAGCTGCAGTACCGGCCTCCTGCGGAGATCGATGCGGCGAGGTTCCACCTCTGGACGCAGCAACTGCGCGTCGACGCGGCCGCCCACGATCTCGCCGGCGTCACAGGGGACGTAGCCGTACTGGAGTGGATCCGCGACCGGATCGCCCGGTCGCTCGGACCCGCTCGCGCCGAGATCGGCGCCCGTCTCGTGGCGCTGCGCGGTGCAACCGACGCCCGGAACCTGAGCGGCGCGGCCGACCACGCGGCAAGGCTCGGGGCGCGGATTCACAGGTAGCGGCCTCGGGCCAGCCGCCCAGGCTGAGCGCCGAGTGACGACCCGCGGCGGTCGCCCCGCGATGAACCGAGCCGAGGCTGTAGTCCCGATCACCGAGCTTCCTTCGCTTCGCTGTCCCCCGAAATCGCCGCCGCGACCGACATGGCGGGCGCGGCTCACTGCGGCGCCTACGAAGGAAGCGACCCGATCGAAGTCATCATGCTGCGGCGTCCAGCCGCAGCGGACTTCGATCGGCAGTGGGCCGTGTAGGGATCGAACCTACGACCTTGGGATTAAGAGTCCCCTGCTCTACCAGCTGAGCTAACGGCCCGAGGCGGCGACTAGTGTAGCCGCCCCATGAAGGTCTTCTCCGTGGTCGGAAACCGGCCCCAGTTCATCAAGGCGGCACCCACTTCGGTGGCCTTGCGGGAGCGGGGAATCGACGAGGTGGTGCTGCACACCGGCCAGCACTACGACCCGCAGCTGTCGCAGGTGTTCTTCGAGGAGCTGGGGCTCGAGGAGCCGCGCTACGCGCTGGATCTACGCACCGCCGACACCGCGGAGATGCGCGCTGCGATCGCCGGGCCGCTCGCGCCGGAGGAGCCCGACTGGGTGCTGGTCTATGGCGACACGAACTCGACGCTCGCGGGAGCGCTCGCCGCCGACGAGGCAGGCGTGCCGCTCGCCCACGTCGAGGCGGGGCTGCGCAGCGGCGACCTCTCGATGCCCGAGGAGCGGAACCGGATCGAGACCGACCGCATCGCGCGTCTCCTCTTCTGCCCCGACGAGCGCTCGGCGGAGACGCTCGCTGCCGAAGGGGTCCGCGGGCGCGCCGAGGTCGTCGGGGACGTGATGGCGGACGCCACGCGGGTCTTCGCGCCGATCGCACAGCGCCGCACCGCGGTGGACGTTCCCGACGAGTACGCCGTGCTGACGATCCACCGCGAGGCGAACACGGAGCCCGAGGCGCTCCGCAGGATCGTCCACGCGCTGAACGAGACCGGCCGGACGTTCGTCTTCCCCGTTCATCCGCGCACGCGCAAGGTCCTCGACGCGCACCGGATCGAGCTCGGGCCGCAGCTGCATGCGATCGAGCCGGTCGGCTATCTCGAGATGCTCGCCCTGGTCTCCGGAGCGATCCGCGTCGTCACCGACTCGGGCGGCCTGCAGAAGGAGGCGTACTGGCTGCGCATCCCCTGCATCACGCTCAGACCCTCGACCGAATGGGTGGACACCGTGCTGGCGGGGGCGAACACCCTGGTCGATCCGGCGGACCTCACCCGGCTAGGGTCCGCGCTCGTGGAGGCACGCTTCCCAGCCGACGCGCCGCCCCTCTACGGCGACGGCCATGCCGCGGCCAGGATCGCGGACGCCCTCTATACGCTTAGCGCGCTTTGAGCCAGACAATCGCCATCATCGGCGCCGGCTACGTCGGCGTGCCGCTCGCCGAGGTCTTCGGCCAGGCGGGCCACACGATTCTGCTCGTCGACACCGTCCCCGAACGGGTGGAGATGCTCAACCGCGGCGAGAGCTACATCGACGACGTGCCCTCGGAGTCGCTGCGTGAGCTCGTCGACGCCGGCCGCCTGAAGGCGACGGGCGACTACGACGATCTGCGCGACGCCGACGCGATCCTGATCGCGCTCCCGACGCCGCTCTCCCCGCAACGCGAGCCCGACCTGTCGATCGTGCTCGACTCCGCGCGCGAGATCTCGACGCGCCTGAAGCCCGGCCAGCTCGTCGTTCTCGAGTCGACGACGTACCCCGGCACGACGCGCGAGCGCCTGCTGCCGACCCTCGAGGAGAGCGGCCTCAAGGCCGGGGAGGACTTCCACCTCGCGTTCTCACCCGAGCGCGTCGACCCGGGCCGCGAGGACTGGACGACGAAGACGACGCCGAAGGTCGTCGGCGGGCTCACGGAGGAGTGCACGCGCCGCGCGCTCGACCTCTACGGGAGCGCAGTGGACTCGGTCGTGGAGGTCTCGTCGCCCGAGGCGGCGGAGCTGACGAAGCTGCTCGAGAACATCTTCCGCTCGGTCAACATCGCGCTCGTCAACGAGCTCGCCCAGCTCTGCGACCGGATGGGCCTCGACATCTGGGAGGTCGTCGACGCGGCGGCGACGAAGCCGTTCGGCTACATGCGCTTCGAGCCGGGCCCGGGCCTCGGCGGCCACTGCCTCCCGGTCGACCCGTTCTACCTCTCCTGGAAAGCGCGGCAGTTCGACTTCTACACCGAGTTCATCGAGCTCGCGGGCAAGGTCAACCAGAACATGCCGTACTTCTGCCGCTCGCTGATCTCGCAGGCCCTGAACCACGGCGCGCAGCGCTCACTGAGCGGCTCGAAGGTCCTCGTGCTCGGCGTGAGCTACAAGGCGGACGTGAACGACACGCGCGAGTCGCCCGCGCTGAAGCTGATCGAGCTCCTGCAGACCGCGGGCGCCGAGGTCGCGTACCACGACCCGCATGTGCCCGAGCTGCCGAGACACGGGCTCTCCTCGCAGCCCCTCGACGCGGATGGCTACGACTGCGTCGCGATCGTGACCGCGCACTCGTCGATCGACTACGACCGCCTGGTCGACGACGCGAGCCTGGTCGTCGACTTCCGGAACGCGACCAGCACGAACGGCCGCGTGGACGGCAAGGTGTGGAAGCTGTGACGCGCGTCGCGCAGACGGGCCTCGGCGCCTGGGGCAAGAACCTCGCCCGCAACTTCGACGAGCTCGCCGAGCTGGCGTGGCTCTGCGACGCCGACGACGAGCGGCGGCGCGAGTTCGCCGCCCGCTACTCCAACACCCGGGTCACCGGTGACTTCGAGGAGCTCGTTGCCGACCCCGGCGTCGAGGCGGTCGTGATCGCGACGCCGGTCCCCACGCACTACGAGCTGTCGAAGCAGGCGCTCGAGGCGGGCAAGCACGTCTTCGTCGAGAAGCCTCCCGCGATGCGCGCGGCGGAGATGGAGGAGCTCTGCGACCTCGCCGAACAGCGGGACCTCGTGCTGATGCCCGGCCACCTGCTGCTCTACCACCCCGCGGTGAACATGCTGAAGAGCCTCGTCGAGAGCGGCGACCTGGGCGACGTGCTCTGTGTCTACTCGAACCGGCAGAACCTCGGCGTGATCCGCACGCACGAAAACGCGCTGCTCTCGCTGGGGGTGCACGACCTCTCCGTGATCCTCTACCTGCTCGAGGAGGAGCCGGCCGAGGTATGGGCGCACGGCAACGCGTTCCTCAATCCCGGCGTCGAGGACATCGTCTTCTGCTACCTCCGCTTCCCGTCGGGGAAGATCGCCCACATGCACCTGTCGTGGCTCGACCCGCACAAGATGCGGAAGATCACCGTGGTCGGCCGCGAGAAGATGGTCGTCTTCGACGACATGGAGCTGGAACGCAAGGTGACGATCTACGACAAGGCGCCGTGGCACCCGTCGGCTACGTGGGGCGAGTGGCAGACGCGCTCGGGCGACATCTTCAGCCCCAAGGTCGCGAACGACGAGCCGCTGCGGCTCGAGTGCACGCACTTCCTCGACCTCGTGGCCGGCAAGGGCGACCGCCGGAAGCCGGCCCGCGACGGCCTCGCCGTCGTCCAGGCGCTCGAGCAGCTCCAGGCATCGCTCGTCGCCGCGCCGGCGTGACCCAGGTCGCAGAGACAGCGATCGTCTACCCGGGAACGGTGCTCGGCGAGGGCTGCCAGGTCCTCGACTACGCGGTCGTCGGGAAGCAGCCGACGCTCTCGCCGCGCTCGACGGCGAAGCGCGAGAAGCTCCCGCCGCTCCAGCTCGGCGCGGGGACGATCGTCTCCACCGGCGCCGTCGTCTTCGCGGGCACCACGATCGGCGAGCGCGTGATCGTCGGCGACCAGGCATGCGTGCGCGAGCGCTGCACGATCGGCGACGACGTCGTGATCGGCCGCGGCTCGCTCGTCGAGAACGACACCTCGGTCGGGGCGCTGACGAAGATCCAGGCGAACGCCTACATCACGGCCTACTCGCTACTCGAGGACAACGTCTTCATCGCGCCCTGCGTGGTCACCACGAACGACAACTTCATGGGCCGGACGGAGAAGCGCCACGAGCTCGTCAAGGGGCCGACGATCCGCCGCGGCGCGCGCATCGGCGGCGGCTGCATCCTGCTGCCGGGGATCGAGATCGGCGAGGAGGCGTTCGTCGGCGCGGGGGCGGTCGTGATCAGGGACGTGCCGGCGCGCGCACTGGTCGTCGGCAACCCGGCCCGGCAGATCCGCGAGGTGCCCGACGAGGAGCTGCTAGGTAGCTAGGCGAATCCGGTACGGCCCGATCGCGGGCCGCGCCAGCTTGACCTGCACGTAGTACCAGCCGTTCCGGAAGGCGCGGTAGCTGACTCGCTCGGGCACGCCCGGAGCGTGGATCGAGCGGCGCGCGCGCAGATCGCTGCGGGCGTCGGCGAGTCGCCGGAGGCCGGGCTTCCAGAGGACCAGCGACGGGTCGACCTTTGCGCTCGTGACGCCGACCGACACCCTCTGTCCGCGGCGCAGGTAGACGCGGTAGACGTCGGTCGGGTCGTCCCACCAGTCGAGGGTCGCGCGAATGTTCAGCTTCCCGTCGACCAGGGCCGCGTGGGAGCCGGTGTCGTCGTTCGGCTCGAGCCTGTCCGCGGGCGGCGCGCCCGCAGCGAGCGCGCCCATCGCGGTCTCGATGTCGAGGCGGCCCCAGCCGGTCAGTGCATCCGGGCCGGGCGCGCACTCGTCGCAGCCGTTGGCAGGCCTCGCGTCGTCGGCGTTGATACGCAGGATCTGGGAGATCTGGTCCGGGCGCAGTACGGGGACCTCGCCGAGGAGCAGCGCGGCGGCGGCGGTGACCTGCGGCGTCGAGAACGACGTGCCGTTGGCGTTGCGGTACTCCTTCGTGCCGCAGACGGAGTAGCCCTGGTCGACGCAGTCGGGGTAGCTCTTCGTCAGCGAGCGCGGGAAGAGCGAGACGATGTCCATCCCGGGCGCGGAGATGTCGACGTACTGGCCGTCGCGATTCGAGAACATCGGGACGCGGCCGCTCTTGCCGTACGTCGAGACACCGAGCACATGCGGGAACGCGGCCGGGTAGCTCGCGTACGGCCACGGCCTGGACGGCGCGTCGGTGCCGTTCCCGACTGCCGCGACCACGAGGACGCCGCGTCGAACCGCGTACTCGATCGCGCGCCGCTCCGCCGACGAGTAGCCGTCGTTCCCCCCGTTCGCCGGGTCGCGAACGCTGCCGAAGCTGAGGTTGATCACGCGCGCGTGCTGGCGCACGGCCCAGCGGATCGCCCGGGCCTCGGCCTTCGGCGGGATCGTGCCGTCGGGCTCGACGACCTTCGCGATCACGAGGCGCGCAGGCGGCGCAAGGCCCGCGATGCCGACACGGTTGTCCGCGATCGCGGCGATCTCGCCCGCGACGAAGGTCCCGTGGCCGAACTGGTCGTTCATCGTCCCGCCGACGAAGCTCTTCGACGCGACGATTCGGCCGCGGAGCTCCGGGTGGCTCGCGTCGACCCCCGAGTCGACCACGGCGACGCGGACCGGGATGAGCTGCTTCGCAGCGTCGAAGATGTCGAGCGCGCGGTCGCGGCCCAGGTACCACTGGCGCGGCACGAGGGGGTCGTTCGGGGGCGTGAGAGCCACGGCGGTCGCAGGCGCTGCGAGCGCTACGGCGGCCGCGCCGAGCGCGAGTGCGCGTCTCACGCCGGCACCACCGTGAGCACCGGCGAGACGCCGGCCGCGTAGCCGTCGCCCGCCACGACACGGGCGCGATACGTCCCCGGCGTCAGGTTCAGCGAGGCCGTGAACGCGCCGTTCGCCGTGACCGTCGTCGCCGCGACGTTCTTCCAGACTCCTCCGACCTGCCGCTGCACCTGCACCGGCGCGTCCGGCAGCAGCGGCTTGACGAGGCCGCTGACGGACGTGCGGTCGTTCCCCGCCGAGAGCCGCACGGAAGGCGCAACGGAGATCCTCACCACACCGCTGCGGACGAACCCCGACGAGAGGCGGTAGTCGGTGGTCACCTTCGGCGAGAGCGTCGCCGAGACCCGGCCCCCGCGAGCACGCAGCGTCGCGAGCGGCTTCCACGTGCCGCCGTAGGCGCGCGACTGGAGGGTGACGCGCGGGATGCCGCGCGAGGACCCGCTCAGCTTCATGGTCGAGCCGTACGTCAGCGGTTTCGCCGGCGGGTCGAGCGCCAGCGTCCCGATCGTGAACCAGGTCGACCTGAGCCCGAGCGCACGCCTGACGGCCTCGCCCTTGACCGTGCGATCGCCCTTCGAGCCGACGAGCGTCACCGTGCGCACACGCCCGGAGGCGGCGGTGCTCGCCCTCACGTCGAGCAGCTTGCCCCGCGCGTGGAGCTTGCGGCCGAGAAGGTTCGCGCTGTACCGGATCGGGCCCCAGTTGTGGTACGGCGAGAGCGTGTCGTAGGGATCCGGCACCGAGACCAGATACGGCAGGCCCTTGGTGCCCCAGACGTCCTGGACATTCGCCGTGCGACCGCCGGAGCTCGAGAAGAAGAACGTCTGCGCGAGCTCGCCGTCGTAGAGCACGACCCGGCCGGCGGTCGCGTTCACCGCGTCACGCGCAGGCGGCGACTCGGCGGCGATGCCTCCGTAGACCTGGCTGCGGGTGTCGGGGTAGAGATCGAAATCACCGCCGTGCTCGAGGTGCGAGAGCGCGTAAGTACGCGCCACGACGGCCTGTGCCTGCAGCGCCTCGGCTGGCCAGCGGTCAGGCATCTCCCTCGGCACGACGCCCCAGAGGTACGGCTCGATACCGACCGTGTTCACCACGCGCACCGCCTTGCCGCCGGTGACACGGAACGTTCCGCGGTACGAGCGTCCGCCGAGTGCGAGCGCCGTCGACCCGGGTGAGAAGGTCAGCGGCCCGGGCAGCGCCTTCGTGCTCGAGGGAAGCTTCAGCTTCAGGCCGGGCCCGAGCTGCTGCTTGCCCGCGGGGAGCTTGTGCGCCTTGCCTGCACCGTCGCGAACGCTGAAGGGGGAACGCGACGAGATCGCGACGCTCTTGGCGGCGCCGGCGAGCAGCACTCGCACACGGTTTACGGGCGCGTCGCCGAGCTCGGTTCCCGGGTAGTAGTGCGCGACGATCTGGTCGTACGTCCAGCCGTGCAGCGCATACCCGTAGGCGCCGTACTGGGCGAGGCCGACACCGTGGCCCCAGCCGTGGCCGGACACGAAGAAGGTTCCGCCGCCGGGAGCGGTTGTTGCATGCGTCGCGGGAGCTCCAGAGAGACCCAGAGCGGCGAGAAGGGCTGCGGCGAGTGTGCTGACCATCGCGTGTGGCCGGCACGCGCGCCGCGTGACACCTGGCCGGGCGCCGCAGCCGGGCGTACTGAGGGTACCTTACGAACGCGCGGTTTTCCCGCTCCAGACGGGTGAATCCGCCGTTTGGAGCGGCGGTCTCCGGGAAACTCGCCGCTCATGCCAGTGAGTGCCCAGCTCCTGCCGCCACGCTACCGATCTCCCCGCCGCGCCGGAAGAGGCGCGATGGGCGACATCTACGTCGCCACCGACGAGGTGCTCGGCCGCGACGTCGCGGTCAAGCTCCTGGCCGAGCGTTACGCGGCAGACACCGGGATTCGCCAGCGCTTCAAGCGCGAGGGCCTGGCGGCGGCGCGGATCTCCGGCGAGCCCGGCGCGATCACGATCTTCGACGTCGGCGAGTGGGAGGACCGCCCGTTCATCGTCATGGAGTACCTCGCGGGCGGCTCGCTCGAGGAACGCATCCGCAGCGAGGGAGCCCAGCCGCCGTCCCGCGCGCTCACGTGGCTCGAGCAAGCGGCGACAGCACTGGACGCAGCCCATCGCAGCGGGATCGTGCACCGCGACATCAAGCCGGCGAACCTGCTCCTGAACGACCGCAGCGAGGTACGCGTGGCGGACTTCGGAATCGCCAGCGCGGCCGGCTTCGACTCGATGACACTGACCGGCACCGTCCTCGGCACGGCTGGGTACCTCGCGCCCGAGCAGGCGGTGGGCGAGCGGGCAACCCCGGCGAGCGACATCTACGCGCTCGCGGTCGTCGCGTACGAGCTGCTGAGCGGCGAGCGGCCGTTCGAGAGGGAGTCGACGACGGCCGAGGCGGCGGCGCACGTGAACGCGCCCGTTCCCTCGATCGCGGCGCGCTGCGAGAACCTGCCCCGCGAGGTCGATGCCGTCTTCCAGCGCGCGCTCGCCAAGGACCCGGCGCGGCGCTACGGCTCGGCGCGCGAGTTCGTCGCCGAGCTGCGTCACGCACTCTCCCGCGCGGCCGGGACGACGATGGCCTTGACCCCTGCTTCGCCTCTCCCGCGGACGCCTCGCCGAACCTCGGGGTACGTGCTCCCGCTCGCGCTGCTTCTTGCCGCAGGTGCAATCGGCGCCGTCGTCGCGGCGATCCTCACGAGTGGCGGCTCGTCGCCGACGGTAGTCACGCGGACGATCGCGGGACCTGGCGGCACGACCACCGTGGAGCGGACGGTCACGCACGAGACGACCGCGCCCGCTCCACCGCCGCCTCCTCCTCCGCCACCGCCGCCGCCCGCGGTCGCGAGCACGAACGGCCACACGCTCAACGACAACGGCTACTCGCTGATGCAGCAGGGCAACTTCACTGGCGCGCTGCCGCTCCTCCAGCAGCACACGTCGCGAGATGACGATGCTGCGGCCCGCATCCTTGTATTCGATGATCCTGAACTCGTACACGCGTCCTTCGTGAACCGACGGGTCCGCCCGACTCGTATCGATCTGCGAGAACGGGCAGAACGCGCGCCTGCCGCCGATACGCACCTCGAACCCGCCCTTCACGACCCGTTCGACGCGTCCTTCGACTGGCAGGCCCGAGTGCGCGGCATCTTCGAGCTGCCGGTCCGTCGCCGCGCGGCGCGCCAGCTTTCGTGAGAGCGTCAGGCCGCCGTCAGTGGATGTCACGACCGTCTGAATGCGATCGCCGACCTTGACCTCGAGCGCACCGTCGGCGTCTTTCAGTTCGTCGATGGATATCGTCGCTTCGCCCTTGCCGCCGACGTCCACGAACGCGACCTCTGGTCCTATCGCAACGATCGTCCCATCGAGCGTCTGTCCCTTCTCGACGCGCCTGGCCTGAACGGACTTCGCGAACATCGTCGCGAAGTCTTCCGTCTCATCGGTCACGCCATTCACCCTATCATGCGTGTCTGGCAAAAAGCGGGAAGACGGTTCCGGCTCAGGCGGTTTGCCGAATGTACCGGTTGTTGATCCGGACCGCCGCGGCTCCGATCGCGATTAACAGGAATCCCGCGAACATCAGGACGATCGGCGCATTGAGATTGTTTTCGAAATGCTCCGCGATGAAGTAGCCGATATAGGCGATCAACGCCAGAGTACCAACTGCAAGCAGGCTTCGGCTCTTGGCGACGATCGAGAGGAAGACGACCCCGCACGAGATCCCGACGAACAGCACCTCGATCGCGGTGTCGTGGCGGGCACCGTTGATGACGACCGTCGTCCGCTCGCGTCGTCGCACGTGCGCGAGCGCTTCGAGCCCGGCGCTCGAGGCGGCCCAGTCGGCCGTCGTCACGAGCACGACCTGATCGGCCCAGCGGGCGGCGTACCTGGCGAGCGGGCTGATCACGCCAGGCCCGAGATCGAGGATCACGACCTCGTAGAAGCACGACAGCAGGGCGAGCAGCTCGCCGTACCAGTCCGGCTCGAGTCGCACCGCCTGCTCCAGCTGCGAGAGGGCCTCGTCGGTGCGGCCGATCGCGAGCCATCGCAGGCCCGGACGCGCGCGCACGATCGAAGGAAGCGCCGCGAAGTTCTTCGGCGGCGAATCCATGTTGCCGAAGCACGCCACGTCCCACCGCCGCTCGGCGCCGGGGACCGGACGGAACGCTCCGGGATCCGTCGTCTTCACCCACCGCGCGGCGACCGACCCGGGAAAGAGCGAGCCCGTGGCGTCGACGTGCCGGGGCTCGTCGCAGAAGAGGACGTCGTAGCCCCAGGACCTCCTCGGATAGAACCGGCGGCTCGCGCCGTAGAACGCCCAGAGCTCCCACTTCCCGCGGCGCAGCGCCGGCAGGTAGCGCGGATCGAACGTCTGGTTGCCGACCTGGACCTTCGCGCCGCCCGACAGGAACGACATCATCTTGCCGCTGTCGTCGGAGATCGCGAGCCGGAGCTGCGCGTCGATCTCGACCGCCGTGGCGCTTCGCACCACATCGAGCCGGGTCACCGAGAGATCGATGTGACGCGCGATCAGGCCCCAGCGCTGCGCATCGTCGGACGTCGACGTGATCGACGGCTCGGCGCGGCACTGCTGCATGAGCACGCGCTTGATGATCTCGGCGTGCTGCTTGCGCGTCGCCTTGTCGGCCAGGCCGGGCGAGTCGTCCGACGACGAATTGATCAGCACGAACAGATCGGCGTGCGGTTCGTCGGGGAGCGCGAGGTGCCCGACCGGCCGCGCGCCCCCGGCGGCCATGCGGCGCGCCTCGACATCGCCATCGCTGCGCGCCGCGCGATCGTCGCTCGGACGGCTCGCGCGCGCGATCTTCATCGCCGCGTTGCTCGCCGCCTTGCGGACGTCGTCATCGGCGTCCTCGCTGGCCAGCGTGCGCAGCCGGGGCAGCGCGGCCTCGCACGCGAGCCGGCCCAGGGCGGTCGCGGCGACCACGCGGACCCGAGCGCTCGGATCGTGGAGCGCGCCGACCAGCGGCTTTTGCGCCGCCGGGTCGCCGAGCTTGGCGAGTGCGAGCACCGCCGACAGCCGGGTCTTGTCGCTCGAGCTCGACAGCATCCGGGTCAACGCAGCCACCCGCGGCTCGGCGTGGGCGGCGGCGTTTTGCAATACGGCTGCGAAAACGACCGCGAGCAGGGCCACGCACACAACTCCAAGACAGCGCCCGCCGCACAACCCGATCACCGGAAGTCGGTGCGCACCGTGCATGCGTTCGTTCGATTAGGCGTGATGCGGTCGAGCGAGTCAACGATTACAAGCTGCACGCTTCCTGCATACAGGCGTCGTGTATGGTGAAGTCAGTGTCGATCTCGGACGGGCCGTTCCGGATCGGCGTGGGCGTTGCTGGCATCGCACTGGCCGCTGGAATCGTCGCAGTCAGGTTCTGTGGGAGCGTGTCATTGCCGGCGAAGCCGGCGCCGCCATCGAATCCGAGCGGCACATCGAGCGAGCTCTTGACTCGATCGTCGGCGTCGCCCGCGGTGTATCAGGACTTCGTCGGCCGCGACGCCGCTGCCGCCGGTGTGCGCGCGCCGACGATCGAAGAGCTGTCGCGCAAGCTGCCGTATCGCGTGGATGAAGCGCGCCATGTGATCGCCGTCGGTCAGCCGGCGCTCGAGATCGCGGGCGTCCGCCTGCGCGCGGTTCACCTCACGGACGTGCTCGCGCTCGAGGTGACGAACGCGACGGATTCCGACATCGCATACGAGGTCGTCACCGCGCCGATGCCCGCGGCTGGCTGCAACAGCGCACCGGTGCAACCCTTCAATGCGATGACGATCGCGCGCAGCCACGGCGAGACGCGGGTCGAGTGCAGCTGGCGCGATGGCATGGCGCTCGCGGTCACACGCGTCGAGACCGTCGAGGTCTCCCCGCTGTCGGCCTGGTACTTGAGCCACGTGCCGCCATCTGTCGTCGGGATCCCGCTGCGGATCGCGCGCGGCCACTACGCCCCCGCAGCGACCGAGCGATGCAGTGTGGCGGTCCCTCAAGCGGTGCGAAGTGGGCTCGAACGCGGCGAAATTGGGTGGCGAGATCTCATCGACTTCTATGCCCGGCATCGCTGCCAGACGTATCAATTCCCGCTGTTATATCGAGCATTTAAGTCGGATGGTGAACGCCCCGTGCCAGCCGTGTCCACAGGCATGTGACTGATTCCGCGTGGTTAAGCTTGCTATTGGTTCCCAGGACTGTTTAGCTAGTCCTAGTTACGCGGAGTTACGGGTGACCAAGTCCGAGCTCATCGAGAAAATATCTGAAACGTTGAAGCTGCCCGCCGGCAAGGCAGAGGCAATCGTCAACACAATCTTCGACTCGATGGTGAAAGCACTGGAGCGCGGAGAAGGTATCGAGATCCGCGGCTTCGGTAGCTTCACTGTCCGCAAGTACAAGGCCTATGAAGGTCGGAACCCGCGAACCGGCGAGACAGTTCACGTCGCCGAGAAGCGGCTTCCGTTCTTCAAGGTCGGGAAAGACTTGCGGGAGCGAGTGAACGCTGGCCTCGGGACGCCGCTTCCGGCGGACAAGCCCGATGAGCCAGACGACACCGATCCGAACGAGCCGGAGTACGAGGACGACGAAGAGGACTAAGTCTTCGTCGTTGTTCGCGGTTGTTGCGGTTATCTCTGCTTATCTCTGCTCAGGCTGCCTAGGCCAGACGGACCAGTCCAGCGTCGCCGTCGACGGAAACCAGCATTCCATCGGCGAGGAGCGACCATGCGCCTCGACATCCGACCACGCATGGAATCCCCAGCTCGCGCGCCAGCGCCGCTCCGTGATCGAGTAACCCACCGGTTTCGCTGACGAGTGCTGCGCAGCCTTCCACCATCATCGCGAGTGCCGGTGTGATCGCGCGCGTGACCACGATGTCTTCGCGACCGAGCGCACGCCCGAACGTGTGACCGATCGGCGTCGCCGTGTGAAGTAACGCTAAGCGAATCACGCGACCGACGACGCGCGGGCCTTCGCCAACACCGCGAAGCGGCGCATCGGCCGCCGGTTCGTCACCGTTCCGTTCGGCGGTGGTCGCGTCGCCATGCACGACCAGCGGCATGTCCCATTCCGCCGCGCGCGCGTGCGCTGCGCGCGCTGCCGAAGCGCGTGCAGGTCGTGAGCCTGACGCTGACGGGCCTGACGCCGCGCTCGAAGATCAGCGTGCAGTGCACCGCGCGCTGCGGCACGCGCTGGGCCGGGCGGCCGCCGCGCTCGACGTTCGCGCTCCCGGTGCTGCGCGGCGCGTGGCTGTCGCGCGGTGCGACGATCCTCGTGCGCGAGCAGGTCGACGGCTGGCAGGGCCACGTCGCGCGCATCACCGTCACCGGGCTGCCGCGGGGCGTCCGCATCGACCACTGGAACGCGTGATGCTGCAGACCGGCGCGACCATCTCCGGCTAC